>Ga0265797_10009979_pt1 | contig 12178 bp, 10 predicted proteins | sample P2T30metagenome_FD_192433 | JGI IMG/M metagenome (GOLD analysis project Ga0265797, IMG submission 192433) | Plant litter microbial communities from East Loma Ridge, Irvine, California - P2 T30 | ecosystem: Environmental > Terrestrial > Plant litter > Unclassified | place: USA: California... | reverse complement strand
TACCACCGTCAGCACAGATTCTCCAAGTCTCGTCCAACAGTTCGCCAGTCAGAGAGTTGAGGATGACGTCTACGCCTCGACCGCCTGTCGCAGCCAATATTTCTTTGGCAAATGCCGTGGATCGAGATGAGAACATCCTGGACCGTGGAATGCCAAACTCTGATTCAAGGAAACGTCTTTTGTCCTCTGTTCCGACGGTGACGTAGATCTCAGCTTGCTTGTATTGTGCCAGTCTGATGGCCGAGATGCCAACACCACCAGCAGCCGAGTGGATCAGAACTGAGTTGCCCTTCTGTAAGCCGCCCAGGTTGAACAAGGAGTAAAGAGATGTTAGATACACGCAGGGAATGGTCGCAGCCTCGCTATACGAGAGGTGGTCCGGGATCTTGTGCGTGCTCTCGATGGGGGCTTGTACTCTGTTAGCGAAGGTCCCGAATTGGAGCACGACCACGCGATCGCCAGGCTTGTATGTCGTGACATCGCTAGCTACACGTCGAACGACACCTGCGCCCTCGAGGCCAAGCAGGTGCTCGTTCTCGGGAACGAGGCCCATGGTGACGGCAACATCCTACTCATGGGGTTAGTAGGTGTCATGACGATAGGTGAAGAGTAAACTGACCTTGAAGTTTAGGCCAGCCGCATAGATGTCGACCTCCACATGATTGGGGTCCACAGGGAGTTCTTCGCTACTTATCTCACCAAAAACAAGACCCTCCAAGGTCCTGATGCGTTCTGCCCTCAATCGAACGAGGGTCTTCTGAGCACGCAGGGAGCCATCTTGCAGAAGGTCGTTGGCAGAGTCATTCTTTTTAAACGTATTGATCTTTTCATCAGGGCTGACTCTGCTGGTGTAGATCTCGCCTTGTCGCTCCACGAACTCAGTATCGATTGGAGATCTGACTTCTGACGAAGCTAGATGGTGGAGCAGTACCGATATGGCAGTAGCTGTCTGTGGTGACACAGGATCGCCGACATCGAGTGTTGTAAGGATCAAGCCAGGATCCTCATTACGAACGGTACGTAGTAAACCATGTATCAGAGCGCCTTGCGGGTTTGTCACCTCCAGCTGAGATCCATGGGTTACCCAGACAATCTTTGCGCGAGAGGACAAAAGCGTCTGGAGGACATCCCACTGTTTGGCGTCAATCTTGGTTAGAAGTGGCTCAGTGAGCTCGTCCAGTACAAGTACTGTGTCTCGATGGCTTGGTCGAGATCCATCAGAAATGGAGACATCATGGCCAAGCTGATTCAGTGCCGCCACAATGGTTGTGCTCAGACTTGTCGGACCATCAAAGCTGAATAGTTTGACGGGGGCCACCTCTGCAGATGATGATGTTTCGTCCAGCCTAGAGACTGTGATGCGCTGACCCTCATTGAACACGGATTGTGTAAGGGTTGTGAGACCGGCGCTTTCGATTATTGAAGCGAGGTCTGCTTCACACGCGGGCGCAATGTTGGAATCTGTCTCGGTCATTCCCTGGAGGAAGACAGCATGCCCGCCGACGGCAAGGAGTGACTTCGCATTCTGCAAGACCCGGCTCGCTGACTCAACTGTGAGATTACCTCCCTTGCATATGACAACATCATGTCCGTCACGCTGATCCTTGCTCAAGGCCTTCGTCAGATCAAGTAAGGCGAAGTTGGTGTCCCTGTATGATTCATATTTGGCCTGCGCATCAACGATTGCAGCGGTATCGGCTGAAGCAAACTTGTAGTCACGGTACGCAGCTCGAACGGCACGTACTGTTTTGCCGAACCAGAGACTTTCGGTATCACCACTGTCGAGATTGACCTCCAGAACTCGCAAAACAGGCTTCCGATGTGCGACAAGATCAAGCAGCTCGTCTACGACTGTAACAAAGTCGCCTGGCAGGATCGACAATGGGGAAAGAAAGGTGACATCGCGCTTCCAAGACACATGGCTGAACGTGTGGGCTCCGAGTGGATCGAATCCGGTGTCTAGGCGGTGGTAGCGAAGGCCGGACAACTGCATGATGACTTGCTTGGTCTCAGGATGATGCACTGTGGCATTAGACAGGTAGCTTTTGTCGTCATCTCGCCGTCCCTTGCCTGCATACTTCGAAGTGGTGTATGAGATGCCACGGTCTGGGCGTGAAGTGTTGGCGAAGACTATCAGGTCATCGATGATTGCCGGGATCAAGACGGCCTTGATGTTTGATCTGACGCCAGCAATCAGTGAAGGTGTGAGAGTTTGGAAACATCCATCCAAAGCGGTTGGGTGAAGTGGGTACGATGACTGCTTCCCCCATGCAGACTCGGGCTCCGTCAGATCAACCAACGATCGGCTCGCTCGCTGACCAGACGTGGCCTCGACTTCGAGATGTTTCTGGAACAGAGGACCAAAGCCGTACCCAGCAGTAGCCATGGCTTTGTACCAGAGCTTGCCAGACGTAGTCTGTTGCAATGGGTTTGCGGTATGGTCGGTGATCAGTGGAGGTTCCATGTTCTCAAGACGGATGAGACCGGCGCTGTGCTTCCTGGAAACTCCATCTGAGTGACTTTCAACTTCAAAGTGATACCATGGTCCATGCGATCCAGTTGTACTCGGAGTCAAAGTTGTCTTGATCTTTGCCGGAGCACTTTCTTCAAGAACAAGAGCATTGTCGAATGTGACGTTGCGGAGACGATAGTTGAGCTGATTGGCGCTAACGATACCCTCGGTTGGGGCAATTACTTGCGTGCTCTGATACAGTGCCTCGATTGCCAACGCACAAAACCCTGCGGCTGGTAAAATAATGTCGTCGCCTATTTTGTGGTCTTTCAGCCAGGGTAAGTCTCTGAGATCGAGAATCTTGGAGAATGTCGGTGCTGACCATAGGGTTCCAAGTACTTTGGAGCCGAGGAGATCGTGGTGTACATATTTTCGGTAACGCCACTCTTTGCTAGCATCACTTTCATGCCAGTACTGCTTGGAATGGTTCCACGAGTAGTTTGGTAGGTCCACAATGATCGCAGGATTAGTAGTGTCCGCAAGTCTGTTGTCAGTGTTGACTTTGCGGATGCTTACTTGACCGCCGGCAGCGAAGACGCGACCTGCAACTTCAAAGAGGGAGCGGGCAGATTCGGGACCACGCTTGGCAGCCGCATAGTACTGAATACCCGCCCCCAATCCGGGCAATACATTCTTGATCTGTGAGAAAGGACCGGCTAAAGCTCCGCTGGGACCCAGTTCAATCAGCAATGTCGCCGGATTTTCTGCTTTCAGAAGCTCCGTAGTAGCGTCATTGAACTGCACTGGAGAGACCATATTCGTTTTCCAGTAGAGAGAATCCTTTAGTTCGCTGTTTGCACCACCAGTAACGGACGAGTACATTGTAACGTTAGAATTTCCGGGCAACGGCCTGCCGGTATTGCGTTCAATAAGCTCTTGATACCTCTCACCGATCGCTGCCATGTAGGTTGAATGGTAGGCGAGATTGACTTGGAGAGCTCTTGCGAAATGTGAGTCTGCTTGCAGCCTAGACTTGACGACTTCAAGGTCTGACGTTTTGCCGGAGAGTGTCACACTCTTTGCACTATTGTAGCAAGCGATTTGTACCGTAGAAGACAGTTCGTCGATGTAGGGAAGGACTTCTTCCGCGCCGATGCCAACAGCCAGCATGCCAACATCTTCGCTTTGGGCTTGTTGGAGCTGCTTTGCAGCTTCGCCACGGAAGAAAGCAATTTTGATGGCATCCTCGGCGGTAAGGAAGCCAGCCGCGTAGGCGCCTGCAATCTCACCAGAAGAGTGACCAACAACGCTGTTTGGTGTTATCCCCCATTCTGACAATGCAGAAATGAGAACCAACTGAAGAGCTGTCACTAGAGGCTGCGAGAACTCAGGTAGGCGGAGATGGTCAGGCGTGCGAAGATCATATAATTCGTCTGTTGTTGTCAGCACGTTACCGTTCGAAAGTTTTCGGCATTTACTGACCAATGATTGACCAAGGTGGAGGTTCGGGGAGAGACTGGAGGGCTTTGTCCAAGCTGGCCAAAAGCGGTCTCGCCCCCGAATAAACATCGATCAAGCCCTTTCCCATCTGTGGCCACTGAGCGCCTTGCCCAGTGAATATGAATCCAACCTGAGGGGCTGCACTGCTCTGTTTGCCTATGATTAGTGCATCTTCCTTCAAGTCGATTCCGTCGGCTACAACGAATCCGCGATGGAACAGATGGCTGCGGCGCTCGGATAACGTGTACGCGAGGTCGGATGGCTTGATTTTCACGCTCGGATGGATCAAGTGGCGTCTCAGAGCTTTGTAGTAGGATTTGAGCGATGCCTCATCGTTTGCCGAGATCACAAACACATTCGGCCTGGCGGAAGCCGTGTTGTTTGAGAGATCTTCGTCGTCTTCGTCGTCTTCAAACATGTTTCCAAAGTCCCCGTCGGCAAAAGAAGATACGTGCGTCAGGGACCTCTCCTCTAGATACGACTCGGCATCTTGGAGGACGACATGGGCATTGGAGCCGCCGTAACCGAACGAGTTGACACTGGCGATACGTTTCCTCGGGTTTGGCCAACCTCGACTCGTGCGTGAAGCCGCAACGTGAAGCCCTTTGAAGTCGACTGCATAATCTGTCAATCTCTCGGAGTACCAACAACATCAGCTAACTAAAACTTACTTCTCGGATTAGGATCAATGAACGTTGGGTTACCTGGAATTTTGTTCTTCTCCACAGCAAGAATAGCCTTGATGAGGCCTGACACACCAGCGGCAGGCTCTGAGTGACCAATGTTGCTTTTGATAGATCCGATGATCAAGGGGTTGGAGTCGGTTCGGCCCTGGGTGAGGATAGAAGCAGCAGCAGCAACTTCCACTGGATCTCCCGCTAGAGTACCAGTGCCGTGACATTCCAGATAGCCGGTCTCGTGGAAATTCGTAATGCCTGCTGCTGCGTAGGCAGCGCGAATCGCGGCTGCTTGAGCTTCGGCGGCGGGACTGGCGATACCTGGGACGATGGAACGACGTCAGAACATCATACCGTCCATGTTCGAGAATCAGTGCTAGGGTTCGGGTTCTCACCTGGCGTCCAGCCGTCGGAGTTTGTCGCTGTGCCTCGAATGACAGCACGAATCGGGTCGCCATCGCGCAAGGCTGCATCAAGGCGCTTCAAGATGACGCAGTTGATGGCTTCGGATTTGCAGTAGCCATCAGCTTTCGCATCAAAGGTGTGACATTTCCCGGATGCTGATGACGCTGTTCGCATGGCTCCCATATCCATGTTGTGGTCCGGACTCATGTACAAGTTGGCGCCGGCGACAATGGCACCCTCAACTTGCCCGGTCTGGATGTACCGGCAGGCTACGTCGACCGACACCAAGCTACCCGAGCAAGCGGTATCAATCGTCATACTGTCTATCAGTTAGACAGGCCATACACGTACGGCGACTGGACGATCGTACCTGGCACCCTTGATGTTGAGGAAATGACTGATCCTGTTACTCAAGATTGCCCGGCCGGTACCAACGGCGATGCCATCTGCAACATCTTCGGGATCGCGCATTTGCATGTCAAGATAATCTCACTATATGTCAGTCTACCATGAACAGAAAAATCGGACTATGGCGACATCTTACCAACAGCAAACGAGCCAACGAAACAGCCGAAAGCTTCTCCGTTGATCTGGGAAAGGCTGATTCCAGCATTCTCAAGAGCTTCATACACCACTTCGAGGAGCATTCGCTGCTGGGGATCCATTGCGATAGCATCTGCCACCGTGGTTTTGAAAAAGGCTGGATCGAAGTCGGCAGGATCATGATCTTCTAGGAACATGGCACCCGGGGTCTTAATGGTGTGGGGCTTGTGAGAACCATCATAGTGGCCAGCGAGCCGGAATCTGGACTTGTGCGGATCATTCCTAGCGATGCCGCCGCGAAGGAGGAACTCCCATAGCTTGGTGGGGTTGTTGCTGTGGCCTGGCAATCGATTTGCTAGCCCAACCACAGCGATCGGGTCCTGTGTGTAAACGGGTTTGGTATCAGACTTTGGGCCAGGGAATGGTGAAGAGAAATCTCGAACATCGTAGCGGGCTTGAGTGTCGCTGTAGTCAGTGTCCATGTTTGCTTTTGTTTGATCGTACATGTGGGACAACAACGGAGGTAAAGGTTGTGACAAAAGCGACCAAGAGTACTGCTTTGGCCGACAGAAAGCACTGCGGGCTGCAATTGAAGCGTTTCGAGAAAAACCAAGGTTCAACCTCATCGGCCACCGAATGCCACAATCTGACAGATGTTACTGCAGACACTGTTAGGCGTATAAGCAATGTCATGATCATGTAGCAAATTCGCTCTCGACCGGTCCACGACGCTAAGCAAGCACGGGGTGTGAAGCCTTCGCAAATTTGTGCAACCTTGTGTGGATCGTAAGCCGAAACGTAGCATCTGAGCAGCATTCTTGCTGCACCTGCGTACAAGGCGGAATTACTCTCGGTAAGCTTATTAGCTGTGTAAGCTATACGTCCCCGTGTAGCTTTGATCCAGCAGTAGAGGCGGATACGCTCGAGTAGTGTGAGATGCTGACGATGCTGACAGCTTTCACGCAGCTGCGATCCCGCCGTTGGTGGAATATCGACCCTAATCCCCGTAAGTCAGCGTGCGGATTCCGATTGAAAACCAACATCTTGACGTCGCTTAACTTGAACAACTCGATTTACAACGATCACACTGTGGTTACTTGCACCGCCGCCCAGACTCCACCACCACCATGACCATCAAGTCCATCACCGCGGGCCCGCAAAAGGATGTTCAGATTCCTATGATTGACGGAGTCAAATTAGCAGGCCGATTATTTCCTGCAAGACAACAAGGACCAGCAGTCCTCCTATTACCTGGGGTACGTGATAGAATGATTTTCGCGTCCGGTCTTACACTGACAGTGCTCTGAAGTTCTCTTGCGTCAAAGAGATGCTTCTGCCCGACGTGGCCGAAGCATTTGCTGAGGCTGGTATTACTGCCCTCACCCTTGATCCACGTGGGTTCGGTGCCAGCGAAGGCGGCCCCAGGCAAGAAGCCAACCCTCACAAACAGATCGAAGATCTCTCAGACGCGTTGACGTTCTTGCAACGCCAGCCCACTGTCGACCCCAAACATGTAGCTTTCTGGGGATTTTCTTTTGGCGCCATAATCGCAGCAAATGCAGTTGCAGTCGACAAGCGAGCCAAAGGTGTCATCTCCGTCTGCCCGCTTACAGATTTCTCTTTCGGCGGGAAAAAGGCACAAGTCCTTGCGAAGGCGCAAAAGGATCGCCAATCGCAGCTTGAGGGGAACGAGCCATTCACTCTCCCTTTTCTCACAGAAGATGGTGAGAACCCGGCTGGCTTCGGCGTCGGGACAGCGAAAGAAGACTTCGACTTGATCTTGGGCGCCGAGAAGAACGCGCCGACGTATCGCAATCTGACGACACTGCAAACTTACTACCACATGTCGACATGGGCTCCTTTCGAACTGCTATTACAGATATCGTCTTCGTCGGTACTGATGCTGACGCCGCAGAACGACCAGATAAGTCTCGCTTCTGAGCAAGGAAAGATCTTCGACTTGATCCCCGGACCAAAGATGAGACATGTAGAACCTGGAAAAGGGCATGTAGACATTCTTTCAGGCGATAGTTTCCCGAGAATGATGCAGGTTCAGATAGACTTCCTGCGATCTTTGTGATTGGAATGGCAATGGTCGCGTTGACGTGTGCTGGGCTTGGCTGGAGAGGACAACATTGAAGGCCTTGCCACCTTGGGAAAGATCAAGGATGGGGTTCAATGATGCCTTAGGCAGAAAGAATGTCTGCCAAGAGGTCATATGATGATGCCTAAATTTAGGCACCTTCGACTCCAGTCTCTACCTCTCTGTTCTGCTCGCAATTCGCTTTGTATCACGATGTGGGTGCTGGACAATCATTTAATCTGAATACGCTGTCGAAGGTAAGCTAAAGGTAATCATTTCCGTAAGCGGGACGGGTGTTGCCATTGATTCTGCTCTCAGGTTCAAAATTGCTTACTTTGTACTTACTTTGCTTACTTTGTGCTTACATGTACTTACGGCTGAACAGGTCGTAATGTTCTTTATTGACGAGATAACCAATATCGCATCAAACAAGCCGGATGATTGGTGTATTCGACTAGCCACCGCTGGTCATCTTGCTGTTTGCCTGCCATACCATGCATCATTTACGCTGGCTCGGTGCATACAGTAGCAACCTTCGAGAACTATTCACGTCTTCGGTTTGCCGGTGAACGCACCATTAGGTATGCTTGCAATACGAGTCAAGCACTCAGGATTTCTCGCGCTACGGACGGACCTCTCGCATGCTATAGAGGCATGATCGCCTCATGTTACTTTCTATCTCCTTGCATGTATCCTTCCTTGGCCTGCCAAACCACCGCCGTCCATCATGGCTCTCGAGAACATCGCAAAACCTTAGGCCGGCCGTATCAACACCGGAGCAGTCGCTGCCACCGTCGTTAGTGGAATCCTGATTCACAGTATTGGCATGACCGTCTATCGAGCCTTGTCTGCCCTTTGACCAAAGTACATGGCCTACGGCTCCCAATGGTACGAGACATACAGCAAGCTTGTGCCAAACGGTGGCGAAGCGCTCACCAATCGCAAGAAGAAAATGCATTGACAGTGTGGCGCGTCTCCGGGAACACATTTGGAAGACTATTACATGCAACATCTGTCTGACTCTCTGACCTAAACCCTGTCGACTGCATCAGTGCCAACGAGGTTCGCATACAGACGACATGGAGTTTTGCGAAACCATCTACGCTCCTTTACAGCCCTATGACAAACTTGTATCATTCCAGAACAGCTTCGATCTGTCGTGTCGGACATTCACGTTTTGAAACGCCGAGGACTACATGGCGCCGACACCTTCTTGTTCGTGAGTGGAGGTGTGTGTATGTGGAGTGAGTTGACCAGACTTTTGGAGGAGGGAATGGCAAGGCCGAAATGTTGATGTCTAAAACGAAAACGAAGCGGTGTCGCTGGTTGGAGCTGTATTTGAGACTAACTACCACATGGGTGCTGGCTGACTGGTTGTTCCTTTTCGCATCTCGACCAATCCTCGTGTTCTCGGGTGGCTGCATAAGGAGGAGCTCGAAGAAGCCATGCCCGATCCTGATAACGAAGTCGGCTCTCGCAGATTCCCTGCTTTAAAGCTTGCATGGAAAGGAGGTGAGTAGTCCCAGGTAGCGAAGAGGTGGATACAAGACAGGATTAATCGTTGCTGTCACGGACAGTCGCGCGCCTCGGTTACGGCATCGTCACACGCTCGCCTCGGCCATCGCGATACTCGACCTTCCATATACCAGCAATATACGCTGCAGTCTAGCTCCGGAGTGTTGTCGCCCGCCTGCCACATGCATCAACACAAGGACTTGCTCCCGAACTGTCGCATGTTCAAGCCTGAGCGCTGGCTGGGCGCGCGCCCTTGGGGGAAGATTCTCGGTCGCTACAATAATCCCGCCTGTAGGCGTAGAGCACGCGTGTGGCTGTATCTGTGGGCTTGCTAATCGCGTACAATGCTTCCATAAACAAGTGTTAATCTGGCTGATTCGTCGAGTTGCGAGTTGCCCCAGCTTGTATGCGGGGCCTCATCAGTTTTGGGAGGCGGGACTAGCCGAAACATCCTTTTCGGTCACGTGTAGACTGACTCATGCCACGTGAGTTTGTCCGGCTTTCCTCAAGTAGTAATCTCCCGAGCGAAAGCGAATCAGCCAATTTAACACCTGTTTGTGGAAGGGGTGTATCGCGAGATCCAGATTGCGCTAGCCACCCTGTTCCGGCTATTCTACGTCTGAGCTACACATTCGAAAAAGCGGTGTCCTTCCATCGTAGTGACCCCGTAGTCAGATCTATCTTCCTGAGAAAGAACGATAGAGGGATATCGTCACTAAGAAAAGGTATAATGAATGGGAAGACACCCGTGGCTCCGGGAATATGGCTTGGGAAAACGGCATAACAGGCCAGAGGTTACCAATCAAGAGCATTTCCAGCCTATGTCCCTCTCATCAGACTCTGCTTTTGTTCGGCGAGTGAGGTTTCGGCCAGTGTCTGAAAGCGAACTAGCATCTAAGCTCATCAGAGGAGTCCAGGTTTCATCAAGGGTTGGGGTTAGATGCGATAAGATGGTGAATCGGCGGATCACGTAGGAAGGTCTCTCAAAATGGCTGGCTTTAAGCCGACTTCTCAATCCCTGGGGCGCGCAACACGCAGCAACACAAAGATGACACAAGGATCTCACAGCAGTGCCAAAGTGGTACACGAAAAAATCGTGTCCTATAGCGGATACCTACCTATAGATTTATATCGCGTCCCCCACTTTCAACCGCAGCACAACAGCTCAGGCCCGCTACCTAGCTACAAGCGCTGTAGACAACCTCAAATCTACACAGCTGAAGCGCTGTGCAGTGGCCTCGACTCCTCCGCCTAGACCATATGTAAGGCACTCGCAATCCCTTATGTATTCTCCCGCACAATCTAGGGACTGCAGCATAACACTTACGGGACGCCCGTAGTCATAGTCAGCTCTCTGCTCGAGTACGATACCACCCTGGTCATTCATCGAACCCATGCCAAGTGAGGACGAACAAGCTCGAAGTGAACATGAAGAGCCAAGAAAAATGACGCGGTCATCCATCTCGACCACAGATCGACCATGTCCGATCCCGAGAATACATCGTCTGCATACCAGTTGCAACACAACACGCGCTTCGTCCACCTCCGCCGCACCGTCACGCTCTAGCACCCCAGTAGTCGACTCGCATCAAGAAGACCTCTGCGAACGCCGTCGCCAGCAAAATCGTAGAGCACAACGCCGTTTCCGAAGTCAGTATGCCGTCATCATGCCCTGGCCTTTACCGCACTACATATGATCAAGCACTGCTAACTCCATATCTTCCAAGACAAAAAGATCAAGGAACGTGAAGCCGCCGCCGCTGCAGCTACTCCCACTGTCACTTGTCGTCCTGCTGTCACTTCTCCCCCTGCGACCTCTCCCTATGCGAATCTCCCTCGTCCCAGCGACGCTGCTGTGTCGCCGTACGTGTCATCGCAAGACTCACCGCCAGTCCAATTTTCCGCCATCTTAAATCACGACGCTCACGACTACTTCGGCGATGATTTTTTCCCAGACATCAACGCTCTACTCGCTTATCACCCCACCACAGGCGATGAAAGCACCTTGCTCGCAGCGGCTAACAGCACCAGCCCACTGGCGTCTAATCCGCCTTTCCGCGCCCTGCAAACCCCTTCTGACTCTTTCGTCGGGCTTGACAGAAACACTACAGCGGGAGAAAGCTTTAGCTTCGATTCGCTCTTCGGGTGCCATTCTTGTGGCCATTCTATGAACCATGATCCCGGATGGGGCTCGCACATTACACTTGCTACCACATCTCGGGCGCTCGATCACCCTCTTTCCAACTCGAGGCCAGCCACAGCGTCCGTCGAAAGCTACGCAGCTCCTTCCACTATTCATAACCCAAAAGACCAGCGACTCACAAATCCGTCTCAGCCCAGCCACGCCGCTACCGTTGCACCTCCTACCCCCTCCTCGCCCTGCAAACACAATCCGTTTCCCACGCAAGCATCCTCTCCTTCCGGAAGTGGCGACAATAAACCTTTGCTTCACATCTCCATCGACAGCGGCCACCAAGGCATCGTGCGTATACTGCTCGATTCAGGCGTCGACATAAACGAGCGTGACCGTGACGGCAGCACGGCCTTGCACCTAGCAGTGCGAATGCGGCAAGATGCCATCATACGATTGCTTCTGGAAGAAGGCGCCTCGACAAATGTGAAAGACTGCAGTGGGAAGACCCCGATGCATTTAGCCATTTACGCGAATTTCGAGACGGGGTTGAAGATCCTTTTAGACCATGATACGATGATAAAGAAGAGAACTTAGGTTGTGTTGCCATTGTGAAGATACTTCATGTGTGTGACTCTATTGTTGATATGACCTGTTGTTGTAAATTTGGTCTTACTAGCTCATATTTTGTCAACATACGAAGGAAAGTACACATGACTGTGACATTCAAATCTCAGTCACCCCTAAACAAACATCGAACCGCATTCCACACCATCTAGTCGCCGCCAGTCTACCCAAGTGAAAAGGACCAGCGATACGCAGTACCCACCGCCAACACATCCTCCAACATGAGCAACGCAAAACTCAGAATT
>Ga0265797_10009978_pt1 | contig 12180 bp, 6 predicted proteins | sample P2T30metagenome_FD_192433 | JGI IMG/M metagenome (GOLD analysis project Ga0265797, IMG submission 192433) | Plant litter microbial communities from East Loma Ridge, Irvine, California - P2 T30 | ecosystem: Environmental > Terrestrial > Plant litter > Unclassified | place: USA: California... | reverse complement strand
GCTCTTGCATGTCCTTGCAATGAACTGGTGAGGCAAGTTGAACACCAGAATGGTAGCGCCCTCAACAGCATTTACGAGGTCCGGGTTGGCAACGATGTTCTTGGGAAGCGGGACGCCAGGCAGGTACTTGACGTTCTCGTGCAGGCCGTTGATCAGCTCGGTGAGCTTCTGCGGCTTGGTGGACAGAGCGGACTGCGGGTCGTAGTGCTTGCTGTTCTTGGGAATGGTGTACTCCTCCTCAAATACCCACATGCGCACCTCTTGCTCGAAGATGTCCGGGTTCTCGGCGACATTCTCGCCAACGACCTTGGCGATGGTGGTGCCCCAGTTGCCGGAGCCGACGATGGCGACGCGGTGCTTCTTGGAGTGCACGCCGAGTGCGTTGTTGCTTGCCATGTTGCGTGAGGGTATACGGGTTGGCGTGTGTTGAGGAAGGGAGTGGTAGCTACGAGGACGGATGGCCAATGGTCGAAGGGTTGAGGCGGAGGACGATAAGGAGCTCAAGCTCTGTTTACGCAGGGCAGGTTGAATGAAACGCGTGGGGTGCCTCGTGATCAGGCAGAAGGAACTAGACAACTGAAGGAAAACAGTATGGTAGTACGGAGAGACGTTGGATGGCCTCATGAATGTTTCTATACAAGTGTCCCCAGCGGCAGACAGTCCCTAGAGGCAGATCGGGGGGGCGTAGCTCTCGTGATGCCTCACACGTTGAACTTTTGACATGAACCCTGCGTCACATGTGACGTGTGGGCCGAGGCAGGCCCTTGCATTTATTGCAAGATCTGGACTAGTCTAATTACCAGATACCAGAGCTCGGTGACATGTGACCTGGTCTGGTCTGAGAGGTGGCGTACGATGCTTCTTCACGACTTGGTACAGCGGGCTTCTCTTCGTGGCTGCACTCCTTAGACTGGCAAAATGTCACAGTTTGACATTTCCAGCAACACGCCACTAACCTGGTACTCGGGCCTTTGAAGCGCCGCAGATCAACCAGGAACAATCGAGCTAGGCAACAAGCGAATGCAGGACACGCTTTTGAGCACTACAGTAGGTGTTCACTTAGGGCTGGAAGCAAGTCGCTGCGTACAGTCGCTGCGCATGAGTTCAAGATCTCTGTGTACAGCATTTTCAAAAGTTATATATGGTCATATCAACAGGCGTAGCTTGTGATTCAGCGCGGGCTACCTATCCTGGAGATACCACTAGACCTACATGATCTCGTAGTATCTAGTATACTAGCCCTATCCAGAACAATAGTAAGATGAGTATGATCGCCACTCAAGAACGATCAAGTTATCGAGGCAGCTGTGTACAAACTCGTACGCAAAAGCTGTAGCGCATGCTTGGAGACGGGTTCTAAGTACGGACGCGCGTTTATGCTATGATAATTCCTGGACGTGGATTCCTATCTAATCTCTATGACAGCCGATCGTATTCCAAACAATTGGTTCGCAACTTGAAAATATTGAATGCGAGATAAGGACTCTACTCGGCCTTTTCCCTGATGGCACGGTTGTCGGCCTTCTCCATGAAGTACGCCCTCTCCATAAACTTGAGGACCTCGTCAATGAGGATGATCGGCGCGCTCCACCACAACACAATCTTCCACTCGCCCCAACCAAGAGGCACAATGCCGAACACATTCTGCAGGATGGGTGTGTAGAGGAGGGCAAAGTGGAGAGCCATGGACAGGGTGATGGCGTAGACGAGGATCATGTTCTTCCAGAGGGGCAGGGTAAGGAGCGACTCGGACGACGAAAGTGCGTTCATGGCGTTCAACATCTCGATGACCACGAGGATGGAAAGAGAGACGGTAGAGGCGGCCTTGGCGGAGGCATCAGAGAAGATGTGGCAGCCGATCGAAGGGAAGATAGTGCTGCAACTGTGGAAGTGGGTCTGAGACATTTCGTTAGTATATCAATGCGGCAACAAAAGAAGGATAAAAGACTTACCAGCTGGTAGAAGCTGATATTCGGGCCGTGCTCGTAGAACATGAACCACCATGCGTAACCGCCAACAGTTGCGAGTCCGACGTAGGTGCCAATAACCATGTATCTGAAGAACAACCAACCACTGATCAGAGGGTCGTCACGCTTTCTGGGCGGGCGGTTCATCACATCATGGTCCTTAGGGTTGAAACTGAGCGCAGTAGCGGGAAGACCGTCGGTGACCAAGTTAACCCACAGAAGCTGGACAGGAATCAATGCCTCGGGCATGCCGATCGCAGCAGTGAGGAAGATGGATACAACCTCGCCAATGTTGGAGGAAATCAGGTAGCGGATGAACTGCTGGGTGTTGTTGTAGATGCTGCGACCCTCCTCAACGGCGGACTCGATAGTAGCGAAGTTGTCATCAGCAAGAACCATGTCAGCGGCAAGCTTTGCCACATCGGTGCCAGAGCCCATAGCAACACCAATATCACTCTTCTTAAGCGCGGGTGCATCGTTCACACCATCACCAGTCATAGCCACAACCTCACCAGCGGACTGCAGGAGGTCGACAAGCTTGCTCTTGTGGGTGGGTTCGGTACGTGAGAAGAGAGAGGCAGTACAGGCAGCCTTGAGTTGGTCGGCTTCGCTGAGAGCATCGAATTGACGGCCAGTGTAACTCTTGCCAGCGAGGTTTTCGTTGGGACCAAAGACACCGATCTGTCTGCAGATAGTCTCGGCAGTGTTTTGGTTGTCACCAGTAATGACGACGACGCGGATACCAGCGTTGCGACACTTCTTGATGCTGTCTGCGACTTCGGGGCGGGGCGGATCGAGCATACCGACAAGACCAAGAAGAGTCATGCCTTGCTCCAGCTGTTGATATTCCTGGGTGGTCTTTGCGCGCTTGGCCAAATCAGAAGTAACATTGTCGATGCTTGCGAGTGCCATAACACGGAGGCCCTGTTTGCCGTACTCGATCACTTCAGCGTTCAGGAGAGAAACCAATTTATCGTTGAGAGGAACACGCTTGCCGTTGCTGCCAACGAGGCAGTGTGTGCAGCGGTCGAGAACAGATTCGGGAGCACCCTTGACAAGAAGACGCTGGCCCTTGCCACCGTTGACGAGGACGGACATGCTCTTACGATCTCTAGAAAATTCAAAGGTCCTGAGCTTCTGAGCGCGGTTGAGGTATTCAGTGCTGGCAAAGTGGCGAATTTGTTCAGGGGCGAGTTGCGACTTGGTCTGGTTGAGAGCGATGTCGGTAGTACCAATCTTCTCCGCAAGCGTGCGCAGGGCACCCTCAGTAGGCTCACCAACATTGTTGTACGTCTCGGTCTTGCTGTCCCATGCGAGCTCGGCATCGTTGCAGACAGCAGCGACTTCAGTCATCTGGGCGACAGTGATAGATGTCGCAGCCGGGTGTTCAATGATCTTGCCAGCCTTGGAGACCGCACCCACAGGAGCGAAGCTGGTACCTTCGACGTGAAGCTCCTCGAGATCGTTGCCAGCTTCGTTGACGTACACGATCTTGTTGACACTCATCTGGTTGGTGGTAAGAGTACCGGTCTTGTCGGAGCAAATGACACTGCAGCTGCCCAGAGTCTCGACGGAAGGCAGACTGCGTACGATCGCGTTCTTCTTAGCCATGGTCCTAGTTCCAAGAGCCAGACAAGTAGTGATGACAACGGCGAGACCTTCGGGAATTGCAGCAACACCAAGAGACACAGCAATCTTGAGGTAATAGATAGCACCCTTGGTCCAGTTGCCGCCGAAAGAGGGATCGTTGAAGTGACGGATGTTGATCAACCAAACGAGGACACAGATAGCGGAAATGACCTTGGCCAGAGTGTCACCGAAATCGTTGAGCTTCTCCTTAAGAGGTGTGGGCTGCGAAATCTGAGCCGTAATGCTCTCATGGATGTCGCCAATAGCGGTGTTGGTACCAGTAAGAACGACGATAGCGTGAGCGTGGCCAGTGACAACAGTGGTACCAGAGAAGAGCATGTTGACCTGATCCTGCTTGACAGCGTTCTCATCCTTGATAGCCTCGGTGTCCTTGCCAACACTCTCACTCTCACCAGTCAGGATAGACTGGTCGATGCGGAAGCTGTTGCTGTTGATGCTGAGGACTCTGCAGTCGGCGGGGATGCGGTTACCGACAGCGATGTCGACAATGTCACCAGGGACCAGCTCCTCGGCCTTGATAGACTGAATTGTTCCATTGCGCACGACCTTGGCGGTGTTTGCGCTGTACTCTTGCAAGGCCGCAATGGCCTTCTCGGCGGACGATTCCTGGCTGACGCCGACAACGGCGTTCAAGATCAGGATGGTAAGGATAACGGCAGGGTCGACGAAAGCGGTCCATCCCTCCTCTTCTTCGAAAAGGGCGAGTGCGAATGAGACAGCAGCGCTGGCGAGCAGGATGATGACGAGCTGGTCCTTGAATTGCTCGAGAACGAGCTCCCACAGGGGAGTAGGAGGCTCCTCGGGAATGGCTGTTTCGCAATCAGTAACGCTTGCTATTGTTCTAGGAGGAGGATGTAACGCACCGTTCCTGCCATGCTTCAGCCTCGACGCCTCGACCTTGCTGTCTGACAGACCATGGGCCTCGGTGGCGCCAAAGTGGGCTAGCACGTCGCGCGGCGAGCGCACATATGCGTTCTCCATCTTGCTATGCTCAGGCCTTCGGCGTGGCCTATATATCGGAGGGAGATGCTCCGGTCAAGAAAAAACCCGGGTGTGGTTGGTGTCGAAGAAGACTAAAAAGATCACGACAGTGATATGCAGGGCGACATCTGGCAACGTAGGAGATAGTGCTGGGTGGTGCTAGTGGGCCAGTCTCGGTGCGTGCTGAACGTCACCTAGAGCGCATTAATAACCACGCGCCGCTGCGTCCAAAGCGGTTTGCCCCGCCGAATCTCCAGCTGTCTTTTTCGAAGAAGCGATCGCCAAATCCCAGGGACCTGCAGCAGCAGCGGCCCGCGTTTTCAGCCTCCCCCTCTGCCGTTCGCAGCGAGCTGGTGCACATGGCACGCCCAATCACTCTTGAACGTGGTGTGCGAGGCCAGCACACTGCGCGTTCGTGGTATGTCAGGAATGAACAACTTGCTGTTGTATAGCAAGGCTACAGTGTGTGTACTTGAAGTCCATCTCAACAGTAAGACAGCACTTGATCACAACCGCGTGCAGCTCAGACGACCATCACGAGAAATGCTGGCCGCCATGCCTGCGCCAGAGCTCAGCCCTAGCAGCTTGGCTCCCATCATCGCAGACCTGCTATTGCAGTAGCAGCGCCTATCTGGCCGACGTCAACCCAGTCCTCCTCGAGCGCCCCGCCCACCGTGTTTCCAACCATCACCGCGCGGGCCGGGCGGAGCTGAAGAACAGGCACCGCTTTTGCGCGTAATGACAATCGCCGTGATCGCCTCCCAGTCGAGGCATTTCTCACAATTGCACATGAGGCGTGATCTGTACTGTACCTACAAATCAAGGCCTAGGTTGTCATACAGCTGATCCCTGTAGGAATCGATCAACAGCTCGGCATCAGCCTCAATATTCACCCCGACGGGCTTGCAATCTAGAGCAACGTAACAAGACCGCCATCGCTGTGCTTGGCGGGTTGCACAGGCTCAGGCTCCAATGATCGATCCGAGAGGTACTAGGGCGTCTGTGGCGTGGAGATCACACGCGTCCTGTCATGAATCGTAGCTTGACTAAACAACCAACCATAAGCTTTACGACATCTGTGAGCAATCGAAATGGTTGTGAGTCTGACGAGCTCGCATCTCTCAAAGTGTAGTAACGTGACATCAGTCGTTAGCAATGAGAAGTACATACTTGCTATAAATATGCTACTGCGATGTAACGTGAAATAGCCGGCTGCCTCTTCCGCTGCCTGCTAGCATGTGTAACGTTGCTGACCACTCTGGTCGTGGTTTCTAATGAGCGCTTAGAACCGAAAAAGAAGAATAAAGTCAAGGGTATAATATAGGCCGTCAGTATTGGGAGTCATCAGTCGCGCAAAATTATGTGCACTTCAGTCGCAGGTGGTCGCGCCAATCAACCGGGAAGCTCGAGGAAAGGCAGGAGGAAACGGGCGACTAGGCGTGTCGTATACTGGCATTGGGTCTGTGAAGAGAACGGCACGTCCTTCCGCGAGCGTAGGTGGTTTTCTGGTGTCGAACATTAGCGGCTGAACTGGTTAATTGTAAATCGCAATTGGGTGCAAGCTTACGCCTTTCTTCAAGAAGATCCCTGAGTTGAACGCAGAAGTTGTGTTCGGTCTGATTCTTCAGGCGTGGTGTCTGTGGGCCGAAACTGCCTCCGTGATTCCATTTCTTATCGCGGTACTTGCACTGGAACAGACCAACGAGGAGTTGAAAGCGTGCATCGATGCGTTCACATGCATTGCTAGCTTCCTGCTGGGCCTCATCGTATGAGCGCTCACGTTTGCGATACTTCGCGTCAGCTTGGATCTGAATAGTACGCTGAGCCTCTTCGAGAACCATAGCAAATGCAAGCATGACAACAAAGGTAGAGAGCCACGTAGTATCCTTGCCACCACTAGTGTGGAGAGTGGCTTGTTGCCATTTGAGGATGTCTTCGTAGATCTGATTGCGGATGACGTGGAAGAAGAACTTGAGCTGGCGGTTTGCAAGTCGTGGAGAAGTATGCGGTGCCACATTGGCAGGCTTATAGCAGCTGCGAAGATGCGCGTGAACCATTGGTAGCGTCTCTTGTGTGATCGTGAGGGTATGACCCATGATGTAGGTAACTATAAGCATGCGAATGATCTTGCGGAGAAGTTGTTTGAGCTAAATCTTTGCGTTAGCATGGTATCTCGATGCAGTCAGCTGTTTGCGTACATCATAATCGCCCGTTTCTCGATAGAGCTCGCAGATCATTGCGAGCATAGTAGCTTGGAAATCATCAATCTGCGATTCTTCTTCAAAACAGATCCACGGGAATTCGGCCAATGGTTCATCGGCCATCAAATCGTCGAGATAGTTCTTGAAGTGCCAGTCATCACTGGGCTCCAGTTTCGTGATCCCAAGTGGAGGAGACCACTTCTCGCATCGTTCGGCTTGGCGAGTGCTGACGTTTTGGAGGTACTGGTATTGGCCTAGCAATTCAAGAGTGGCCGGTTCGAATTCATATAGCACCCATCGCAGTGGGTGACCGTAGCCACTGGTAAGGCACACTTCGACGGGTCGTGTATAGTCCCATCCACGCACCTGATCCTTCACGCAATCCTCAATATTCTGCTTTGAGTGCATGATAGTGTATGATGGTGGCAGGAAATCCATCACGAAATCTGGCAACTTAGATCTGTTACAGTCGAAGAAATACAGTTGGCCTTTTTGAGATCCGATGATACATCTGGCACAAGGTGTGCCATCGTCAGGACACTAAATCCGTTAGTCTCATTTTGTCTGCGTCGCGATTCATGGTGACTTACTGGGTCACGCTGGAGCTTGCATCTCCAACAAGCACCTTTCTTCCGCATCCTTGAGCTCCTCTCGCGCGCGTCTTGGTTGAGGTGTGTGTTCCGTTTCCGACCTCCCTGCTTAGGCTTCCCATCTTGTGGACCACGTGGCCGTGCTGTCATCGGAATGTCTTCAGGGTTGGCAACTGCGAGTTCCCTCTGCTTCTGTACTGGAGAAATCGTGTTCTTTTGCTCAGCTACGATAGCTGGATGTTCTGGGAAACGCCGCCGTGTAGAATGGGCGAGAGGCGCACGTGCAGTGTAGGGTTCGATCCGAGATCTGTCTTGGACTTGTGCACTGGCTTGTGGTTGCTGCATCACTTGGATTTGAGATTGGGACGGTAATGGTTGTTGATAAGTCCCGTCCGCGAGAATGTGGGAATTAATCTGAACGTTGTTCATAAACGGGGCATAACTCGCTTGTGCTCGATCCTGGTTGAAGTTGTGTGGTGCTTGAAACCATTGCGGAGCTTGGAGAAACGGAACGTGTTGAAAGAATATTGGCTGTTCGTGGAGATTTCCCCAGGAGGGTCCCTGTGTACTCGACTGTATGCCAGTCGATACCCACGCTTGACTCTGTTGTACGGTTCTCAGTGGTAGATCCATGCCGACAAACGCGTCGCCTGTCAATGTGCCAGCGGGCGCGACTGTCGCACCGTGGAAGTCATGGTGTTGCGGTGATTCAAGCTGAATGTCAGAATCGCTAGCAATAGTGTCAAATGACGACCACTGCTGCTGCATCAGATCAGACACAAGCCCACCTGTCGACTCTCGCGATCTATGTGCGAACGAAGAGGAGTCGCTCACTCCATGTGGAACCGGTTGGCTGACGTAAGAATAGTCGTCCGATCTGCTGCTGTAGGGCGAGACCTGGTCGAAGGCCTCGTTCGGACTGTTCGTATATTCAGTGCCGAAATCCACGGGGAGTTCGTCGGCGTTGTTTTCGTCTGAAGGCTGATCGTTTGCAGTAGAGGAGGGGGTGAATTGTTGATCGGTTTCGCCTGGCGATGAAGAGCTATTCGGTGGAGCATGTTGTGATGACGGATCCAGCGAGTCGGACAGCGACACGCTGCTGGATTGTGAGAGTTCGCCTTCAAGGATATGTTCAAGTTCCTCGCCTGACATGTCTTCGAAGTTGCAAAAGCTCCAGCGCTCCAATTCTGAGTCGGATGGGATCAGGCTGCCACCCAGGGCAAGTGAGTTCTGATGGTTGACCATGCTGACGAGTGAGAAGGATTTACATCACGGGCCGGTCGGCGGTACGTTCGTCACGGGTCGCTCGCTTGGCTGTTGGTTGTTATGGGCGGAGCTGAGGGAGTGAGGTGGTTTTAGAGTGATGCCTGAGGCACTTTCTACCATGCAGCCAATCAGTGCAGCAGCAGTCTTCACCGGCGCCTGGGTTTCGTTCTTCACCGGACTTTAGTGCGCCCGCGGCGTCGACTTGGTAGATCGGCTTCACCGGTGGGAGGTCGCCGGATGGCTGGGACAATGGTGAGGGATATTCTGATGTTGGAATGCTATTGTTAGGAAGAGACGAGCGACGCTCGCATGCGCCGTGAGGAAGACGCCTCGACCTTCTTCACGCTCCACCCCGCAGCACTCTCATGCATGCACTGCGACTCTGCGACGGCCACCCGTGTGGCTCAGCTGATATCGGATAAAACGAGGCAATCTGCATGCTGTATGCACCTCCACCGACCACACAGCTTGCAGCAAGCGGAGTGACCTAGACGCTGGGAAGCCTTACCTCAATCTACGCACCGGTCTGACGCCCCATAAGTAACAGATGGTATCGCCATGGTTTCCCCTTGTGTAAGGATACTCACAAGCGAGCGGCGTTGTACCCAAACAAGCAAACACGCTCCACGTTTGGGAGAAGGATTGACCGGTGTGAATACTGCAATGCCTCAGGCATTAGCACACATTATGGTCTGCAGGCATGCCAATACCAGTGGCGGTATGGTGCAAGGGACCACCAGCGTAGCAGCTTGAGCTTGCACGACTCTCCAGGTACTGATCCGTCGCTTGAGCTTGATGTTCACACACGAGCTGATAAGAGGATCTGCGCGACAAGCGCAGATGTTGCTGTGTGCGCCCTCCAACCCTCTGGGGCGGCCGGATGCAAATGTGTCTCCTTGATCCACAATTTGGTGAGTTTCATGTAGCCGCGGGCCAATGTGCAAGATAACACCGCGTGGTGCGGTGTGCACACTTTCAACCTTCAGATGACAATACAGTTTCTCGATGGCACGTTTCGCGGATCTCAGAAACTTTCTTCCCGAGGTGCTCTGACGTTACGGGAAATACTGCCTGGTGGCATGTTGCTGTACGCAAGCTTGTGGGTGACCACTGTGCCTCGCAGTGTCAAGGAAGCCGCAGCAGCCGCTTCGGTTCGTTGCTGCCATCGAAGATCACGGCTGGTAGCACGCACGGGGCACGGAAGTATAACGCGTGCGAGCTTTCCCTGTCTTCCTCTCAGCTCAATTCAGCCCTACAGGGCGTCTCCACGCTTTGAACGAACGTACGGCGACGTCCGTTGACAGCTCGAGCAGAATCCGAAGAGTCCCGCCGAGCTTTCACGACAAACATCAGCACGAAATGGCGATTGCAACAGATGACGCGCGGTGCTGGTCTGTTTCCAAGCAAAATGACGTTACAGAAACTGCTGGGCGGGCCCAGACGTGAATCTGCCCAGCTCGTGTGACAGGCATCGCCCTACGCAGTGGCCGAGGACCCCACTCCGGCACTCGAAACCTGGCAGCACGCGCGCTACAAGGCGAGCAGTCACGATAGTATGATGATCGTAGTCGAACAGTTGTAGGTATCGATCGGCCTCCCATTGGGCGATGTACCTCGAGCTCTCAACACTCGCTTTACTTCACCCATTGACAAGGCACTAGAGAGTAGAGCCCCGCCTCCCACATCTTGATCCAACATCCCACCGCGTAGACAACTCCCTTGGCGTCTCCATAACTACAATTGCTTAGGTCTAAAGCTTTTCCCATAACTAAATCGCCTACCGAGAAGCTGCCCACGGGGTAGACTCTCAGCTCCGCGGACTATAGACGAGGTGCGAAGCAGCTGACACTATTGAGTGAGGCATCAACTGCCCATCATGTCAGGCCGCGAAGATGTGGATGAACGTCGGCGATACAATCAGCCTTATACCCACAAGAACACCATCCCAACCATCCAGAAGTATCGCGAAGAGAAAGACAAGAGACGCGAACAGGCAGGCAACATCGAGGAAGAGCGCGGAGAAGATGGCGAGGCTGTGACCAGGAAAGAGACAGCTGAGCGTTACTGGCACCGCGAGCGTCACGACGATGGTCAGGCGGAGCCTAAGGAAGAGGGCGAGCAGGATGCCTCAGGAGGAGCAGACGAACAGACGCAAGAAGATAAAGAGATGCGAGCAGATACACAGACGCCTCAGGATACCTCGCAGGTGGATCCCAATTCTGTCAATCCGAAAGCGCGAAGGAAGGCTGGAAAGAAACACAAGGCGGAGCGCATGGAACGAGAAGTGACAGATCCAGTCACGCATCTGCCCGTACGAATATTCGACTTCACAGATGAGGCGCTCGAGGAAATCAGTGAGAATGAACCTCCATTTGGTAGCACGCCCGAGACATACACAGGCTTCAGAGCGAAGGCCAAGAGCGACGATCAGTTACAAAAGGAGATGGACGACATGCGCAAGGGACAAAAGGGAATGAATCAGCAATTCCCACCACCTGATTTTGTGGAGATTCGCAGAGACCTGGAGGACATTGAAAAAAAGGCATTCACTGTCGGCCTGGTTGGCGTTGGCGTCCTTGTGTTGTCAATACTGATTTTGGAAAGATTACTGGTTGGACAAGGCCACTCTTTTGCGAGGCAATCAATCACTTGGACCATTCTCGGCCTTGCTGCGTTGGGCGGCTTGTGGGCGGTAGCTGCAGGAGTGCGACACTGGCTGTCAAAGCGGATCAGCAGTGTCTGGGACGACGAAGTTTGGGATGCGGATCGCAGCAAGTTGGAGGCAGACAGTTCACACCACGATGCAGAGAGTGTACGTTGGCTGAACTCTCTCCTTGGCTCTGTTTGGCCGTTGATCAACCCGGACCTTTTCATCAGCTTGGCTGACACGCTCGAGGATGTCATGCAAGCGTCGTTACCGAGACTTGTGCGCATGGTGAGCGTCGACGACATTGGCCAGGGGAGCGAGCCTATCCGCATTCTGGGTGTACGATGGCTTCCTACTGCTGCTGCTGCGCGTTCTGTTGGTGGAGACGGGAAGCTTCGCAAAGCCAGCGATGGTGGACACAACGACAGGACTGTGCCAGGCGAAGGCGAGGTCGAGGACAACGCTGGACAGAACGACGAGAAGAGCAAAGAAGACTCTGGTAAAGAGCAGGCTCAAGCTGTAGCTGAAGGCATGGAGGCTGAAGATGGCGACTTCATCAACCTCGAAGTCGCTTTTGCTTACCGCGCCAGGACAGACAAGAAGGCCAGCCGTATGAAGGATATGCACCTATACCTGGCCTTCTACCTACCTGGGAACTTGAAGCTTCCCATCTGGGTGGACTTGAAAGGCGTGGTGGGTACCATGCGGATGAGGCTGCAACTCACTCCAGATCCTCCATTCTTCGCATTGTGCACAATGACATTCCTCGGTCAACCTAAGGTACAGCTAAGCTGCCAACCCTTGTTCAAGAAAATGCTCAACATCATGGACCTCCCTCTGATCAGTCAATTCGTGCAATCTTCTGTCGATGCGGCTAT
>Ga0265797_10009977_pt1 | contig 12181 bp, 11 predicted proteins | sample P2T30metagenome_FD_192433 | JGI IMG/M metagenome (GOLD analysis project Ga0265797, IMG submission 192433) | Plant litter microbial communities from East Loma Ridge, Irvine, California - P2 T30 | ecosystem: Environmental > Terrestrial > Plant litter > Unclassified | place: USA: California... | reverse complement strand
TTACGGTCGCGCCAAGTCAGAATACACCTTCGTCTCAAACCTGTGGAACCAGGTTAAGAACTTCGTCACAATCCGCTACAATGTCTACCCGAAACTCTGGGCCATCACTGGTCTCTGGATGAACAGCTACTTCCCCTCTCGCTTCCAAGGCGAAATCACGCAGAGTCTTCTGTTTGGTTTCACCTACTCCTTCGCCGAAACTCTTCTGTCCTTGCCATTCAGCTACTACTACCACTTCGTCCTCGAGGAGTCCTTCGGCTTCAACAAACAAACCATCTCCCTTTGGGTTGGTGACATGCTGAAATCCCAAGCTCTGTCCCTCGCATTCGGTATTCCCCTCGGCGCAGCTTTCCTCAAGATCATCCAGAAGACTGGCGATCAGTTCTTCTTCTACCTCTGGGCCTTCACCCTTGGCGTGCAGCTCTTCGCAATTACAATCTATCCGATCGTTATTGTGCCGATCTTCAACAAGCTCACTCCTCTCCAACCTGGCACTCTCAAGGACCGCGTCGAGTCTCTCGCCGCACGCCTCGAGTTCCCGCTCGGCGAACTTCAAGTCATTGACGGATCCAAGCGCTCTGCCCACTCGAATGCGTACTTCACCGGTCTGCCATGGAAGAAAAAGATTGTTCTGTACGACACTCTCATTGAGAAGAGCACTGAGCCGGAGGTTGAGGCTATCCTTGCACACGAGCTGGGTCACTGGAAAATGGGACACACCACCAAGCTGCTAGGCATTGCCAGCTTCCACTTGTTCTACGTCTTTGCGTTGTTCAGCGTGTTCATCAACAACCGCAGCTTGTACGAGGCCTTTGGCTTCTACCGCGAGAAGCCGATCATGATCGGTTTCATCTTGTTCAACGAGGTGCTCAGCCCTACGGACAGCGTGGTGAAGCTTCTGATGAACATCCTCACCCGGAAGTTCGAATTTGAGGCTGGTATGTATACTCTATCGTATTTTATGCCGGACTTCCCAATGCTGACCCAATTTAGATGCCTTTTCCCACAAGCTTGGCTACTCTGCCGACCTTTCTTCTTCCCTCATCAAGCTCCAAATCCAGAACCTGTCCTCCATGGACGCTGACTGGATGTACTCTGCGTACCACTACAGCCACCCCATCTTGACCGAGAGACTGAAGGCCGTTGGCTGGACCAGCGAGACCAAGGTCGGTGGCGACGATAAGAAGGCTGATGCAAGTGTACCCGAAAAGGAATTGTAGATTTCCACGCCGATTGTGGGGGCGCGTTGGCGTCTCTTTTGGATCGCCTGATGGTGATGTCCTGGAGTTGAGGCCATCGCAAGAGTGCGATTGCGCGCGTCGCGTGCTCCCGGAGCCAGTCGCAAATAGCAGTAGCAGCTTAAACGCTCTGCTCGCGTTGGATGTAGAACACTTTTAAAGCATATTTCAATCTTCCTTCTTTGCCTTCTCCTCTTCCTTCTGCCTCAGCTCCGCGAGCCTCCTCTGCTTCTTCGCAGCCTTTCTCGCCGCCGCGTCCACCTTGCCGCCGTGTTGCTCGATCTCGGGCGGTGCACCACCCTGCTGCACGACATGGGCGTCTTCGCGATCGCCCACTTCACCCTCCGTAATGTCCTGGTGCTGCGCAAACTCCGCGCCGTCTTCCCACTCGCGCACGCGCTCTTGGCTCTTGCTCCTCTTGCTCACACGCTCGATCGTCGCATCCACGCGCCTGTCGTCGCCGCGCAGAGTACCAGCCGCGCGCATCTCCTCGCCAAAGACAGCTTCTAGCTCTTCCTGCGTTTCCTGCACGAGGTTCTCTCCGCGGAGTCCAGCTTCAATACGCTGCAAGTGGTGCAGGGCGAGACCGCCTGTGGGACCAGAGTTTGCGGAGAATTGAATGCCGGTGCTGGAGAGGAGGGCATCTGGGTGCAGGTGTGCTTTTGAGCGAGTTTGTGAGAGGAAAGCTGAGAGCTGGGTTTGCGCGGCTGTTGGGTCGAGGACTTCTGGGCCGGTGGGGTGTTGAATTGGAGGGTAGACTGCGCGGGAGGCCATGGTTGCTGTGTATATGCTATTGCGTTGTGCAAGTGTTCGTCGAGAGTGGATACTGTTAACGACGAAACCAATGGGTAAATTTTAGTAGCTTGGAGACGATCGCAAAGTTCAGGTCACGTGAGCATGGTTGTTCGCTCGCTCCTCCGCAAGACCTCCGCATGCACGACCAGATCGCAGGCAGCTCGCTGTCGTAGGATATTGCCAGATACAATCACACAACATGTTCGGCCTACGCTGTTTACGGAGCGCTTTTGCGCCCGCGGCCTCGAGCCTGCGACCTGCGCTGCCACAATTGGCTCGTCAAACTCTTGCGCCAATCCAAACCGCAAGGTAGGCATCTGAAGGATACTTGTAACACTTTAACAGCATACTAATAATGCCACGGTCAGACCCCTCAGTATCCTCTCACAACTCCCGTCACGACCAACCGCCACACCATCACTGGCCACTCACGCGATCGCCGCCGACGTTCCCACCGCATCATTCCAGCTCCCTTCCCAGCCAGGTCTTGCTCTCCTCCAGGTCCGTGGCGCAAAGAGAGACACATACGATCCCTCACACCGCGTGAGGAAGCGCAGACATGGTTTCCTGTCTAGGCTGAGGACGAAGAACGGACGGAACACTTTGAAGAGGAGAAAGCTGAGGGGACGCAACACTTTGAGCCACTAGAAGGACGGTTTATAACATCGGATGCTAGGAGCTGAAGGAAGGAACTGTATGAATATGAGGCTATGGGAAAGGTGTAGCTGTCTGTAAAGGGATATATTGGCGGCAAAGCATTCGCAGATCATACTGAAAGCTGCGCTGGAGTTAGGGGAGTACAACCTCGTTCAAGAAATGGAATCATAAACCAGCAATTACTGAATGGCCTTGTCAATTCGTGACGGAGAGAGTCTGTCTTCTTTCGCGTTGCACTCTGCGGCTATCGTGATGCTTATGTCAGCGGAAATGACCGCCCAAGATGTCGGTGGGATGATTGGGATACTGAATTTGCTTACCAAACTTAGATGCACCGGAGACTCGCTATCAGCATTTAGAAAGATTTGCAGCGTCACTCTGCCTGAAATCTCATACCACCAACGCTTGCACGTCCGCAAGCCTGTACCACTTCCAACCATACTCTCCAAGCTCTGCTGCCAATATGGATTTCACGCCACGTCTTGGTGATACCTTGCTTGACGCCAAGTACCAGGAAATTCGTCAACTAGCTGCCGGCTATCCGGCCAAAGATCCGTCCTTTCCCTCAAGAGACGGCTCATGCCCTTGGAACCGGCTACCAAGAGAACTCAGGGATGAGATTTTCAGATATGCGTACGGCAGACGCGCCGGCGGGCTGAAGATCTTGTTCAAGTCTGAGATTGAGTTGTATAACAAGTTGGATTCCAGCTGGATGGGCAGTAGTAATAGGTTCAGGGTAAGCATCTAATCCTGGACATATGGTAGAATGCGCACAAAACTAACGAAACCGACTAGTCTGTCCGTTTCAAGCATTACATCGACCTATTCCTCGTTTGTAAAGAATGGGCCACCGAAGCTGCCCAGGCTCTGCTCTCCACAACCGACATACGCTTCGACAGTTTCATCTCAAGCGCCTTCCTTCCACACACCTGCTTGGGCATTGCAAACATAACGACCATCAGTCTAGACATGAACGACTTGCTACGTTTTGCAAAGCAACTATCAACAGTATGTCCTCGGGTGCGTCGAATCCGCATCAACGCCACATACTTCGGTGCGTGGGTCTGCGATGTTGGAGGGGTCCCGCTCTCTACAGCTCGAAATGGATTTGGGGGAAAGTACGCCGCTCCCTCTGGTTCCGATCGATTAGACCACTGAGTGGTTTTGAGGATGCTTCGGTCTACTTCGCGAAAATCGATTTCTCCGACGACAGCATCTTCGACCGCCATGAACAAGACAATATCAGGACCAACACGGCTTTGGTGCAATCCCTGTTCGAGCAGAGTGCCACTCGGGCTCGCGGAGCGCCATCATCTGGCAGATTGTCCCCCTGCTTGTGGTATTTTGAATAGTGCCTCCTAAGTCGCTGGTAGCACGGTTGATGCCAACTTGGAGTTCGAGGTACATCTTCAATCCTGAACTTCGCTCTTTTCTCCAACCTGTGGGTCGCTGACAATTCCCTAGAGCAGAACGTACGCGAACGAACTTAGCAAGTCAAAGATCTCCGAGAAGGTGACCCATGTTGGACCACTGAGTTTGCAAGATACACTTGGCATGCATTTGACGACCATTGGCGGCTTCCGCTAGGCGATTGCAGAAAATGGCATATGCGACTGCTCGCTGACATCAACATTGCCTCCTGTTCGAATTTGTCCAGATCGGCGGGCAACAGAATTTGAAGGAGATGACTGCGTTGGAAAAAGCACTATTACTCTTGGCACTCTTGGTGATTGTTGATGGCTTATGTTGTATGACAGAGCGAATGATCGCAGCCGTGTCACGAAAAGTCTACGGATGCTAATGTCAGATGGCCGTATTGTCTACGCACTCATTACCTGTAATTGTACCTGATACAAGGCTTTCGCCTACTGTATCTGAGTCTCTGCGAATGCAACAGTAATAGTGTACCTCATCTAGTCCTTGCCATGAGAGTAAACAGCGGAAGGTTCCTGAGACCAAAAGACGTCAATATGAGACAAGCTGAAAATACCAGCAACCTAACGTGTGACAATGACCGTTATTTCCAACACCGCAGATTGAGTAACAGGGCCATTAGGCTATGGCATGTACATCTGCACCAGTGCATGACGCGAATACCATGTTGAACATGTCGTTCACGCCGTTGGAGGTCATGGTGTGCCAAGCAAAGTTGGTGGCTTGTCCCTGAGACATGTTTTGGCCCTCCAGCAACCTCACTTCCTCCATCCCAGCCCATCAACCAACCAACAGATATTGTTAATCTTTATACAGCACACGGAGAACTCTATGGGTCCGGAAATCGAGTCATGTGGATTGAATGTCCTGAATGAACGGGGCCTGCCTTTTCTCTCTTCTCGCAATCTCTGTACTCGAGGTGGCATGGCTTTAAGGAAAGAGAACTGCGACACATGTGTCAGATTTAGACGGGCGGACCACCCGAGCGACAAGTTGTAGACAAGAAAAGCACCCGCCAACCACGCTATATCCAAATACGGCTTGCCTAAATCAGATGTCTCACAAACACAAGCCTTGTCAGAATGCTTGATCTCTGCACCGAAGTCGCCGGCCTCTTCGTTCCTGCGTCTGGCCACCCATGTGGCTGTGGAGCAGTGCTCTCCGTCCAGCCTCTAAAGATGCATATGATTGCGCGGCAGCTCTGACGATCGCTTCGATGCCTCTGATTAGCACCTCCATCTCCGCAGATCCACCGATCTTGCTTGGAACGTCTTCACGGCTCACAAAGAGCAGTGGCTAGGTATGCCAGGTGGTTGGTACCAAGAGTAAGTTGATAAAGGTCATTCATTCATCCTTCTCACACATCTTCCTTGTCCTATCCAACAAGCTCTTCTGCCTTTCCAAACCTTCGTCAATCTCATCTTCGACCTGGCCTTTCTGAACATACTCAAAATTACCGCTTGCACAGAACAATGGCACCCTCGCTCTACAACATCTGCACTGTCCTTGCTGTGGGCTTGATCTGGGCTCCACAGCATGTCAACGCCCATGGGTACATCACGACTCCGCCCTCTCGACAAGCATCTTGCGCAGATGGCTCAGTAGAGGAAGCCAACTGCGACGGAGTCACATACGAGCCACAATCAGTCGAAAGTCCAAAGGGAGCTCCATTCGAGGTCGACGTAGGCGACAAGTTGTGCAACGGTGGTGGCGCTCGCTTCGCCGCTCTCAACACAGCAGGCGACGGCATCTGGCCACAGACCTCTATCCCAGCATCATCGGACCTGAACATCGAATGGAAGATCACTGCAGCCCATAAAACCCAGAACTGGGCGTACTACATCACAAAGCCAGATCTTGAGCTCGACCCTTCTCAGCCATTGACCAAGGACGACTTCGAAACGGAACCCATCTTGCTACTCGACACGGATCACGACGCGCCTCCTTCGACCGTCAGTCACACCATTCCAGCAAAAGGCTTTGCCCAGCACAGTGGCTATGCGGTCATTTACGGCGTATGGTCTATTGGTGATACTGGAAACGCCTTCTACAACTGCCTAGATGTCAACATTGAAAACGACGCTGCTGCTGAATCACCCACCGAAACCACTTCATCGAGCACAACAGCAGCACCTACAACATCCGCAACTTCGACCGCCGCGCTCACTGGTACTGCAGTCTCAGGTACTGCCGTCTCCGGAACTGCGGCTGCGACAGGAAGCATGTCCACATCAACAGGTGCGGCCAACGTTGGATATGACCCAAAGTCAAACTCGACTGTACTTCAACTTTCTGGCCGCAAAGTTCGCCGTTCATTCTTTTCTTGATATTCTCCTCCATGTCAAGTGGTTTTTTTTCGTCTTTCACAGCGCATACCCTCGCATTTTTCGCATTTACTGGAGTTGGGTTTGCTTTTGATTACAGAACGGAGTCACACACGATTATGGCTCACAGGAAAATTTGAACGGAAAAGAGGATCTCATTGGAAAGTTCAGTATTACAAGTCATAGAAACAATAATCTCGTTTACATCATCCCTTTCCCTTGTTTTTGGCACGATCATCAATCTTCCTCGGAAAGCGTCAAAGGTTATCTACCTGGTGTCCCAGCGGCTTTGATTCATCGTCCCAAACAGAGACACATTCCATTTTCTCAGAGCTAATGCCAGTCGTGTTATATGCAAGGGCACTCTTACTGACATCATCAACCCTCGGACTCTCAACAACCCCTGCACTGGTATGCTAGACTGGGACGGCCATTCTCAAGCTCTTCAGATCGCGCTGAAATGGTGCCACCACTGCTCCCGCTATCTCTTGTAGCGTGTCTGCACTCGGAGTCGCCAGATCAACATTCTTCGAATGACATTCTAGACAATAATCGATGGCTTCGCGGAAGCATGGTGGCTCGCTGTCGAGATGTCCATTAGACAAGCAACGCCGAACGGTAGAAAGCTCATCTGTATCTGTCGGGAGGCTCCATTCCGCCATGGGCTTCAGCGTACCCAGCTCTAGCAAGATGGCGGCGAGCGCAAGCATTCTGCGGCTGGAGGACGGCGAAAGGATCCCTGAGCTTTTAGTCGGGGTCCCATCAACCATCATCAGCTGTATAAAGGCCGAATCGTAGCTGGTCGAGGCTGCCTGTTGCAAGAATACCACGTCGGCAGTGGTCCATTCGTCAGAGACCCAGTCAGTCAGGTAGAGTTGCAGAAAAGAACAAATTAGGGTGATCCCAAGCGTCATGATTTGTACGTAATCAAGCTCAGCAACGTGCTTGTTACTGGCTTGTTGGTCGGTGAGCATTTTTTGCATCGACACCCACCCTGCAGATGGCAATGCGCTGACGGATGTCCCAGGAGCGGCAGCCATCTCGTGCAGTAAGTCTTGGGAGTCGACGCCGAAAGACACCGCCAGAGACGACGTGATAGTAGCGCAAAGCCCGTTCTTCACCGCCTTTCGAGTCTTCGTAGGCTTTTGTAAGAATCGGACCCGCTGGCCGGCACGCCAGGGCGTTGGCGTATCGACAATCATGTCCACCTGAAGTGTGTACCACAGGGATGGATCGATCGTTGGAGCCAAGGTCAGAGTGAATGATGGTTTTTCATCGTCAGTCGGTGCGTCTCCCCTGTGATCGTCATCCTTCAGGCGGCAGTCGAGCTTCAAATTAACACAATGGCCCTTGTGTATTTCACAGCCCCGTACAGCCTGCAGCGCCTGGTATAGACTGCGGGCATACTTTCGCAGCTCAGTCAAAGGCCATCGGAACTTGGGCATTGGTACCCTGACCGGACTCAAATCTTTCGCGTCCCTACGCATCTCACTCAACATCATGATGTTGCGGTACAGTTCTTCCCGCTTTGGGTTTAACGTCCCGGACTCAAAGATCATTTTTGCCCTGCTCGCCACTTTCCTTTCTGCCTCTTTCATCGACTGCTTCGAGATGATCCGTTGGCTCTGTTGACATTGCAGCTGCGTTTTCGCCTTATCGATGCCGGACCACAAGCTCTGGATAGCTGTCAGTACTGCTACTCAACGTCCAATACCTATCTCGCTTCTTACGTACGTTTGCGTTGTTTAGATCACCACCCACATCAACGCTCAGGATTCTGGAGATGTCTTTGATGTTCTCCAAGATTGTCTCGATCAAAGGCAAGAAGCCAGTCTTATAGTCCCGTATGCCGAAATGATCTATCAGCGCTTGTTCGATCTCTCCTTTACTCCAAACGGAAGCATCCACAGTTCCATGGAGACTGCTCAGCAACGCATTAAGGTGGCTTGGACTGAGCGAAAGATCCCGCACGATCAGCTCTATGACTTGACGGAACCTGGAATGTACAACTCCGAACTGTTGACGCGCTTTCTGGGCCTGTGTTTTGTAGCGGAAGAGCATTTTGAATGGCCGGATCTCGTCTTGATGATGTTCCAACGCCGTTATGCACAGCGGCACGACGGCCAGCCCGATGCCGACTATCTCAACACCTGTCAACACCATGTTAACGGATCTGATACTCTGACTGGATTTATGGCCGATAAAAAGGTAGACTACTCGAACATAAGAGGCAGTTTCGGTGGGGTAATGAAGAAGTGGATCGTGAGGCTGACGTGCATCTCGCTTAAAGCTAGGAGGTATGAGCCAGCCGCCACCATACGGAGATAGACAGCCTGACGTTACAGTAGACCATGATTTGGCCTTTCTCGTGACCTCAGCCTGACAATGTTTACAACTCATGGTTCCGGGAATGCTTGCCTCTGAAGCTAGTACTAGGTCGTCATGGACTCAGCAACGACCCCAGCCCATACACAAATTGTGACTCCGGGCGCCACAGATACCTCGCACCATCGACTAAGGATCGCTGCCACTGTGTGCTGGAAGCTCTTCGAGAGATGTACCAAGGTGTCTCCATCGCATCTCGGCCGCAACTATGGCAAATTCAAGGTGTGGTGCGGTAACTTGGGTGTCCGCCAGGGCGGACATGCTTCTCTCGACTGGAGACTTAAGGATGATGATATCATGGAAAACGAAGTCTTCTCGATGTTGACAGACCTGGAGGATGATTTGCAGCAAGGTAAGCATAGCGGAACGAGCATGCTTCTTTGTAATCTACTGACCTCTGCATGTTCAATGAAGTTCTAGAAGTGCTGTCGGGGACGAGGCCACCCTACGAACAAGAGGAAGTTGGAAGTGAAACTTCAAGCTTGAACGACTCCCTGCTACCCGGCGAGCTCGAGTCTCGTCTAGACGCAATCGGTGCAACAATCACCGCGCTGTACCAGATGTCGTTTCTTGTTCGTAACCAAGGCACGAGACGACTCGCTTCCGCAAAAGCACAGAGTTATCTGCCTCGAGATCCGGAGGCAGCAGCTCTACTTGAATCATTTGTGTCCTTCGACCGTCAGCATATCGATGACCTTTTCCGGGACTTGAGGCGGCCACGATCTGACGACGGCCAGCCTATGACTGCTCGCTCTGATCTCAGAAGCGACGGTGACTCTCAAGATCGAGCTATCAAAGCGAGGTGTCTCGCAGCAAGCACTGCACGCCGCAGACAACTTGCCTATTGGAAAATGCATAGCTCTAAACTGAAGTCGATCGCGGCCATACCCGACATGGCTGACCCAGATCACAATGCTACTATATACTCCGGCACTGAGGCTTCTGGGGTGTTCAAGCGAATTGAGTATGATTTCGCCCCTGCGGAAGTGCAGTCTTTGGGTTCAGTTGCAAGCACGGTGCGAGACATTGACGGACACGAAACAGAGTTTCCTGGACCACCTGAGCGAAGCAGCGATGACGATCCTTTTGAATGTCCGTACTGCTGTGTACTTTGCCAGCCTGAGGAAGCTGGAAGGCGTCGATGGAAGTATGTTGCTACGATTTGCATTACATGACGTTCTCCTGCTAATTGTTCCACTAGGAAACACATTCTTGAGGATCTGCGGCCGTACATCTGTACTTATCCAGATTGCAAGGACGGCACGCAGCTATACGGTAACCGCCGAGAGTGGACAGCACACGAAGTTGAGGTCCATCGCTCATTTATGGTAAGTGAACGGCAACCCTGTCACGAATCTTGATATGAAGCTGAGTCCAAGACAGACATCCGGCGCCGACACCTTGAAAACCCATATGATTACGGATGACAGAATACAATGCCCAATCTGCTTACTCGACGTCGCCGACCTGTCCAGCCGTACAAGCCTGACGAAACATCTAGCGAGTCACCTCGAAAGATTCTCCCTGGATTGCCTTCCTCTCAGCACTAGCTCTTGGGGGAACGAAAACGTCCGTGACGACGGATCAGATTCGAGTGATGCAGATCAAGGGCTAGCTCCAGAGCCTCATGAGCAGACTGTACTCAACGAGCAAGATGCGACGACCGAGATTCTTAAGGCCAATCAACGTCCAGAGGACGCAGACTTAGGTGTAGGAAGCACTGAGCAATCCGAGGCCATCACTCACGAATTGAATCTTGAGCGCAAAATGGTCGATACGGAGAAGGAGGAAGCCATACCCAATTATAGGCGCATGTTTCGTGAGGTCGAAGAAGGACTTGAGGCAGACGAGCTCCAATCAACGAGGAAGTTGGCCAAGTCTCATGAAGAGACATCACGATCGATTCAAGCAATGAGAAGGTCACTTGCGAAGTTTGCAGAGGCCGTGACTAAGGATACGACCACAAGGGAGTCGAAGCTTGAGCTCGAGAAGATATACACGGAAAGGAAGCAGATCCTCGAAGAATACGACCGCAAACAGCACAAGGCCAGAGACCAAGATGGAGAGGAAGAGCTATCAATTCTAGAGCATCCAACGCTCGAAACGATCAATGCTGAATACAAGCGGATGGCTGAAGATCACAAGCGTGAACAGCGCAAGGCCAAAGATGAAGCTGGAGAGGAAGAACTATCAACTTTAGAGCCTTCAAAGCTCGAAATTATGAAAGCATCAATGAGACTGACCATTTCATTGCAAGAGCGCATACAGAAGCAGTTGGAGGAGCAGGCCGATCTCTTACGCCGTTTGGAGAGATTTCAGAACAATGACATTGTTAGGGGAACAGAGCAGGACAAGATGAACGACGCGATGCGTAAGCTTCTGGCAGAAGCGAACTTCACCCAATCTCGAACCGATGCTATCATGAGCAGTGGTAATGAGCATAAGCAACAACCTGCTTCGACCACGCCCAAAGCAGCACCGCCACCACCAGCAGATGCTCCAACAAGTAGTTCTCGCGCTCCGGTCTATCCCAAGGTCCATACCGATCACATGGCTATCGAAACGCTAAAGTACTACGACATCCCGTGGGAATACGACCAGGTGAGAAAGACAGGATCGCTGTGTTGAGACTTCGACTAACTTCGACCGCAGTCCGATCCTTCCTACATCATCATCCTCCGCGAACTGGACGAACGCGAGACTAATGTCCTCTTCGATTTTACAAAGCGTTTCCGGTCGAACACAATCTTGCTGGAAGATCCCGAGGGCCGTGTTATAAGGGGAGGGAGAGATTCCGTTTCCTCTGGAGAAGGTCAAGAGTCGTGATTTGCCTGATGCAGAAAGGTGAAGGCGAAGGCGATGGCGAATGACAGGAACTTGAGGTTTCAAGGTACAAGCGTCGTCGTGATCAAAACTCACACGGGCATAGGGGTGTCGTGGGGTGTTCATCAATCATTTGAATACGAATATCCTCATTCTGGCATGCAGCATTCTACTCAAGTCCCAAGAATGACAGGCAGTCTTTCACATCCACAAAACCTACACGGCTGCCTCGCCGTTATTTGCTTCCTCCTAGCCCAAATGCCTTTCCAGCAGTCAACATAATGACCTTGTTGACAGGTTTACCACCGTTCCGTAGTCCTTTAGACTTAAAAAAAAAAGAAATTGAAAACAATTCTTAAAACGCCTGCACTTGTTTGCGTGCTTCCCAGTCGTAAAAATCATAAAGTGTGATGCAAGTGGTCCATTCTACTTTTGCGTTGTAGGAAACGTGCCGAAGTAGTCGTAATACAGCGAGCGAATGAATTAATCCATGTAGAAGTCTCCCTTTAGAATCCTCTCCTGGAA
>Ga0265797_10009976_pt1 | contig 12182 bp, 4 predicted proteins | sample P2T30metagenome_FD_192433 | JGI IMG/M metagenome (GOLD analysis project Ga0265797, IMG submission 192433) | Plant litter microbial communities from East Loma Ridge, Irvine, California - P2 T30 | ecosystem: Environmental > Terrestrial > Plant litter > Unclassified | place: USA: California... | reverse complement strand
TGGAAGAGGTACCAGACCGACCCACCTGGATGCAGCTGTGCGCTTTGTGAGCCGGGCATATGCCCGTGCATCCGTGACGACGCCAAGTGCGGCCCACGGTGTCACCGCCAGGACCAGGAAGAGGGCAGTGGTTCTACCTGGCCGACAGTGATGACAGTCGGACAGCTCGATTGTCGTCCCTTTCCATGTCCGTACTATGCAGAGGAGCAGTACGATACTAGTATAGAGGACGCAAACGTAGCGAACGTTTTAGAGTCGAACACCGAAGTTGACGGCGACACCCAAGCTAGTGGACGGTTGATGTTCAGCTCGGTATTCGAGAGTTCTATTCTTCCTCCAGACATCAACCCTGTCCTGTTAACTGGGTCGGCCGACCCTGCTTGGCTATCAGAATGTTCAATTGAGCCGACTGACTCTCAAGACCAGGATAAAGAGGAGGCTGTGGGTTGTGAGCACATACAAGACGCCGACTTTACCTTCACCCATTTTCCTCCCCTCGACACGTCAGAGTTGTCCTCTAGCGGTCTGTATTTCCACCAATACGCGGAGTCTCGCTCATTTTGGCTTGATGGTTCCGACGGGGTGTCGCAAACGCTATTGTGATTAAACTAGGAACCTAGTTATCGAAGAGGTGAACTCGTACCGTCAGACATCCAGCAAGCCAACAGCAATTTCAACGTCATCAAACAACCCTCTGGGTCAACATTACAATGTACAATTCAATGTCGCGATATCAGCTCAACAGCTCGTTGCAAAACAAAATAAGATGAAGAGGTAAACTTGCGCCGCGAGCTCACCTTGTACAGCGCCCGGGCAGGCCCTGGTCACCCGCGTCGTCGCCCAATCAGCAATTTGTATTACTAATCGCTTGAGTATCCTAATGTACATGATGATGATTCCTTTTCTGCGTTCACGGCTGGCTCAGATATAGTTTCATCGCCTCTTTCTCGTTCTTGGTCGCGGCCCGGACGCCAGGACGCCTATACATTTGCTTCATTTGTTGTTTCTTTTCGTGCTTTACTGACTTTGATCGTGGCTGCATAGTGTTGTTGATAGGCGGCTCTAGGCCCGCTTCTGGGCCGTCTTGTGCCGCGGCAGGGGAAGCGACATTAATGGGGGTTGGTGACCCCACTTTCTCTGTAGTGCTGTGGGAAGTTGCTTGCGACAAAAGATCAAGTGAACTTGACTCTCTATAGCTGGTTCTCTTTTGCGTTCTCGACCGAATTGGGCGTATTGGCTCTTCTTCTTCTTGTTCATTTTCCGCCTCAGCTTCAGCTGCCGTTGCCGCTGCCGTTTCCTCTCCCTCTTCTACACATTCCTCATGATGCTCTCTTGTTTGACCATCATCCACGTCTTTCTGCGCTTCTGGTGTCTCAGGAACCTCTGGCGCGTCATTCCCGGCCAGCTGCTCTGATTCCCTAGTCGTATCCCCTTCCTCTCGCTCTTGTGATGGCTCAGATATACCCGTCTCTACATGGTATTCTAGCTTCTTCATCACTTGTTGTCCTCTTACTTCGTCCGAGTCTTCTTGTAGTAGGTCTACACCCTCTTCCCAAAACGCATCGAGAGCAATTTTATATATCCACACATTACCCCAAGGCTCACTGTAGGTAGGCATGTTGTTTTTGTTAGCGAAGAGATTGCACTCTAGGTGCCCTCTTGGTTAAATAGAAAGCACGCCACCAACGTAACACAAGGTGGCGAATCCTGTATTTTGTGCAACAGCATAAATTTCCACCACGTTCATAATGAATGGCTCATGATAGAATATAAGTCTATACGCTTGAATGCTACTAGAAAATAAGACAATCTATTCTACGTGGAAAGGGACGTCGTTCTCTAATCACGCCATAGTAATTGTTACTATACTACATGTAGGAGACTCTACAGCTACACTTATATACTAAGAAGTAATATTTATAAGAGTCGGCACCCCAGGAAACAGTAAAAGGGGCCGTCTTTGCCAGGGCTGCCTTTGCTGGGGGGCGCCCTTGCCGAGGCGCTCTAGGCTTGTCTTTGCCAAGAGTATCTTTGCAGAGGGAACCCTTCTTGCCTAGACGAGGGCACTGCCACTCTACCCGTAAACCTAGCTCCATTCTTAGGCAAGGATGCTTAGAAAACTGCGCAGCATGTACTAAACATTAAGCTAGTAGACACTCATTTAATCTCGATGATGAGAGGTTGCTAGAGAACAGATATATGCTAGATATCTAGCAATAGCCTATTGTTAAAATGCGACGAAACTATAGATATGCTACCCTTGTTAATGATACATACATCAAACAACTATACGCGTTTTCTTCTTATAGCACATGTGCATACAATCTGTATGCGCACTTGGTAAAGGTCAAGGCTTTTAAGTAGAAGTGGATTCAACTAGTCTGCCTATTCCAGACTTGTTAACTATCATACAGATAGTCAAGATTCGATCCAATCTCTACAGCATTCGGGAGTTTAGATATGCCTACATAAAGTCAAGTGGCTTGAGTGGAGGCTTAGGGGGTCCCCTCATATCAACTATTCTTCATTAGTACAACAACTACATGAATAGGCATAGGGCAACATACAGTTAATAGCAAGCAGATATAGCCAGCTTCGGGCTTTCTCCTTATCACCTATCAGATGCATAATCCTCCTAGCAGCTATACCGATCTGCGCTTCTTCATTAGTAACCATATAACACGAGGGTTTAGATTCATAGAACTAACGCCAACATCAATTTCCACTGGAGTAACAGGCTGGCCGTTTTCCTCAAGTATAGTTTTATGACTATCCGCCGCAACTATCTAGTCAGTAATGGTTGCATTAGTGACCAAGAGCTTTTACCTTCAAGAATCGATTTGAGTATCTGGAAGTTACTGATACTACGCGTATGGCGTTGTCGGATACTCCAAAATGCATCTTGCAACTATAATGCCTTAGTAAATACTTGCGAATCGGCAATACTGCGTAGTGAAAATGGGAAAACACACTTCTGTGATAGCATTTCTCAGAGCCTCCCCATAGTCCATGTGTCCCTTCTGCACGAGAGACGACATACGTGGACAATTTGTACGCAGCGAATATAGAAGGTTAGGGTCGAGCGGTCGAGTGCTGCCAATCAACAGATATAAGCAGCTGAAGCGCAGGGATACACTGGCGCAGAGCGATGCTGGTGACTTGGCCGTATAATGAGAATGAGTTTCGGGATGAACAAACAACCTCTAATTACTTATGTTGCCCAGGTTCATAGGTGGTTTTTTGAGGATACAGTGAATTAGGTTTGGCGAGGATGCAACGAATATGGGTTTGGCGAGGATGCAGCGAATATGGGTTTGGCGAGGATGCGGCGAATATGGGTTTGGCGAGGATGCAACGAATATGGGTTTGGCGAGGATGCGGCGAATATGGGTTTGGCGAGGATACAGCGAATATGGGTTTGGCGAGGATGCGGCGAATATGGGTTTGGCGAGGATGCAGCGAATATGGGTTTTTTGACGGTGTAGTGAACATAAGTTTTTTGACCATGGACTTACTGTTAGTTCTTTAATAATGCAGCGAATAAAGGTTTGGTGATGAACCAATGCGAATTTTCATGTCAATTCTACCAACACTTATTGTGATGATGCAATAAGGATAAAAGTTCTATAATTCAATACCGACTGAGGCTCACAGGCGCGATTGAAGCACCTTCGCCTAGCTTGTTATCCACAACAACCCACTCTAATTATCCGCCTCCCTCCTCCGTTCCTTCTCCATCTCTACTTCATAGTCTTTCGCACTGAGGTCTCGTAGATGTTTCCTGAGTTCTCTATATTGTAGATAACACACTGCTGGATAATCTGGTGGCAAGCCTTGTTTATGAAGTTTATTGTTGAAATAGAAGGTCAAATTTCTATTGCCCTCTATGCCAACGTTCCAGATTTGTCGTTTTTTTGGACTCTTTGTAACTGATACAAACGCTCCATTTGGAGACGGGTAGGGTATCGCCCAATGGTACTTGAAGAACTGCGTGAAAAGTACTTCTTTGAATCTATCCCAAACACAATCTGTAGGGTCTAGTTGTTGCATGAACTTCTTCATGTCCTGGAACGACATCCGATATGCCGCGTTATCCCAGTTCAGCCGGTTGTACTGGTATCGTTGGCACCCTCTGTCATGGCCAGGCGTGTCTTGCCATAGCCACGCAAACATCTCCTTTGGGGAATGCGCAATCATCTTTTGACCACCAACAGGATTAAGATCCTCGATAAGAGCTGCGGTAAGGCCATCCCAGCTGAACTTGATTCCGTCATCTTGTACCATATGTATTGCATCTGTCTTGATAGCCTTCGCATTCTTAAGTCGATTTAGTACTTCGCCACGGTACTGCCGCAGTAGTTGGTGCGCGAGGATCAGCAACACCTCTTTCTCCAGCTCCCCACCTCGAAGACATGTTTTGAGGTATGCGATACAGTCTTCCTTTCCGCCCATTTGCTCAGCGACAAGCTCCTCAATGTTTGGACACCATGGTAGTATTCGCCTGTTGATGCTGCCTGCGATGGCTCCTCCGACCTTACCGTGGAATTCAATCTTGTCCCACTTAATCAGCCCGGGCATGATCCAAGCGAAACCGTACTTCTGCAGCGTCTGCTTGAAGCCGAGACCATACTCGCGCCTATCGTCTTTCTCTCTTTTACCAACCCACAGCGCTGTTTGCTTTGGTAGATAAGAGTTGGGAAACTCCTGTATGCAAGCTACAAGAACACGCATAAGTCGCATTCTGTTGATAGAGCGGCCTGTCAGTGGCGTATTGAGGACACAAATCTCGAGTAGTGAGATATACTTGTCGTAGATGCCATACAGATACTGCGTGAAATGCTCTGTATATATGGCCCAGGCTGCTTCTGGTGGCTCGTCGTCGTAGAGTACCTCTGGGGAATTCAACTCTTCGTAATACTGCCTGGCCCTCCTCTTGATCGCCACCCAAAGATTCCGTGTTATCCGCAACTCCAAGCGTATCCCATGAGACACTCGCTCTTCGCACGTAAGGCTCTTGATTACCCTCTCTTTTGATTGGGACCATTCATTAAAGCCTGAAGCCCGCTTTCGTGCACCGAGGGATTTTGTCATGGTCGCTGCCGTCTTCCAGACGGCATTGTCCACACACACATCATTAACGTGGTCTCCACTAAAAGGATAGAGTCCCATCGCATCAAAGAGCGTTTTGGAACAGCCGTACTGCTGTACAAATCGTAGTCCCCCTCTGAACAAGTAACAATTCTCGGGTGGTACAAGGTAGAGACAGCAGGCATCCCGCAAATGGGCAACAGTGAATATCATACTAGATGCAGGTTGTGTGCCATCAAAGCCATCGTTGACCAAACCTTGGACAAAATGCTCTGTGCAGCATCTTCGCCACTGATACGTAATAGCGGGCTTGCTTCGTGAATGTGCTTCAGGGTGTGCCTCGGGTGATCTTGGGGCGACAATAGCCCCTAGGTCGCGGAGATTATACTGTTCTGGGATGTGTGCTTGGTTGAACAGGTCTTCGATAAGATCATCCATTCGATCCATACTGCGGTACAGATTGAGATCGGACGTCTGAGACTTGATGTTTTTTATGTCCACCAAGAGTACACAGTCCTTGAAATGGTCCAGCGCAGGACTAGCGTTGATGATGCGCATCATTTCGTCCCATACGGAGCCATTTTTGTTGGGTGGAATGGGAAAATGACTCATTTTCTTGCGACTAGCGTCTCTTACCCGCGCCTCTCTTGATTGAGCATAAGCATCGGTGTCAGCCAGCTCCTGTGTTCGTGGTATGTAGGTGAGATGTCCCGGGTCTACGAAAGATATTATGGCGGGCCGAATTACTTGCTCATACAGTTGCGCGACGTGCTTCTTCGTAAGGTAGTTGTTTGTCTTTTCAACAGAATACAGACGGGGAAATGCCAGCATCACAATGTTTGATATCCCGTCCATGTACCCGAGGTAGGTGTGTGGAAGGTCCCTAAACTCCAGGGCTTCTGGTGTTTCGACGCCGTACTCATCCAAAACGCGCACATTGATGGGCTGATGAAGAGAATTTTTGATGTTTCGCGATACATCGTACACTGCGCACATCATGAATTGCTTCCTGAGAGCGGCGAGAGTGGACGGGATGAATATTAGACTGTCGGTGTCTTTCGAGTCGTACGGAATGTGGCTCTCGACAGCTTCGTGTTCGACATGCAGGCAAATGGTTGGCGGCGAGTTCTCACAGTTTGTCCCTTCAAAGGATTCCTGGAGAATGCCACCCGCTGGGAATGCATTGCGATTTGTGTCGGATTCGCTTGCGAAGCTGGGTCGTGAAAGTCCGACCCTATCTTTGTAACCAGTCGCTTGTCGTCCTCGATCGAAAGTAGCATCAAGCCAATGGTGGTCCTCTCCATTTCCAACTGTATGTATTTGCAGCTCCCTGTTATGTTTATCCCGTCCACAACCATCCCACGGTTTCAGGAACAGTGGTATGAGTCGATCGGCCGACTTGGTGACATCCTCCGTCTCAACTACCGCATCCTCATCCCTCTGTCTTTCCTGTTGTCTTCTCTTCTGTGCTGCATTTCGAGATTCCTCTCTTGCACGATCGTTTTCTCGTCGGCTGAATTCGGCATTCGGTTCGGCCATGTCGCTCTCTGTTCTGGCATCACTTGAGGTCGAGATTTCGTCGTCACTGCTATTGTCCATGTTAACTCGTCTCTCGCCAAGGTCTCTCAAAGCGCGTGCTCTCACGAGACTTGGTACTGTACTCTCTCGCTCTTCGCTTTCACTCATGTATTCGGCATGCCATCGACTCATCTTGTCCTCGGGAGTCATAGATACCATGTCGCGAATGTACTGGCGACTCAACGATTGAGTGGTGCTGTGAAACCTGCTGGATCCTGCTCTGCTCATCATGTCTTCGCTAGTGGAATCGGCGCCGAAAGCGCTGTAGTTGATTGGTGGAGATGGGATGGGCTCATGCCTATATATTCTTCGTTTTTGTACGCGTCCTGTTGATCTTGCGGAGCTTAGGATACTCATTCGTCGATTTGCATACTGGGATCCCGATCTCGAAGACACTGGACTTTTCCTCTGGACGCCGCGAATCGTAGTGCTGAGAGGAGTAGACTTTTGATTCTACATACACTGTATTAGGGTCCCTGTGATTATCTTATAGCATCAAAGTACAGTGCCTGTCCTTACGGCTGCTCTTCTCTCTGCTAGACTTGTGATGTACTTACTAAAGAAGTGATGGCGACACTATCCTGGGGATGATGTGATAGCTGCCCGGTATTCCGTGGACGTGTTGATACACCCACTTTTGGATGTAATTGAGCTTGAGTCGTCGGTGGGGTTTGCAAGCTCGCAACCCCGGCGCGATGCTGGATTTGTACAGGAGGCTTCCATGACAAACTGGACGATGTGGGGGTCATGGAGCTATCTGAAGTGCTTGTCAAGCTGCCCAAATCCCCTGCTCTTGGTGCTTCTCGACGTTGACGTTGGGGCACGGTATGCTCGCTTGTCCTAGCGACTTTGTACTTCTTAGGCGGCATTTTGTCGATAACCTGTGTTGTAGTTCAAGGAACGTTGGGGGTATCCTTGCCTTTTTATTGGATACGATTAGTAAGATATGCATAGCGCATCATCATTTCATCCCCAGCCTCTCGCGCGGCAGAATTATGTGTGTACATGATCAAAAAACTGCAGTTACCCGAGATATCGTTGCTATTAAGCCTTGGCGTTTATACCATCATCAAAGTGTGTAGTTGCCTAGAGATGTGTTGGAAGCTGTAAGCGTCAAATGACATCATCAAATAACTAATTTGTTCACGTTACCGTTGGGTGAGCCCGCGCCGCGTGCTTACCCTACTGTAGATTATTGTCTTGAACTACTTTTCAGTATGCTTGTTGAAAGTATAATACAGTAAACTCTCCTATTATACAGCCATCACGTTGTTCATTAAACCTAACCCTCAACCTCATATCTTAATCTCATGTGTGCGTTCGTAGCGCAAGTAGACAATTCCGTAAGAACGATGCTATCTACCTCCGTACTCCCTCTCTGCTGTAAGAGGTGTGTAATGTTTTTATTTGCCTGGATATCTTGTAGAGCCTTCTCGTATACCCTTGTAAACTGACGAGTAAGAGGCCCTCCTAGAACTACCAAAAATATTAGTATATGATTACAGATATGGAATGAAAACGCTTACCCTCACTTAGGAAGTCTAGTAACTCATCTCTGTTCCGTGCCTCCCATGTACTAAGCACGTGCTCCATCTAAGTATTGCGTATTAGAAATATAAATACTCTAACAGGGGGTTTACAAGATAACAAAACACTAACGTTGGTACTGGTGAAAGCCATTAGAATAGAATGCAACCGTTTACTTATGTCCTGTAACTAGAGGCTCTGAATACGTTGTCGATATCGCGTACCTAATGAGAGGGGTGGAAATGACGATATTAGGGAGTATGCGGGTAGGTCGCATACGTAGACACAAAACAACTCTACAATATTTGAGGCTGGCTAGCATAGCTAATGTATTGGCACTATACTAAAAGCGGTAAGTGGCGGTAGTGGTATCTTGCCGATAGAACACTACCCTCACACAATCTGTCGTTGCCAACCCATCAACCCACGACTTTCGACGCTTCACCCGGTCGCTTTTTAGACTATTGTACTCAATTATACTGTTTTCATAACTTCCCTGGCCCTTGTAACGCGTGACAAAACAATCTTGGTTCCTACCGATAGACACAATGATACCATCAACTGAGTAGGACCTTTTCCTCCATCCTTTGACTCCTTGATACCCAATGGAGATGTCATTGAATAGCTTGCACTGCGTAGTTTTCAACACCTCAACAGAGTCTCCACCGAGGCATATGGCGAGCATAGGTGGTAGCCGATCTAGTATCAGCTTCGCGGATTGCGCTTCCTTATTGCAACCTGTCCTTCCGCAACCTGCCGGACGTTGCTTATCTTGAGAAGAGAGAAAAATACTATTGATCCGGTCCTCTAGTGTAGTATTCGTATCCCCATATGGAAGTGAGAGAACAGTAAGCTTCTGTATACGGTGAGAGCCGTAGACTTCAGGGCCTGTGCCACAGCACCAGGATGCTTCTGTGCAGCTAAAGCTGAACGATGGAAGATCCTTGAAGGACCGGCGGACGATATCTTCAACATCTTGACACCGCTGAACACTATCGTCACTACTCTTTGCTTCCTGCGCAATAAGCATCATCCAATGTTCCTTCTCCGAATGCCGCGCTTCTTTCTTCATGCGGCCCCAAGGCAGAGCCATTAATTCTCGGAACTTCTTCTGCGCCGGTGTCAGGCGCCTGTACTCCGCAAAAGATATTGCGTCCACTTGTTGTACAGCAGCACGGGAATAGATTCCAATACACAGCACCGCATCTAACGCGCATGAGTTGTTGTCCAATTCCACTATGCGTGCGTATCGATTTATGAGGTTATGCTGATTAACCGTACCGTCGTACTGGTGCCATCGTCTGCGGTGAAAGGGCGGTAGAAGCTCTGACTCGACGTCTGGAGCCTCTCGAGGGTGTAGTGAGTAGACCACATTGAAGTGTGTCGCAGTTACTCCATAATTTCGCGCCACCTCACCAAGCTTAGCGTAGGCGTATCTTGTCATAGGTGGTGTGCTATCGAACAGATGTGGTTTTATTGTCTGGAGACGCTGTATGTTTTTCGTATAACTTTCGAAAACCATATCCTCGTCTCCATCGAGCTCATCAAGATTGTATACGGCTACCGAAATCTCCGCTTGCCTAAAGAATGCCTTAGAATAAAGTGAGTAAATTAAGATAGTTACCTACAGTTTTGGATTCTCTCTTAAGTACTTTGTAATACCAAGTAGAATATCAGACCGGTCATATTCATCCATAACGTCGACTATAGCTATTGCGTGAAGAAAGTAGAGATATAAGTAAGGTATTAGAGTCGCGAGGATATTTCTCTATAATAGTAAGAAACACAAATTTAGTGTATATTATTAGTAAAGCAGAATTGCTACATCCTCGCCAAACCCATATTCGCTGCATCCTCACCAAACCCATATTCGTTGCATCCTCACCAAACCCATATTCGCCGCATCCTCGCTAAACCTATATTCGCTGCATCCTCGCCAAACCTATATTCGTTGCATCCTCGCCAAACCCATATTCGCTACATCCTCGCCAAACCTATATTTACTTTATCCTCACCAAACCTATATTTACTTTATCCTCACCAAACATATAACTACTACATTTTTCAGAAACTAATAATATATCTATAATTATAAAAAATATATTTACTTTAATATTAAAAAACCTATTTTCGCTATGCCCATACTTTACTTAAATATCTATATTTCTTATAAGTTTCTAATTAGATTATTGTGACAATATTTACCTAATTGTATTACTAATTGATATAATATCTATAATACTCTGCTTTATTGTTTTACAAGTGATATCGATGCTCAACAGCAGATCTTCACAACGAGGTATTGTAGTAACAGCAATATAAGAAAGCAGTTAAGGCGCTATCCCAGCACCTTATACTCAGTTGAATGCGGTATTGACTCAGTGAATGTACGCAGGCAGGGCAGCCATAAGCGTACAATGAAGGAACTTTTTCGAATTTGGAACTACCGCAACGCATTGTGCTATTGCAACATATTGTCCTGTTGCAACGTCTTATCCTGTTGCAACTCCTTGTCCTGTTGCAACTACTTGTCCTGTTGCAACTACTTGTCCTGTTGCAACTCCTTGTCCTGTTGCAACTCCTTGTCCTGTTGCAACTCCTTGTCCTGTTGCAACGCCGATTTGTCCATGTCTACAAACGCCTCATCGTCGCCGGAGTGCTATCTTTCGTCCTTTGGCTGGATCCTGTGGGCGGTGAGGCAATGATTTGGGTGTGACCGTGATTCTGGCAGCATGCTGCACCTGAGATTGTCGTGATAGATTGCGCAATGCCGTGACCAAGCTGTGCACAAGCTTTGAACGAGCTGTAGACGAGCTGTAGACGAGCTGTAGACGAGCCGTGGACAAGACCTGGTAGTCGGGATGCGATTGCGCAATGGATGAGCTGTGGTGGAGGATATTGAACTAAAGAGTTTTCAGTGAACTTGAATTACTACTGGCTTGTGTCATATCTTACGTTGTACGGTTCAACTCCATAAAGGGTCCAGGAAAATTTTCTAAGGTCTATTAGTATGTTAAGGGCAGCAAAAAGGACCAAGCATGCCATAAAGCTTCCAGTTCACTTCTGCTTGTTCCTTCGTACACCACAATCTTCTCCCATCTTGGATAAGTTAGTTAGGCCAGTTAATTGCCATAGTTGGAAATACCTCAGAACTCTCTCGACATCTGACATCTAATCGATCATGTCTGCAAAAAAAATAAGCAAAGCCCTGAAAATAGAATAAATTCTAGAACGTACCGCGCCTAGCCATCATCACGGACGTGACATACGATGTCTCGGACAGGGCTGCATATGAGGACGGCTTTCCAAAAGTCAGTCGATAACAACAAGAATGTATTGTTCATTAGGAACTTACCACCGGGCTCATCAAGATCATCGACGATGGCGAACTCCATACTACCCACGCAGTCTATCTTAACAAACTGCTACGTCGCCTTGGTCCACCATCATGTGTCCTTCCCGAGTTCCATCTCTTACACATGCAAGAACGCCTGCTCAGTTCAAACAAAAAGGACACCACTGAACTGTGGAAGATGAGGCTGCTCCTGGTCGCTAGGGAAAGTTGTTAGCGCGACAGTAAAGTTAAGGTTGGATTTGGTAAATTACCTCTATATGCGATAGCCTGCTACCTTTCGCTGCAGACAGGCTTGTCGGCTAGTGCGAAACTTTTTGTCGAGGACCAGCTGCAGGAGTTGACTGACTTGAGCATGGCACTCAAGGAGTATCTCCCTATCCAATCCCATCACAAGAGGTTCCTGGACGACCTTATCGATCACCTAAAGTGTAGAGTTAATAAAAATATTACAAGCTACTAAGTATGCTGGATACTGACGAAGAATATCACAAGTTGCTAGTGGATCTCCTTTTTGCGGCGGAGATTGCTCGAACGTGTGGATCGGCGCTAGTTCTATTAGTATGAGCGATAGATAGTGAAGCAAGGAAATCTTACTAGACAGTATCAGTCGACGACTACGACGACCACGACGATA
>Ga0265797_10009975_pt1 | contig 12184 bp, 10 predicted proteins | sample P2T30metagenome_FD_192433 | JGI IMG/M metagenome (GOLD analysis project Ga0265797, IMG submission 192433) | Plant litter microbial communities from East Loma Ridge, Irvine, California - P2 T30 | ecosystem: Environmental > Terrestrial > Plant litter > Unclassified | place: USA: California... | reverse complement strand
CATTCCACAGCAGATGCAGCAGCAAGCTCAGAGGCGCATGTCACATACAGTTCCAAGCCCGGCTCTGCCTTCACAGCAAGCTCAACACGCTATGGGCGCGCCTATCCGTCCGCCTACACAGCCTTCGCAGCAACAACCTCCGCCACCTCCGCCACAGGCTCAGCAATCGCCTGAGGTCGCCCCTGCTGCCGGTAGTGCAGAAGAATCGCCATTGTATGTCAACGCCAAGCAGTTCCACCGCATTCTCAAGCGCAGAATGGCTCGTCAAAAGCTTGAGGAAGCGCTGCGCCTGACGTCTAAGGGACGTAAGCCGTATCTGCACGAGTCAAGACACAACCATGCCATGCGCAGACCGCGCGGTCCTGGCGGCAGGTTCCTGACGGCAGACGAGGTGGCGGCCATGGAAGGCAAAGCAGGTGGTCTTCCTGGAGACATGAGCAACACCATCGAGAACGGCACGCCCAACGGAAAGAAGAAGAGCAAAGACAGCTCCTCTAGCAAGAAGAGCAAGAGTGACGACGACGAAGAAGAAGACGATGTCGACGAGGAAGGCTAGTCAGGATTGTGCCTCACCTGGCCTCGTTGGGGTGGAATAGTCCTCCCGACATGGTCGATCGATTTCCTCTGTTCTCGTCGCTGCAACGTCGTCCAAACCCGGATGAGAAGTGTACAAACGGAGTACAGAGACCGGCGGAGGATGATTTCTCTGCCAACAAAAACAAACCCTTTGAAAAAAACACAAATCGCACGATGTGTATGAAAGTCGAAGAATGACGCAGCGCATCTGATATCTTGGGAGGTTGTTAGACTTGGGAGTACGGAAGTGTTTTCTTTTTTTTATTCTTTTTGGGGATTCAATCTGGCGCTGGTGGGATGCAAAGACACGAGACGAGATGAATTATAACCCGAGTGGCAGTGGCAGGCTGGCCAGGGTGTGTGTACTCGCTCGCTTATACCCCGGTTCTGGACAATGGATCTGATTTTTTACTCTTCTTGTGTGCTTTACTTTTGGTATCAACTTTTTGAGATTCATCGGTTTTACATTTTTCATAGTTCGTCGGGCTGTGTAGAGTGAGGAACGGTGCAGAGAGTGCGCGCTTGTCACGGCCTCCTTGATTGATATAGGTCAATGTAAGAATGAAAATTTAGATGTATCTGATTCACAGGCTCAATCTTCATCCCAGCAGCATCGTGTAACATTGATAGAGTAGCGAAGTGAGTTTCATCACGTGCCCGACCACCCTCCCCGAACGTCTCCTCCGCGCTCGCGCTTCCGCTTTGGGACTTTCAACATCGCGAACTTCCCTAGCAAGCAACCAAGGCAAGCCATTGGCACCGCCATCCACGCAACAACCACACAACCACATAACAACAACCATGATCTGCACCCGCTGCCTCACCCGCCTCTCACGGCGCACCGCGCCCTCCTTCGCCCGTACCTTCAGCACAACCCCCTCCCTGTCCTCCACACCCATCACAGCCGAAACCTCCACCACAGCAACCCCCCGCTCCGCCTCCGGCGCTCCAGCCGCGACATCAAAACCCGGCGTCGCGCAGCCTTTTAGCACGCCTCTCACACCCGCCGCGAAGCCAGCTCCTTCAGCAGCTTCGGCCAAAGCCTCGGCGGCGAAAGTTCAGAGTTCTGTGCCTGCGGGCACGGTGCTGAAGGGTTTGAACTTCTACAAGGACAAGCAGGATCCTGTTGCGCTGGCGGACGAGGAGTATCCGGCTTGGTTGTGGAGGGTGCTGGATAAGACTAGTGGTGAGGTTGGGGGGGTGAAGGTTGATGAGGGGGATCTTTATGGTATGGTTTTCTTTTTCTTGATTTGGGTTTCTATGGTTTTGGGTTCTGGGGGATTGAGGTTTGAGGAGGAGGAGGAGGAGGAGCAGATGTTGGACTTTTAGGACTTCTTTACTAACCACAACCTCACAGCGAAATCAAAGAAACAGCGCCAACGCGCCGCCAAAGCCCTGCGCAAGCGCGCGCTCATGAATCCGGATGCGCTCGTGCCGAAGGTTCCTCTCTACGAGCAGAGTGTGGATCTCCCCGGCGGAGACGGCAGCGTGGAGGGATCGAAGCAGGCCGGAGAGGCAAGAAGCGGGTTGACCAAGGCCATGAGGGACAAGAGGAGGAAGGGAATCAAGGAGGACAACTTCCTGCGGGCTATGGGTTAAAATTGTGGAGAATGGTTGAAGGAAAGTTGTGGGAGAGAGCCCTGTGTATTGTGGGATATGGAGCGGGCTTTGTACAATATGAGAGGTCTGGGAGACTTTGGGGTGTATACAGGCGCTGCGCATGGATGTGTGTACGTATAGCGGTCTCATTGCATAGAAAGCTACAAGGGCGGTGGTACCACAGGTTGTAGATTTCAAGTCGGCTAGGATCACCACTGAGATCCTGTTCAAACTGAACATTTTCTGAGGATTTACTGCACTACTGCTTTCATGCACAGAACGACGATACGCTCACGCCATATTAGTGAGACGCTGACCAAGCTATGCTTTCTTCAGCATTCATCGCGCTAGTACCATTCTTCTTCAAACGACAATCCATTCACCCTCGCCACTGAGAAGGACTCGTGCTCTCCGCTCTACATGTACTGCTACCAAGAACATCAGTAAAATCAAGCGCTACAAAAGCCATTGAAATGCAGCAGTAATTTCCCTCACCTCTACGCACTATCCGTCGTACTCCCTGAAAAATTAGCGAAAGAAACTACAGTGAGAGCTATTGAGATACTACCAGAGCTGAGTTCGTAGCTCAGCACCCAGTATACAAGTACTATCAATTACAGATTGAGGAATCAGTGTGCTCACCTCTGAGATACTACTAGAGGTTGGTATACATCTCAGCATCTAGTATGCTAGTACTATCAATCTGAGATTTAGAAACGACTGTGCTTACCTCTGAGAAACCATTAGCGATTCGCCTATGTCTCAGAATATAGCATGCTAGTACTATCAGTTTCAGGCTGAGAAAAGATGATGCTTGCCTATGAGATACGGCGAATGAAGTGGCTAGAGCTATACGCATCTTCATGCGCGAGATTTCTACAAAGGTACTCTCAGATCATATATCGGAGTGTCTACCACTGAAGCATTGCAGGGTACTTACCCTGATTGTCAATAAAATGTGATAGAGAGCGTTTTGTTCCATTATCTTCTACATCGCTCCAGCTAATTACCTCTCCCCGCCCTTACGGTGCTACTGCGCTGATACTCGCCCTGGTTTGAGCGAAACGAGCCTTGTATGTAGAAACAGGGATACGGAATACCGGTATACTGGTGCCGGTTCTGGTGATGTGAAGTCCAATGACGACATGGTCTTGCCTTGAGCGATGCCATCTAGGTTGCAGAGCGCTTGTATTCAGCGATAGGTGCTCTGAGTGTGCCGATGTCCCAATGAGGGAGAATAGCTGAGAAGCAGAATTACAACTTGCTCTCCAGAAGATTACCACTCACCAAAGAGGTTCGTACGATGGCTCCTTCGCCTTGTTCTTCTTCTTCGGTTCCGGCTCCCAACCAACGTCATCAAGTCGTTCCATAATTTCGTTCATGGTGCTTCCGACATCCTCGCGGCCATCATACTGTAAGGCCGCTTCCCACCACAATCTGCCTTCTTGCTCCATGATGTTCTCAGGTTTGGCGAACGCCGTTACACTTCCACGGTTCGGGTCGACGTGAAGGTCGCAAACCTGCGTCACTTTCCAGGTGCCCGATCGTAGTGTTGTAGTAAGTACCCGCTTGACTAGAACATTCGCGACGCGGAACGTAGCGTCGGGAATTGTCGCATCGAAGAAAGGTCGCTGTTCATCGCTCGTCGCCTTGGGGGTATTGAAGGTCTGGAGGAAGGTCATGATCTTGCTCTTCAAAACACTCTCGGGCTCCGGCCCAGCTGCAGGCAATAGTCGGACCCGAGCGTCCCACACACGTAAAGGATAATGAACGTAGACGCTCTGCTGATGGACATCGGCAGGAGTGATTTGAACATCTTCCGGGGATTCCTGGTCGAAGACTAACATCCATTCACGGCCACCAGGCGCAACGATGGTGATCTCATACAATCTTCTGTCGTTGATGCCGTATGTCTCGCAGTCTACCCATGCGTTGGCCAGTTGTGAACTACCAGCATAAGGCGACTCGCTTCCTGGGAGCGTAGTGGGCAGTCGCAAGAGATATACTCCGTCTTTGTCCTTGCGACCCAGAGCAGTTAGGAACGACGAGTGCTGACCGGGGAGTCTGTCGAGCTCATCCTGCAGTTCTGCACAGCGCAAGGCTTTTTTCGCAGCCAGTTTTTCAGCATTGGTCATTAGAGCTAGCCCAAACTGAATCACGACGTCTGTTTCTTGGGGCGATGACTTTAGAAGACTGGCGATGGCCTGCTCAAGGCGGATAAGTGACTCGGGAGGTTGCTCGCCCTTCACATCGGAGCTCTGCTTCTGGCACTCCGCTGGTTTGTTCTCTCTCTGTGGCCTCGGAGCTGGAGGTGGTGATGGCAGCTCCAGTATGGCCGGACGTGGAGCTGCAGCGTGTGTAGTGCTCGGTTTAAGCTTTTTCTTCTGGTTCTGGTTCTTTGACGCTTGTTGTCTCATGGTATGAAAGAGGCGTGGCTTAGCTTCCTGTTGAGGCTGTACACGTTCGATGGGAGGGAGATCATCATCGTCAAATACCATCAAGAGTTCTTCCTCTTCTTCACATTTTGGACTGGAATGCAAATTCGGCTGCGCATCTTGCGGTTGCGTGGTCCTGGCGTTAGAACTCGCTCTGGTGCTGAATTTGCCCAATCGTGCAGCGGGTGGTTTGGTCTTTGTGGGCTGCTGCTTTTCACTCCAGCCCAGCGGTGGGAAGAGTCGAGGCGGAAGCAATGGTGCCTTGGGTCGACCATCTCCGTTGACACTTTCAGCTGTATTGATGAGGGTACCTGTAGGGACCGTAATTGTCGGTGGTACGACGTTATTTGCCCACGGCTCGTCTCCTCCAAGAGGAGTTTCTGCATAGCTCATGGGAGTGATGCTTGTGATGTGCTTTGACTGCAGGTGCCTTCCAGCTTGCCTTGAGATAGACACTGATTCGGCTCTACTCAACGCCAACGTTTCGTAGGTTCGCGGAGTGGAGTTGTTTCGACGCGTCCAAAGCTCTGCGGCGTTCTCGTTCTCCCAGTTGACTTGGTTGACAGCATCTCCACACAGACCCACGCCGTCTACGTTCGCGTAGGACTTTTCGTACTTCGGAAAATTATCCTCGGGTTGTGGTGGTTTTGAACCAACTGTAAGCACACCTCCGACTCTTCCATGTCCAGCACTTGTTCGAGCAAGTGCTGCATCAGTATCGTTGTCTGTCGCCGACCAATCACTCGGTTGCGTTAGCTCCTCTGCAACAGATGACTCCGATGCTGCTCTCACTAGCTCCTCTACGTTGGCTGGCTTGATGCCTCCGATCACGCTTTCCTCATCTGAAGCTGTCTCGCTAGATTCTGTATCCGAGTCACCATCTGCGCCAGACTTCATGAGAGCAGCGAAGCTGGTGTTGAATTGTGCCTCGGATCTGTCTGGCTGTACTGGTGTCTCAGGTTCTCTCAGTTCGGAAAGATTCATGCCCAACGGCTTGCGCACTCTGCCAAGAGTATTCAATTGGAGCGGCGGTCCACTAGCGAACCTCTGTGCATCTCCAAGCATCTCTGGTTCATCTTCTGGATCATCTTGTCTCATCCTGCCCGTGCCCTCGAGCCACTGACGGACCGTGGGTTCTTCTTCACCGAGGTCGAGATACCTGGAACCAGGTTCCGGATCTTGGGCCCTCGGAATCGTGACTTTGGCGGTAAACTCACAAAAGACCAGAACATCAATAAGCCATCCGAAATCTTCTTTCTCGTCTCCACTCAGTTCTGGGAGTTCACGGCCAACACTGGCATCGAATTCGTGCTGCTCGGACGATTGGTTCCATCGAACACGGCGGAAGGTGATCGCATTCGCAAGATTTTCATGATGGCGATTCTTGGCTCGGATACGCAAGGCGTGTGGCAGCTCGTGTACGCGGAACGCCTTTGCTCTGCCCAGCAGATTGATCCCATCAAAATTCACCAAGTGTATGTCCGGCGGTGGTGGTCCGTCGAGCAGCGGCGGCGAATCCTCTTCTTCGGGTTGTTCTTCATCTTCATAAAACAAGTCTTCGGTGTCGCACTCGGCGAACCTCGTCACCGTCGTGGCTCCGCTCGCGACATAATCCCGGATGATGTGCCCCAGCTTCTCATTCAGCGCTGATCCGACATGGCTTGGACAGACCAGTGTGAATACGTGGTCCCTCTCGTCGTACTTCAGCGTGTAAGGTCCCGGCTCGATATGGACGGTGGTGGCAGCTCCCTCGAAGCGCCGAATGATCTCTTGGACGGCGACACGGTCGAAACGCTCTAGGGTAGCGTGCAGGTAATGAGCGGTGGCGTGCGTGGACAGGTTGTGCGCCATAATGATGGCATGTGAAATTTTGGTGTTGATGTGCGATGGTTGAGATTTGTTTTGGTTGTGTCGTGCGGACGCGAGGTCAAAACAAAGCCGTGGATACCTGAGGAACGAAGAGTGAGGTGAGGAGGAAGGCGCGATGGGCGCGGACGTGTCTACGCCAAGGCAAGCAAACACGTGAGAGCATGTGAGATCAACGTCGACCTGCTTCCATCGAGAGTCAATATAGGCATGAGTAGCCTCAGTCAATTGTCTTATCGAATTCTGTACTTATTTACCATCGCGCTCGTTACGATGATAAGCCTGTACATCTGCCCCTTACCGGCGCATTGACAATGACAGTCAAGATGCCCAAGCTGCCGTATTCCGTCCAGAACGCCGTTTCCAATATGCCGTACAACGAAAATGAAAGGAATAAGAAACCACCTCTACTCAACCACTTCAGGCGTTGTTCGCTCTTGTCTTCTCAAGACCCATCACCCACTTCATCTTGTTCGTGATAGTCTCCATGTCCTCGCTCAACTTGCTCATCTTGCCGTTCTCGAAGTTCGCAACGCCCTGTAGCGCTGCCTTCCATTCCTCATTCTTTCTTGCATACTCATCCCAATATTCCGTCATCTCTTCGTGCATCTTCCTCAACTGATCAGCCTCGGAACGCGTTTGCTCGCTGATCACGTCTATACGAGCAATCTTCTCATCATCTGATTTGCGTTGTGCTTGCAGGACAGCAAGATCTCTCTGCCATCGCTCGGCTCGCTGTCGGTACTCGGAGGCCAGTTGGCGATGGCTTTGCTCCAGTATGGTGGCGTGTGTGGTTGCGTGTTTGGCTTCCTCGTGAGCCTTTAGGACATCTCTCTTTGCGGTGTCTTGCGATTCTTCGTTCTGTCGCTCCAATCGTCTTGCCAGTTGATCTGATGCTTCTCGTCTGCTTCGCTCTGATGCAACTTCTGTCTTCAGTGACTCGATCTTGCGGTCTCGCCTTTGCAGAATAGCCACATCCATGCTATTAGCGTGGTTCAAATTGTCGTTTTCGGTCCTCAATGCTTCTATTTGCGGCCTCATAGTCTCCAGGTTGCGCTCCAGCTCCTGCGACCGTAGTATTTGTAGTTCCAGTTCTCTTTTCAAGCGATCGTTCTCTGCCATGAGTCGCTCAATGACTCGCCCACTCTTTCCGTTTGTCGTAGCATGGCCAACCGCCGAGGACCACTGGTTCTCGTTGGGTGGTGAGAGGGTGCCTGCGCGAGACATGTCGCTGTTTGCAAGAACGTCGATGGAATCGCTGACTCGCCGTACGGCACCAGGTATGTTACGCGTTGGTGAAGATCGGGTTGGGTCAGCTGTCGGGTTCAAGCTGTTTGCGTCTGTGCTGTCGTCGAAGACCATCGACGGTATGCGGAAGTTGTTTTCTGCGCCTGCGCTACAATTAGCATTCTGCGTGGCCGAATCTGGCATTGCTGCATAGAGTTGCGACAAAGCGATGTGATGAGTCCTTTGTCTGCGCTCCGCAATTGTGCTCACCTTCGCCATTGATGCGCGGCACCGGTAGTGTCTGCTTGCTCTTTGCTGGGCTGTCTAAGCGGAACAGCTTACTCGACAATTTCTTGCGGTCTTGCTTCGGGTTTGCCTCGTTGACTGCCATTGTCGAGGTTTGCTGTTGTACTGGCGAGGCCTCTCGATTTGCAGGTGTCGCTGACGTTCGGGCGAAGGCGCTCATCTGGGCCGGGAGTGCAGCGCGCTTGCTGAAACGAGTGAGGTGTGGTGCAGCGGCAGCATCGGATGTCGCGCGCGGGTATTCGAGGGCAAATCGGTGTTGCGCAGGCGGTCTGGTCGGTGGTTGTATGCGATAATGACTGGGAACAAAGAGTTAGTATTGATGCTTTGACCGCTCCTTGGTCAGAAAACCAATATCTTTGACGACAGGGGATGGCAGTAGTCAATCACAATGGTCACGACACGGAGCGGCAGAACGGTTCTCGATGGGAGCGAAACGTACGTTCTTTGCTTGCGGTATTTGGCAGCAGCTTCGGCAAAAGAGCTTCAGCGCAGTGAGTGAGTGTCACTGGCGTTGCGTTGCCGTTGCTTAACGTTTTGCTTTGAGTCCTGTCAACACTCGGCGACTTAAAATGCGGGGAAGAGCAACGGCGTCTCCGTGGCCTACGGGATGACGATGAGGCGGCTGCTAATGGTAGATGTACCTGTCGATCTGTGCTTGTCTGTCAACACACTAGGTGCGTCGTCGTATCGATTGATGTTAGTATTCGATTTAAGCACGTGGGATTAGCATTGGGATTTGATCACATACCTGTTAGATAAACGCGCGGTCTCATTGGTCCACATTGCGATGATGAACATGTACGTGAAGGGTGATCCATCGGTACTCGAACAACTGAATGACAAGTAAGGTACCGTACTCACGTATACGTCGATAACATAAAACATTTACAGGCTGCTGCAGATAGCACGTCGTAATAATTGCCGGTGTCCAACGAGATACATGTACATGTACGACTCGGACTCACGAGGCAAAGAGTGCCCAATAGGGTTAGGGTTGGGGTACTCTGTCACAGCTACAGAAGACGTAAAACCCGTAGTAAACGCCCGATTTGACACTGATAGCCAGGCAATCGATTACATTGGGCTATTTCTATCGTGTCGTAAATGCCTCAAAGGTCCCCTCGGCTCGCGTGGTGCTGTATGAGTAATTACATCCTCGAAGCGGTTTCAATAGAGCCGACGTCTCACAAAGTAATGCTTTCAACCGCAAGGCATAAACGAAGAGACGTGCAACCGGCGAGAGACATACGTATCCCGGGATCGCACAATGATTTGACATGTTGTCGTATTTGCAGATATACAACTTGCAAATGATACATGACCAGTAAGTGATTCGATTTACCTTTGGCAGTCGCCCGTGGAAAGAACGACGAGCGTGCACGTCCCTATCACATGTATACATCCGCGCAATTACATGCAGGCTTTTCTATTAAAGCCTAATGACTATGAACTTGACACTGGTTTTTTCAATCCGAAGACCTTATTGTGATCGTGCCAATGCGCCCATATTTGCTGGTAAGCAAATCAGAAGAAGCAGCCAGGCATCGCCACAGCCTACTTCGCCTCTTGCCCAGATTTCGACTTGTCGTCGGATGTTTTTGCTTTATCCTCGCTCGGTTTCTTCTCGAGTTCGATGATCTGCATCTGAGATCAGCTGTCGACCCAAGTCACCACGGGAGCAGCGTGCTGCATACGTTGTTGCACGTTGCGCAGTGGCCGTGCGTTCCGTCGGGTGTCACGTCGACATTTGCGCCACAATCCTCACACTTCGGATTGGCCATGCGGTCGATGGAAGCAAACAATTTTTGGTGTCAGGTGGAATATCGTGGTTAAAGGATTGGAGGCTTTGAGAAGAGATGATACGATACACTCATGCAACGTCAGACACCACCTTCAATAATGCACACAACATGCATGTGTGCAAGCAGCTCGTCCAAGGTCGCTGGGACGGAACAGCTCGTCATCACCATTCCTTGGCAATCGTGCGTCTCAAAAAACGGGCGGCCTCAGCCTCCTTCGCCCTGATTATTGCTCGCGCAAAAGGTGCACACACCAAACCTGCCGAAACGGTCTTATCTGCCTTCGGGGATGGCGAAACAGCGTTTCAGATGTCCGAAACTACATACAAGGAGCGCTGCATATCGTGTGACCGAGCAAGAACGCTGTCTGCAGGTTAGCGACTAACAACATCAAATGCGACAGTCGACTATACAATATCGCATCTCGCGGAAAGGACTCGACTTTTAATTAATGGCCACGCACACGGGGCCGCCATTCCAGCATGGTGTTGATTGGAGGCGCACTCGAGGCGCAGTAGCGGGGCGTAAAGTACCGAGCCTCGCCAGCGTACCCTTCTTGTCATCAAAATCGCATCACGCGTTCAAGGCGGCCTCACGACGGAAAGCCGCATGTACCTGCTCATACAATCGACGCTATTGGCCGGAGACTGCCTCAGGAGCAGAGGCCTCCTGCATGAACAGTATGCTGCATGCGCGGACTGGTGTTTGCCTTGGAAACGTGTCTTTCGCCTCGGTTTGCTGCTTGAACGTGGTGCGCCCTTTGATCGTTCATCGAAGTCGTGGTTTGTTCTGCTGCGTATAGTTGGTCCGGATCGCTCCGGGACGTGGCCACCGCAGAACCAGCGACATTGCGGTCAAGAGTGTGGTGGTTGTATGCACATTCTTGCGTTCCACGACGGACGATTGACTCAACAGCGCCGCCGCCCTTCGAGTACCGTAGGCCGCCCTATCTGTGGTCAATAATTCCGAGGCGTGATCTGCCCTTTACTCCCTTTCGTTTGGATGTCCTTGTCCTTCCGCACTCCTCGACTTGCGTCTCTAGTCGTTCATCCTTGCACCTGTCTCAGCCGTGATCCACGTTTCTGGTCGTCGTACGGAAAAGTTCATGCGGCCACGCTGATTGATCAACCCGAGCAAACATTATCTCTCGAGTCTTAAGGTCAGTGCCTTACATTCGCTGGCTACGTATTTGCAAAATGCGATTAAGATCTGCCAACACCGCCGATTCGCAGCCCACTCTTTTGGGAGAATTGACTGACTCGAGTCTTCGTAGGAACTCTTCAAGAGCAAGAGAGTTCGATATAATGGCGAGCGACCACGTCTCGTTCCAGCTTCGATTTTCGCCGTACCCAGAAGACGATGGACCTGAGGACCATCATGGGCAGAGATTCCATTCCGCACAGCAGCAGTACTTTCAACAATGGGACCCGCCGTCTTTCGGGGCTCCATCCACGTTCTCCTTACAGGACTTCCCTTGGCCATACAATGTGTCTGGTGTCTTGGCGCAGGATGTCGACACTTCAATACAGCGGTCTCAACCTGAGTCGCTTCTTGACCTCGGACAGCTGCAGGCTCAGGCTCAGGATGCCGTGAACAAATTGCCCATACAGAGCTTTGTCAAGCCCCCGGAAGAAGGATGGCGACCACCATTCATGGCACGTCCCACGAATGTCCCTCACGGATACCACAACCAGGTCTATACCAGGAGCCCGGGAGTGATGTCGGAGCCTGTGAAAGACGAAGAGCTCTGCAGCATCGTCGAAAGCGACCTCGACGGCTCGAGGTTCGACTCCGGCGTCTATTCCCAAGGACCATGGCGGAAGAACTCATCATCTCGACAGGACATCAACCGGGATGATCAGTCTGAGATTTCTGCAATATCTGGAGCCCACTCAACTGCTAACGCCGCGAGACCATCTGCTGGAAGGAGGATCTTGTCCGATAGCCAAGTCGGAGGCCACCATGGCGTAGCCCACCAAGGAAAAAGGAGACGGTCAAGTCAGCCACTACCTCCTTGTAGTGTCTGCAAAACATTCTTTCCCAAGAATCGCTCGGATCAAACGTATGTATCTTTATCCTTGTGTGTGGTAGGTCACTCACGCTGACCGCTCAAAGCAAACATGAACGCAAACACACGAAGCCATTCAGGTGCCGTCACGCCGAATGTATTGCCAAAGACGTCGGCTTCTCGACCGACAACGATCTTGATCGCCACTACAAGTCAGCGAAACATCGTGAAGCCCCCACCAAAGGTTCGCTGAAAGGCTTCATGTGCATCGCATGTACAGACAGCAAGTCGAAAATGAAACGGTGGCCCAGGCAGGACAATTTCAAAGCACACTGCAAAAGGAAACACAAGGACTGGGTTCTTGAAGA
>Ga0265797_10009974_pt1 | contig 12184 bp, 8 predicted proteins | sample P2T30metagenome_FD_192433 | JGI IMG/M metagenome (GOLD analysis project Ga0265797, IMG submission 192433) | Plant litter microbial communities from East Loma Ridge, Irvine, California - P2 T30 | ecosystem: Environmental > Terrestrial > Plant litter > Unclassified | place: USA: California... | reverse complement strand
ACCCCCATGCCCTTCGCACCCGCACCTGCTCCCACACTCCCAGCACTCGCCTTCTTTGCCTTTCTATTCTCCGCCTCCCACTCCTTCTTCAAATCGCCCTCCAACTTCAACACCCAAGCCGGCACCTCTAGCTTAAATTGATTCAGCGCATTCAGCAGCCTCACCTTGGCCGTGTTCTTATCCTTGGTAACCGGCAGTCCATAGTGGATCAACTGCGCACTGTAATAATGCCACGCCGGATCCTTTGCCGGTGTCGCAACACTAGGTTTTTGGCCTTTGCTGTACAGATTGGGCGCTTCCGGGCGGAGGAGCGCAGCGAGTTCGGCAACGCTGGCGCGTGCGTGGTGATTTGAGTTTCCAGGGTCGGCGTAAAGGACGGAGGAGAAGAGAAAGTCGCCGCGGCGCGAGGGTGGGGCGAAAGGTGCTGTCATGGTCGATTGCTCCTGTTTGGTCAAAGGAACGGTGATGGGGAGGTTGCGTTGTGGGTTGCGCACCGCACGCTTCCGGTTGTTTGCTTTGGTAGTCTCTCTTGCAGGGGTTGCTAGGGACTACGTACTGAACCGGCAGGCGTCGATTCCGCTCTGGCTCTGGTTCTCTTTCCTGCTTGTTGTGTGTGTGAATCATGCCAACAACCAAAGAAGCTTTGAGCTAGAGAGCGATAAAACCCGTCCCTGCAGATACTCTTGCAGATGAAGTACCAGGTCATCAAAGTGACCATGGATTATAAGGGGGGAGGGGTTAAATGAACCCCCGCATTACTGTATTCGTACCGTGCTCTGACGCTGACGCAGCCGCATCACATCTTGGAGAGAGCTAGCCTTCTTTAAGAACAACTGCAAAAATATACATTGCACCAACATCATCAAGCAGATATGTTAACGGCATTTCCTCCAGGCAGGACTCATGCAGAGGAACTACCTTAAAGCTTAGCTACATATAGAGTATAGTACAACACATATTTACCAAACCAGAACATACAAATCTTTGAACACCTTGCTGTAATCGCAAACATCCATCCACGTCAAAGTCGCTCTGGTATAGCAAAAATAACACAGTTGCCTCCCCCCAAAACGCCGAGGCGTGAAAGACGCGCGGTAACAAGAACCTGACACCAAAGAATGCTTATTCATCGCTAGACAAAAGAAATCATACGTGCGTTGGCACGGTGACCTTGAAGAACTCATCACCGCTGCCAAGGACCCCGTTCCTGTTGATGCCTCACGCCATTTACCCAATCCATGGGTGTAGTAGGCGGGCGTTGATCAGATATGGACCCAGGCCCCGATCCCGGGGGTGGTGGCGGTCCTCTCATATCTCTTCCTCTCATAATGCTTTCCCTGTAATGTGCGTCTCGAGCATGCGCATCCCGGGCGTTCCGCTCCCGCATATCCCGCGCCTCACGATCCCTCATTTCATGATCCCTCATCTCGCGCTCCCTCATTTCATTTTCCCTCCTTGCATGTTCCTCACGATGAGCCGCCGCGTGGTGGTGATGCTGCATTTGCGCTTGCTCTTCGCGAATACGGTTTGATATACTACGAGTCTGAGGATCACGCATAAAGTGATGTGGTGGCTCATCGGGTACGCGTTGGCTGTAGAGAGAGTGATTTGCCACACCAAGCGATGAATGCGGAGGATGCTGCAAAGGCGGAGGCTGACCGTGATCGGACCTAGACAGCGGAGTCTGAGAGCGTTGCGAGAGGTATACGCGATCTTGTGGCTGATAACGCATGTCCTCGTGCATTGGCGTCCCGGTCGCGCGTGACACAGGGTTGGAGAGTTGATCGCGTAAATAGTCGGTTCTCTGAGATAGCTCGCGACCGGTATCCCGGTCCGAAAGCTGTCGATGATCTATATCATGTGTGTCACGGGGATCACGCGGACGATAGGATTCAGTCAATCTGTTCAATCCTTGGAAAGGATGCTGGCCTGAAAGCTCATTTGGCGTTTGGGGATTCGAATATGACAGATTTGCATTCGAGGCCTGCGGGTGGTCGTTGCGACCAGATGAGTCTCGCTGCTGTGATATATGGCTTGTCGGCAGGTGCGGGCTCGGACGCATACCCATTGGACCAGATGGTGGTCCGCTACTCCCCGGTGGATCAACCTGTGCATAAGGGTTAGGCTGCAGGATCTGCGCCGATGCGTTTAGCGCTTGCGCATGTTGTGCCGCTGTTGTGCCTGGAATTGCATGCCGAGGTAGCGAACCAGGCGGCCCGCTTATACTCGGTGTACGCGAATGAGGGTTTGGCGAATTGTTGAAACCAGAAAGAGGTGGCGGTGTTGGATTCTGGCGCGGCGTGTTATGCTGACTAAAGACTGAGCGATGGTTGGCATATGACCTCTCATGAGCAACGGGCGGCTGAGGCAGCCCCGACTGCGAGGATGAAATTGAACCGAGTTGTGGAGTCTGTGACAGCCCTCTATGGAACGGCTGCTGAGATTGCCATGTATCCCGTAGGCTGGGTCTAGTTACTGATGGCGGCTTGTCGTCTGTCAGGTCGATTGGCCTGTTGGATGAAGCAGTAGGAAGCGATGATTGCTGAGCATAGGATGGGCGAGAAAACGGAGGCTGAACTACCATGGGATCTTCATAGGTTGGACGTCTCGACGACAACGAGTAGCTTTGAGTCGTTGCTGGCGGCGGGGCAACAGGTGCGGTCTGCTGAGGCGTAGAGCTGTGCGATGGCGGTCCCTGTTCGCTTGGCTTCTTCCGTCTAGGCTCCTCTGGGTCAGTGTCATTGAGGAGTGACATTAGATTTGACTTTCGCGGTTCAGCAGCAGGCTTGGGTGCAGCAGGCGGGGGAGTGTGGTGCATAGTTGGCTGGCTGCGTTGTGGGTGCTGTAATTGCGAATGCAACAGGGGCTGAGGTTGAGCTGGGGGAAGCGATGCCGGAGGATTCCTAGGCTCTTCCTTGACTGGAGGCGTAAGGATAGACGACCGCGACGGCACCTGTTGCACAACATGCGAGTTATGGCTGGTATTGGGTGCCGGAGAGTACACATCGGCTGCAGCTTGGCCGAGTGGCTGGGCTTGTGATGTGTGCCGGGAATGCGAGAATGGCAAGGCTCGATGCTCGGGTGATCTCGCCCCAGAAGTTGAACGTACTGGCGGCATGATTACTGGCCCACTTCCTGGAGGGAAAGATCTGTGATTTGTCATCTCTTGGGATATGCGTCGCTGGTGCTCATGCATTCGGCGTATTTCCTGCTCGTGCTGGACTTCGGCTCTGCCAACGCTCTCTCGATCCGAATAATGAAGTCCGCGATAGAGAGGCGAATGATGCTGCTCGGGCGCGCGTGTCTGTGGAGGCGCATGTTGCTGGAGCGATCGATGAGACTGCTGGGTGCTGGACGGCTGTGAAGGTGGCCGAGACTCAAAACGTGGAGGCAGGTCCTCTGAGAAGTACCCAGCTCGAGGCCCCTGGGGCTGGGACTGGGGCTGGGGCTGATGTTGCGGTTGGGGCTTGTGCTGCGACATGGAGTGCTGGTGATGGTGCTGCGGCTGTGTGCGTTGAGGTGGAGCGGGGGATGACTGCTGCGGTGGTATCGGAGGTACAGATGCAAGACTAGTCTCTGGTAGGGCAGAGAATCCCGATGTAGGCACCAACGGTTTGCCTTGCATGGGTGCTTGAGCAATGGTGGAAAACCTTGAAGAGGGAGTCGGTTGCGGAGGGGACACCTTGGGTAGTGCAAGCGGGATTAGGGGCGGAGAGCCTTCTTCGGGTGTGGGTGCGATCGGACGAATGGGCGTTGCCTGTGTACTTTCGTATCGTCTTTTAGCTGCTGGGGTCGGTGTTGGCGGTGGCCCAAGATCATCACCTCGATCCCTCCGCATATCTGCCTCCTTTGCCACCTGCTCTAGATCTAGTCTGCCTCCTTCGACAAGGCGCAAATATTGGTTCTTGATCATGGTATGTGTTTTGGTACCCATGTGGTTCGCAGTTGCAATCCAGTCTGTGCCAAAGTGTGCGACATTCTTGTCGAAGTCTTGTAATTCGGAGACGGACCAGTAGCTGGACGGACCAGGTCTTGCGCCGCCGGCCTGTGTTTTCGGTCGATCCATGAGACCGGAAAGCTGCTGCATATCACCGGACGACATCATCTGATCATCCAGGTTAGCCCCGTGAATAGGCATAGGCATTTCACCTAGAGGCCGCTTGCTCGTATCATCTTCCATCTTGACTCCGCCCATGGTCTTGTCTTTACGATCAACCTTGACGGGCGAGCCTATAGGAGCGGCTGCGAGTGGCATGTTCTTGGCCTTCCGACCAAGCTTGTCCTTTGCCGTCTTTCCGCGACGTCCATTCTTCTCGTGTGTGCCATCGGCGTCGGTTTGTCGGCGTGCTCGGCCCGGAGTGGCTGTACCCGAGATTGGATCGAACTCGGAAACAACTTCTGTTGGACCAAACGTTGGAGCTGCCGATCGTCGAGGTCGACCAGTCTCAGTGACAGGCAGTGGTAAGCCATCCTCTCCCTGTACTTCCGGTCGGTCCATGTTAGCAATAGCTCCACGACCACGACCAACACCGCCACCACGTCTTTTGCCAACGCGTCCTTTACGGATCTTGCCTTTGTATTCTCTACCCCATTTCGTAGCATAATAGTGATTGATGCAGTCCTTGTAGGTGCGCTCCGTGCCGACTTCTTTGTACAGGACTTCAGCCAACTTGCCCCACTTCTTGGCATATTGGTCTCTGTAATTTTGTACCATGACTCGGTGCTCCTCGGGGGTGAAGTCGTCCTCGGGTGGTTCATAGTGGAACACAAAGATCCCCTGGCCAGGTTCGCGCTGGAAGTTGGTATCAATGAATCGTCGTCGTTGAGCCTCAGCCTCGGTGAGCGCCATGGGCAGGTCTGCCTCTTTCTCTGGATCAGCCATGGCCTTCCGTGGCTCCTTGTCTCTTTTTCCTAGCTTCTCCTCCTCCGCAGTCTTGAGGGACTCCTTGATAACGGCCTCAAGATCTAGCTCAGTGGCCCAACGACTCGCGTGACTTCGTCTACCCGTAGCTGCGAGGGACCCATCCAGTATTCCGGTCATGGCAGCATTCTGCACGTCAGGAGTGACCGCCTTCAGAGCTGGTTCGGCTGATGGCTGCCTGTCCTGATCGTCGTGTTCACGCTCCTCGTCCCATGGACGAATGTGTAATCGCCACTCTCTGTATACAGCGGCGTATCGCTCTAGGGTCTGTTCCATGTTCAGTTCCGGCTCGATGCTCTTACGCAGTTTGCTTCGGATGGCATCCATGACAGAGTCAGACAAGGTAGGCCGGTCTTGTCCTATGTCAGATAACGGCGTCGGGGGACCAGATCCAAGATAAGGCAGCGCACTAAGGTCAGGGAGAGTCTCTTGCTCGGCAGAAGTCTCACGTCGAATACGAAGTGCGATGGTGGCGGGTGCAGCCGACATTTCTTCCGCCTCATCCTTGTCTTCCATGTCGACATCTTCTGACTCTTCAGCTCTAGGTGTTGGTAGATCTGCCGTGATGCTATCTGGAGGCGGCTGGGTGGAACCAGATTCCACAGGAAGTGCCTGGGTGGGGAATGGATGCGATTCTTCCTGAGGCAGATCCATGCTAATCTCCTCCCCATGCGCCAAGTCAGGCTGTGCCTGTGGGAGGTGATCGACAGTCAAACATGACAAGAGAGCAATCTCTTGTAAGGGACTGGTGGCGCGTAGATGCGAAGCACTTAAATCAACACGCTTGGCTTCCAGAAGGGCTCGTTCTCGATTGTATTTCGCTTCCGACTCGGCAAAGTCATCTTCATCCAGATCGAGATCATCATCGTCATCAGAGTCCTGTAAAGCTTCTGGGGCAGATGACGCGGCCGACATGGGCGGTTTAGCCATACGGGGTGATGCTTCAGCCATAACCACATCAGAATGCCGTCTTGTCTCAATCGTGGTCGGCTTGGGCGACGGTACCACAGGGCGCTCTGCGGATGCTGCTCGCTCTCGCTCTCGCGGCCGCTCCGCCTCGGCCGAGACACGCGAAAACGAAGGTGATACCGATTTTGCCTGTGAGGTTCGGTGCGACTGTGCAGCTGAAACACTGTTCTCGAGCCTTGGAGCTTTAGGCGCAGTGCCAAATGGCCGCTCACGGTCTTCAGCTGGGAACTCCCGTTTGGTGGGGATAGATGGTCGGCTTGAATTGAAGCCTGGCCTCACCCATTGCATGCTTTTTGGACCCCCGGTTAAGAGTCCCCTAGGTGGGGGAAAGCCAGACCGCTCCGACTGAGGGTATGGTGGCAGCGGCCTGGAAGCCATTGGGGTCCTGTCAGCTTTCGGTCCGGTCGGGATGTTTGCTGGCAGACTCTTGGGTGACGTGCTAATTGCAGAGGTACCCCCACTACTGCCACGTAGCCCAAATCCTGGAGGAGCCGCACTAGGAGATGCATCCCGAGGTGCGTACTGGGGAAGTGTCGCTCTTGAAAAGGATGGTGACACGTTAGCTCGCAAGGCTGCTTGAGGAGCCATTGGCGGTCCACGCGGTCTTGAAGCAGGTCCTTGGGGAGGGGACTTTGCTGGACCCGATGGCGCACCTGGAGCAGTTGGGGGCGCAGGGGAGGCAAAGGATGTAGCCTTTGGGGGTGCAGGCATCTGGGGTGTAACCGGAGCTTTGGGAGCTGCGTTTTCCAAGCCTCGTGTATCAGTTGCCTGAGACGAGACAATAGGAGCAGGGGCAGAAGGTGGTTCCATACGCGGGGCAGCTGGCGGACCCAGCCTACTCTCTTGGTTGGGTGCATCCCCTGGTGGAGGACGATCCGGCGCACGGTCAGCTTTAGGCCCAGTTGGAGGTAGGATTGAAAGACCGGATGGTATCGTCGACTTGGGTGCCGTAGGGATGGTTGGGGTCTTTATTGGTGTAACAGGCGTAGTGGAAGAAGTAGTGGGAGCAGCGCTCGAAGCAGGAGTTGGTTGAGTTTGGACAGGTTTTGGTGGCGCTACTGGAACAACACTCGGTTTGCTATCAGGAATGGGTGCCCTCCAAACATTGGATCCACCAAAGGCTGGAATGGAAGCAGGAGGTGACGAAGCACGTGGGGCATACCTTTCTCTAGACGCCTCTGCACGGCTAGCCAGCAGGGCTTCGTCTTTGCCTGGCTCCCGGCGGACATCCTTGGCGGAGAGAGGCTCAATAGCAAGTGAAGATCGCCTCGAGTATGAGTCTCCTTGCGGACCCAGTCTATCCGAGGGAGATGCATGGTGCGATGAGTGGGGCGCGGGTCCTGTAGGTGTACCTGGAAGATGTCGCAGATCAGAAGGACCTGAGCTACGGTGTGTATCCAATGCGCGTAAGCCGGGCTTGGCAGCACCCGCCGGGCCAATATAGGAGTCGTACTCTCTAACGAATCTCCGATCGTCGCGGTCTCTCCTGTCGAAATCACGGTCGTCTCGAACATCCCGCTCTTGACGCCGAGGAGGTGTGCGACTTCGCGGCCGGTAGGACGTGCGTTCCGGTATTCGATCACGTGGGTCGTGGTGCCTGTCACGGTCATCCGCGTGAAAGTTCCTGCCACGTCCCGCGAAGCCACCTCGTCCACGACCGATGCCGGTGCCGCGATACGAGGATGAGGTACCAAGAGGAGGATCCGAATACGTTGAACCCGCGGAGGGAGGGCCATCTCGCGAGTTGCGTCGTGCGCGGTTAACATCTAGATCCCGCGGCCCAAAGTCTCTCTGGTCACGTAAATCTCTCGAGTCGCGTATCGGTGAGCGCCGCGGTGGTGTTGGCCGTCTTTCACGTCGGTCAAAATCACGGTCTCTGTCGCGGTCGGCCCTCCATGAGTTTGCGTTGTACGAAGACGCCGGTCCACTGCTCAGTGGCGGTGCATTTCGCAGTGGAGTTGCTTCGCCGCGTCCGGCAAAGCCTCTGCCTCTCTCGTCACGGGGCGGGACTGAGGAGGCACTTGAGGGTGGCCCTACTGGGGGACCACGTGGCGCATCAGCAAGCGATTTCGGGCCCTTGGGAACTTCCCTGGAGAAGGCGCCTGGGTCGGCGCTTGGCCGGAAGGTCTCGTTACCCCTCGGGGGGTATCCGCCGCCAAAGTTGGAAGGTCTTCGATCTCGGTCTCTGTAGGGCGGTGATCGGTCGCGTGCATACCTGCCGTTGTCCGGATAGCGTGAAGCTGACATGTCGGTGATTTCTTGCTTGGGCAAAACTCTGCAACTGCGGCATGAGCACAAAGAATGTCGTGTGTCAGGCTGAGAACCGATGCGGACGTCCTGCTGGATGTGGTGGAAAGATGGGGGAGGGCGTATGCGGGCACGAGCCTAGGGTAAAGCTGGTCGCGGAGGGAAAAGAAGAAAAGAAGGGGGTCTAGTGGTGCGGGCCAATCCAAGTCGAATAGCGCGGTTGGGCAATGCAAACGTTGGTATGCGGGATTGGCGTCGGTGACGCGATGTCAGTTGACGTTGGTGTTTTGCAGGCAGTGGTAGACGAGGCGCTAGCGCCAGGGCCCGTGCTTGGAAACCAGGGAAATTAGGCAAAGCGCCAAATGCCCGATCCGTGGTGGGACAGGTGCAGCTTCTCGGCGCCGCAAGCTGAGATTCGATCTGCCACGGTCGCTTTGACGACGGCCAAAACGCCCTGTCTGGGGCTGGGAACGCGTCAAAACAAGGTGCAAAGTCTGGCGGGAGCGTCTGGAGATGCTGCTGGCTCGGGGGGGGCAGCGTGCAGCCGTCCACAGAGGCCGTGGATGGCGTGGATGCCGCGTAGGCGAGGCTCTGGAGCGCCGTCGACGTGGCGCTGGGATGTGCTTTGTGAGGTCGTCGAGGCCACGTGAGACGGAGGCCGGGTCACGTTGGCAGTAGCGAGTGTGGGCGGAGATTTAGCCAGGCTGCAGACCAGTGGTCGGCGGCAGCATGGTGTTGTGCAGAAGGTGGTCGTCGCAACGAAGGTGTTTGGTGATGGGAAGGGGAACGTCGAGGAGAGCAGAATACGAGAACTGTGCACTGACACGCCGCCCATGACGGATGCCCTAACGGCCTAGCGACAGGAATCCGTCGAGCCGGGCGGTGATTGGGCGCCGAGTTGAACATTGTCGATACTCTACAGGGGAGGGGGGGGGGAGGCAGCCGCTGGTCTTGCTTCAGATTCCAGCCCTGGCCCGGCAAGGGGCCTTGACAAGATGGCACACACAGCGCCCGCAACGCGCAACGCAGGCCGCCACCCCCCCTCCCTCCTCCAAGCCGGCGGTGGTAGTCGAGTGCGACTTGCAGTGCGGGGGCATGGCCGGCGGCGAGCAATGAGGCCGTAGCGTGCGACTCGCAGCGTCTGCCTACACACATAGACCGTGGATGGGGCGTGGCAGAACAGACGGACGGTCTCGCTCGCGCTCGCGCTCGTCCAGATGGATCGACCCGAAGGCTAGCCTCGCACAGCACCGGCAGGGATTAGACTGCCATGCGCTAGCTCCGCTCCAGTCGACGGGTGTGAGGTGGGGGCTCATTCTGCTCAAACTCTGCCGTCCGCACCGACTCACACTCGAGGCACTCTTAGCACACGCTGCTGGGCCAAGCAAGTCGCAAATTCGCCGAAAGCTGCCCTCCTGATCCACGCCCATACAAGCACGCACGCACGCACGCACACACACACACACACACACACACACCCACACACTGAGCGTCGTGCGCGCGAGCAGCACACTGAAAAACTCCCCCCCGGGTCCAGCGCAATGGCCAGCCAGTCGTCGGCCCCTACCGGCGCCACTGATGCAGTCTTGAAGCCTTCCGAGCCCGTGCCTGAGGGTGCGCGCGAGGTGCAGGGCATCGACTTTAACCAATATGCATCGCGCAGCATCACGGTCGAGGAGCTGGTTGCCGGGTATGCCGGCATGGGCTTCCAGGCAACGTCGGTGGGAGAGGCTGTGCGAATCATCAATGACATGGTGAGTTGCTTCTTCCCCGATGATCCGACGCGGAGAGGGCACCTGGTTGTGCCGCCGTCAGCCGTCCGTGCGGCCCTGTCCCGAAAAGCGAAACATTTAGCCGGATTGGGCAACACGACAGCCCAAGGCGTAGAGAAGCCGTGGCTGGCTGCTAACACCATGACAGCGCGCCTGGAGGGACCCTGAGACGAGCGACCAAACCACTGTCTTCCTGGGCTACACGTCGAATCTCATCTCGTCGGGCCTGCGCGAGACGCTGCGCTACCTGGTCGAGCACAAGCACGTGTCGGCCATTGTCACCACGGCCGGCGGCGTCGAGGAGGACTTTATCAAGTGCCTGGCGCCCACCTATCTAGGTGCCTTCTCGACGCCCGGCGCCGGACTGCGGGCCAAGGGCATGAATCGCATCGGCAACCTGGTGGTGCCGAACAGCAACTACTGTGCCTTCGAGGACTGGGTGGTGCCCATTCTGGACAAGATGCTGGAAGAGCAAGAGGCCAGCAAGACGACCGCTGAGCCCTTGCACTGGACGCCGAGTAAGATGATCCACCGCCTGGGCCAAGAGATCAACGACGAACGGTCCGTCTACTACTGGGCGTGGAAGAACGACATCCCCGTCTTCTGCCCGGCTCTGACAGACGGCAGTCTCGGCGACATGCTGTACTTCCACACCTTCAAGTCATCGCCAGAGCAGCTGCGTGTCGACATTGTCGAGGACATTAGGAAGATCAACACAATTGCGGTTCGCGCCAAGCGGACGGGTATGATCGTTCTGGGCGGGGGGATAGTCAAGCACCACATCGCCAATGCAAACCTTATGCGCAATGGCGCCGAGAGTGCCGTGTACATCAACACGGCGCAAGAGTTTGACGGCAGCGATGCGGGCGCGCGGCCGGACGAGGCTGTCAGCTGGGGGAAGATCAAGCTGGACGGCGACAGCGTCAAGGTGTACGCCGAGGCGACTGTGGTGTTTCCGCTCATCGTCGCGGCGACGTTTGCGCGGGTGCCAAAGACACCAGGCCAATGACATGGGACGTGGCCCTTGTGCTGCCTGTGCTGCCTGTGAGATGAATAGCACACGCAATCAAATCAAACATGGTGTCGGCCACATAAGCGGGCCATGACTGTGCTATGGAGCAACGTCGTTGGCGCAGAGAGCTGATGCAGGGAAGGCGCATTCGGGCCCACCTTCCCCACTAGTCTGAGAACACTAGCGCGCCTGCCTAGCCGGTCATTGTGGAGCGTGCAATCGATAGCTGAGCTGTGAGTTCGCGGATGACGACGTGGACCTCGGCCGCGCACCTGCGAGCGATGACTCAACCGATGGGTTGGGGGAGGGGAGGGGAGGGGGGAGAGAGAAGGAGGGAGAGAGAGAGGGAGGGCGTGGCTGTGCTGGTGGTCAAAGGGCGCAGATACGTCGTGTTGGAGGCTTTGGTGGGTATAGCGCAGGCGAGGGCGAGGGGGGCGGCCAGGCGATTTCCAGGTAGCCTTTACCGCCTCACTCTGTGCTCCGTTGACATGGTGCCGCATACTGGTAGGCTGCAGCCATGTTTAAACCCCAGCCACGTCCGTGCCTGATGTGTCGTTCATCAGATTGCTCCTCGACATCGACTGGTGCTCCAGACCCCATTGATCCTTTCATGGTGTAAAAAAGCAATCATACACCCTCATCACCCCGATAACGCTCCCACCAAACGTGATAGCCTCACCGATTAACCGCTGCCTCCACCGCCGTGCAGCCTTGTGCACATCCAACCTTACCACTGCCAGCTCCCGCACCTTTACCCGTCCACGCTCTCCCTCTCCCGCTCCCGCTCCCGCGCCCTTTCACTCGCAGTACAAACGCCCCTTCTTTGCTCTCACATGCGCTTGCTTCGACACATCCAACATGAGCGTCAGCGTGGAGCACCCGCTACACTTTAGCCAACAACTCTCAAGCCCACCACACTCGCCAAACCACGGAATCCATGCGCAAACGCCTGCTGCACCTCCACCACCGCCGCCACCACCACCACCACCTGCCGCTGCCGCTGCCAACATGGACATGAGCACCTCCACAGACACACTGCCGACCACCGGGCAGAACCACGACCGGAGCGACGCTGACATGCAAGATGATTACCAGCCTAGCCACCGCGACGCCTCGACAAACACAGTCGCTGTCGATATCTCAGCAGTGGACGAGGACCCCATGGACGTCACGCCCGATTCCGAGACGCATACATTGCTACCGAATGGCTCGCCGGCTGAAGCACAGGAAGTTGACATCGCCACGCCAGCACCACCTGCGCCA
>Ga0265797_10009971_pt1 | contig 12187 bp, 13 predicted proteins | sample P2T30metagenome_FD_192433 | JGI IMG/M metagenome (GOLD analysis project Ga0265797, IMG submission 192433) | Plant litter microbial communities from East Loma Ridge, Irvine, California - P2 T30 | ecosystem: Environmental > Terrestrial > Plant litter > Unclassified | place: USA: California... | reverse complement strand
CGAGACACATGAACATGGGTACTTGGCTCGACCGGATTGCGAATGTCGGCTTCACGGACCTTTTGTGCTTCCCACAGTCTGGCAAGCGGACTTGCGACTACAACGAGCAGTGGTTCGGGACTGTAAAAAAGGTCCCCATGTCCAAACAGTTCGACTACAAGCTCCTCCCTGATATCGATGGCAATTCCTTCTCTGGGCGTTATCTCTCCTTCCTACGTTCGACGTCCGTCCCTATCAAGGCGACGATCTACTCCGAGTGGCACGACGACCGACTGATACCATGGCTGCACTTTGTGCCAATGGACAACTCATTTGTCGACATGCACGCTATCTTGGACTATTTCCTAGGCACTGGAGATGACCATGTGGCGGTGCTGTATGGTGCCCACGACAAAGCAGCGGAGAAGATCGCATTTAGCGGCCAGGAGTGGGCTAACAAGGTCTTACGACGCAAAGAAGACATGAACATTTACACTCTGCGGTTATTGCTCGAATACGCCAGGCTTTGCGACGATAACAGAGAGCAGCTGGGCTTCGTCAGGCACCCAGTCAAAGGCGGCTCAGGAGACGGAGCATGAGAGCGCAACAAGAGACGCGACCCTGTCGTTGCGTGGAAGTACAGATGACATATGAGCCCGACTCGTCTTTCTGCATCGACGGGACTGCATCTGACTCGACCTGTATACGAGCATGCATGGCGCATGTTGTACCTGGCTGGCCGCGGCGACGCGCAGGAACATCAGCAGGCATGTGTGCCGCCCTGTAGGTTATGCGCATGTCAGAATCTGGAGGCACAAGATCCAAATCGTGTGAGGCGTGCGTATACGAGCCTCATGTTGACGCCGTGGCACCTTTGGTGGGCGAAATCGGCCATGGGACAGAAAGGTGGTGTTCTGGACTTTTGAGATAGATATGTTCTGTAATCAGAGCTTTTTCTTGGATGAGCTGACTCGAGGTGATGCTATGTGATGGTGAGTGATGAGTAGGGTGGCTGCGACGATGGCAGGCTGGGGGCTCAGGCCATGTTCAGCCTCACGTCGGTGCCCCTCCTAAATTTTATACTAGCGCGATTGCTCGCATCTCTCGCGAACCATTGACGCATCGCAGCTACCCCACATCTGGCATGCAGCAAAGCCTGGCAAATATTTGTCGCGCCAGACTTTTCCCCTCTAGCAACGCTTGTCTGACGAGGCCGCTGGCGACTCTCTCCTTTCCTTTGACTCAGAGACGCAGCCGTAGTCCAGTCATACTGACACAGCCTGCCCTTAAGCCCACCACCCCGCGCGCGTCCACCCTCCACACACTCTCCTCCCCGCTGCGACCGCACACACGTCCACGATATTATATACACAACCAGCCCATCTCACACGGGCACAACAGTCTCAGAGTCGCACCTGCCTCAACACTACTGCGAGACTACTTCCAGTTCGACGCTACTTCCCTCAATCCCCTCCGAAACCCCGACGCGTCGGCGCGCCCACCAGTCAGCATGGAGGACCTCACCAACACACTCGCCACGCTCGGCCTCGACAAGGTCCCGCAACAGCCCAACACATACCCCGCCCTCAACCCCTTCGACATCTACCGGAGCCACATCACCGAGCTGCTCTCGTCCGTCTCAGGCGTCGACAAGCAAATAATATACCCCACACTAGCATGGACGGCCAAGCCAGAGCATGGAGACTTGCAATTGGCCGTGCCCGCGCTCCGCCAGAAGAAGAAGGACATGAAGGCCTTCGCACAGGAGCTGGCAGACGCCTTCCCCGAGTCGCCGCTGGTTAAGAAGCCAATTGTCACAAACACATCCATTGGTTTCTTCTTCAAGCCAGAGACGCTCACTTCGCTCGTCCTGCCCATGGTCCTCAAGTCCAAGGAGGCATATGGTTTCAACAAGAATCTCGGTCTCAAGAACCCGCTCGACCCTTCCTCCGGCGCGAAGAAGATGATTGTAGAGTTCAGTTCGCCCAACATCGCAAAGCCCTTCCACGCCGGTCATTTGCGAAGCACAATCATTGGTGGTTTCCTGGCGAACCTATACGAGGGCGCCGGCTGGGACGTCGTTCGCATGAACTACCTCGGAGACTGGGGAAAGCAATACGGTGTATTGGCTATTGGTTTCGATCTCTACGGAAACGAGGAGGAACTCGTCAAGAACCCCATTGGACACTTGTATGACATCTACGTCAGGGTCAGCAACGTACAACACGAAGAGGCGGAGAAGATGAAGGCTCTCAAGGCCGAGGCTGCGAAGCTTAAGGAAGAGGGCAAGGATGCGTCGGCGCAGGAGGCTGAGGTCAAGAAGATTGAAGCCGAGGGTATCGACGAGCAGGCTAGGAAATATTTCAAGGGCATGGTGGACGGCGAGCCTAAGGCGCTCGGCATCTGGAAGCGCTTCAGGGTGAGTGGACTGATCACAAGGAAAGTGTACCAAATACTGACCTGCGCAGGACCTGTCTATCGAGAAGTACAAGCAAACGTATGCCCGACTGAACATTCACTACGACGACTACAGCGGAGAGTCCCAAGTCAAGGACGAGAGCATGGACCTTGCTGCGAAGATCATGTGGGAGAAGAAGGTCTGCGAGGACTCAGAAGGCGCTGTCATCGTCGACCTCACAAAGCACTCCAAGAAGCTGGGCAAGGCCGTCGTGAAGAAGAAGGACGGTACATCGTTGTACCTGACCCGAGACATTGGCGCTGCGATTGAGCGTGTCGAGAAGTACCACTTTGAGTATGCCAGCCCGTTCCTACAATTTCCTACCCCTTGCTAACTGCGTCACAGCCGTATGATCTACGTCGTCGCATCACAACAAGACCTGCACTTGGCCCAACTCTTCAAGATCGAAGAGCTCATGGGCAGGAAAGACATCTCAGACAAGTGCCAACACATCAACTTCGGCATGGTCCTTGGTATGACCTCCTTCCCATCTCTTACACTCTATCAGGTCACTAACAACGACAGGTATGTCGACCCGAAAAGGCACAGCCAAGTTCCTCGACGACATCCTCCGCGACGTCGGCGACAAGATGCACGAAGTAATGAAGACAAACGAAACAAAATACGCCCAAGTCAAAGACCCGGAGCAAACCGCCGACACACTGGGTATCTCTGCCGTCATGGTCCAAGACATGAAGGGCAAGCGCATCAACAACTACACCTTCGACATGGACCGCATGTGCTCCTTCGAAGGCGACACAGGCCCATACCTACAATACGCACACGCCCGTCTCTGCTCCATATACCGCAAAGCCTGCGACGCGGACCCCAGCCTCGCTGACCTCGACCTCACATCCGCTGATCTGAGTTTGCTGAAGGAAGACAAGGCTGTTGAGCTGGTCCGCCAATTGGCGTCGTGGCCGGACACTTTCCTCAACACGCTCAAGACGCAGGAGCCCACTACGGTGCTCACTTACTTGTTTAAGATGGCACATGCGCTCAGCAGTAGTTACGATCACTTGCAGGTTGTGGGCTCAGAGAAGAACGTTATGATTGCTAGGTTGGCGTTGTATGTTGCTGCTAGGCAGGTCTTGTACAATGGTATGAGGGTGCTTGGACTCAGCCCTGTCGAGAGGATGTAGAACTTTGTATAGCAAGAAGCTGCATTTATAGCATGGATATGAGACATGAGGAATGAAAGTTTGTTTAAATCACGATGCGGGGCAAAATAGCATCGCGAAGCATAGTGATGTAGCGCAGTTCAAAGAGCATAGCGGGATCGGATGGAAGTTTGATCGATTGCTTGTTGCTACTTACAATGAACTCTCTAGCTAGTAGCTACCAACTTGTATACTATGTAACATGACAATATGTTGACAGACAGTCGGCCAATAATGTCAGACAACGAACGGACTAGTTGTCTAACTTGAACCGTCATCCGATGGTGTAAGGTTTCCTCCAAAGACTGCCGGCGGGATATGTACAGTACAATACAGTCCGTCTCAGTGCTGGAGTTGGGAGTTTGTTCATTTGAGTGGAGTTTATGTATGGTTATATGTTCATGATATGTCGTAAAGGTAAGGGGGTCGGGAGCGAGTCGTGATTGGGTGGTGTCAAATTGGAAACAACCAACGGTTCAATGACTCCGGGAAAGTGCTGGGAAACAATGCTGGAAGACGACGCTAGAACGCTGCAAACAAAATGAAACAGTGTGCCTCAGTAGAGGGTTGCTGAGTATGCTCGGTAAGGTGTCAGGCCACGGGCGGGGGAAAGCGTGGTTGATCGAATGCGCTAGCCCCCTGTCATCTCGAAGATGCGTTTGACACCGCGTCTAGACACCCGAGCAACAGCTGCAACAACTCCGACCATGAAGGCAGCACGGAAAGACAGTACAAGAAGACTTAATGCAAGAACACAGACGGCCCACCCCGTCTCGTCCGGTTGCTAGATGCCATTGGCAACAGGCGGCCCTCCCACCCGAGGGTCCCCAGGAGGCAAGCCCGGGACTTTGTGCGGGTGTGGATGCGGAGGATGCGGGTGGTGCTGGCAACCATGTGGACAAGTAGCTATCGGTTCGTCGTAATCGTCGTCGTAGTACTCGTCCTGTGGATCCAGCGACCCTTCATCGTCGCGTCGGTCGTAGCCGCCAGGCGGAGGGTTTTGGTTGTGCTGAGCGTTGTTGGCATTGTTCTGTGCCTTCTTGCTCGCTTTCTTGCCCTTGCGTCCCTTCATCCTGGCCTTCTCCAACAGCCGCCGCTTCTCTGCCAGACGTTTGCGCTCCTTCCTGTCCTTGATCTCATACTGCCGGATCAGAGCCATGGGAGGATGGCCAAATATGTCCTCGTATTCGCAGAATTCGCATATCCACGGCTGACTTGGCGGGTTGTGGAAGTTGGCGTACTCTTGCTGTATGCGACGCTTGCGAGCAGCATACTCGTACAGCTTTGAGGCGCTACGTCGTGGCTTTCGAGGCGGCGGTGCCTGTTGCGGTGGTGGAGGTCCGGTCGGACGTCGTGCAGTCCCATTGGGCAGGGGCGGTGGGGGGTATGCACCTGCTCCGTTCATGTTGGGGCTGGTCTGAGTGCCCTGGGTAGACACCATGGGCGCATCGGGGCGCACGGGGGGCCGTGAGCGGGTGGCTTGGGGGTGGGGTGAAGGAGAGGCAGCGGCATTGGGGTATGCGCCAGGCGGTTGGGGGTACTGGCCGTTTTCCTGGCCCGGCCAGACCATCTTGTTGGCCGAGTCGGAGCCGCAGGTGAAAGTGAATTGCGTCTTGCTGGCAGTATGCTTGGCGGCTTCCTGCTGCAGAAGGCTCACGTTTTCGTTGCCCGGGGGTGGCGGGGTCGCGTTTGCGTTGGCAATGGCAGTGGAGATGATGCCGCTTTGCTCCGGAGGTCCTAGAAAACAAATCGTTAGCGCACGGACTCTTTTAGTAGTAAAGACGTATCAATTCCCGAGGTGACACCGTACGTTTGCTGTTCCCTTTGGCGTTGGCGAGATTGGTCGAACTAGCCAACACTCGCCTTTCTGACCGTCCCGAGCCAGATCGGCCGAAACGCCCTCTGCCTGCGCCTGAGATGCCGGTTCCAGAACTTGTCGCATGTTGGGGTGTCGAGGGCGCCGAGCCGTAGTAACGCGCGATGCCGTCCCCGTCGTCCATGGCGCCTGCCTCGTGGACTGGTGCGACACCCATGCCAGTCAGATCCGCGGAGAGGCTCGCGTGGTGTGACCCGTTGCTACCCATGTTGGGGATTTTGCGCTTCTTCTTGTTGTTCGTGTTCTCGAATGACTCGTAGCCATCTACCGAAGACGCAGGCGAACCTGGTTTGCGATAGGCACCACTCGCACCCGCTGCCGGCTTGCCTGACGCTTGTCTGCTGTACTGATAGCTCGGAGACGATGGCAGCGGTCCGTTTCGATCGTCCTCTTCCTCCTCGCTCTCGACCTCGGAATGGGTATGGCCACAATGGCAGGCGTGGTGGTCGTTGGCCCCAGTCCTGTGAGGTCTGACGCGCTCATCGGCCGTGTATGGCGGGTAGTTGAAGAGCGGCCCTGTAGAGGGCGGGTTGTGCGGGTACACGATCGTCTCGGCCTGCTCGGGGGACAAGCGGGCGCGTAGAGAACGGGCGGGCAGAGGGCGAATGGGCCGGTCGGGGTACATGGAGGATGATGTGTCGGGCGAGGAGCGCAGCGGCGAAGAGCGGTTCCACTCGTAGCCTGCGAAAGGGAGAAGCGATGTCAGATATCTGGAGAGACCGGGGAGGAGGCTCAGACGAGGCATGTTGGTGCATCATGGTGGCAGAAGGAAATGGTGAAGAGCGTTGCAGGCTGCCCGCAACGACTTCCTTTACTTACCCGCAGTCGCCGCTGCCATGGTGGCAATCCTTCCTCAACGTCCGATCACCAAGACTGTGGGGCGGACGTGACTCCCAGCAGTCCTACTATATCCAAGTCGGTCCCTCTCGTGCTGTATTGCCTATGTTAGCAATCATCTACGCGCAGTCTGTATCGCCGGTGCACAGCCGCCTGGGGAACACAGGGTCTCTCCCAAACAACGTCGAGACGGGGTGTGGCGGTTCTGGAGCTCTACGCACCTTTTTCGAGGGGTTTGTGTGAGAGACGGTACTGGTGGCCAGTTAGCGGAGAACCCCTCTATTGCTCGGCGATGCTAACACTGACAGTATACAGCTGACAACAGCTCCAAAAGAACCAACAGCGACCAGATCCCGGGGGAAAGATTGTGTCTCGAAGGTGGTTGGAACGAGTGACAGCGTTGATGATGCGTCAATGCCGAAGACGTGGGATTGGGGTTCGCCCGCCGCCAAGCCAACACAGGCACTTGGGCTCAACTGATGTGGCCTCGGGCTCGCCAAAGCAGGGTCCGTACTAGTGTATATCGCGATGAATCGAGTGACAAGGTCGCAGAGCAGATGCGACGTGTTCAGCGACGACGACAAGAAACAACAGAGCAGTGTATAGGTGTATGCACAGCTGTCGGAGGATGGCGACGTAGGCTTGCATGCAGGCTGTCTTGCAGTGACCGTGCTGGTGGCGCTAGGGCGAGCAGGGGATTGATCATTGGGGATTGTACCTGGCCGTCCGACAAATGATAGCCATGCCTGCCCTTCTCGCCTCTTTCCTCGGAATTCTTTGCTTTCTAATCGTCTCGAGAATTATCCAAATGCCGTTGCGCTTACGTCTCAACCCCCTTGTGCTGCCCGACTCGGAACACGTCCACGGTATTGGAGTCTGCCGAGACGTCCGCCCGCACTGTCACCGCCCATGCTTCGTAGTGAGGAGCAAAGGCCACACGCACAAGACTTGGTGCACCATGTTCCATCTCTTGCAAATAGGAGTACATCCGATATCTCGTCATCTTCGGCGGCTCAACAGCTGTAATTGCGAAAGGCTCTGTATCAGTAGAGACATGACTTAACTAACATATGTACACATTCATGGATATGTAGCGACGTGATTAGTAGCAAGGATCATCTGTAATCAGGTCAACCCCGAGCGTCGTTGTACAGGTAACTTCCTCTCCGGATATGCGTGTTGCCTCGCACTCAGCCATGATATATCAGACTGCGGCGAGTAGATGCACAGGAAGGATAAGTTATTCAAAGGGATCGGGAACTAAGTCGCTCTCAGTCATATGCTTGGTATCGGATTTGCTCCGGCACCCCGTCGTACCTGCATCCGTGAGCTGACCCCGCAGGCACATGGCAAAGCCCAACACCAACCCAAGTCACGTTCACGCTCCATGACACTCCACAATGTCCATGGATCACAGTCGGGACCCTTGCCCTTGGGTTGCGCTTAGTGATTTTGGCGGAGCGTTCTGCATGGGGGCAAGTCCTATCGATTGCTTGCAGCTGGCTACGTCATCCTTGGTTTCAAAGCTAACAACTCCTAGGCCATCGGAGGGGCGGTTTGGCATGGCATAAAGGGGTTCCGGTACTTACTTCACCACCACGTCGTATGGCCAAATGGTGCTCACAGCTTCGACAGCAATTCTCCGCATGGCGAGCGACGCGTCGGTGCCATTGTGGCCTTGAAAACGCGCGCCCCTGTCCTTGGTGGCAACTTTGGAGTATGGGGTGGCCTCTTTAGCAGCTTCGATTGCGCTGTGAAAGGCATCAGGTGCGGAGGCTCCTCTCTGGCCAACGAGGAACTCAAATTGCGACGAACAACCAGACACGTACTAATTGATACCTTTGTAGGAAGAAGGAAGATCCGTGGAATGCCATCATCGGAGGCTTCTTCACTGGAGGCGCGCTGGCAGTCCGAGGCGGGGCCAAAGCCATGCGCAATAATGCTATCGGTTGCGCCGTCCTCCTGGCTGTCATCGAAGGTGTCGGCATCGCATTCAGTAGAATGTTGGCTGAGAACACCCGGCTCGAAGCACCACCACCACCTATCTGAAAAATAGCTGTCGCCGCGGACCAGTACAACTGACACCCATTGGATGTCACTTATTCGCGTTGCTGTCACTTGATCTTATCACTGTATTGGCGTTTACGGAAAAGGTCATGAATCGATACCCGGTAACTTTCTTCAAGTCATGATTTAGGAATTGTACTGGAATCAAGCACGGCGTTGTATCTCTGGGCAACAATGGGTCGTCTTTGCGCATGTAAGCCAGGAACATGGCTATGTTTGCCTTTTCAGGAGTGGTATACATTTTCTGATGAAACCACCGCCGCATTGACCCTCCAGCTGTAGCTTAGGTACGTCCTTCAGTCCTGGTCACTGATGCGCTTTGCAGGTTCTCAAGTCAGCTTTGCTTTGCTTCGCTGTTCACGCAAATGCTCACTGGTGACGCACGAAGACAGGCCTGTTGATGGCTAGCAAGATAAGCTGAGATAGCTAACATTCGCTCGGGACTAACCGCATCATCTTTACCAACATTGCAGCTCTACGCTACGACCAGAAGAGGAAGTGTACGAAGATGAGGTCAGTGCACACATACAATGTGAGACCGCTTTTTGCTTTTGAGCCACGTGCAGCGCTGGGTGGAAAGCTTGACACTCCAAAAGAAAGGACGTTTCTATGCAATCAGCGGTAAGTCAATAGTCCGCAGTCTGTTCTTGTCGCAGTGTCCAATCGCACATTTCGTCCTGCAACGCGCGGCAGGTCCCTGTAACCATAACGGCCGGTAACAAAAAGTGTCCGCTTTGTAGCCTGTATTGTAATTGGTGGTTGTACTGTTGGGTCGTACTGGCGAACCGGGCCTCAGTACCATGGTCGCACTGATGCGTACAATTTCCTAGGCGAGAAGGTCATCACACCGGTACTTATATCGTCGCTCCATCCGCAGCCTTGCGAGCTGGTGTTGTGGCGCTTCGTCCTCTTTCACTCGTTCTTCCCACTCCAGCGCAATCGCGCGTTCCTCTCGCTCACCGCGACTGCCCTGGTGGTCAGCTTCCCTCACCTCCCTCGTCCCTGCCTACAACACTCGGGACCCCGCTTACGTTCCACTCTTTTGCTTGACGCATCCTCTCACTAGCTTGCCTGGGTACCTGATACTCACCTTCTCGTTTCCAAGGTTGATACCGCCTTTTCCTTGCCTTGGCGACCCTCAACCACAGGGTATAGTTTCGACTGCCGCATTACAATCTTTCCCTTTCCCTACTCACCCCCACGGATTACCGAGGCGAATACGCCTTCAACTTCGCCCAAGATGATACTCGGCTATGACGGGCCTTGCTACCACATATCAGAGGCATGCCCAAAAGAGTATGCTTACTGGGGCTATCAACCTTCCTTGGCCACCAACATCGCCTTCGCTGCGCTGTTCGGTATCTCGACTATCGCCTACCTTGTGCAGGGCATCATGGGAAAGAGATGGCTTGGCTTCACTGTCGCAATGGGAACGGGTTGCGCGATTGAAGTCGTCGGTTACATTGGGCGCATCCTAGCACATGCAGATCAGTTCGCTGAGGTACGTCTGTGGATTATATTCCTCGATCCCAGAACTGACACACCGCAGAACCCTTTCCTCATCCAGATCATTTGCCTGACCATCGCACCTGCCTTCCTCGCTGCGGGCATCTACCTCTGCCTCTCGCGCATCGTCACCACTGTCGGCCCACAACACTCACGAATCAAGCCCCTCTCATACCCCAAGATCTTCATCCCCTGCGACTTCATCTCACTTGTGCTTCAGGCCGCTGGCGGAGGTATGGCTAGCGTCGCGACACACAACGGCGAGGACCCGGAGAAGGGCAACCACATCATGGTCGCCGGTCTAGCCTTCCAAGTCGCAACCATGCTCCTCTTCATTCTGCTGGCCCTTGACTTTGCATGGCGCACATACCAAGGAAGAACATCTCTAGGCCAGATATCTCCGGATCAACAGCCAGCTATCATCCGCCGTTCATGGCCATTCAAAGCTTTCCTTGTGGCTTTGTCGCTGTCTACCCTCTGCATCTTCACAAGGTGCGTGTTTCGCGTCGCGGAATTGAGTGAGGGCTGGGAGGGCCATATTGCCAACACCCAAAAGTACTTCATCGGATTGGAGGGTGGTGTCATCATTGCAGCAGTTCTGCTCTTGAACTTGTGCCATCCGACTCACTGCTTCAAGGATGTAGATGATGTACGAGGAGTGCAGTTGCAACGTCTCCCTGACGGAAGCACTACGGAGTTTCCAGGACTCAACCAGCTCAGCGGTATGCAGCAAGCACAGAAGTGGATGTGAGGTCTCTGCGGAGGTACCATTCGACCTCCTCGGATGGTGTTATGAGCAAGGCCTAGTGCCAAGTGGGCTCTGATTCCCTTCTTGTACGATATATTTAACCCCATGAATCTGTAATTGATTTCACTTTCGGATCAACACGATCAAGCTCGCACAATTTATATTATCGCCATGTGAAGGGAAGCAGTGCCACACGACATTCGTTCATGCACTCACACGAGCAAAGACTTCGGCGTTCTGAGTTGGCCTTTAGCTTCGTGTAGGTCTTCAGAGATCTGTGTGTATATGCGGTGAGGAAATGGCAGATATGCACGATAGCTTCTACATACGTTTTGCCCTAGGTTTCATCAAAGCGTGTTCCTATATGCCTGACTATAGAGATCACCTACTGGTATTCCAAGGTCCCAGGAGAAAACACAACTACTCCTGACTGCTCTAGTTTTAATTTGCTATCTATGAAGATGCTCTCGCGCACGTAAATCTGTAGTACAGTGTGTGGGTCTTTGGCTGTTGCGCGCAGTATGCATATGCGTTGAGGTATCCAGGTTTTCAAAAATACCAGATGGCTTACAACCTACGTCGCTCCTAGGATTTCACAAGTTGAACGAAGATTTCGGTTCTGGTGGCTTCATCGACTCGTTTGCGCTCCGTTTGACGTACGTACGGGCACCTGTGGACCTTCAGAGAACCCAGCCTCTCTCACTCTTGCGACTATCGGAGGGCCTGGTCCACCTCGTCACACTGCGCTCGGGCTCTACTACCTGCCTACCTTTACCTTGGGGAATACCACGCGAGCGGTCGGCCGCTAGCAGAAGGCTCCCAGCACTTCCCTATATAATATCTCCACCTGTCTGCTCCAACACTCCTCCACACTCTCCACTCTGCAAACATTTGGGTCACCTGGTAACTGACAACAGTACTTTCCTTGCATAACCAGTCCCCTTGCTTGTCGCCTCCAGCCTTCGGCACTCTTCCATTGCTGTGAGCATTGTCATCATAAGCCTTTGGTAACCGACAACACCCCACCACTCAACATGAACCAAGCAGAAGATGTCGAAGTTGTCCTCGGTCATGAGCGTCGCTACAAGTTCCACTCGGGTACTTTGGCGCGTAACTCAACCCTCCTCGCCGACTTATTGACCGAGTGTAACGCCGTCAAGTTGAACACTCGCGCCAGGAACGCAGGTATCAAGACGCGCTGGATGATCGAACTCAAGGACCTGCCTTCCGAGCAACATCCTGCCGGTCGTCTTGATCTCGTGGTATGAAACTCTAACCCCTGTTCTATCCTCAAGTTACCGATAACAGTCACTAACAACAATGTCTTCAGGAACTCACACCAACTGCCGAGCGAGCCGACGGTCGCAGCGGCCTAATCGTCAACGAAAATGGACGTATCCCCCAAGCCGTTAAGACCTTCCAGCACTATGAAAGCATCTTCTATGCCTTCTACAACAAAGAGCTCAAGATTGCTGACACCGACATGTCCGCCGCCCTTCATGATTGCTACCAGCTTCTCAAGATCGCCGACTACCTAGGCTGCACCATACTTATCT
>Ga0265797_10009970_pt1 | contig 12188 bp, 10 predicted proteins | sample P2T30metagenome_FD_192433 | JGI IMG/M metagenome (GOLD analysis project Ga0265797, IMG submission 192433) | Plant litter microbial communities from East Loma Ridge, Irvine, California - P2 T30 | ecosystem: Environmental > Terrestrial > Plant litter > Unclassified | place: USA: California... | reverse complement strand
TCGCGTTGGTGACAGCATCTTGCCAGTTCTTCAGGTCGTTGATGTTGCCGCCTTTAAGAACCGACAGAGACATCTTCTCCCAGTCCACGCCCTGCTTTGCAGATTGGTTCAGCGTAACGTTGACCACCGCCAGCTGCAGGTTGATGATTGCGGCATTGGACGTCAAACGCTCGATGAACGTACGCGCCTTACGGAATTGCGAAGGAGTCAAGTCCATCACCGTCATGCCCGCTTGCCACGAGATACCTTTTTCTTTTACGCCAATTGCGTCCAGACCCTTGCTAAGCTGGTCAGCAAAGCCGGCTTCCTGGGGAACGCTCACCCCAATTCGCTCGGTTGGGGAAACAATAACCGTACCGTCTTGCCAGGTGAACCATACATCCGTGGCACGAGTTACCGCCGAGAGAAGTCCGCCCACGGTGCCCTTATAGTGAGGCAGGTAGAACGACCGATTTGCCGCGTCTTCGTCAGCAATGATTACAGGAATACCCAGGTTGCCAAGTGCCGCGACAACGTCCTTCACTGTCGCACCTGGTTCGAGCTCAGTGACAACTTTACGGTTGCGCACCGCATCTGGAATCGCATATGGGGTCATGAGCACGACCGATGCGCGGCCTTCGGTGAACACCGGAGCATCATTCCACGACTCGCTCATCTCTGCGGCGTGCTGAGCACGCGCCACCGTAGCAGGCGCGTCTTCTTTATGGTCCATCGGCTTAAGTTGGGCACAACCCGACAGTGCTGCAGCCAGCAGCACTACGAGGGGCTTGAATCGAATTGTCATTTAGCAGTTCCTTATTGCGGATTTGGCCGACCGACCATGCTCGGAAGGTTCGGGTTTGGATTTCCTGGCTGTGCCGCGGTTACAGAGGGCGTCACGGGACTAGTTGTAGGGGTCAGATTGCGTACAATCTTTCGCTTTTTGACGGCCTCAAACATGTAGGTGTTTTGGCCCCTAAAAATGCGAACGCCGTTCACGGTGCCAATGTGCTGGGCACTCACTTCTTCTTCGGTAGTCGGAACGGTGGAAGCATTCATTCCTGGCGTAGCGCCGGGTGTTGCGCCCGGCATACCCGGGAGCGGGATACCCGCAGGCGGCGCCATACCCGGCGCGGCCGTAAACCCAGGCGGCATGCCGGGCATCGCCAAGGACCCTCCAGGCAATGCAGCTCCCGGTGCACCTGGAGCGCTAACAGGCGTCGTCGGCCTGGCGAATGGGTTTGGCGTAGCTGTTTGGGCCTGTGCCAGTGTGCCGCAAGCGACTAGCGCGGCGGCAGCGAGCAATGAGAGCTTGTTCATGAAATAGTGGTTAATTCGAAGATGCATTCTTTTAGGGACCCGGTTTAAACGGACTCGTCTGGCTTTGGGGTACTCGGCTTGAGCACGCTGCCCATCAGGTCGTTCTTGCTCAATCCCATAGGGGCGCCTGCCGATGAGCCGGAGCCGTTGTGACCATGGTTGCTGCTCGAAGTGAAGAGCGGGCCCGTTACTGCAACCTCGTACATGCTGTCTTCCGAAGGGAGCTGTCCCAGGAAGTCCTTAGGGACGTCGATAACGATGACACCTTTGAAATCGAGCTTGCCTGCCTTGATGTTCCAGAGCGCATCCTTGGCTTCGATTTTGGTGTCGTCAATCTTACGAACAAGCCAACCACGAGCTTCAAGCGCTTTTAGCAGCTCTTGGGTGAATGGCTGTACGCGCTGGCGCTCTTTAGGATTCGGGAGAAGCGCACCGCGCACATCTGCCGGCATCTTTGCAAGAACCGTCTCACGAAGTTTGATTTCGAGCATGTAAACCCGACCACCAACCTTCCATGCCACCGCTTGCACGCCTTTCGGAAGGCCACTGCTTTGGAACGACAGGGAGGGCAAAGCGCGAACAAAAGACTCGAAAATGACGTCTGGCAGCTCAGTCTTCTCCAGCGTGCGCTGCTTTTCTTCGATGACTGCTTCGGCCTGCACGTCGTCAGCGACGGTCAGCAGTTCGCGTGCGAAGCGGTAGACGTTTGGGTCCCCATTCAGGTCTGGAATCGACCGGGCATTGCTGTGAAACTTCACGGCCATGAGGACCGAGTCGCGGTCCAGCTGAGGCAACGCCGCCCAGGAATCCAGCGTCCCCAGAATACGAGAGGCCTCGCGGTCATGGGGCTTGGTCGCCGACCATTCGCCGTTCTCGCCCTTACGGTAAGCGGTGAGTTTGCCCAGTTCGTGTGCAGCGGCAACGATGGCGGACAGCCCAGGATTGCGGCGCGCAGTTAGCGCCTTCGCTGTGAGATTCAAGGTATGGTCGAGGAGTGGCACCGTAATGCCTTCTCCCGGGTATGCATTTGGAGCGGCCGAGATTGTTCCCAGAATGTCGCAGAGCAAACGGCGTTCTTTCTCGGTAATGCGACCGAGCATTTCATTGTCGTCAGCACCAAGGTCGATATCGTCGCGCGGCAGTTGCTTAGGAGTTGGCAGGACACCCAGGGTCAGCGTGACACCACGGAAGTTACCATTGCCCGTCTCACGGTCAGTGCGTTCCTGGCTGGTACGGTGAGCCATTCGCCATACTAGTCCGTATCCGATACCCCCCGATACCAGCGCCAACACCAGGACAGGTGCTGTCCAGTAGCCGATGACTTTGAGCTGCACCGCAAGGGAGCCAAGGATTGAGGCATCGCCTTGTGGCACGGTGAACGGCAGGAACGGCAGCAGTTCCTTAAGCGTTTTCAGTGCTTTTAGGTTGATATCCGGAGTTGCCAGAGACCAGTACATGGTCGTAGCAAGCATCCAGAACATAAGGACAACAATGAAGCTTTTTAGGAGTTTAGGGCGCATGGGGCTCTCAGAGAGACGAATCAGGAAGCTTGTATAGAAAACCCCTTTATGCGTGGCGTGTGCTACACGTTCCACGACCGGCAGCAAGGGGCCAGAAAGCTTACGAAAGCGACTCGCTATACAGTAGGTGACGGGGCCTAAAATGCCCGTGTATATTGCGCCACATAAATGACCGTTGACTTTAGGCAATACTGTTGCTATAATGTTCGACACTACCAGATAACTCAGCAGTTCTGTTCCAGATACATTATCGGAGGCCTACATGACCACTCAAGAGAAACCAAAAGCAACCTACTACTACAAACTTTTCCGCGTGAAGCGCAAAGACGGTCGCGTCACCACGGTGTCCATGGACCCGATTTTGGTGACCCGCGCATGCCAGCTGATGGGCGGCCTGCGTACTGTCAGCAAGCTGGTGCGCGACGTAGCCTTCTCCTATGAAGATGGCATGTACAAGAACTGCAGCGGATATGTCGCAGACCAACTGCGCCAAGAAATGGCCAAGGTCTCCGCAGCCCGCGCCGCCCTGAAAGCGGCTGCACAAAAAGAAGCGATGCTGGCAGCGGCCTAAGCCGTCAGCACCGCGCACACTCTGGTGTGATAAGGGCACAGACCGCTTCGGCAGTCTGTGCCTTGTCACATCTGGACAGACATTTTAGGAAGCGCTAGGTGCTTTGGCTTCTAAAATGTGCCGTAACCGCTGGAGCGCCTTTGAGCCCCACACAAGCAAAAGCCGCCTCGAGGGCGGCTATTTTGTTTCGCGACTTACATCGGCGGTTCTGGCATGAGCGTTACGCCCGGCGGAAGCGGAACCGCTTGCCCAGCGCCCTGGGCAGCTACACCAATGGTTCCAGGGGACGCCATGGCAGGGGTGCTCGGCGGCAGAGGGATTGGGCCGTTTGCCTGCACTGGCAGACCCAAACCGATTGGCATGCCTGCGGGTGCGGATGCGGCGGGCGTCACGGCAGGCGAAGCGACGACTGGTGCCGCGGGCTGCGTCCCTACTGCTGCCGGCCCCGCTGTGCCTGCGGCGCCCTGGGCTGTTGGCGCCTTGCCGTCCGAAACGATGAATCGGGCCATGGTCGCGTTATGCACGCGCAATGTCGTACCACCGACGCTGACCGAGTTCTGGTCTTGCACAGCTACCACGCCGAATGGGGTCGATTGACCATCGGCAGCGACCAGCGTAGCGCCTTCAAATTCGAGCACTGCCGAACGAGAGCCTGCGATGTCGAGGACGGACACCAGATTTGGGCGAGGTGCTGGCGCTTTAACAGCAGGCGCAGGGGCACTAACTGTTGGCGCGACCGTTGTAGCCACTTTCTTCGGTACCGTAACCTTTTTTACAGGGATAGGCTTCGGGCTAGCACCAGGGGCTGTGACAGCGGTTGGCACGGGAATTTTCGGAGCATGCATGGCTGCTTCCAGCTCCTTCTGGCTAACCGCTTCCTTCTTCACTGCGGTAGCAGCTTGAGCAATTTCCACCGCTTTACGCAGGGGAACGGCCTTCAATTCCTCGTTCAGAGTGGTCTGCCGCAGCTGCTCTTCAAGCACTTGGGTCTGCATACGTGCTTGTTCGAGGTCTCGCTGAAGTTGCTCAGCGCTCTGAAGCTTCCCGTTGAACGGATTGATGTGCGGGTCCGGTTTAGCAGCGTTCGCCACAACGCCAGGTGCGGCTGCGGTTGCCGGGCCTGCCGCTGCAGGTGCAGTAGCTGTGAGGGTAGCCGGCGCCAGCGATTTTGAAGGCGCTGCGGCAATCGCACCAGCAACTGCTGGTTTGGTCGCAGGAATGCTTGTTACCATCGACTGGGCCGCGGCAACTCCGAAAGTCCCGGCAAGTGCCAGGGTAAGAATGGTTTTTTTCATGTGTAGTTAAGCTCCACCGTAGCCGCATATAGCGACTTCTTTTAGTAGTTCCCCACGACCACTTGAGTGGCGTAGACAGTTTGACCCGCCGGGGCTGGCAATCGTGCCCGCAGCAACGCTGTATAGGGCAATGCCCCTGTACCGCTGGATTGAGGCGTACGTGCGGCAATCCCGTTGACCGACTCGTTGTAGTTACCAACCTCGATGTTGCTAAATTGCTCCCAAGGGGTCACTCCCTCAGTTGCTGAGACTCCGATACCGGACAACGCACTTGCTGCGGCCACCCATCCGCCGCCCGTCGACCCTACGGCACCGGTGGTGTCGTAGCCTGCCGCGCCCCCGCCCGTAGAGAAGTAGTAGCGAGTGATATCGCGGTCGGGGTATGCCAAGAAGCGAGTCGTAAAGTATGTTTCGTACATCGCCGCGACACGCGACATACGGCGGAACGTTTCGACCAGCTTTGCGTGTTCGATGTCATATCCCGACACCACCATTGCGGTGTCGTCTCCTCCAGTCACCAGGTTGCCTGCAGCGTCCATGGTGGTTGCCACGTCCAGGCGGCTATCTCGACCAGCTGAGACAAAGGCCAAGTTGCGGTACCACAAAGTCACGCCGTCTCGGGTTTCCGACAAGGGGTTGGATATGAACACACACCAAGGACTCCCGAAGCCATCCTTGGCCAGTTGTTGCGGACTTTCGCTGAATTTACCCGAAACTTGCGTAAATGCGTTTGTCTGCTCAGCACAGTTACGGTTCGCATCTGGAGCACTACGGACGAAAGGACCGAAATTGCCACCCGCTTGTGCTTCGATGGCCATCGCCGTCGAATCATAGTAGGACAGCATGCCTTGTTTGATGTCTTGCAGCTTACGGTCGGTATCGATGGACTGCTTGAACCCAATCCAAGGGGCGAGTGCCCCCAGAACCACCATCGAAATGGCAGTGATAATCGCCAGGGCGACCAGCGATTCAAGAAGCGTAAAGCCGGCTTGATGGCGACGCGAGGTGCGCATTAGCGAAACTCCTTTTTAAGCCGCGCAGGGTCATAAGACACGTAGAGAGCGTCCTCTTGCGTGATTTGACCTTGTCGGACCATGTTGACCAGCACGTTGTTAAGCAGGACTTGACCCTTGGCCGAGCCAGTGTCCATCGCATTGAAAATCTGTTGAGTTCGGCCGTCCCGGATGGAGCTCTTGATGTCCGAAGTGTTGACCAGTAGCTCAGCTGCAAGCAGTCGGCCTTTACCGTCCGCGCGAGGAACCAATACCTGGGAAACGATGCCCAATAGGACCTGAGAGATTGTCTGCAGGGCCCACTCTTGCTTGTCAGCGGCAAAAAAGCTCGTCAGACGCTCGATGGTTTGTTGCGCAGAGTTCGTGTGCAGAGTACCCAGAACCAAGTGCCCAGTATTTGCTGCGTCCAGCGCAGTTTTTACGGTATCGAAGTCACGCAGCTCACCAACCAAGAGGATGTCCGGGTCCTGGCGCAGCGCGGAACGAAGGCCAATTTCGAAGCTCGTCGCGTCCCGGCCAATTTGGCGCTGGTCGATGATGCACCGCTGGGGCGTCAGCACATATTCGATTGGGTCTTCCAACGTAATGATGTGGCCCTCGCGAGTGCGGTTGAGGTAGTCCAGGCCGGCAGCCAGCGTCGTGGTCTTACCGCTACCCGTAGCGCCAGTGACAAGCACCAGGCCCTTAGACTGCTCAATCAGGTCGCGGAATGTCGCAGGAAGCCCGAGGCCCTCCATTTGGGGAATCTTTTCAGCTTGAGGACGAAGCTGAATAGCCAACTTTTTGCCGTTGACGTAGTAGAGATTGCCGCGGAAGCCTTTCTTTCCCAGGCGCACCTGGAAGTCAACGTCACCCTTGGGCTCCATGAGCTTCGGGAGCTTATCGGCGATGAGGTTAGTCTGCGCTTCATGAGCCTTGAAGAATTCAAGAATCTGCTCACGTGTAACCGGCTCGCCGTCCACTTCCGTGTACGTGCCGTTCACTCGCACCCAAATAGGAAGACCTTCCTTGATATGTAGGTCCGATGGCGAATAGGCGTTGGCCAGGTTCAAGATGAGTTCGTGTAGCATGATTGGAGTTCGTCGTTGATTCGTTTACAGTTGTTGTACTGCTTTTACTTTGTAGAACGTTCCAGCCGGCGTTGCAGCTCGGAATGACATTGCATACGGCACGTCATCGGTCACGCTGTCAGTCAGGTTCGATGCCTCGATTGGCCGTCCCCATGCCGATACCAGCTCACCCGTGGTCAGCCCAATGTTTGTTGCGGTAATAGATGGCGTAACTCCACCGCCTCCGATAGTGGCAAGAGGCGTGTAGTTGTCCAGGCACTCGAGGTCCATGGGCTGAACCCGGCATACGCCCGAAGGGGCGCGGAAGTAGTTAACCGAGACGTTTCGTTCTGGGTCTTGCAGCAGGCGTGCTTTGAAGTAGGACTGAGCTTTCATCGCGGTCAGCTCGAGCAAGGCAATAGTTTGCTTTGCCTTCCGACGTTCAATATCAGCGCTGTCGAACACCTGAAATTGCCGAACAGCACAAAGTGACCCATTCGAACAACTCATAAACTGGCCAGTAGTGATGAATCGTGCAACATCCGGTGGATTTGTGCCATCCGTTTCAGATGGCAACCATAGCGCAACAGCCCGGTATGGAAGGCCTTCAGGCGAAGTCAGCACATTTGAGAGCTGGGCTTGAAGGCCGTAGCGCACCGGGACATTTGCCCCTGCGAGGATTTGAGCGATAGTGGTCGTGTTCGACATCGACCGCTCATCGATTGCATAGGCATTTCGTTCGTAGAACGACATGACAGAAGTCTTAGCCGAATTCAGGTAACGCTGTTGATTGGAAATCAGCTGGTTAGCCTGCGAGCGCGCCAAAATCCCCGAATAGCCGACGACAATGGATAACGCCACAATAGACGAGATGACTACAAAGACCAGCAGGCCGAATCCCTGCTGCCGCTGGGGAATCGGCCTGCGCATTGGAATGCTCCTTACAAAGGATGGGCTACACTACGCCGCTATTAGCGGGTGGTGTCGTACAGCATGTCGAAGGTGGTCGGGTTGGTACCGGTGACGGAACCAGCAACGCAGCGGTTGTTTGCGAACGTACCCACGGTGCTGTCGTCGTTGTTGCACTCAAGCAGACCTTGCTTGACCACGTCCATCGGAACGTTGGTGAAGCGCACGTAGTAGCGCTGACCCAGGCCACCAGCCACACGGCCCAGGCTCACGGTCACACCAGCACCGATTTTGTCGATGACCAGGTTGTTGGTGGCGTCAACGGTGTACTGACCCAGGTACGGACGGGTCCAGGTGTTGCCGAACGGACGGTTGCAGTAGTTGTTTGCGGCGGTCTGAGCCGTGGTTTGGTCAAACAGCGCCTTCGGCGTGTTCACGTAGCAGCCCGTGTCGGTCTTGAGCTGGATGTTTGCGTCACTGACTTGTTTGCCCAGGGTCAGCATGACCTGTGCTTTCGAACGGGAGCCGTCGAACGCGTTAGAAGCCAGCATTGCCAGCATGGAGAGAATTGCCAGAACGACCAGCATCTCGATAAGGGTGAAGCCGCCCGATTTGGACTTTTTGTGGTAACGCAGTTTCATTTTATAGATTCTTCCTGTGATAGAAGGGTTAGAGTCATGCGTATAGAACGCCGTTTTTATGTCATTGGGCTTCTAGTTCTAAAAAGTCCTAAAATGCCCGGCCACCAAACGGCTTCGCGCCGTCAACGACCTGATACCGGGGTTTTTGAGCCCTCCCCGGTATAGCACCGGTCTAACAACCGCCCCTTCTAGCGCGGTTGTGTCGACCAGTCACAACCTTCAACAACATCGCTGTGTCAGAGGTTACTCATCACCGATGCGAGCATCGGGTAGTACGTCATGACGAACACCAGCAGCACGCCGGCACCCATCGCGAGAATAGAGACAATCTTTGCGTTTTCCTGGAGCAGCACGGTCAGGACGTTGACGTCTTCTTCAAAGTTGCGCACCATATCTGCCAAGCCGGCGGTCACGTCACCGCCGGAGGCCGCACTTGTCACCCCAGAGATGACAAACTGCGGAAATCCGGCCGCGGACACCGCTTCTTCAATAGAGCGACCCGCCTCGACGTATCGGCCCATCTTAAAGAATGCAAGCTTGCTGTCTTCGCGCTTGGCCGACTCGCCAACAATCACGGCTGCCTCCTTGGCAGGAACCGCTGCGTCATAAAGCAATCGGAAGCTGTTCCACAGCGCCGCGTGGTCACTCTTCTGGGACAAATTGCGCAGCATCTTGAATTGGTCAATGAATCGTTTGAACGCGGCAGACCGGATATACGCAACTATCGCCCCGAACACCGAGAAGTAGATTACTGACGAGACAATCGCTTGCTTGTGATACAGGTTCACAAACTTGAAGTAGCCCGCGATGAGGGGGCTAAACTGAAGTTTCAGCCCGGTTTGCTTCAGGAACGCCAACGTCTGCGGAGCAATGAACATAATTGCCGCCCAGATGAACAGGACCATGAAAACACCCAGAATTGCCGGCATACGGAAGGTCGACGCCATCGACCGGCGCATCGCCTCAGAGCGGGAAATTTCGTCGCCCAGGGAGAGGAAGGTTTCGCCCGTTTTGCCAGTTTCCGACGTGGACCGTACCACGAGGGTATCGCGCTTAGGGAAGCCAGCAGCCTGCATTGCAACCGATTCGCTTTGTCCGTCCAGGATGGATTGGCGCATCATCATCACAGACTGACGAAGCCGCGCGTCTTGTACGTACTCCGTAGCGCTCTCCAAGCCGTCGACGATAGACTTACCGTTATTCAAACGGCGGCCAAGCGTCACATAAAAACGTGATAGTTCGGCTTTGTTGAAGCCTGGCTTGAAGATACCTCCGATGGACTCGGAAGGGTCAAAGTCCACTGTCAAGGGGAGAAACCCGCCCTTTTTTAGCTTGGCGTATGCCAATGCCTTGTTTGGGGCGTAAACGACGCCTTCAAGGCGTTGACCGCGACTGCTCTTAGCGGTGTATTTGTAGGCAAGTTCCATTATTTTGGCTTCGGGATAAAAGGTAGCAGCAACTTCTAGCCACCACCCTTTAGCCAGTCCATCAATAGTTTCTAGTGGCAACGCGCTGCAGCTCATGCAGGCTCGTGAGGCCGTCGCACACTAATCGCAAGCCAGTTGCCCACATGGTTCGCTCTGGGGGCAAGCCTTCTTTCGAGATAACGGAGGGAGGTGCTCCGGTCTCTAGGGCTTGACGAACTTTAGGGTTCATCTCCAGCACTTCATAAATCATGCGCCGGCCGCGGTAGCCCGTGAAATCGCAGTTTGGGCATCCGTCGCCAGCACGGTGCAGGTTCCTGCGTGCATTCTTCAGATATGGCTCATCAACGCCTTCTAGGACCTCTGCAGAGTGGTCCTCGACCTTGCAGTCTTTGCAAAGCAGTCGTACCAGGCGCTGTGCCAAAATTCCAAGCAGAACCGAGCCAAGCACGTCCAGGTCGATTTCCAGCGACTTCAGACGCGCAACCGCCATTACGGCGTCATTGGTGTGCAAGGTCGCAAACACTAAGTGGCCCGTGTTCGCCGCATTCAGGCAAACGTTGGCAACGTGCCGGTCACGAACCTCACCTACCAAGATGACGTCAGGGGCGTTTCGCAGCAGCGCCTTGAGCCACTCGTTGTAGTCTTCACTCTCATTCGAGGAGTCTTTACGAAGCTCGAACTGCTGCCACAAGCCATGCTTGTATTCAATCGGGTTTTCGATGGACTGGACGCTTCGTTCCACTGCGTCGATGCTTTTGAGTAGCGCGTACAGGGTCGTGGTCTTACCCGAGCCCGTAGGGCCGGTAACGAGGAAGAAGCCTGTCGACGTGCGGGAAACCCGAGAAATCGTTTTGTATGTCCACTCGTCAAAGCCCAACTGCTCCAGGTCTGTCGCCGAAGAGTTTTTATCCAGGACTCGAATAACAGCACCGCGGATGCCGCGAGACTCCGTCAGCTCAAGACGGAAGCCGAACCGGGTTGCGATGTCGTTATGCTTTTCGCGGTCTTCATCCGAGAACTCAACCACGGCTTCCTTAGGGCGGACGCGCAGGTCATCGGCCTTGGTGTTGTCTTGGACCAATTTGTTCAGCAGACGGTCGTACAGTGCCATGTCAATCGTGCGGAAAATCTGGCCTACGCCGTTGATTTTCAGACGGACGATACCGACATACTCGCTCTTGTACAGGTACAGGTCAGATGCGCCCGAATAGCAGCTGTGACGAAGCAGCGCGAAATACACGTCGCGTACCAGTCCGATGGACTGCTCTTCATCTTCCTTCCGTCGGCCGGCTTCAATCGCTTTCATGAAGCGAGCGATTGCTTCATCGAATGCGGCTTCCGTGTTGGCGAAATACTTCCGGTACACCGATTGAATCGTGTGCTCACTGGCCACAACCACCCGCGCTTTATGGTGATAGAAGGTGTTCAGCGCTTCATTGACCACAGACGCGTCTGGAACGGCAACAAGCAAGCGGCCTTCTTCATCCTTACCGACAGGCACGAAGCGCTTAAATTCGGACAGGGTGATATCGGCCAGCGCCATCTTGTCGATTTCATCTACCAGCTTGGGCGCAAAATACTCGAACTGGGTCTGCCGGCTGACAGCCTGGGCAACTCCTTCGCCAGAAAGGAAGCCGAAATCTCGCATGATTTGCGCCAGGGGCTCACCAGTCTGAGCGGCACGGCGCATAGCGATACCGACGTGGCTCGATTTCACGCCCAGGTCCAAGAGAATCTCGCGCATTGCATCGAGCGAGAAGCTTGCAGAAGCATCGCTGCTTGTGTGGGCAGCGATGGAGTCGCGTAGCGCCACGGCGCCACCTTGAGCTTTTCCATGTGGCGCCGGAACTGGCAGCTTCTGCGGCGCAGGTGCCGCTGGCTTTTGTTGCTGCTGTTGAGGCGGCTGAGCAGGCTTTGGTGGGTTGTGCTGAGGCTTGTTGTTGCTCCCCTGCTGTTGTGCAGGTTTTTCCGCTTGTTGACTTGGTGCTCCAGATTTGATGCCCAGGTCACGGAGATTGAATCGGTCCGCCATGTATTTGACTTTTCTATTTACTGTTCTTTGTTTCCGTAGACTCGAAGGGCAAGCTCAAACGATTGGTCCTGCACCTTCAAACGAACGACTGCGGTCGGCAAGGTTTTGAAGCTTTCCACGTACCCCATAAGTCCTTGGTACGTCTCGTACGAGCCGCTGATGTTGATACGAATGCTCTGCACGTTTGTGCCCGGAACGTCCTCGACAAGCGTGTCGAGTTTCGTTACAGCACCACCACCGGCTAACTTTGCCGGCGCAGTGAACGACACAACGATTCCGTGCTGAACGCGGTTGTTCAGCACGCTCAGCATCACTTCCGACAGTGCTTGATTGAGCGTCAGATGCGCTTTGTCAGCTTGAAGAGCCTGCGAAAGCTCCTCACGAGCTTTCTCGGCATCTTTCTTTTGATTTTCCATTTTGCGAACTGCATCG
>Ga0265797_10009969_pt1 | contig 12189 bp, 15 predicted proteins | sample P2T30metagenome_FD_192433 | JGI IMG/M metagenome (GOLD analysis project Ga0265797, IMG submission 192433) | Plant litter microbial communities from East Loma Ridge, Irvine, California - P2 T30 | ecosystem: Environmental > Terrestrial > Plant litter > Unclassified | place: USA: California... | reverse complement strand
CGCTTTCGCACGCTCGGAAGGTTGAAGGGTACTGACCAGAACTCCGGCCGTTGAAACACCGACGACACCACCCGCCGCGCATGTAGCCACGAGCAAGCCTCGCCGGCCTGAATCGACCTGCTTCTCATTACTCATACCAACTCCATTCGTCAAATGCGAAATGTTGCACTGCAACGCGTTGCATAAAGGTAAAAACCAATTTTGCAACAATCGATTATATGTGAACAGTTTTGCAAATTAAAGAAAAAACGTTCCCGCCGTAATGACCAGTTCGAAGCGTGCGCCGCCCGGCGTGGCGGCGCGCATGCCGTCGGGCTGGCGCGCCTTCCTGTATCATCGTCCACGCTTATGTAAAAACGACAAGGAGGACTGGATGCCGATGCTGGAAGAATTCAGGAAATTCGCGATGAAGGGCAACGTCGTCGACCTGGCGGTCGGCGTGATCATCGGCGGGGCTTTCGGGCGCATTGTCGATTCGATGGTGCAGGACGTGATCATGCCGCCGGTCGGCAAACTGTTCGGCGGCCTGGACTTTGCCAGCTATTACCTTCCCCTGAACGGCCAGGCCTACGGCTTGCCACTGGCCGAAGCCAAGAAGGCCGGCGCCGTGCTGGCCTACGGGAACTTCCTGACCATCCTGCTCAACTTCCTGATCCTGGCTTTCGTGATTTTCCAGATGGTGCGTTTGATGAACCCCTTGCGTAGCCAGTTCCAGAAGACGGAAGACGAAAAGCCGGTCGCGCCGCCACCGACCCCGGAAGACGTGCTGCTGCTGCGCGAGATCCGCGACGCGCTGAAGAAATAACCGGACTCCGCCATGCGCCGTTACTGGCTCCTGTTCGCGCAAACCGTCACGATCGCGCTCGGCCTCTATGCCGTGGTCGCGGCGCTGCGCCCAGGCTGGTTGGAACGGGCGCCGACCCAGGTCGGGATCGGCACGCCGGGGCGCTCGATCCCGGTGCTGCAGGCGCCGGGCACGTCACTGCCCACGCCGGGCAGTTACCGCGAGGCGGCCGGGCGCGCGATGCCGGCCGTGGTCAACATCCTCACCAGCAAGGCGATGCGTGATGCGCACCCGCTGCTGAAGGACCCGTTCTTCCGCCGCTTTTTCGGCGACAAGCTGCCGCCGCAGGAGCAGATGGCCAGCCTGGGCTCGGGCGTGATCGTCAGCCCGGAAGGCTACATCCTGACCAATTTCCACGTGGTCGAGGGTGCCGACGAGATCGAAGTCGGCCTGGCCGACGGCAGGAAGGCCGAGGCCAATATCGTCGGCACCGATCCGGAAACGGACCTGGCCGTGATCCGCATCAAGGAAAAGAATTTGCCGGTGATCGTGCTCGGCGAGCCGGACCAGGCGCGGGTCGGCGACGTGGTGCTGGCCATCGGCAACCCGTTCGGGGTGGGGCAGACCGTCACGCTGGGCATCATCTCGGCGCTGGGCCGGAACAACCTGCATATCAATCACTTCGAGAATTTCATCCAGACCGACGCCGCGATCAACTTCGGCAACTCGGGCGGGGCGCTGGTCGACAGCCGCGGCAATTTGCTGGGGATTAACTCCGCGATCTATTCGCAGACCGGCGGCTCGGTCGGCATCGGCTTCGCGATTCCCGTGTCGACCGCGAAGACGGTGCTCGACGCCATTGTGAAACACGGCCAGGTCGTGCGCGGCTGGATCGGCATCGAATCCCAGGACATCACGCCGGAACTGGCCGGCAGCTTCGGCCTCGGGCGCGAGCGCGGGGCGATGATCGCCGGCGTCGTGCGCGGCGGGCCGGCCGACCGCGCCGGCATGCGCCCGGGCGACATCCTGGTCGCGGTGAAAGGCAAGAAGGTCGCCAACACCAACGACATGATGAACCTGATCGCGGACCTGCCGCCGGGCGACAAGGCGCCGATGACCGTGATGCGCAAGAACCGCGAGACAACGCTGGCCGTGACGGTCGGCCGCCGTCCGCGCCAACAACCTTGAAGGACCCCCATGCACCTGCGTGACCTGACGCAATTCCTGAGCGAACTCAAAGAAAACAACAACCGTCCCTGGTTCCTGTGGAACAAGCCGCGCTATGACATCCTGCGCGCCGAGTTCCAGCAGGTGCTGACCGAGCTGATCCGGGAGATCGGCAAGTTCGACCGCCAGGTCGTCGCCTGCGACCCCAAAAAGGCGATGTTCCGCTTCCAGCGCGATACCCGTTTTTCGAACGACAAGACGCCGTATAAAAACCATTTTTCGGCCGGCATCGCGCCGGGCAACAAGCGCCGCCCCAGCGAAGGCGGTGGCCCGACCTATTATTTCCACATCGAAGCGGGCGGTACCCTGCTGTTCGGCGCCGGCGAGTACCTGCCGCCGGCGGCGCGCCTGAAGGCGATCCGCGAGCACGTGGTCAATGATGCGACAGGTTTCTCGAAAATGTTGAAGAATAAACATCTGCGCGAGACCTATGGCGACCTGAATCCGGAAGACAAGCTGCAGCGGCCTCCCAAAGGGTTTGATCCGAACCACCCGCTGGTCGAATACCTCAAACTGAAGAGTTATTTCGTCTGGATCGAAGTGCCGCTGGACATCAACGACCCGGACCAGCTGGTGCCGCGTCTCGCGCAGGGATTCAAGGATGCCACCGCGCTGGTCAACTGGCTGCGGGGCGTGCCGCAAACTTTTGCAGAGTAATGATTGGAGAGAAACATGGCCTTGCAACATGCAGTATCGGGTGAACGGATCGCACTTCAGCGGGGCGAGGACGACATCGCAAACTTCACGTCGATCGCGTTGATCAAGACCGATCACATGGAACTCATTCGGCTCGTGCTGCCGAAGGACAAACCGATGCCGGAACACTGGGTCGAGGGGGAAATGACCCTGCTGTGCCTGGAAGGCGAGATCGTGTTCCAGGCCCATGGCCGCAGCACGATCCTGAAACCCAACGAGATGGTCTACCTGACCGGCGGCGAACCGCACGCGATCAGCGCCAACGAGGATGCGGTTGGCTTGATGACCATCCTGCTGCACCCGGGTGACAACACCGGCGGGCCGACCCGGACTTCGTCGAATAGCTGAGGCGTGGTGGGCACGCCGTGCCCACCATCCATCATCACGCCAATTCGTTGCGCGGATCCCGCGCCAGCAGCTGCCCGGCCATCTCGGCCGCCGGGATTCCGTCGAACAACACCCCGGCCACCGCATTCGTGATCGGCATGTCGACGCCCATCCTGCGCGCCAGCTCGCGCACGGCCTTGGCGCAGGGCACGCCCTCGGCCACGTGGCCCAGTTCGCGCACGATGGTGTCGAGCGGCTTGCCCTCGGCCAGCGCCAGGCCGACGCGCCGGTTGCGCGACAAGTCGCCGGTGCAGGTCAGGATCAGGTCGCCCATCCCCGTCAGGCCCATGAAGGTGCCGGCATGGCCGCCCAGCGCCGTGCCCAGGCGCGTGATTTCCGCCAGGCCGCGCGTGATCAAGGCGGCGCGGGCATTCAAGCCCAGGCCCAGGCCATCGGCGGCGCCGGTGGCGATCGCCAGGATATTCTTTACCGCGCCGCCCACTTCCACGCCGACCAGGTCGTCGCAGGCATAGACGCGGATATTGTTGCCGTGCACCAGGCCGACCACGCGCTCGCGCAATGCGGCGGATTCGGACGCCACGGTCAGCGCGCAGGGCAGGCCGCGCGCCACTTCCTGGGCGAACGAGGGGCCGGACAAGGCCGCGCCCGGCACACTGTCGCCCAGCACTTCGCGCACCACCTGGTGCGGCAGCAGGCCGGTTTCGTATTCGAATCCCTTGCACAGCCAGACGATGTTCGGAATGGCGCGGCCCTTCAATTGCTGCAGCAGCGGGCGCAGGCCGGCCACCGGGCAGGCCGCGATCAGGAGCGGCGTCGCTTCCGGATCGGCGGCACCCGGCGCGCTGGTCACGTGGGCGATGGCCGCCTCGAAGTCGGCGCCGACCTGCAGGCTGTCCGGGAACGGAAAACCGGGCAGGTAATCGGTGTTGTCGCGGGCGGCGGCGCTGCGCGCCATCTGCTCGGGGTTGCGCCCCCACAACAGCACGTCGTGGCGGGCGGCCAGCGCGATGGCGACCGCGGTGCCCCAGGCGCCGGCGCCGAGGACGGTGATGTTCTGTGCTTGTTTGGCTTCGTGCATAAGTCTATGGTTGGGTAGCCGGGATGCCCCAGACTTCGGACGACCGGACATAGCCGCTGATGCCGTCGCGGTGGCGGACGCGCACCCAGGGACCGGCTTCCGGATCGACCAGTTCGAGCAGCACGTTCTTGTCGGCGGTCATGACGACCGGCGCCCCATCGTCAGGGGTGGCGCGCACTTTGGCGGAGCCGGTCTTGACGATGACGTTGCGTTTTGCGGACAGGCCACGCAGTTCGGTCCAGGCCATGTCGCCGCTGGCGTCGCGCACCTTGACCCAGTCGCCGTAGCTGAGCACGATCTCGACCGGCATGCCGCTCGGGGCGACGAACAGTTTGCCGCCTTTGGCGGACGGGGCGTCGTACAGGATCACGGGACGCGGTCCCACCGACTTGAAATCGAAGGCGTTGGCGGCGCTTGACGCCAGCAACAAGATACTGCCGATGAGAAAGCGTTTATGAGAAAACACGTGCTTGCGGATGAAGCGCATGGAAGGCCTTTGGAAAAGAGACAGGCCGGAAGGCAGGACAGGCGCCCGATGCGCTCTCATGCGAGAGGCACCGGAGGCCGATGCGTCATACTGGGTATTACTGGATGCCGGCCGGGGTGCCTGCGGCGCCAGCCTGTTCGGCCAGTGCCTGGCGGCGCTGCTGGTAGAACACTTCGAAGTTGATCTCGGCCAGGTGGACCGGCGGGAAACCGGCACGGGTGATCACGTCGGCGATGTTGCTGCGCAGGTAAGGATAGATGATGTTCGGGCAACCGATGCCCAGCAGCGGATCCATCTGGTCGGCCGGGATGTTGCGGGCTTCGAAGATGCCGCCCTGCTTGCCTTCGACCAGGAAGGCGACCTTGTCCTTGACCTTGGCGGTCACGGTGATGGTCACGGTCGATTCGTAGATGCCATCGGCAATGGCTTCGGCGCCGACGTCCAGCGAAACCTCGATGGTCGGGGCTTCCTGTTCGAGGAAGATCGCCGGGGAATTCGGTTGTTCCAGCGACAGATCTTTCAGGTAGATACGCTGGATTTGGAATACGGGTTGCAGGTTTTCGTCAGCCATGGAACGCTTTCGTTTAATTGTAAGAAGAGCAGCTCGCACTGCTCCAGGTGCTTGAGGTCTTGAATCAAGGCGTCGGCAATTGTATCAAAACCAATTCGGTTTCAATAGCATTCTTCCGACGCCCCGAGGCACCCCGTTCCGGCCACGAAAGCCCGTACCGTCAGGCGGTTTCGCCTTTCAGCAGCGGGTCCAGGCGACCGGCATGGTCGAGTGCGTACAGGTCGTCGAAGCCGCCGACGTGGGTCTCGCCCACGTAGATCTGCGGCACGGTGCGGCGGCCGGTGCGCTGCATCATGATGGCGCGCTGTTCCGGGTCGAGGTCGACGCGGATGCGCTCGATCTCGCTCACGCCCTTGGCTTCGAGCAGGCGCTCGGCGCGCACGCAATATGGGCAGCTGGCGGTATGGTAGAGGACGACGTGAGCTGTCATGGTAATTCCTTTCAATATTATTTAGTCAGGGGCAGGCCGGCAGCCGTCCAGGCTGCGACACCGCCTTCCAGGCTATAGATATCTGCGAACCCTGCCGATTTCAACAGGCGCTCGGCCTTGGCGGCGCGATTCCCGGTCTGGTCGACCACGATCACGGTCTTGACCTTGGCTTTGTCGATTTCGCCGATGCGATTCCCCAAGTCTGCCAGCGGCATGCTTTTCGCGTCGCGCAGGTGCCCGCCGGCATACTCTTCGGCCGTACGGACGTCGACCACGGCGGTAGCCTTGCCGCGGTTCATCATCTGGGTCACCTGCAGCGGCGTCGCCTGGCGGCCGCGCGGCGCCAGTGACGTGAACAGCAGGGCGCCGCCGGAAATCACGGCGATCGCGACAGTAAGAAGATGGTCAAGGATGAAATTCACAAAGTTTCCGTTGGTTGAACTGAATCAGCGCATTATAAAATAGAAGTGGGACCAGTAATTTCTTGCATCTATTTTCTGAGAAGAAGAGCTTCTATGTACAAAATCGTATTCATGCGCCACGGCGAATCCACCTGGAACCTGGAAAACCGCTTCACCGGCTGGACCGACGTCGATCTGACCGAAAAAGGCGTCGAAGAAGCCAAGACCGCCGGCCGCCAGCTGCGCGAAGCCGGTTTCACCTTCGACCTGGCCTACACCTCGGTGCTGAAGCGCGCGATCCGCACGCTGTGGCTGGCCATGGACGAGATGGACATGATGTGGCTGCCGGTCAAGAACGACTGGCGCCTGAACGAGCGTCACTACGGCGCCCTGCAGGGCCTGGACAAGGCCGAGACCGCCGCCAAGTTCGGCGACGAGCAGGTGCTGGTCTGGCGCCGCAGCTACGACACCCCGCCGCCGGCCCTGGAAGAGGGCGACGAGCGCACCTCCTTCAAGGATCCGCGCTATGCCGGCCTGGACAAGGGGAGCATCCCGTTGACCGAATGCCTGAAGGACACCGTGGCGCGCGTGATGCCGGCCTGGGACGAGGAAATCGCCCCGGCCATCCGCGCCGGCAAGAAGATCCTGATCTCGGCCCACGGCAACAGCCTGCGCGCCCTGATCAAGATGCTGGACAACATCAGCGACGCCGACATCGTCGGCCTGAACATCCCGAACGGCACCCCGCTGGTGTACGAACTGGATGCCGACCTGAAGCCGATCCGTCATTACTACCTGGGCGACCAGGACGCGATCGCCGCCAAGATGGCTGCCGTGGCGAACCAAGGGAAGGCGAAGTAAGTCTTGCGTTTCAACGTGTCACGATCCGCCGCCGGCAAGCTGCTGTGCGGCTTGATAGCTTGCGTACTGGCCTTTGGCGCCGCTCACGCGGATCCAAAGGCCAGATCTCGCCCCACCGAGCGCAGCAAGCAGAAGGCGGCTGCCGAAGCCTCGCGCGCCGCCATCCAGCAAAAGCTCGCCGCCCTCAAGAAGGACATCAGCCGCACCGAAAGCGAAAAGGAAGACGCTGCCGACGAGCTGTCCGAATCCGAAGAGAAGATTTCCGACGCCAACCGCGCGCTGCGCGAACTGTCGGATGAACAAACCGCGACCAACGCCAGGCTGGGCGAACTGGCCAGCGAGCAGGAAAGGCTGGCGAGGACCATTGCCGACCAAAAAGGGCAACTGGCCAAGCTCTTGCGTGAACATTACGTTGCCGGTAACGAAGACCGCGTCAAGCTGCTGCTCTCCGGCGACAACCCGAACCGCATCAACCGCGACCTGCAGTTGATGGCCTATGTGTCGCAGGCCCAGGCCAAGTTGCTGAATTCGCTGCGCGGCAACCTGGCGGCGGTCGAGGCGAATCACGCGTCGACCCAGAACGCCAAGGACGAACTCGAAGAAATCGCACAGGAGCAGCGCGACCAGAAGGCATTGCTGGAAAAGGAAAAGGCCAAGCGCGCTTCCCTGCTGGCCAACCTGTCGACCAAGCTGGTCGGCCAGCGCAAGCAGGCAAGCAGCCTGGAGCGCGACGAGCAGCGCATGAGCAGCCTGGTCGACGAACTGACCCGCATCATCCGCCAGCAGGAAATCGCGGCCGCGGCCGAGCGCAAGCGCCAGCAAGAGCTGGCCGCCGCGCGCGCAAAAGCCGCCGCCGAAGCCAAGGCGCGTGCGCTGGCCCGCGCCAAGGCACTCAAGGAAGAGCGCGAACGCCTGGCCCGTGAAGCGGCCCGGACCGGCAAACCGGCGAAGCCGATGCCGGTGCCGGAAGAGCCGAAGGTGGCCGCCGAGCCGGCCCGGGAGGAAAAACAGGAAGCCCCGCCGAAGCGCAGCGCCGACACCGCGCTCGCGGCCGACCTGCCGAGCGGCGCCTTTGCCAGCCTGCGCGGGCGCATGTCGGCCCCGGTCAACGGCAGGGTCGGCGCCCGCTTCGGCGCCAAGCGCGGCGACGGTCCGGTCTGGCGCGGCGTGTTCTTCAAGGCGCCGGAAGGCACCGACGTGCGCGCGGTGGCGCCCGGCCGCGTGGCCTACGCCAAATGGATGCGCGGCTGGGGCAACGTGATCATCGTCAACCACGGCGGCGAGTACCTGACCATCTATGGTTTCAACGAAACGCTGCTGAAACACGAGGGCGATTCGATCAAGGCCGGCGACGTCATCGCCAGTGCCGGGAATACCGGCGGCAACGAAGAATCGGGGCTATACTTCGAGCTCAGGTATCTCGGCAAGCCGATCGACCCGGCGGGCTGGATCAAATTCTAGCGGCATTGAAAGACAGACATACATGGGCAACAAACTGAAGAACCTGGGCCTGATCGGCATCGGCATGGTGGCCGGCGTGGCCGCCTCGGTCCAGTTTTCCGCGCTCGCGCAAAAGAGCGGTGCCGAAGCGCCCTTGCCGCTGGATGAATTGCGCCAGCTGGCCGACGTGTATGGCCTGATCAAGAGCGACTATGTCGAAAAGGTCGACGACAAGAAACTGCTGTCGGAGGCGATCGCCGGCATGGTGGCCTCGCTCGATCCGCACTCGGTCTACCTGGACCAGAAGGACTTCGCCGAGATGCAGGAAGAGGTCGAAGGGCGTTTCGTCGGCGTCGGCGTCGAGGTCGCGATGGAAGACGGCTACGTCAAGATCGTGACGCCGATCGAGGACACGCCGGCCTACCGCGCCGGCATCAAGGCCGGCGACCTGATCACCCGCATCGACAACATCCCGGTGAAAGGCCTGTCGCTGGACGACGCCATCAAGCGCATGCGCGGCGAGCCGCACAGCAAGGTGATGCTGACCATCGCCCGCCGCGGCGCCGACGCGCCCTGGGTGGTGCCGGTCGAACGCCAGGAAATCAAGGTGGCCAGCGTCAAGGGCAGGATGATCGAGCCGGGTTATGCCTGGCTGCGCATCAGCCAGTTCCAAGAAGAGACCGTCGACGAGATGGCCGCCAAGATCAAGGAACTGTATGCCCAGAACCCGGGCATCAAGGGCCTGGTACTGGACTTGCGCAACGACCCGGGCGGCCTGCTGCCGAGCGCGATCGGGGTCTCGAGCGCCTTCCTGCCGCAGAACGAAGTCATCGTCTCGACCAAGGGGCAGTTGCCGGAATCGAACGCCACCTTCTATGGCCGGCGCGAGTTCTACGCCGTGCGCCCGGGCGCTGATCCGCTGGGCAAGCTGCCGGCGGCCCTGAAAACGGTGCCGATGGTGGTGCTGGTGAATACCGGCTCGGCTTCGGCGTCCGAAATCGTCGCCGGCGCCCTGCAGGACTACAAGCGTGCCATCGTGCTGGGCAGCCAGACCTTCGGCAAGGGCTCGGTGCAGACGCTGCGCCAGCTGACCGAGGATACCGCCGTCAAGCTGACCACGGCGCGCTACTACACGCCCAAGGGCCGCTCGATCCAGGCACTGGGCATCGTGCCCGACCTGAAGGTCGACGAGACCGCGGAAGGCGACGGTTTGAACGCGCTGCAGGTGCGTGAAGCCGACCTCGACCATCACCTGGAAAGCGAGGGCGACAAGAGCAAGCTGGCCAGGACTGCCAGCGCCAAGGCCAGGCGCGACGAGCTCGAGGAAGAGCAGCGCGCGCTGGCCCTGCTGAAGAATGCCAAGCCGCTCGAGTTCGGCGGCAAGGACGACTTCCAGCTGGTCCAGGCGATCAAGCATTTCAAGGGCTTGCCGGTGCACCTGGCGAAACCCGATCCGAACGCTGACGAGGCCGCCCCGGCCAAGCTGCCGGGCGAGGAACAGAAGCCGCCCGAGCTCAAGGGCGGCGCGCAGAAGAAGTAATCTCCTCACATGGACGACCGGCAACTGCTGCGCTACTCGCGCCACATCCTGCTCGACGAGGTCGGCATCGAAGGCCAGCAGCGCATCCTCGGTGCGCACGTGCTGGTGATCGGTGCCGGCGGCCTCGGCTCGCCGGCCGTGCTGTACCTGGCAGCCAGTGGCGTCGGCCGCATCACCCTGGTCGACGACGACGCCGTCGATCTCACGAACCTGCAGCGCCAGGTCATGCACACGACGGCGCGCGTCGGTCAATCGAAAGTCGAGTCCGGCCGCGAGGCGCTGCGCCAGATCAATCCCGAGGTCGAGGTCGTCGCGCTGCGCGAACGCGCCGGCCCGGCGCGTTTGGCGGAACTTGCAAGCTCGGCCGATGTCATACTCGACTGCAGCGACAACTTCGCGACCCGCCACGCCGTCAACCGCGCCTGCGTCGATGCAAGGATCCCGCTGGTGGCAGGCGCCGTGATCCGCTTCGACGGCCAGGTCTCGGTGTTCGACGTGCGCGATGCCGCTTCGCCCTGCTATGCCTGCCTGTTCCCGCCGGACAGCCGCTTCGAGGACGTCGCCTGCAGCACCATGGGCGTGTTCGCACCGCTGGTCGGGGTCATCGGCGCGGTGCAGGCGGCCGAGGCGCTCAAGCTGCTGGTGGGCATCCGGCCGTCGCTGGCAGGGCGCCTGCAAATGCTGGATGGACGCGCCATGGAATGGACCGAGGTCAAGGTGGCGCGCAACCCGGCTTGTCCAGTCTGCGCGGGGCGCACCTGACTGTCTGGCAAGGCGTGCGGCAGGCAGGCATCTGGCTTAGAATGGCCTGCCCCGGCATCCGGGCGCAAGGTACTTGGAAAGGTGTCATGCGCAACGGCTTACCTTACAATTGGAAAAGCTTGTAAGTGGTCTTTGGTCATAATTCCGCCTTATACTAGTCCGTTTTCTCCGACCGTCATCCAAAGATAGAGCCTTATGCAAAAAGTTTCGCAACGCTTGAAGCAGCCGCGGCAACATCGCCGCCAGCGCGGTTTCACCCTCGTCGAGATCATGGTGGTCGTGGTCATCATCGGCATCCTCGGCGCGCTGGTCGTGCCCAAGCTGCTGGGCCGCACCGGCGAAGCCCGCGTCACCGCGGCGCGTACCGACATCTCGGCGCTGATGGCCGCGCTCAAGCTGTACAAACTGGACAACCAGCGCTATCCGACCACCGAGCAAGGCCTGCAATCCCTGGTCCAGAAGCCGACCACCGGTCCGTCCGCCAACGGCTGGAAAGAGGGCGGCTATATCGACAAGCTGCCGAAGGACCCGTGGGGCAATCCCTACCAGTACCTGCAGCCCAGCCTGCACGGCGCGGACATCGACGTGTTCTCGCTGGGCGCGGACGGCCAGCCGGGCGGCGCCGGCGAGGATGCCGACGTCGGTTCCTGGGACAACAAATAAGCCGGGCCGATAAGGCCGAGGAGCGCGCATCCCGATGACCAGTCCACTGCGCGGCATGCCGCGCCGGCCAGGCGGCTTCACCCTGGTGGAGATCATGGTCGTGATGGTCATCATCGGCATCACGCTGGGCCTGGTGTCGCTGAACGCGATCCCGAGCCCGCGCCAGGACTTGCAGGACGAGGCGCGCCGCCTGTCGCTGCTGCTGCAGCTGGCGCGCGACGAGGCGATCGTGCGCAACCGCCCGGTCACCTTCGAAGCCACGCCCGAGCGCTACCACTTCCTGGTACGCAATGAAACACGCTGGGAACCGATCACCAGCGACGACATGTTGCGCGAGCGTGCCTTCCGCGATGCGCCGCTGACCCTGCTGCTGGAACCGACCAGCGCCGGCACCGCCAATCCCCTGCGCATCACCTTCGGCCGCGAACCGGTCGACAAGCCCTTCGTGCTGAGCCTGGTCCGCGGCGACATCCGCGTCGCGATCCGGGCCGACGGCGTCGGGCATTTCACGGTCGAATGAACAGGAACAAATGAACATGTTCCGCCCACGCTCGCCTGATAAACGCCAACGTCATCGACGCCAACGCGGTTTCACCCTGCTCGAAGTGCTGGTGGCGCTGGTCATCGTCGGCACCGCGCTCGGCGCCGGCCTGCGCGCGGTAGGCAGCCTGAGCTCGAACAGCGCCGGCCTGCGCACCAACATGATGGCCACCTGGTCGGCCGAGAACCGCCTGGTGCAGATCCGCCTGGCCAGGCAGTTCCCGGAAGTCGGCAAACGCAGCTTCGATTGCCCGCAAGGCGACCTGCACCTGGTGTGCCAGGAAGAAGTCATCGTCAGCCCGAACCCGCGCCTGCGCCGGGTCGAGGTGTCCGTGTTCGACATCGCGAACCCGAACCGGCG
>Ga0265797_10009968_pt1 | contig 12191 bp, 11 predicted proteins | sample P2T30metagenome_FD_192433 | JGI IMG/M metagenome (GOLD analysis project Ga0265797, IMG submission 192433) | Plant litter microbial communities from East Loma Ridge, Irvine, California - P2 T30 | ecosystem: Environmental > Terrestrial > Plant litter > Unclassified | place: USA: California... | reverse complement strand
TGGCGGTAAGAAATATGCATTTTTTAAATGTATAATACTTTTACAAAGTATATATCTTTTGAATTTTAATTTAAGTATAATATTTTTTACTAAATAAGATTTGTGGCTGGGATCTTATATCTCAAAATAACAGGCACTGCCACCGACCCACGTAAAATTTTTATTAAAGTCGACACCGATCATTTCGCCACGGCTTAGTCTGCTCAGGCTGATCATCAGCTCCGGTTTTTCAGCATGGTCGGCCCAGCCATACATCATTCTGATTTCACATTTTACCAGGCCGTCAGGAGCCTGGATAACCGGTTCATAGACCACTTTTTCTTGTAGTATATAATTTTCCTGGTCGGGTATTGCTTCCAGCATTTCTTTTTGTACATGAATTTTTACACCGCTCCCCGCAAATGAGAAGAGCGGTTTTAATACATAGTTTTCAAGATCAGAAGGAAATTCTCCATCATAATCACTAACGAACCGGGTTGGAGGAATAAATTCGCTGCTCAAAAACGGAAGTGCAAATTTGCTGATTCTGAAAAACCAATTAGGATGGCCTACCCAGGTAACATCAACGTCATCAGTCAGTTTAAAACTTGTATCCAAATCCGGATATTTGGCTAAGTCATCAAATATCAGACGGTTATAAATCCTTTTAACCTGAATTTTGTTTCCATCCTTTATATAATACAAAGTACGTCCTTCCCGGATCAGTTTTGTATAACAAACAGCCTGCACACCAGTCATTTTCTCAGTAATGGCAAAATCAATCCTTGTTTTTTGTTTTTCAGGATAAATTTCCAGTAAAATCACATTCTCCGGATTTTCATCTGCAACAATCAGCGCTTTGAGTTTTTTGATGTAATGCTCATAAGAATCGCTGTTGAGAGCATATTTAAATCCCGGCAATACATTAAAATGGCGGGGAAACATCTCCGATAAATAGGCCTGATAACCATAAAGTGAAGGAAATCCCTGTAGTTCAATCAGCTGGGGAGTAAGTTTGCCATCTTCTGATTTACAGATTGCAAAATCGATGGCTAAAAATGACGTATGCGCGTTTTCATTGGGAACATTTTGTCCGGCAGGTACTGCACGGTTTGTTTTTTCTGAAAACCCCGGAGACAAAAGTGTATCTATAATTTCATCACAAGCCCTGACCAAATCATTTTTTAACTCCAACGGTATAAAAACGGGAGATTCGGCAATGCGGAAGTCAATCTGGCCGGGAAAATCAGCAGCCATACCGGAAATAAAATTTTTGTACTGATCTTCACTGAATGATGAGTTAAATGTTTTACGGGCTTCCTGATGCATAAAACTGCTTTCGGGTTACAAATGATGAAGTCTGATTTAGTTCATTCCGGCCGGCTGCAAGATCTGAACTTTGTTCAGTGCATTTTTCAGGAATGTAGGTATCACAACCGATTCCGTCATCAGAATCTTATCCGGGTCATTCAGATTTGCAATCATGTCATTATATTTTGCCTCTCCATGATTGGAAATGATGGTATTTTTTTTGTCTTCCTGAAGAAAATAACGGAGCATGCCTTCCGCGTCAGCTTCGGGATGGAACTGGGTTCCTACGATTTCATTTGAAAAACGTATTGCCATCACAGCGCGTTCGAGCTGGACGTGAGGACGTATTTTTTCCAGACAAAGTACTGTTGCGCCCAACTGGTCCAGTGCATGCTGATTGGCCTGTGTAACCTGATAATCCCTGGAATCTACGATCCAGAACGGATCATTTAATAAGCTAAGCAGCGGATCCTTCCGGCCAAATGATGTCTTATGTACAGGAAAGGTTCCAAATGATGTTTTCCGTCTTTTACTTACACCTGCAAGCTGCCAGTGAATAGCGGCCATCTGAAAGGAATGACATATAAGAAAAAGCGGTTTTTTGGTTCTATTGTGCCTGTTTGCATTAAACTGCATTAATGAATCCAGAAAATGAAAAAACTTTCTCTCCCATAATTCACCCGCAGGAACAGGGTTTCCCGGTCCGCCGGTTGAAATATAAGCATCAAAATCCAGGTTTGGAATTTCGAGTTTCTGGCGGACGTCAAAAATCTGATATTCGATATCAAGTGCTTCGCTCTCACCAAATGTGGTGATGATTTTTTTTATACAACGCATTCCCTCATTGGCAACACCGTCGTACATATCCAAAATGGCAATCCGGAATGGTCTTATGTAAGTCTTCATTTTATTTTGGCTTTGGCTGCAATTGGCTGGCAGTTATTGCTCTTTTAATTTTGGAGTGCAAAGTTAAACAGGCACATAGAGTCTGCTGATAAACGTTTAAATGATTCATCAGCAGCTGTTTGTTGCCGTTGTATTAAACCGGTTTACTTAAAGTAAAACTACGCAATGCCAATTTTGGTTTCAGAAACAATATAATCAACAACCGCTTTCAGATCTCCGGTTTCTTCAAAAACTGCCAGCTGGCGGTCTGCACCGGTACCCATTGCCATAATCTGGTGAATGTATTCAATCTCTTTACGGCTACCCAGTTCATCCACAACGTCGTCGATAAACTCAAGAAGTTCACCTGCTAAAATTTTATATTCAACTTCTTCCTGTTTGCCAAAGTCAATCAGTTTTCCCTGGATACCATATCTTGCAGCCCGCCATTTATTTTCATTGATCAGCATACGGTGATAAGGACGGAAGCCGAGATTCATCCTGTGGAGTTTATGAATTTTAGCGACCAGGGCCTGCATGATCGCAGCCAGACAGATGGTTTCATCGGTCCGCATGGGTACATCGCACATCCTGAATTCAATGGTGTTAAAGAACGGGTGTAACCGAATATCCCACCAGATTTTTTTACCGTTGTCAATACATTTTGTTTTGATCAGCAGGTTGATGTATTCATCATATTCAGCGGCGCTGGAAAAAAAATCGGGTATTCCTGTTCTCGGAAATTTGTCAAAAACCTTTGAACGGTACGATTTAAAACCGGTATTGCGTCCACACCAAAATGGAGAATTACAGCTAAGGGCATAGATGTGTGGAAGGAAATAACGAACAGCATTCATGATCTCGATGCCCTCATTACGATTTTCGATTCCTACGTGTACATGCAATCCGAAAATCAGGTTTCCACGGGCCACATCACGCATTTCATCAATGATCTCGTCATATCGCGGATCCGGCGTAATTAGCTGCTCAACCCAGTCGGCGAATGGGTGCGTTCCTGCAGCGGCTACCTGTAAATCCTGTTTCGATGCCAGATCAAGGATCATCTGCCTCAGATAAGTTACTTCTTCACGGGCCTCCTGAATATTATGGCAAATATTCGTTCCTACCTCTACAACCGCCTGATGCATCTCAGCCTTAACACGCTCTTTTAATGTAATTTTCCCATCCTCTACGAGTTTGGACATATGCGACCGGAGATTACGCGTTACCGGATCGATGGTTTGAAATTCTTCTTCAATACCAAGCGTGAAATTAGCCATGTGCTGATCTTCTTTTAGCTGTGATGATTGGTTAAACTATTCCTTCTTTTTTGCCGATTTCTTTGCCGAGGCAGGTGCAACTACTGCCAAAGGTTCTTTAGTAGACGCTGATTTCTTGCTGGCGGCTGCTTTTTTTACGGCAACTTTGGCGATTACTTCCTCAGCCGTAACCGGAGGACTGGTTGTTTCCGTGGCAACAAGCTCCGCTTTTTCCTCCTGAATGCCCGGAAGTGCTGCGGAATGCTGTACAAATGTTCCCCAGGTTAAATTGGTCTGGCCGGATACATGTTTCTTTGCACGTTCGATAGCCATATTAGCCGCTGCCTCAACAACCCACTCAAAGTTTTCATGTCCTACGGAATAAATGTCAGCATCCGGAGCAGGATTACAAAAGTCGATGGCAATCGGGATTCCGTCGCGGACAGCAAATTCTACCGTATTGAAATCATAGCCGAGGGCAATATTTAATTTCAATACATAATCTTTAATTGTTTCCAGCAGTTTTTCCCGCTCTTCGCCTGTTGCTTTCAATTCGGATGCATAACGCAGATGATGTGGATTTCTTGGTTCATAAGGCATAATCAGAACATCCTTTTGACCTATGCAATAGCAGCGCACATAATCGTCGAACTGGATTTCTTCCTGAAGCATCATAATCAGATGGCCGGTCTCCTGATGTTTATTCCAAAGATCCTGTATATTCTCGACCTTGTATACGCTTTTCCAGCCACCGCCATCATGAGGCTTCATGTAAGCCGGAAAGCCTACATATTGAAACATTTCCTCCCAAGCCATGGGAAAAGCGAGGTTACGGAATGAAGTTTCGCTGGTATCAGCCGGACGTTCTTTCGAAGGCAATAAAACCGTTTTTGGAACAGGAACGCCAATTTTCTCCGCAAGGGCATTGTTGAAAAATTTCTCATCCGCGCTCCACCAGAAGGGATTATTGATCACAGCTGTTCCGCTTAAAGCCGCATTTTTAAGATAAGCACGGTAAAAAGGAACATCCTGAGAAATCCTGTCAATAATAACAGCGTACTCGGTTGGGTCAGCCTGAACAACTTTATCGATTCTTACAGCTTCTGCAATAATATCTTTTTCTCCTTTACTGTTCACACGATCAATAAAAGCCTGTGGGAACGTATTTTCCATGCCGAAGAGAATGCCTATTTTTTTCATAATCAATTTGGATTTCTTGTGTTGAATGAAAGCAATTTATAAAATCAGTATTAAAGAATTTTGGATAAATAATGTGGAAACATTTTGTTCCAGAGCGGCCAATCATGTTTTTCCCAACCCCGGATGTCCAGCCAGTGATCTATCCCTTTTGATATGAGAATGTCAGACATTTTAAGATTACTTTCCAGGCAGATATCCCAGTCTGAAGTGCCCAGGACAATTTTCATGTGACCGTACTTCCAGCTTTGCTCGTTAGGCATGAAATCGACCGGATTGTTGAAGTAAACCGTGTCGTTATAAAAGCCATCCAGAAAGCTTCGTATATCAAAAGCACCGCTCATGCTGACTAAATACGCTACCAGATCCGGATGACGAAAGGCCAGATTGGCAGAATGAAAACCTCCGAAACTACATCCTGCCACACCGATTTTTTCAACATTACATTCGTGTTTAATGTAGGGGATAAGCTCGTTGGTCAGGAACCGGTCGTATACATTGTGGTTTAAAACGCGGTACTCGGGATTCAGATGTTTGGCATACCATGAATCTGCATCAATGGAATCAATACAATAGATCTTGTATTTGCCGGATTCAACCAGTCCGCGAACGGATTCTATCAGACCCATATCTTTTGCCTGATAATATCTGCCTAAGGTTGTCGGGAACAGAAGGATAGGGTAGCCCCAGCTGCCATACACCAGCATATCGATTTCACGTTCGAGATGGTGCGAATAGTATTTTATGTGCTTCTCTTCCAAACCGGCTGCTTTTTGATGTTAATAAATGAAATATACGAAAGAAATTATTAGATGCAAACGGGAGTTCCTTTTCGATAGAATTTAAAAACAAATGGAGACTGACGGAATAACAGGCCTTTTTTTAAACTGTTGCGCACATACTTAAACATTGCTCTGGCAGACCAGTGATTAATTTTTATACATATTCTAATTCTGTTATCTTGCCGGCTTTAAGAAAATTTCAATTTCATAAGTTTGAATAATACAGATCAACTCCCTACAATCAGGCAGAGAAATATTTTTTCGCATTTTCTTCAGCGTGAGGTTACTGTAACGGTAATACTTCCTGCCGGATTTAACCCGGCTCACGGAAACAGGTTGATGCTCTGCAATGACGGTCAGGACTTTGAAGCAATGGGGATGGGAAATATTTTAAGGCAACTGTGGCAGCAAAACACCATTGAGCCCGTGGTAGTGGTAGGTATTCATGCGGGAGAAAACAGGTTGCACGAATATGGTACGTGCATCCAATCCGATTATGCAAACCGGGGAAGCCGCGCAACAGAGACCAAAGATTTTGTTTTGAAAGAGCTTATTCCATCTTTGAAAACGGAATTTAATGTTTATGATAAAGAGGTTGTGTATGCCGGTTTCTCACTAGGTGGTTTGATGGCTCTGGATATTGTTTTGCATCATAGCAATGTTTTTTCAAAAGTCGGGGTATTTTCCGGAGCACTTTGGTGGAGACAGAAAGCCCTCGACGATGGATATCACGATGTGGACCGGATCATGCATGCACAGATCAGGAATTTTATAAAAAAACAGGATTTACAGTTTTGGTTTCAGTGTGGAGGCAGAGATGAAACCGATGACCGGGACGGTGACGGTATCATTGATTCAATTCAGGATATTCTGGAATGCATTGCCGAACTGGAACGTAAAGGATATATTTGGAATAAAGACATCAAATACCTGGAAATGCCGGAGGGAGAGCATAATGTGCAAACCTGGTCGGTTGCCATGCCTGAATTTCTGAAATGGGCATATGCTAAAAAGGAAAAGGTTATAGAAACTGAGCCGGCAATCTGGTAATAATCAGCCCGGCACTAACTGTAATCCGGGCTGATTATTATTACAATTTAGATAAGAAAAGCATGGTATCAACAGAATCAGCATAATCCGTAAGACCCGGCTCTTGTGCCTGTCCAAAAGCTACGGTATTTTCTATTTCAAGATTTGCCGGCCCAACAACACACTGAATTTTTTCAGCTGAATCTTCCAGCAGCGGTTTTACATCATCCAAAGTATTGAAATACTCAAAATGTACCACACTGATCGCAGATACAAATGCAGCACTTTTGGTTAGTAGCAGAAATCCATTGTCGAAATGCAGAACCCCGTTTACCAGTAGTATTGACTTATTATACTCATAATTATTGAAATACTTGTGGTGATGCATGCAGGGAACTCCATAAGATTCAATGGCTTCATAAAACCTGGTAAAATCATATCCTGTCGGGACAAATAACTTCGAAACATTCCGGCATCCTAACCCATAATACTGGAAAATATCATTTCCCAGCGCGGTCAGTTCATCACTGCTTTCAGACCCATTCAGAATGGCTACCGAAGTCCGGTTTTTGCGTATGATGTGTGGCTTTTTGGAAAAATAATAATGAAAATATCTGGCTGTGTTATCGCTGCCCGTAGCGATGTAAGCATCAGCCTCATTCAGGCGATCAACAAACCGGATGTTTTCTTTAAATGCTGGCTCAAACTCAGTGAGCTTTTGCAGAAGGTATCGCACCAGCAACGGATCGTCAGAAGCTGGTTTGGCAAGTAAGATGTGGCCGCTGATTAAAACGCATAGGGCATCGTGAAAACCAACTGCCGGAATGTTTCCTGCCATGATAATACCTACCTTTTTTATATTTTCAGGCTCTAAATAAGAAGCCGCCCAGGTAATCAGTTTTTGCTCATCCAGAAATTCTTTTCCAATCGCCGCCAGTGATGATTTTACATTTTCCGGTGTAAACCAGTTGTTTTTACGGTAAGCGGCAGTAGCCCATTCATCAAGTTCTTCTGTATGATGCTGATCTGTAAGAAAAGAGCCTAATTTAATAAAAGCGTTAATTCGTTGATTTCTTGATATCATTCTAGGTGAACTATGAATAGTTTAATGGTTATGAAGGTTTTTATTTTTCTGATTGTTGTGAAACTTTAAATAGTTATATTTGTTACTCTATAAGCAAGAAAATAACAACAAATATAAACAATCCGGCGACTATGGCTATAATGATAACCGATGAATGCATAAACTGCGGGGCATGCGAGCCAGAGTGCCCCAACACGGCTATTTATGAAGGTGGAGTGGAATGGACCTGGGGTGATGGAACAAGTTTGGACGAAGTAGATTTTGGCGATGGGACTTTGGTAAGCGGTAAAGAAAAGCAATCACCCGTTTCGGATGAATTTTACTATATAGTGACTGACAAATGCACGGAGTGCGTAGGATTTCATGAGGAACCACAATGTGCTGCCGTTTGTCCGGTTGACTGCTGTGTGCCTGATCCTGAAAATGAAGAGGAAGAAGAAACATTATTGGCCAAAAAGGCCTGGATGCACGGAGAATAACCATCTGCACCAAATAAGATTTTGCGACCCCGCTCACAGCGGGGTTTTTTTATGCCCAAAGGTTTTGATAAATGGTAATTTAATAATAAAATTTCTTAATAATTGATTCCATTGCTTGTGTATAATATTTTGTAATATCTATTATATGCAGAATATTAATTTTGTTTATAAATGTTATATTTTATCGATTTTATGTTTAAAATTTTATAAAAAAGAGTACAAAAACATGAAAATTAGTCTTTTTGATATAATTTACATGGATAATATTTGATAAATATAAAATTAGTACAATATTTGATGCAAGATTACTAATGTGATTCAAATACAACTTAAACAGAATATAATTATGAGAAAAGTCTATTGTACAGTATTATCTTTAATGGTGCCATTTTTGGGTTTTACAAAGTCTTTTGAAGACAAGAAAACAAAGACTGATACTTTGACAACTGTTGCGGAAGTTAAAGAGGAAGAAGAGTCAAAAGGTGCATTTGCTTTCTCTGGATATCTGGATTCTTATTACTCTGCTAACTTTAACAAACCTGCTTCCCGGTCAAATGGAGGCATTGCTAATACTGCAAGAGTTTTCGACACCAGATCAGGTCAGTTCTCATTAGGTTTGGTTCAAACCAAAGTTGCCTACACAAACGATAAATCAGAAGCGGTTGTTGACCTGACTTTCGGGCCTAACGCCAATTTGGGAAATTATGGTAATGCTGTATTCAGCACGGCTCTTGCGATCAAGCAGGCATACTTCACCTACAAATTCACTGACAAGTTTTCTATGACTGCAGGACAGTTCGGAACGCACATTGGTTATGAAGTAATTGATGCTCCTGCAAACTTTAACTACTCTCTGTCAAATCAATTTAATAACGGCCCTTTTTACCACACAGGCTTGAAAGCAACTTACGCCTTTTCGGAAAGAGCTTCTTTGATGGTTGGTGTTGTTAACAATGTGGATGGTATCGAAGATAACAATCGCAAAAAAGGTATCATTAGTCAGTTGTACGTTGCGCCTGTAGAAAACTGGAATGTATACCTGAATTTTATTACTAGTAATGAAGCAAATGAGAATAAAGAAACAGGCGTTACTCCGGATGCTTCGTATACAATGTTTGATGTTGCTACCAGCTACCAGATTACTGAAAAATTCCTCCTGGGATTGAATGCTTCTTATGGTATGCAAAAAGGAGATTTCCAGGGCGGTGGTGGACCTGCTGATACTGAATCATGGGGCGGTATTGCGGGTTATGCAAACACATCTATTACTGATAACTTTGGAATTGGAGTTCGCTACGAGTATTTTAACAATGATAATGGTGTAAGAGGTCTTCTGGCCAAACCGAATGGTCCTGATGCAGATGGTGTAGGGACAAGTGTTAATTCAGTTACTTTAACCGGCAATATTAGCTTAGCGGACGGGCATCTTTTAGTAAAACCTGAGTTTAGACTTGATGCTTATCCTAAACAAGGTACAGGTAAATCAGAGCAGTTTATGGATTCAAACGGAAGTTGGTCTAAAAACAGCCAGACAACATTTGGCCTTGCTATGATCTACAAATTCTAACTTATAAACCTCTTTAAATCTATAATAATTAACATCGAGAAAAATGGAAAAACGTAGTTATGTTCCACTGATCATTTTATTGGTTGTCAGCATCCTGGGTGCTTTTATACCAAACGTGCCAAAACAAATTGCAACAGAAGGGCTGAATTCAGGTGACACCGCATGGTTACTTGTATCTGCTGCCCTGGTTTTACTGATGACACCCGGATTAGCCTACTTCTATGGTGGAATGGTGAACAACAAAAATGTGATCTCTACCATGTTACAAAGCTTTATTGCTATGGGTGTGATCAGCGTACTTTGGGTAGTGGTTGGTTTCAGTCTTGCATTTGGTGAGGACGTTGGCGGAATGGGTTTCATTGGGAATCCAATGACGCACTTTATGTTCAAAGGTGTATTGGACGGACCGGTTTTCGGAACAATTCCCTTCGCTTTGTTTGCCATGTTCCAAATGAAGTTTGCGGTAATTACACCTGCTTTGGTAACAGGTTCTATGGCTGAGCGTGTTAACTTCCGTTCTTACGTTCTGTTTATCATCCTGTTCTGCGTATTCATTTATTCTCCGCTGGCTCATATGACCTGGCATGCAGAAGGAATTCTGTTCAAAATGGGTGTACTTGATTTTGCTGGTGGTACCGTTGTGCACATGTCTGCCGGTTGGGCTGCATTGGCTGGTGCGCTTTATCTGAAACGTCGTAAATCACTGCTTGAAGATCATGTTCTTCCTCCTGCAAACATTCCATTCGTATTATTAGGAACAGGTTTACTTTGGTTTGGCTGGTTTGGATTCAACGCAGGTTCTGCATTGTCGGCTTCTCCATTAGCAGTTTCCGCTTTCGCAACGACCAACACTGCTGCTGGTGCTGCCGGTTTGTCATGGGTATTGTTTGATGCTGCAAAAGGTAAAAAAGTATCTGCTCTTGGATTTTGTATCGGTGCGGTTGTAGGTCTTGTGGCCATCACACCAGCTGCCGGTTTTGTTACCGTTCCTGCTTCTATCTTTATCGGAACAGTTGCAGCGATCATCAGTAACTATGTTGCTCACCTTCGTACACGTTCGACACTGGACGATACATTGGACGTGTTTCCTTGCCACGGTGTAGGTGGTATGGTAGGTATGTTGATGACGGGTGTGTTCGCAACAAGTGGTGTTAACTCACTGGTTACGGATCAGGGATTGGCTTTCGGTGAAACAACTCTTTTCATCAATCATGTGATTGCATTGGTTGGGGTTTCGGCCTTCGCGTTTGTCGGATCGCTTGCCCTGCTTAAAATCACTGATTTGATCCTGCCGCTTCGTGTATCAGAACAAGATGAGAAACTTGGTCTTGATATCAGTCAGCACGACGAATTCCTTGTTGAAGCTTAAAAACTGGATTTGGATATTTATTTCATTAAAAAACCCCGGATTTCCGGGGTTTTTTATTTGCAGTAAGCAAAGATCAAAAGTTGTTAAAAGTATGCGCTGACAAAACCATTTCACATCTCACTTTTCACACAAACTAGTGATGCACCAAATTACTTTCCTCTTCAAGCTCAACTACTTCCATTAATCCCGTATCATTGATATGGTCATACTGAATCTTCTTTGTTTCATTAATCAGCAACGGATCATATTTTACTGCAACACGAACATAGTTTTCCGTAAAACCAAGCATCTGGCCATTCTGAATTTCATCCTCAAATAAAACTGTTGCTTCTTTACCGATCTGCTGTTCGTAGAAGTACCGTTTTTTCTTTTCTGAAAGGATGTGCAGCATTTTTGAACGGTCGGCTCTTTCATGTTTCGGAACAACCGGTTTGATTGCCAGGGCAGTTGTATTTTCTCTTTCCGAATAGGTAAAAACATGCAGATAAGAAATATCCAGTTCGTTCAAAAACTGATAGCTTTCCAAAAATAATTCCTGCGTTTCACCCGGATGACCAACAATAACATCTACGCCGATACAACAGTCCGGCATAAGCGATTTAATTTTAGCAACACGTTCTGAGTAAAGTTCTCTTTTATAACGCCGGCGCATCAGACTCAGCGTTTTATTAGAACCTGATTGCAGCGGGATGTGAAAATGAGGTACAAACCTTTTGGATTGCGCAACAAATTCAATGATTTCATCGGTTAATAAATTGGGTTCAATTGATGATATTCTAAACCGGAGTATTCCTTCAACTTCATCCAATGCCTTAATGAGTTCCAGAAAACTATCCTTTTTCTCACCATTCTGTATTCCGAAATCTCCGATGTTCACGCCCGTCAGAACAATCTCTTTTACACCCCGGCTCGCTACATCTTTTGCTGCTGTTACCACATTCGCAATGGTATCCGAACGGCTTTTGCCTCTTGCCAGAGGAATGGTGCAGTACGCGCAGGGATAGTCGCATCCGTCCTGTACTTTCAGAAATGTACGGGTGCGATCGTTTAGGGAATAAGAGGTATGGTAATCAACCGCATCGTCAATATGTGAAGCCAGAATCCGGGCAGGATAATTACCCGGTTCCTTTTCAAATGTATCGATCAGCTCAACAAGCCTGAATTTTTCGGCAGCTCCCAGTACGGCATCCACGCCAGGAATTTCAGCTATTTCTTTTGGTTTTAGCTGGGCATAACAGCCAATGATGGCT
>Ga0265797_10009967_pt1 | contig 12192 bp, 12 predicted proteins | sample P2T30metagenome_FD_192433 | JGI IMG/M metagenome (GOLD analysis project Ga0265797, IMG submission 192433) | Plant litter microbial communities from East Loma Ridge, Irvine, California - P2 T30 | ecosystem: Environmental > Terrestrial > Plant litter > Unclassified | place: USA: California... | reverse complement strand
CCCCCCGGGCTAATGAAGCACTCTAAACCTCCCGCTTGTTCTGCCCATTCCATCTCTGTCTCCGCGCATAGGCCGGTAAATAGAGCCGGAAAACTTTAGATACTTCAGCGCAGAGAAAAACTGCTGACTTCGCGGTATGGCCTTCGTCATTTATACAAATCTTGCTCTCAGAAGTGCAAGTTCGCCGCGGAAGCCATGTTTCTCTCACCTGGTAGGCGAAAGTGCTCAGCAGCGTTTGCTGGCCCGCTTTACTTTCACAACTTCTTCGGGGCCGAACCTTGATGCTACATACCTCATCCTGGGTATAGTGTTGCTTGCAAATTTGACGCCAGAAACTTGACATCACACCACTACCACTGGCCTTACCTATCACGCGTAAGCTATAGGCTCTAATATATAAGGAAAGCTTTCTGGTGTCTATAGACATCAGCGCCGCTGCTTTGTCAAGTACTTTTACAGTGCAGTCATCCTCACCCTGTGGCCGCTCATCATGGCGGACGAGGGACTGCTACCTGAGCCAGACGTCGGACTCGACTTTAGCCTTCCGCATGATATCAATGCCGAAGGTAATGCGGCATCACCGGGAAATAACGCCTACGAGCTCATGGACTATTCACCTGTTCGTGACATCGAAGATAAGATCCGACAGACCCCAGCACCCAACGATAACCTGGTTATCACTAAGGAGAACGTCGGCCTGCACGAAGTGCTCCAGAACAGACCATCTGATCGCGGAGAAGCATTCGAGGCGTTCAATGTCTCCTCGTCGAAACATCTCCAAGACAAAAAGTCCCTCAGGACTGATGACGGCGAGAACGAGGAAAGCCCTAAGTGCAAGAAGCCTCGCCAGTCTCTATTCGGTCCCCCAATGGAAAACACAGAAGAAGGCCAGTTGGATGACCTATTCGAAGAACAATCCGAAGAACTTATGAACCCGGGGAACAGCACGCATGAACCTGAGATACTTACACCTAGCATCGGTAGCTTCATGTGCAGCCTCAATCTTGAGCAACAGATAGGCGAGAACCATCAACCTGAACCCCCTTTCAATTTTGAATCTGGACTTGCAGAATCAGAAATGGACTTTATGTCTCCTAGAGTTTCCCCAGCGCCAGGTCAAGGAGACACTACCATCCCTCCCGATCATCAGGTAAGTCTATCCACATTATCAAAACATACGATGATCAGCTAACACTCCGCCAGCCTATCTACGGTCTGCGTACTGGCATTGATCGAAATATCGCCAGCACTTATGTGGACCATGATGAGTCCGGCAACTTTGATCCCACCAAAGAGACGAGGCAAAGGATGGTTAAGCTCCAGCAAGCAAAAGCAGCAAGATTTACGCAGCGGTCTAAGAAGGGCAAACAACGCGCATCAGAAGAAAGACCCTTGAAATTTATTGTCAAGCTTCGTTTCAAAAACTTTGGCAATGTACGCAACAGGACGGACGACCAATACAACTGGCCGGACGACTGGTCTGAGGTAGACTCTGAGGACGAGCACGAGGCACAGGACATTCGTGAATGGTTTCGCCGTAGCACGCCCAACCGGGTGACGCAGCCCCCGATTGAAGACCCCCTCGATAAAGTTGATGATCTGACCGGCTACCCTTCCGCACGCGGCTGTAAGATGTGTCGCCAAGAGGAGCTAGGTTGCTCCTTAGTGACAGGAGGGTTTTACCCGTGTCAGCGTTGTCGCGACGAAGACAATGAATGCCAACTGATTGTTCCGCCCACGAAGAAAGGTCCCTGCAAGCAGTGCGTTGAAGACGAACAAGATGTCTGCTCTTTCGAAATTAAATCAAATCAGGCTAGTTGTGACCGTTGCCTACATGAAGAGCATGTGTGCCGTGTGTCACCGCCCAAGGGATATCGTAGTGACAGGATAATCATCGACGAGGTTAGACCACACATTACGTGCACCCGTTGCCGCCTAGAAAAGAGACGCTGTAGTCTTAAAAAGAAAACTGACAAGGCGCCCTGCAAGTATTGCAAGAATCACAGCATCGGCTGCACGTTTTACGATCTTCCGAAAAAAGACTCCAAGAAGAAGGCTGGCAAGGCAAAAAATCGGATTGAAGCTGAGATAAATAAGTCCGCTGAGTGGAGTCACGCCTATTTCACGCCTGAAGATCTAGAAGACCTCAACAACACAGATGAGGGGATGCAGTCTCGCTCACCAACACCGGAGATTGAAATGGAGGATGACGCAGGCCAAAAGGGTTTGCTAACGAAGATCAAAACCAGCTTCTCCCATCCCATTCAGTTCGGCACGATAGCAAACACTCCTGACTGCAACTTCTGCGAGCTACCTATATTCGGAGTAGTAGGCTTATTTGAGAAACAAGTCCATGTGATTTGCTGGTACAATGGGCTTGGATACACTGAGGTAGGCGGCGGCCACGCGCATAACAATGGCCCGACAACTATGTGTCAAGCCTGCACGATTGGTAAGTAACATCACAAAGAGGGCTGATGTACTTCAAATACTTTCCCCTATTCATTTGGAGCCCCCAAATCCCATGACGTCCTCCTGGCGTGTTCAAAACACCGCACTTTTGCTAATCATACGAACAGATCGAGCCCAGATCATGTCTTGTGAACGTCACGACATTCAGCGAATGTATCCCGGCGACATTACCCCAGGATTCGAAGAGGCGCTCGCCGATTTGTTGGAAGTCGCTGAAGCACCGGATGAGATCAAACTGCAACATAAGCGATGGTGCTCAATGTGCTTTTCGCCCGCCACGTCTACTTGCTGCACACGCCAAGTATCTCTGCTCTCACCTGATGAAGCCGAACAGGAGATTGATGGTTGCGGGTTGAGAGTTTGCGACCATTGCGCAAAGCAGCTGAAGGAAGTCTTTGGCGGCGATAGCAGTGCCATGGCGGCCAAACTTGATCTTGAGCCAAAGACAAGAGAGTTAGATGAAGATGTACAGGGATTAGTCATTAGGGCTGACGTTGGGTTCCTGTCCAGGGAGGGATTGCTGATGAAAAATATCGAGTCTGTAGCGGATGAAGTCGAAAACTAGACCAATGCAGTGAAATGGAACAACTGCAAAGGGGGATTTTTAAACCGGAAATTATCACCAAGTCTTTCCATAGGAGTAGTAGGTATGAGTAATTATGTCACTTAGTTTTCTCTATTCCAATGTCTTCTACCAAGGCAACTCTTCCACACTACGATGGAAAAACATACCCCCACTCTCTAACCCCTTACTCTTCAACACCTTCCAAAGTCCATTAGCCGCCTCCGCTGGCTCCACAGCACCAGATACGCCAATACCCTCTCCGTGTCGCAGATCCAACGCTGTGTTGACAATCCCTGGATACAGCAGTACAACCGGCACATGCTTCTCCTTCAAATTCTCAGTTATACTTTCAAATACTGCATTCACCGCCGCCTTTGACGCACGATACGAATATGTGCTACCTACGTTATTATCCGCCATACTTCCCACGCGCGAAGACACGGCTGCTGTCTTGGCACTCTGCGACACTAGGATGTTGGGGAGCAGGACTTGTGTTAGCAACAACGGACCGAATGTGTTGACAGCAAAGGTGCGCTAAAGTTTTTGGAGATTGACGGTTTGCAGCATGTCTTCGGGTTGTGGAATCAATCATTCCGGCGACGTTCAGAAACAGGTCGATGGGTTTTGAGTTTCTGGGTGAAGGCGGACGTTGAGACTGAGGAGGAGACGTCGAGGTGGATGTCTGCACTGATTATATTGTAGGCTTAGTTTTTCGGGAGTTTTAGTTGTGAATCATGAGTAATTTTGGTCAAGCGGAAAGTATAAGAGCTGGCTCACTTCAATAATTAAGACCTTGGGTGAGGGCATGGCCGATAGTCAAGTTCGCACCTGTAATGATTGCTGTCAGCATTTCCAGGGATATTCTTTCTTTAAAGTTTTCTGTTTCAGCCACTCTGGTAAACGAAAGATGATCGGAGAGAGGAAACCGATGGTATCTTGGGATAATTCAGCCAATTATAGCATCCAAATGTGATGCACCAAAGATCTATGACGTTAATGGCGTTAATCTTACAGACTCCGATCTGCCGTTTATCTATGTATTGTGACACCTGGTGAACCGACTGCAACCATCACTTAGAAGATCTCTCGATAACACGGTATATACACAATCACGATTGCATTCGCTTCTTAGTATACTACCTGGAGTGAAAGTGCACTACTGTATCATACTCAATCTGGCCTAGTGTCACACTAACATTGATGAGCCATCTTAACTCACAATCACACCTGCACTTCCCTAAACCAAAGCGCGGGAACTTTGTATGAAGATATGAGCACTATAATTTTTTTGAATCGAACGAGGTCTTAATGCGCAAACCGGAAATCCAAGCGCTTGTTACCCTCATCCTTCGTTGTCTCTAGATATATTTCCTTCTCTTCCTTGGTCATTCCTTTCCAGATGTTCTCTCTTTTTTTGTTAGTCACCACGTAATACAGCTTGGCCCCAACGAAAAGTGCGAAGTTGTATGCACATATTCCAAGCAAAACCTTGTTCCCTCTGCGATACAAGGGTTTGTCGTCATCTCGGTAGATGTTCTGGCTGATGATAGAGCTAGCTTGGACACACATGTTGTACATGGCGCTGGCGACTGTACGAGTCCGTACTGTGCCAGCATTGCGCGATGTAATGGCTACGAGAATAGCATGAACATAGGGGTGACCGACGAGAAGAGACGACACAGCCCAACGAGCCCAGTGGGAGGCATTTGCCGGTAGCAACTCAAGGGCGACGAGGAGTGGGAGGGCCCAGACTTGGGAGATGAGACCGACAAGAAAACGCTCGTTGAAACGCTCCGATATGTAGGTCCAGAAGAGCAGTTGTACGATGAAGAGGACATATGCCGGGATCTGCATCTTGATCAGTCTCACTGAGGCCCCACATGCGGGAAGAAGCTTACCGTGAGTAGATTGGTTTCAAAGGTGGTGAATCCAAGCGACCGAAGTTGCAGCGTCAAATATGCTGTCGAAGGAGTTGAAGGTATCAGCCAAGACAGACCAAGTAGGTAAATAGGCCACATGTGGTAATCTTTGACACACTCCCAGAGCATATGGATGCTCAGGCCTTGCCTGTTGTGCATATCACCTTTACTTGGATCATCCCTTAGTACGCGATTGACCATGATCTTCTCTTCCCTCTCGTTGAACCACCCATTTTTCCCACGAAATGGATTCCAAGTCTTACTCGCAGTCTGTGTCGGGCTCGGTGGCAAGTAGAACCACGACGCGATACCGATGCAGCCAGTCAACATCCCCTCTAATGCGAACAACCAACGCCACCCTTCCATGCCATTATGGCCCCTGAGGCGCAAGATGCCAAAAGCGAAGAAGGCGGAAATGATCTGCGTCGATTGGTAGCTCACCCAGAACCAGCTCAATCGACCAGGTAACTCCCACCCTGTGTAGAAGTAGCTGAGGTAAAGGATATTGTCTGGGATGAATCCTCCTTCGATCAACCCTAGCAATGCGCGACAAGCGAAGAACGATTTTCGCCCGCTAAGGAAAGCTTGGAAGCTAGCGACGAGACTCCAGGATACCATCTGGATCGGGATCCAATTGTCCGGCCCAAGCTTCTTGCTAATGAGCTGAGATGGAAGTTCGGCGGATAAAAAGCAGAGGTAGAAGATGGTTTGGCCATAGTTGTAGTCGTTGGTATTCATGTTCAGGTCATCGAGCAGGTTGTCACTGAGGGCTTGCGATATATTGCCTCTGTCGAGTTGCAGTGCGAAGAACATCAAGCACACCCAGGTACAAATCCGTTTGTCAATCTAACAAAAGTAAGTAAGGGCCGTGAGACGAAATTACGAGGATGTCCACATACCTTGCGCACCACGCGCTTCTCCTCTGCAGGCTCCCAGCTGAAGTCCGGATCATAGCGATGAATTCCTTCATAGGTTTCAACAGGTCTGTAGTGCTCTCCTGAGACCCCTGAGGCGGCAAAGGTAAGATAGTTCTTTCCGTTGTTACTACCTGACTTGTCCACTTCGGTATCACTATTACTGGCACTGATACCAGCGACTCCAAAGTCTGATTTTCCATCAATAGGGAGGCCATCAGAAGGGTTGGTGGCCGTCATGTTAGCATACGATATGCTGTGCCAAATATACTCAAAAAGTCGTCCTGCGGATATTTTGGAGTGACTTCGGGGTTATCATACCCTGTTATATAGCACTCACCGTCTTTGGCTAAGCGTTACTTGACATTTTCGACTTGTTTTGCTCAGCATGGCTCCTGAATCTTGGCCATTCTCGGCAGAGCAGTGCCGTGCCGCTGTCACTATTGTTACGAAGGAGGATACTGTCTCCATCAACAGTGGGTGCTATTCGCCATTATTGCACTCCACTCCCGGCGGCACTCGATGATATCCAACGTCCGCGGTACGTCTTGATCAATCAGATGAACGGTAAATTGCATGAAGCAGGCCGTATATTGCACAATACCTCCTTATCGTAGCCTCGCTACATATGGACGATAAAGGCGTACATCTTGCGGAGAAAATTGTGCAACTGAGACCTGTTCAATATGTCAAATAAGCAGCTATTCTGGCGTCAGTATATTCTCCGAACGGACCGTTACTGGAATGGTGGGAAATAGTGGTCCTTATCCATGTCGCCAACAACCCAGCCAATCACGCCATCCCTCGTCGATCTCAAATACAGCGAATCAGTCTTAGATGGACCAGCTACGGCCATCGTATCTCCTAGCGACATTTCCGATATAGTTTGCGTGCTTGTAGGATTCGAGGCGATCTCTCCGAGGAAGGTGCCGCGGCAAGCTTAGATACCTTGTGGCTGCGACAACCATCATACTGCGTCTGTAGAAGCGGGGTCGTGGGGTATCTATGCGCCTGCCACAGTCCGGCAACCAAACATTATCGCCATCATTTCTAATGGATTCCTAGGCACATATAAGGGTGCTCGAGAGTGGATTAGCAGGCTCTTGACCTACGCCTCAACTGTCAATATTGTAAATTCCTTTTCAGACTCCAGAATGGCTCCGGCTCTCGTCGAACAAGTCACTGAACATGCCGCTGTCGGCTATAAGTCTGGCGTTGGTCAATACAAAGAACTAGGTTACGGTGGTCCAAAGACTTTCTCCAAAGACCTTGAGCTACGCGGCACCGAGAAACATGCCGCGGCCAAGTATCCCCATTACCTGCCCACCTGGGATAACGAGAAAGGAAACAAGTAAGTAGTGAAAACGCCTCGATAGGTTACTAGACTCACAGTCCGCCCAGATACCCTCCATGGGAGCCCTTTACGCATACTGAGCACGGCAAAGACGCGGACCCATCCTTCCCTAACCTTCTTAAAGATGCCAGAGTCGCCGACCTAACCGCAAACATTGGCGCCGAAGTTCACGGCGTTCAACTTAGCAAGTTGACCGACGCCGGGAAAGACGAATTAGCGCTCTTTGTTGCCCAGAAGAAAGTCGTAGCATTCCGAGAGCAAGACTTTGCAGACATCCCCATCAAAGATGCGCTTGCTTTCGGTAGCTACTTTGGTCGGCATCACATCCATCCTACTTCCGGAGCTCCAGAGGGCTACCCCGAAATCCACCTCGTGCATCGCGGTACAGACGACACGTCGGCGCGGGATTTCTTCGAAGAGCGAACAAATTCCATAACCTGGCACTCAGACGTAACGTATGAAAAGCAGCCGCCAGGCACCACCTTTTTGTATCTTCTTGACGGGCCGGCAGCAGGTGGAGACACGTTGTTTGCAAACCAGGTGGCGGCATACAACAGGCTATCACCTGAGTTCAGGAAGCGACTTCACGGCCTGAAAGTCGTGCACTCCGGTAAGCATCCACTACCTTTACAGCAACGCTGCGAGAAAAGTCACTGACTCGCATTGCAGCTGTCGAACAGGCCGATGGTAGCAAGAAGCAAGGCGGCATTGTCCGTCGTGACCCAGTGACCTCGATTCACCCCCTTGTGCGCACACATCCTGCAACAGGCGAGAAGGCGCTCTACGTGAATCCCCAATTCAGCCGGCGCATTGTGGGCTATAAGAAAGAAGAGAGCGATTTCTTGCTCAACTTCCTGTACGATCACATCGCAAAGGGTCAGGATTTCCAAGTACGCGTGAAGTGGGCGCCGGGTACGGTGGTGGTCTGGGATAATCGTGTTACCGCACACTCTGCGCTGCTGGATTGGGACGACGGTGCACGAAGGCATTTGGCGCGGATTACACCTCAAGCCGAGCCGCCGTATGAGACGGATTTTGAAGACCGCAAGGCCGCTGGCTTTGAGTACTAGTGAGGGGAGCTAGTGACATCACGAGCGAACAATTCAAGCGCACGCACATAAACATAATCACTTTCAGTGCAACAACCGTATATCTACTGAATAAAGGCTCACTGATTATCTATCTACTACTGAGTTTTTTTCATCGAATGAATACCTCAAACTAATCTCTACTGACCGATCTTGCTAGCCTCGCGCCGTGAGTTTTGCATCAAGAAAGGATGTGGGCCTGCACTCCCAATCCATCTATCTGCTCGATCACATTGTCAGCCATTTCCGCATTCAACCCCTGTTGTAAAGAACTGCAATCATTGAAGCCTCCAATTTTCATACTCGTACAGAAAAGTGAATGTACTCTCGCCCTTACCAATGCTCCGGCGCCTCCCTTCGCCGCGCCTTGGGTATATCCCATACACCCTCCTGCGCCTGCAATGCAAACATTCCTAACATTTAAACGAAAAGTGCAATCGTGAATGAGCTGCCATATGAGTTCGGGTCGATAAGTCAGGCTGAGCTTTAGGCGACTTTAGGCGAAGCCGAAGTACTCGCCACCGGCAGTCATAGCAGTATAAAGTGCCTTGCGGAGATCCTCATAGGTTTCATACTCCGGAAGGTCGAGCTCTGCCATAATGTTAGTATTGACTTTTTTTTTTTTTGGAAAATCACAGTGATGGTGACTTACGATTAAAGCAAGTATGACTAGATGGCAGACGATCCTTACTGCCGTAGTCACGGTGGATGTTGAACTTGGAAAAGCCATTCATGCCCTCGAGCTCTTTGAATCCGTTTAGCGGCACCTTACTTGTACCAGTGACGAACTGCAACAGCTTAGCCTGCTCCTCCTTCTCAAATGTTCGGACGGCACGCCAGAACCACTGGATTTGTGGTGAGGCAGCTGTGTAATTGTGGTACTCTGTATTGTTCTTCCAGTCATCCACATTGATGTCGGGCAGACCGGAAATCAAAAGTTCGAGCTCTTGTTCGCTAAAGATTGAGACGAGCTCTGCTGGAACAATGTCGTGGAAGCCCTTGAGGAAGTTTTCGAGCTGCTCCTGAACAGCTCCTGTGAGACGATGTTCTGTGATGAGACGAACATACTCGTGCTTGTTCTCCTCAGTGACTGGGATGTTACGGCCATTCTCAATGAGGTCAACCGTCTGCATTTCGCCGAAAGCCTCGACCTCTACTGAGAAGGTCTCTGTTATGATGTCCGTAATCTCATTGTGAATCATCCATTCCAAGGATTTGTAGTACTCAAGGTCAAGCGTCTCCATATCCTTGAGACTGACCTGCTTGCCCATGATTTGCTTGTAGACCGCACGACTGAAATGGCAGTCGAGAACACGACCTTCGTAAAGTGCCTTGCCGATAATGCGACCGATGAACTTGAAGAACATCAAATGTTCGGGGTTAATAGAACTTAGTCGGTTAGGATGGAAGGTGGTGCGATCCGAAGCGACAGGTACAAAGAGAGCGTAATCCGCATTGAACATCTGGCGTGAAATAGACTGAAACCATTCTCGAGTGACACCTCCAGCATCGACACCTTCCTCGCCGTGGAAACGAATGCTGAGCTTGCCATACTTCATCTCATCAGCCGACTTGAAGTACAACGACTTGAAACTGTCGAGGAAAACTTGGTCACGGCGAACAGAGAGCTGCAGTGGCGGGTGGGCTTGTCGATCGCCACCGCGAGAGTGCAACTTCCTGTTGAAGTAGTTGCGCTTATTGTCGAACTCTAGAACCTTTGAGTTCTTTACTAGGAGAGAGAAAGTGCCGCTCATCAACTTGGGGTTTTGACGAACAAGGTCGTTGAGAATCTTGCGGTGCTCTTCTGTGAAATTGAAGAATAAATTCTCCATTTTGTTCTCGGGTGGTGGGCTAGACAAAGCGAACTCTTTGGGAAGCATCTTAGACAGAGGTAGCTCCTTCAGAGTGGTGTTCTTGCACACAACCATGAGACTCTCAATCAGCGGAAGCAAAGTGGTGGCGATGTTGAGCATGTTGCCACGCTTGCGGATGACTGTGAGACACTCGCTAAGCTTCTCCCACAAGGGAGCGAAGGCGCTGTCTTCGTACAAGGTCAAAAGGATATCTTCCTTCTGGGCCGGCTCGAGGGCTTCTGCTGCAGCCTCGGGTTTATCCTTGCTGTCGCGGGATGGGTCAAAAAGGTAGTCTAGCGCAGTGAGTGCCCTTAGCAGCTTGGTTTGATCAGAGCTTGCTGGAGAGAACTTTGCGAGAGCGATGCCTTGCACATCAGTTGGCGAGCTCGCTTTCGACACCTGGATTGTAAGGCTGGCCAGGTCTTGAAGTGTCGATCTAGCTAAGTCCTTCGCAATGCCGAGCAACTCTTGTCCAAAGATCTCCTTGGCACCTGGAATTGGGGAGAGGTTACTGATGACCGACAGAGTCTCCTGGAAGACTTTGCTGTTGCACTCCCGAGCGGCTAGAATCTTGGCAACGAGTCGAAGGTTGCCTTCGGGAACATCCGGCGGTGTTAGTGAGCGATGCTTTTTGGCCTTGTCATCTTCAGCTTTCGACTCGTCGGGTTTGAACGCGTTGCCTTCGTCAGTAGTAGTAGTAGTCTCTATCTGACCGGTAATGTCGGGAGCCGACGTCATCTCGGTATCTCGACCCTGAACTCTAGCTTGAGCGGGAGCTTGTTCTACCGTCTCTACATTCTGAACTTCTGTAGAGGCCTCAGCTTCGTTCTTCGCTTCTTCAGCAGCCTTCTCCTTCTCTTTCTTGAGAACTTGCAATGGGGCTGTGATGACCTTCAGCAGCGTCGTCAGTTGCTCCATGATAGTGGAGCTCTCAACAATTAACTTGCGGTCCAGTAGAGTAAGCAATGCGTTGACAGGATACTTGCTTGCTTTGCTCTCCTTCGCTTTGCCCTTGCGATTGGCGCGGTTCTTGAACCCAACGCCGGTCTCGTGTTCAGTCAAGAAGAATGACCACACAGCAGGATTCTTTTCAGTCAACTGAGTGAGCGTATTAAGACACTGTTGAACGACCATAAGTGGAGAAACATCGGCGTTGATAGACAAGGCGCCATTCTTTCGAGAGATCTTCGGAGTCTTGTCCGCAGGTTGTTGAGGCTGTTTTGCTCTGATCGACAGCTGGGCAAAGCTGCGCTCAACCGCATTGACGTCAGCGCTGCCGTCCTGCAGAATAGAGAGAAGGATGCTGATGACCTCAGCGCGGTTCTGACGATTCTCACAGACGTAGCGTAGGATCGCGCTTAGACTGGCTTTAGCGCTTCCCTGTTGCGGAATGAACATAAGCCTAAGGAGGGTCGCGACGCCCGCTTTGTCAAGCATTTGCACACAAGGGCGGGCCTTCTTCTTTTGTGATGGGTCTTCCGCTTGACCCCGACGATCACCACGTCTATAGCCGAAGTCGTTGAACTGATGTAGGCGGCGATCACCTCCCATTGCTCTAGCCTCCGCCGAAAGCTCAGGCGGAAGTTGTCGCAAGGTATCTTCGTCCGTATCCATAAGCACAGCAGCTCGCAGATGAGGATCCAGGGATGCAAAAAAGCTAGCAGTATCCATCTCTTCTGCCTGTGGAGCAGCAGCGCTGGTTTGATTGCGACGACGATTTTCCTCACGCTCACGACGACGTCGGTCCTGGGCTTCTTGCGCAAGCAACTCCTGGCGAATCTCATCAGGAAGCGCTGCCAAGAATTCTTCGTTGATATCTGTAGGTAGACCTCCGGATGGATCAGCTTCTTGTGCAGCTGGTTCTTGTCCCTGTGGCTGCGATTGTGGTTGTCGCTGTTGTCGTGATTGGGCACGCTGCTCAGCCCTACGCTCAGCCACTTGCTGCATCAACACTTCTTCCCGCAGCTCCTCCGGAAGAGCGTCCAGATATTCGACGTCGATACCCAAATCAGTGATATCGAACTCTC
>Ga0265797_10009965_pt1 | contig 12194 bp, 6 predicted proteins | sample P2T30metagenome_FD_192433 | JGI IMG/M metagenome (GOLD analysis project Ga0265797, IMG submission 192433) | Plant litter microbial communities from East Loma Ridge, Irvine, California - P2 T30 | ecosystem: Environmental > Terrestrial > Plant litter > Unclassified | place: USA: California... | reverse complement strand
ACGATCTTGTACACATTCACTGCAAGGAGGTGCATGTGTTTCCACCTCATCCGCAACATTTGACCACGATCTCGAAAAGCCGATCCATGGACGGGCTGATGACCTCGCTGACCGCGTCTTTGATCGGCGGGACGATAATCAACCATCTCTGAACGCTACAATTGATCAATAAGGAGTAATGTCGAGGAGGTGGTCATTGCAGGTGTGTCATTGAAGAAGCTCCGGCCTGCCCCCAATACATCTAACAGCGCGCTGACTTCCCACACATCCTCGTTCTCTCTCTAACGGGACCTGGTCACTGTGATTGATGTCGAACTGCTTCCTATATCCCCTTCATTCGCGCTTTGAGATATATGGCGTAGTTTGATACTCTAGTCAGTAGAACAACGATCAACAATACCACGTGATGTTGCATTTCAAAACGAATATTCACATGTTCCAATTTGAATTGAGAAGATGGCTCCAAGGCTCGATGGATGTCAAGCTCTCCACACTGGGATTACCCGCACGGGCCGACGTGCAGCGCTAGTGACGTTCGTCCCTGCTAGATTATCATGTACTCGATCTCGGCGCAAAAGTTCCACTTTGCCTCGACATACTCCCTCACACACAACAATGGCTCGCGGAAGAGGAAACAAACGCGGCGGCCGTGGCGGTCGCGGTGGCGGAAGAGGCGGTAACAAAGGCGGACGTGGTGGCGGCGACAAATCGTACGTCGACAATCGCCAATCCTTCGACCAGATCAGCAAAGAGAACGAGAAATTCGAGCGCTACTACAACGCCCTGAACATCGTACCCGAAGGACCCGAGCGCGAGGAATTCTGGACTGCCATCAAGAGGGAGCTGCCCAACGCCTTCCGCTTCTGCGGTAGTAAGGGTCACGCGCTCAGCGTGAGGAGGAACCTGACCGAGCGCTTCTTCCCTCTCATCAAGGACATTGTGCACAATGACAAGCCCGTGGACCTGCCCAAGGAAATGTCTTGGTACCCCGAGGGACTTGCCTACAGCATGACCACACCGAAGAACGTCATTCGCAAGTACGAGCCTTTCAAGGAGTTCCAGAAGTTCCTGGTCAGCGAGACTGGCGTCGGCAACATCTCCAGGCAAGAGCAGGTCTCCATGATTCCGCCATTGGTTCTGGATGTGCAGCCGCACCACTCGGTTCTGGATCTTTGCGCCGCTCCCGGTAGCAAGAGTGCGCAGTTGGTCGAGCTTCTTCACGTGAACGAGGAGGAGCGTGTGCAAAAGGCTTTGCAGCGCTCTCGTGGACAATTGAAGGAGGCCGAGGGCGAGGAGATCAACATGTCGGATTTTGGACGTTCGACCGGATTGATGGTCGCGAACGACGTGAACTACCAGCGCGCTCAGATGCTGGTGCACCAGGTTAAGCGTTTGAACTCGCCCAACTTGGTCGTCACCAACCACGATGCCACCATGTTCCCTTCGATCGAGCTCCCCAGCTCCAACCCAAAACACCCGCGCTACCTCAAATTCGACCGCGTCTTGGCCGATGTCCCTTGCAGTGGTGACGGAACCGCGCGTAAGAACCCGAACGTCTGGAAGGACTGGAGCCCGGTCAATGCCCTCGGTCTCTACATCACACAGGTTCGCATCCTTGTCCGCGCCATTCAAATGCTCAAGTCGGGCGGACGCGTTGTCTACAGCACATGCTCTATGAACCCTATGGAGAACGAAGCCGTTGTCTCCTCAGCCATTGAGCGTTGCGGTGGTATCTCCAAGGTCAAGCTTTTGAGCACTGCCGACCAGCTCCCTGCCCTCAAGCGCTCGCCTGGTCTCAATGACTGGTCTATCATGGCACGCAGCGGACAGATCTACGAGTCGTGGCCAGAGGCGCAGCAGTTCGAGCCCGAGGGATCGAAGGTCGTCCCCGGTATGTTCCCTCCCGAGGCCGATGAAAGGATCCCTCTGGAGAACTGCATGCGCGTTTACCCGCACCAGCAAGACACCGGCGGATTCTTTATCGCCATCCTGGAGAAGCAGAGCGAGGTCAAGGCTAAGCCCGAGCCTGAGTGCAAATGCTCCAACCGCAACTGGGTGTACGAGGAGCCTCAAAAGGCACCGATCTCTGCCATCCTGAACGAGGCGTCGGAGATGAAGATGAACGAGAACGGAATGGAGCTCAAGTCTGCTGACAAGCTCTCATCTGGTCCCGCTCCCAGCACCGTAGTCGACGACAGCAGCTCCGCTGCACGAGCAAATGAGCCTGCCGATGAGACCGTCAATGGCAAGCGCAAGGCCGAAGACCAGCCTGCCGAGGGCAACGGTGTGGTCAAGAAGTCCAAGACCGCAGCAGGTGAAGAGGAGAATACCACCATGGCCGATGCTCAGCCAGGTGCCGTTGTTGAGGACCCGGCAAATGGCGACAAGCAAGAAAGCGTGACCGTCGATGCTGCCGTCAACGACGGCGTCAAGAACGCTCCCTTTGAGAAGGCGGTTCCCTCAGATGTCCAGCCCGCGCCTAGAAGAAGACGCGGCGACGACACGATTGAGGAGAGCTTCAAGTATCTCGACCCCTCGCACCCAGAGCTCGAGTCCATCTACTCTTTCTACAACGTCCACCCATCGTTCCCCCGGGAGCGCTTCCTTGTGCGCAACCCCTCAGGTGACCCCGTCAAGGGCATCTACTACTCGTCCACTCTTGTGCGCGATATCCTGACCGCCAACGAGGGCCGCGGCTTCAAGTTTGTGCACGCAGGTGTGAAGATGTTCCAGAAGCAGGACGTCCAGAAGCAACCTGGCGTCTGCGCCTGGCGCATTCAGACTGAAGGTCTGCCTATCTTGGAGGGATGGGTTGGCGAGGAGAGGGTTGTTCACCTGTGGCGCCGATCAACGCTGAGGCTGCTTCTCACCGAGATGTTCCCTCGGGTTGGCGGTACCGAGGGAGCAGAGGGCTGGAGACAGCTCGGCGAGATCGGCGAGCGCGTTCGCGACCTTGGCATGGGATGCTGTGTGCTGCGTGTGCACGGCAAGAACGACGACTTCCCTCGCGGCATTGAGGGTGGCGAGGGCGCCAGCGGCGACGACGACAGCTTCGAGGAGAGCATCACACTTCCGCTTTGGAGAAGTCTGCACTCGCTCAACCTTATGTTGCCGAAGGAAGAGCGCAGGGCAATGCTTCTTCGAATTTACAACGAGGATGTCGAGCTCGTCAACCACACCACCAAGAACGATTCCAGCGCAGACGCCACTCCTGCCGCCGCCGAGTCGAGCGAGGCGATGGACACTGCTGAGGATGCTAAGTTGGCGGGTATCAGTGCCGAACAGGATAGCCTGGCGGCCGAAGATGCGAGCCTGAAGGAGAAGGTCGAGGTTCAGGACGATGAGCAGAACAAGGTCGCTGCCGCTATGCCGGAAAGGGCAGGCGAGGAAGATGTGTCTAACAAGACTATTTAGACGAAAAGCGTACGGAGCATGTATATGTAAATGAATGCCAATTTGAACTCTTGAGCACGAACCTCGAAACCACTGCTCATACATGTACATGTATCATTGTTGCCTTCCGTCGTCCAAGACTACACATAGTACTATGTATCGGGTGGTATCACGCAGCTGAAGCAAGCCGCCTCGTGATCATCGCCAGCTATCTTATCGCAGCTCTCTGCGTCCAAGCTCAAGCTCCGACCAGGCACCATGATGAGCGGTCTTCAAGCTAAGTATCGTCGGTGGCACCGGCTTGAAGTCGATTTCAAACGATTCAAATCCTCCATCGTTCCTACTTATCTAATCCATCTAAATCTTATCCATCTCAAAAGCTTCATATATCCTCTTCCGATATATCTATCAGAGGCATCAAGAATGGGTGGTGCTCAGTCGACCCCGCTACAGGCGCCACAGCGACCAGCTCGCCGCGCTGTCAGGCCTGAATCACATGTCTACATGTACAGCACACTGGACGAGAAGTTCGATGCCGTCCGTATCGAGAACAGTACTGCTGACGGACCTTCCGACCGCGTACTTGACAATGATTCAGAGACCGTCTCGGCCGCAAAGGCGCAGGAATACGTCAGGAAGCTGCTGAAGGAGCCGAAAAATCAGCTCGGATTGTCCGCACTGTCAACCAACAACATCAACGCCATCCTCGAAAAGCCCTCCACCGTTCTGCGTGACACGCAGACCTTCAACCTGTCCATCCCCCATGAGGGTCTTCCAGTCACGAACCAGCGCAGCTCTGGCCGCTGCTGGATCTTTGCGGCTTGCAACACTTTCCGCATTGCCATCATGCAGAAACACAATATCCAGGCCTTTGAGCTCAGCCAATCGTATCTTTTCTTCTGGGACAAGGTTGAGAAGGCGAATTACTTTCTGGAGACGGTGCTTGCTAACGCTGGAGAGGATGTTGATGGCAGGCTGTTCACTGCACTCAATGCTAGCCCGGTTGGCGATGGTGGACAGTGGGACATGATTGTCAACTTGGTTGAGAAGTAAGCCGTCTTGGGACTTGCACGCTTCTACAGGGACGCCCAACTAACGAGAGCTCTCCAACAGATACGGTATTGTTCCGCAGACACTTTACCCAGATTCTTACAACGCCAAGAGCAGTGGTGCGATGGACACCCTACTTACTACCAAGCTGAGACAGGACGGTCTTGAGCTCCGCAAATTGAAGGCGAAGGGTGCCTCGGCGTCCAGCATAACGGCCTCGAAAGAAGCCATGTTGCAAGACGTGATCCGCATCGTCACCCTCTGCCTCGGTCCACCACCGGCCGCCGACGAGAAGTTCTCGTGGGAATTCTACGACCGCAGCAACAAGCTCAAGACCGTCTCCCTCACACCACTTGAGTTCGCCCAGTCAGCCGAAGTGAGCAAGTTCGTTTCCCTCGTCAACGATCCGAGAAACGACTACATGCGCCTCTTGACTGTTTCCAACCTCGGAAACGTCTGGGATGGCCGTCCAGTATCGTACATCAACGTCGACACTATCGTGCTGAAGGAAGCTTGCGTCGCCATGCTGCGAAAGGGCCTACCCATCTTCTTCGGCTCCGACGTTGGCAAACAGTTGGACTCGAGCAAGGGCATTATGGACACAGACCTTATCGACTACGAACTCGGCTTCAACGTCAAGCTGGGTCTGACCAAGGCCGAGCGTCTCCTGACTGGAGAGTCACAAATGACCCACGCCATGGTTTTGACCGCCGTACACTTGGACAAGGACGACAAGCCCGTCCGCTGGCGCATCGAGAACTCGTGGTCCGAGGCCGCCGGCGTGGGCGGCTACTTTGTCATGAGCGACAAGTGGATGGACGAGTTCTGCTACCAGGCCGTCATCGACAAGTCGGTCCTCGGGAAGGCTGTCAAGGATGTCATGAAGCAGGAAGCCAAGGTCTTGCCACTTTGGGACCCGATGGGAGCTCTGGCTTAGATCCTGGATTTTCTTTTCCTACACGATTGTACGCATTGTTTGAGTCACCGGGACGTCTATTATGAAACACTTCAAATTCGATCATGCCAGCTCTCCGTGAGTAACGAGTCTTTACGTCAAAACCTCTCGACATTATGCAGACGCGCTACAGAGCGGACGAGCGAGTTGTGATGTTGCCAGGTTAACGTGATAGCAGGGCGAGAGTTGGGAGTGCTAAGACGAGGAAGCACCATTTGCTGTCGGATCGATGAATATTGTATAGTACAGGTGAGAGACAGGCGTGTCCACAGCCAAGTGAAAGCAGTGGAGGCAAATGCCTCCAACTGTACTGTTCTGCGTCGGTAGGATGCCCTGGATCTCGTGTGCCATCATTAGTGTAGACATTACGTACCCAATCGGATGACGAAGATTGGCGCGGGGAAATTTGTGAGTGAACAGCCCACTGGCGGGGAGGAGCAAAGGGAAAAATGGAGAGCATCAATACACTAAGGTTAGGTAGTGGGCTCCGCTCCGATGCAGGCGGCGGCGGGCGACGACACCAATAATCTCGCCATTTTATTCTCACGCTCAGCAATTGATTCCTCCTTCACCCAACAACTGCATTATCATGTCCCTGTACAACGAACAAGAACTCGCAAACCACAAAGCCTCGATTTCAGCATAAATCACAGAACAATCGTTACGCCTCTGGACGGACAAACAACTTACATACTATCCACACGACAAAAATACACCCCACGCAAACCCGGCTATACAAACGCACTAGGTGTGTACTCCATCATCCTGCATTCTGCAGCGTCAATGAACGCTGAGCGTGCAGCCACTTGGACCCGACTGACTTTGTCTATGCAGATCACCACCACCACCACCACCACCTCGCAGTCCCATTACTCATAGGGATATCTAAACCACCACCACCACTACCAATCTCAGACAGCCACAGCCATGCACATCTCCAAGAAGTTGCTGGCGTCTGGCGCCAACCATACGCCAACGTACTCCTTCGAGTTCTTCCCACCCAAGACCGCCCAAGGTGTCCAAAACTTGTATGACCGCATGGACCGCATGCATGGCTTCGGCCCAGCCTTCATTGATGTCACATGGGGTGCCGGCGGTCGTCTCTCATCTCTCACCTGTGAGATCGTGCGAGTCGCCCAGACAACCTACGGCCTGGAGACATGCATGCATCTCACATGCACCGACATGGAACGCAGCAAGATTGATGACGCATTGAAGGAGGCATACAACGCTGGGTGCACCAACATCCTCGCATTGAGAGGTGACCCGCCTAGAGAAGAAGAGAAATGGGTGCAGGCGGAGGGTGGCTTCAGGTACGCCCGGGATTTGGTCAAGTACATCAAGCAGAAATATGGCGACCACTTCGACATTGGTGTTGCCGGATACCCGGAAGGCTGCGACGACGAGACGGGTGCGGACGAGCACATCCCTTACCTCAAGGAGAAGGTCGATGCTGGCGCCACGTTCATCATCACTCAGATGTGCTACGACGCTGAGATCTTCATCGATTGGGCCAAGAAGTGTCGCGCTGCTGGCATCCCGGACAGCGTCGTCATCATTCCAGGCATCATGCCCATCCACACCCACGCATCATTCATCCGCAGAGCGAACTGGACCAAGTGCCATGTGCCGCCCAGCTGGCACGAGAGGCTTGAGCCGATCAAGAACGACGATGTGGCTGTTCGTGAGGTTGGCAAAGATCTCATCGCAGAGTTCTGCCGCAAGATTCTGGACAGCGGTGTTACCCTTCACTTGCACTTCTACACCATGAACCTCGCCGCTGCTACCCGCATGGTCTTGGAGGAGCTTGCTGTGACGCCGCCAACCGACACGCACCACCCGGATATCAAGCCACTCCCCTGGAGACAGTCTCTTGGCCTCAACCGCCGCGACGAGAACGTGCGTCCTATCTTCTGGCGTAACCGTAACCGCAGTTATGTTGCACGTACACAAGACTGGGATGAATTCCCCAACGGTCGCTGGGGTGATTCTAGGTCCCCCGCTTTCGGTGAGCTGGACGCCTACGGTGTTGGTCTGAAGGGTACGAACGAACAGAACCGCAAGATCTGGGGTGAGCCCAGCAACATTGGGGATATCGCGGATCTCTTCGTGAGGTACATGAGCGGCAAAGTCGAGTCCCTCCCCTGGTCCGAGTCTTCCATCAGCAGCGAAGCCAACGTGCTTACTAGCAACCTGGTTGATCTGAACAGCCGTGGACTCTTGACCATCAACTCTCAGCCCGCTGTTGATGGTGTCAAATCTTCTCACCCGGACTACGGTTGGGGACCGAAGAACGGTTACGTGTACCAGAAGGCTTACCTCGAAGTCCTGGTCAGCCCTGAGCTCATCGATACTGTCATTTCCCGCATGAACAAGGATGAGGACATCACTTACTACGCCGTCAACAACACCGGAGAGCTTCGTACCAACGCCCCGACTGACGGCGGTCCGAACGCGGTAACCTGGGGTGTGTTCCCTGGCAAGGAGATCGTGCAGCCTACGATTGTAGAGACGGTCAGCTTTTTGGCGTGGCGTGACGAGTTCTACCACCTTGGTTCGCAATGGTCGAAGTGCTACAGCGAGGACAGCCCCAGCAGGAAGCTGATCACTGAGATCACCGAAAGCTGGTACCTCGTCAACATCGTGCACAACGATTTCCGCAACACCACCGGCATCTTCCCGCTGTTCGACGGTCTGCGTGTCTCCGCTCTGGACGATGCTCCTACGACCAACGGCCACAGCGAGACGAAACTAAACGGCGGCGCCGTTCTGGACGAGGCTGGCCCAAAGCCTGAACTTGAAGGTGTGCCCGACCATAACAACGCAGTCAATGGTGCGAACGATGCAGCTGCTTCCGCTCCCGCCACCAATGGCGACACCAAGCACTAAATTATCATACACGATAAACCAGCCAATCCGGCTGTGAGAGGAGGTGGAGGAGATTTCCTTTATTTTCTTTGGAAGGCGTTACATGGGCCCTGAGCGTCCAAAAGCGAGCGAGCAAGGCGTTTTCCCATTTCAACTGTACTCGAGCCGAAGTCGACTCATCAATGGCGAGGTGCACCTTCAACAAGGAGTGCCACTTCAACACGCCACGGCTCGAGAAAGGGGGGGAGACGACATGGCCTGCAATCGTCCCCTCCCCAAAGCACATCTGGCTTCCAAAGGCGTTTCTGCGAATTGTATTTTGTTACGATGATGATGGATGAAAAAGCGAAGATACCCCATTCAACCGGGAAAACATTACGGAGGACAAAAAACGGAGTTTGCATATGAATTTTCTTTGCATTTTGCATGCATGGTTGGAGGGAGGAGAGTAGATATGTTATGCACTTCTTCTTTTCCGGCAAGACTCTTATCTCTCATGCGGTGTGCAGGGCCGGGTGTCTGTGTGCTCGTGTGCTTCATGTTGCATGGTCCGACTGAGACGCACATGTGGCTGATGTGTTCGGTTGTTGAAGTCCGTGTGTCCGGACAAGTAGTGTGAAACTTGGGTGGCTAGGATGCTAAGATGGACTAAAAGGATGAGCGGTTCGGTTCGGCCTAGCCCTACTACTAGCAGTTAATCTCCACACAAGGGTTTGTTTGGCGGTGTTGATGCGACCTAGCAACCGAGGAGTTGGATGTACTGCGCGTGTAGATATCGAGATATAGAACAGAATTGATGGGTAGGTAGGTAGGATGTCCATGACCGGACACATGCACATGCATGTCGTAAACATTTCTTACCATTGCCGCCAAGAGGATCAAACGGTTGCATATGCGCGCAAACGATATGCCGGCGCGTCGGACGGTCGGGCGTCAAGGCTTCTGTGCAGTGCAGTGGCTGGGAAGAACTACCTAGATCTTTGTATCATCAATCACCTACCCAGGTACTACCACTCTCACCCCATCTCAACCAACCAATCCATCCACCCATTCATCGCCAAATCCTCCATCCTTCCCAGCCTTCGCCCAGCTCTACTATTCTAAAGTACACAGACGTTCCTCACGCCACCCCCAATATCCAGCTCGCTATCTTTTAGCTTCCGTCAATCGCCTGCCCACTGCCCACCTACCTCACGCGCCTCACCCAGGCCTCACATACTCCTCCTCCTGCTCGCCGCCCTCCCTCTCCCTCACTTTCTCTCTGGATATGTTTTTCAAGCGACTTAGCAGATCCCGAAGCAACAGCCAGTCCTACGTCGACGACACCTACCGTAACGACAGCAAGGCCAACAGCCAGTACGACGAAAAGTACCAGGACCGCGACCTCCCCGACTCAGCTTCGCGCTCTCTCGACGAAGGCCGCCCTCAAAGCAAGGACGCGAACATGTACCGCCAACCCGCGCCTCAAGACGCTGCCTACGCCTCACCGCCCATGACTTCTTCCGGCCCGCACAGAGGGCAGCCCAATGGCTACGGCCATGGTGGTTATGATGGTGCGCCTCCGCCGTCAGCAAAGGCCGAGCCATTGCCCGATCTCTTGACACAGGCTTTCAACACCGCGCTCAGGCCTTACAATGACAAGGTCGACAACCTCGAGAGCGAGATTGCCGATTTGAGAGCGTACATCGATCAGCTGGAAGCCCAGCGCAATGACATTCACGCATGGATCGACAAACGCGGTCTCAGGCCTGGTAATTCCAGCCCAATGGTGTCGTCTCTTCACCGCCAATGCTAACAGTTTACTAGACGTCCCCGCAAGCATAGCCCACCAGATGGACCAGTCGTCCCACGCCAACTCCCCAACCCACGCCGCCGCGACATTGAACGCCCAGCTTGACCGCAAGATCACCATTGTCAACTTTGACCTACACCGCCTGCAGGACGACTTGAACGACTCTCTCCCCACCCCATCCTTCAGCGCATGCATGCTCAAGTTCCTTCCCGACATCACCCGCCTGTCGGGCCTGCCCAGCGGCCCACGCTATGCCTTCGACCTGTTGCTCAAGCTGGGCGGCAATCTCAACTCACACGGGGGACTGGAGAACGGCGACGAAGAAGATCTTGCGGAGCGCCGCTCCTTCTACTCCCGTCTGGACGACGCCATGGTTGGTGTCGTCCGTGGCCGCTTCTCCGAGGAGGGCGATGGCTGGGGAGTCCAGCGCGAGATCAAGCGCATTGAGAAGACTGGCGCATACCTCCGCAACTGGGGTGTCGAGCCTTACTTCCCTCGCACTCTCGACGCCATGCGCGATGGCAGCGGCCACGCCAACGCTCCCACCGCTCCAGGCGCCACGTCTCCTTCGGCATACAACTAGAAGACATATGGAACCCGCAAGGGCAAAGGCAAATGCCCAGCTTCGAATGCAGGTCATGAGATGGCTATCCATGAACCATGGCCACTCCGCACTGACACGGCGAAAGAGAAGGAGTGAGAAGGCGACACTTAGGCGTTACGAAAGGCGTTTGGAAAGGATCATCACGTTACAACCCGGTCCTGCATGCTTTACTTCAAATCATGGCTTCCAACGAGCATCGCATGCAAAACCGAAACCATGGCGACGGCGTTTATCATCATTGAGCGAGTTGGACACTCGAAAGCGCTGTTGAACGAATTTCCTTGTTACTATTGAATCGTCGACCTTGGGGCTTTTTCTTTCAGGCCTACGACGACGATACAAACTGTTACGGCTTCTCTCTTTCTTTCTCTCGTAGGGAAGAGAACATGCTTTTTCTTGGAGACAGAAGTCCGGGGATTGGGAAAATGTGCAGACAGAGCACTACTACTACTACTACATATATGTTTAACTTTGCTCCTTGCTTTCTCTTCTATCTCTTTCCTTTTCTTCTTCCTTTCTCTCCGATCTTTACGGTTAACCTAGAGCTGACCCTATGGTTTCTTAGGCCGATGTCACGACTTGTCAGCTAGCCAGTCGGTACGCGAAGTGAGGTCAGCCATGAGTTCCTCCTACTAGTGCCTGACCTCTGCTACCATTCTCGTTGGCAAACCATAGGGGAGAATTGACTGTGTGCGATCGTACCCTTTCTGACTTTTCATTGGCATATGATGGCCAAGTTGGTTGCACGAGAGAGTAGGTACTGTCCGCTCCATTCACGCCATCCATTCATTGGACCTTCTTCCTCTCTATCCCATACGCACATATAGACTCTTGTCCTCTCCTGCACTCGATACCACCATCATCAATCTACCACAAGCAAGAACCCCAAAATGGACGCCGACGTATCCAATCCCACCACCACGCCACCTGACAGCACCACACCCACCCGCATCGGAACAATCCAACAACCACACAGCCGCCTCCACGCCCTCCCCCCCGAAATCCGCGACATAATCTACGAATACGCCATCGTCTCCCCGGACCACATTCCCACCATCAACATCACCACCACCACTAACACCCAAACCGCAGTATCATCTCCCACCCCGCAAGGAAGATGGAGAAGGAACGCAAGAACCAGGTTCACACTCAACAATAAATCTCTCGATCCCGTGGCCCGGCCGCCTAAACCCCGACGAACTCATAGGGTTTTCGTCCCACGGCCTCCTCTCTTTTATGTCGATCGTTCTACCCGCGACCAATCCTCTATCCATCTGCAGGAGTTTTCTGCTCAGATCCTCGATCGACTTCCCCGTCATCGTCATGCTCAGACGGCCACATATGCTTGGGCAAGTGGCCACTGGAACTCTCCAGCGCGGGCTTGAGGTATTTGCTGCTAAGCAGGTTGAACGCTCTCTCCATGTCGATGACAGCAACGCCGAACTTTGTCTTTAGCAAGGCTTGATGGAGCTCCTCGGGGCTTCGGTTTTTGGATTTCCTGATCACGTCGGCAGCTGTCCACAGCAAGTAGT
>Ga0265797_10009964_pt1 | contig 12194 bp, 3 predicted proteins | sample P2T30metagenome_FD_192433 | JGI IMG/M metagenome (GOLD analysis project Ga0265797, IMG submission 192433) | Plant litter microbial communities from East Loma Ridge, Irvine, California - P2 T30 | ecosystem: Environmental > Terrestrial > Plant litter > Unclassified | place: USA: California... | reverse complement strand
CACCGTGCGAGAGACCTGGCTGAGTGCCTTAGCTGTTGCTTCCAAGTCGCCAGTAAGCTGAACAAAGTCTGAGGCTTGCAACACCATGCTATATATCGCATTGCGAATTTCCGGTGGAAGGTCATTGAAGCGGAATGGCTTCCTGTTGGCGATGCGGCGAGAGCGGCGGAGAGGCATGGCGGCTATACCGGTGTCCCGGAGACGCTTGCGAGCACGCGTTGGGTGCGGTATCTTAGCCATGACGGCGGGTTCGATATGATGGTAGGTTGTCTGTTTGTTGTGCCGGTCGTGTTTGTGTGTAAAGAGAAGTGAGGGTAGCGGCGAGGCTGTTCGTAGGCAATCAGCAGCTGGGCGAGCGAGCGAGCGACTGGAGGAAGGCACGGCCGACCTGCACACTTCACCATCGGTCAGAACACAAGACGGGCCATTACCAATCAGTTTGAACGCAAATATCGAGAGCAAATATTAGACTTCTTTCCCTCTCGCACCCAAAGTTCAAATTGATCAAGATGTGAGGTTCAGTCTGCTGAAGTTCGTGAGGAGTGAAACCACTGCTTTGAGCAAACGACAAGCCGTGGAAGTCACGCCTCGCTGAACTCACATAGAAGGCCCATCGCCCCTTCACACACCAGCCACATACTCCGGATCAACTTTACTCTGCTTGAACAGGCTCTTCCCCCTCAACCACTGCCTATACGCCTTATACCTCTTCTTATTTCCATCATCATCAGTAACCGTCAACGGCTCATCCCTCCCAGCCACAAACTCCCTGAAGTCCCGCAAGTCCTGCTCATCAATACGGTCTTCGTCACCATCAGTGCCCGCCTCCTCCCATTTCAGCTCGTCGCTCATAGACTGTGGCAGCGCGAGTCCATTGCGCTGCACGTACTCGACGTACTCTATGTCGGCATCGGAAGGCAGGTCTGAAGTTGTCACGAGCGGAAGAGTGTGCGGGTGCGTGATGTAGCGGCTGTACTCGGCAGCTTCGTCTTCGCTGACGCTGGGGTTCAGCGATTGTGTGTGGAATTGGTTGAGAGTCCAGAGATGCATCTGAGCCTTGTCTGCTGGGTTACTGGCTGACTTGTTCGGGTCGAAGGATTTTTCCATTGTGGTATCAGGAAGGACTAGCCGCATGCTGGAATCGCGCAGGATACTGGGTTTCTCTTCGCCTGTAGCGGTGTTTGGGCGGACGTTATCACGAGGTGTGTTGGAGCCGGTACCTTGTTCCGAAGGGTCGAGGATAGTGACACCTTTCCGGGGTGCTCTCTTGTCAGGCGACTCTACTGCTTGCTGGCGTTGCGGTTCAAGCCGGGGCTTGAAAGGGCTGAAGTCGAAGGCCTTGTCGCGGCTTTGCGGTCTGTCTGGGAGATAGCGATTGGTGTTGTTCATTCGGAATATGTACATCTTCAGGAAAGAAGACAGTGCTTCCGGGCGGTAGTATTCCAGCCAGTAGTCATCATAGTCATGGACCTTCTCGGTGAACTGGTGATCCGCGGAGTAACGTACAGGTGGCAGCTCACGTGGCTTGAGGAACTCGGGTGTATACCACATGTAGTAATCTCGCCGCGGTCGATCCAAGTACCCTCGGGGATCTGAGTGGTGGAGGTAGTAGTCCGTAGCGAGATCCCACAGCATTGGCTGACCTTTGGTATATGTGTAGTGACCAAGGAAGAGATTGTATGCCTCTTGACGCTGGGTGTCGAGGAAGGAGTTGTGGTAATATCGCTTGAAACTTTCCACCATGTCACGCGAATGACTTTGCCAATGGTTGAGCTTGCGATATGTCGCCATTGTGTTGACCAGATGGGAACCTCCATACTGCACAGCGATGGTATCTCCGTGGTCGTGGAACATGTGAGTGAAAAGGTTGATCGCATCCGTGTCATACTCCACCTCGTCAGCACCGAGGACGCCCAGGGCTTGCAACTGCTTACCGAAAGCACACTTGCCGATGACAAACTGTGCAGCGTTTGTGCGGTCTAGGCAGTCGACACAATTTGTTCGTGCAACACCGTTCTGGACTTGTGGCTCGTTGTAGTCAGTATCTCCATTGTGGAAGAAACCCGTTGTATTCAAAATCTCTTGCGCGATGATTTCGAGATTACCAATGACATCCCCGCCCCGAGTCTTGGACGCACGGCTCATGTCAAAAGCCTTGTACATGATCTTCTTGTCTTCTGGCAGAGACTGATTCAAAAAGTCAACGCAATGTTGGAACTCGTAAAGCAGTTTCGATTCACGCGGTGTGCGTTCCCGCGACTTGATCAGGTTCAAGACGTAGATCGGGCAACCATATCGTTCGAAGAGATTGTCAAAGTGCAGTGCTGCAGGCTGGTAGAACGGGTCGTGCAGACTCAGGTCAATATTGGGCTTCGGGGTGACTCCTGTGTTGTCCTGCGTCCAGTAAAGTGGTATGCTGCCTCTGTGATGCACGTAAGATGTCCAAGTAGGACTTGTGAACAGACGGGGACCGGGTGCATGGAAAGAAGTCGTCAACATCTCCGACACGATTTGCTCAGTCTCAACGTCGTTGGCCACATAGCCCATGTCGTTGATTCCGCGTTTCAAGAACCGCGCGCCAGCGAAAAAGCGCGAGCGTCGCCCAATGATCGTAATGTACACAACCCGTCCAAAAATGTCAAGAGCTGCTTGATCAATGAAGCCATGAATGATGGGCAGGCACCAGTCATGAGGGCGTTTTAAGGCGTTACTTGCAGGTTTCAGCAGGTGATGATTCCAGACAAACATGCTGTTGAAGTCATGGCCGCAAGAGTATTTGCCTTCATTCAGTGATTCCCTCTGGCGGATGATGTTGTGTTGTAATGACCGGGTAATGTCATATGAGTAGCTGAAATAGAATGAACGCGAAAGATCGAGGTTGTTGAGGATACCCAGGTACCGTGTTTCCTCCGGGTTGCGATTGCTCATGAAACGTGTGCTGGACCCAGTCGTCAAAGGGACAAGCTCTGTATCGTCCACTCTATAGATATAGTGGCCACCCACCATTGCGACTTGCTGTCGTTTGGTGATGATCAGCATATAGTAAGACTCCGTAAACCGGATGAAGCCTAGCAAGCCCCAGAAAACACATTTCAGTCGGAGCCCGCCGGTAGCTTTATTGCCTACGTCAATACTAGTCAAGACTTCGTTGAGCTGTTGTTCTTCGTATATGGTGTCGTCCTCGAAGATGCTGATTAGACCGGGTGGCGAAGTGCGATCAACACGCAGTAGCTTGAAGGAGGTTTCAGTAATATCGGATCCTGCTATCCAGTACCGTGCGCTTGTCTCGTAAAGAGTGAATTTGTGCATGCGATGAGGATGGAGTATCTTCTCGTCTTCTCGCACGTCAGTCGTGTTGGTCTCAGTACTAGGTGGTACATCCTCGTCAGGAGATCGGTCACTCTCCACTTCATCTGCCCTGGCATCTGCAGGCAGATCAAGGGGCGCATCGTCTGGCTTGCGAAGTGAGTCGCCACTTAGATCTCTAAATTCCCCGGGCCTTCCAAGAAGCGGTTCGTCTGCGGCCGCACCAGAAGTGACATTTTGCTTTCCTGGCCGCGTCGAAGATGTTTTGGCAGGCGTTGGCCTCTCGTAGCCAACCGATTCCTCATGGATCGGTGCCGCGTCGACAGGCCCTTGATCCATGACTACACAGCCGCTGCCAGCTAGTCGGAGGTCGTGTAATTTTGGGTACCGCTCATGATTTTCTAGTTGTAGGTGCTAGCAAGAAGTCGTGGATTGCAAATTCGCAACAGTATTGCCTGAACTCCAGAAGAAGAATCGTCTGAGTCGTCTTGGGTACCTCGTTTGTCACTGTAATATGTCGATATCGATATGCTTATTCCTAGTAATGGTGATCCTCAAGTGTAAATCGTTTGGAGATGCCCAGGTTGGTGCCAAGCGAGGAGATGCAGCAGGTCGTGTTCTGGCGGTGAAATACGCTCTCTTGGAGTGCAGATGTGTTTGGTGGATTTTGCAGAAGTGATTGCAAGTTCGTGTATCTCATTAAATGTATGTGGCCTGTAATTTGATGCAAGAAGACGAGATGATCTCGAGGCATGGAAGAGTGCTGTGCTGCATCTCAAGACGTCCAAGGTCCGCCACCAGTGCCAAAAGTGGGGCCGAAGCTTGAGAGAGCGCGTTCGCGACCTTGCGGCCAAGAGCGATCACTAACGTTACAACCTCCCAGTCGCAATGTCAGTGACCACCGTACGAACACCAACACCGATCTTACAAGCGGTCGATCCGTTCACGTGGAAATGCCTCCATGAGAACCCACGGTGTCCGCTTCACCCATCAATCGGCTCATGAGACCGATCTCTAAACATAAGCAACAATACATCAACACCCTGAACGCAACCTTAAGCCTGTGATACAGTCTACCGCAGACATGGATACTGGAATCGCCTCCAACACGTCTGTCGTGCCCTCTGCAATGGATCTTCTCATGGTGTTTCCTCGCCTGGCGCATCGAGCCGGATCTTTCCTACACATGCCGGAAGTTGTGGAGGATGTCATGGACAAAGTATGGAGCGGAGGGAGCACGATAGCACATGCTACGGCTGGGGAGGAAGCAATCAATGCGACCCTCACAAATGTCACAAGCGTGGCGGCGACGGCACAAGAAGCGATTGCGCAAAGCACATCGGCCGGAATGCAAGCGGCGTTTCAAAGAGCTTGGATACAAGGCACGACGACAGAAGGATCCTCTATCGTTGGCATGATGCTACAAACCATGGCAAGAATCAAGAACTTTGGAGGCATCTTTTCCTACCTGACCTCTCGTTGGGCGCTGGCAACATTTGCTGCAGCTATCATACTGAACCGCGCTCAATTCTATGCTTCGTCCCGCGAGCATCTGCGTCTGAAATGGCATGTACGCATGGGCGTATATGCGGTGCCTATTGGAGCCATTCTTCGGCAGCTGATCATCATTCTGGAGGCGCTTCGCTGCCAAACCTCTCCGGATTTCGCACTGCTGCGTTATGGAGATCCGCTCCAAACATTGGCTTTGGATTTCGGCGGACACGATGACCTTCTCTACAGGCTGGCCTCTACCTTGTTGTTCTGGAAAGATGACGCCACGTGCTGTGCTGCACGTAACATGTCTATACCTGCTCTGGACGGTGACACTGCCCTCTTGCGCGGATCAATGTCTCTACTCTTCGTCTTCTTCATGACGCTATGCTCCAGCCAGCTCTTCGAAACCCTTGCATGCGCCCTGCAAGGACGACAACCGATGCCAGAATTTGGTATGACCATCTTCGAGCACTCCCTCGCTTTCGCAGAATGCGAAGCCATGATCAGCAGCGCTCTGGGCTTTGGGTTCTTCGGCGTTTCTAATTCTGACAGTAATACATCATCAAGCTCGTCAGATACCCCCGGGATTCTGCTCACTAGAAGTGAGATACTACAAAGGCTAAACGTTCCCCCGGAAGTCCTGCTGGTTTGTGTCATCTCCTGCTTGAGTCACCTCAGTAGCGCGCTGCTGGCCGTAGCTGGTCTGCGGGAAAGAGTTCGCCTGATCAACACGGGTATCTGGGCGTGCTGCTATATGTCAGCCTTTGTCTGGAGCTTTGCAAGAATCTTCATGTATCCCCTCGAAAGCGTTAACGACCTTGGTGTGCTACGTTTTCCGACTGTCTGCGTGGTCGGCTTCATACCGCACCTGATCATCTTGATTGGAATCATTCTTTGTAGCCTGATCTACAGCATGGCGCTCCTTTTGACCACACTCAACGTTCCAGAAGAAGCAGCTTCCGAAATGAGCTTCAAGCAGCGTTTCGAATGGGCATACCGAAACTTGCAAGCCAACGTACAATTCTCTCAAGCTTCCGCCATCCGCATCAAGATGTCAGAAGACTTCTACACCACCATACTCAAGGTTGGATTCAGTGTTTTGACTGCGGCCAGTGAAGCAGTCTATCTCAACGAAGGCAGCAGAATTCAGGTCGCACAAATGACTTGGCTTGAAAGAAAACGCATTGACGAAGCGGTGGTGCGCATAGACAGGAAGAAGTCCACGGTTCCACCAGAACTTCTTGGGGAAGAGATCGCGAAAGGGGTCGATTTCATCGACCACGAGAATGCCGCATTTAGCAAATCGCCATATGCCCGTGAGCGCAAATCAAAACCCAAAGGATCGGAGATTGAGCGTGCCAACGCCGTGGAAATCGATAGCGGGCTAGGCATCAAGCAGAAAAGAAGCAGGATGCACCTCACGATGGATCTCGTCACTGGCGTTTTCTGGGTGTCAGTCAGCCTGCAAGCACAAATTTGGCTCAGTACTCTTCGCAGGCTAGGTATTCAGAGACGTCCGCTTTGGCTGGTCAAACTTGCCGGGTTCGGGGATGATTCAGGCAATGCATCATCGACACATTTGAACCGATCGGCAGACAACCTTCAGTTCTGGATGGTAGGACCAAGCGGCGACATGGGTCTTCCTCAAGACCGCAATGTGGACGTCGAAGCAGAAATGCGACGGAAACATCAACGCACAGGCACTTATTCGACCGAGGAAGCCCTCGGCGAGAACGTGTACAGTTGGTGGCGAAGCGGAGGTTGGTTTGGCGATGTCGACGGCAGCGGCGAGTACGAAGAAAAAACTACTGACGACGACGACGATCTCACCAGTGTGATCTCAATGTCTTCAAACGCAAGTGTGGCTGACGACTGGTCTGACGTGGAAGAAGAAAGTGGACGTCGAACGCCGACGCAGCGCGACCCATACGCGGATCGCAGCAGAGAGGCTACGCCTTCAACCGACGGTGGCTTGGATGTAAAGACACTGTCAAAGCTACTGAATCCGCAGTCTGCGGCAGAACGAGACGAGGCCCGTCTTCTCTCGTACAGTCTACAGGCTGACCGCCCGTTGACCCGAGCGCAATTCCGACGTACGACAGAGCGTCAACATGCCGAACTCCTCCGCAGCTCTGCAGCGGCCTACAGCTCAGCTGAAGACGAAGAGCGCGACCTCGAGCAGTTCATACTAAGCCAGAGGTCGAAGGGCAAAGCCAAGATATCACAGGCCGGTGGCAGTTGGGAGAACGGTGGCGAAGGCATGGGCGAAGGCGGACCGCAGTGTGTCGTTTGCCAGACCACGCCTCGCACGATTTTGGTGTGGCCTTGCGGTTGTTTAAGCATGTGTGACGATTGTCGGGTTGGGTTGGCGGCACGCAACTATACCAAGTGTATTTGCTGTCGTACGGACGTGGCGGCTTACTCCAGGCTGTATGTGCCGTAGGTTGTTTTGATAGAAGCATATTCATATGTGGATGTTTGCTGGCATTGTGCAATGATTAGGTATGAGTCTGCTTGGCTTAACTTTTCATTTTCCAGTCCCAAGACATTTGTATTGTCTAGGCGTCTTTGCACAAGAAACACACTTGCATTCAACTATTGTACTCCATAAATGATAGTAATATTGTGCATGGTCTCCAGACACAAGATGCTGCTCTGTGCTGTGCTTCACGAGTCCCGAAGCACTGTTCTCATTGGTCAACTTATCTCCGACATCAAAAAGCTTAGATTAGATCAAACCCCGATTCGATATCATTAGCCTCTGACGAAACCTCCTCCTCCTTCAGTATCGACTCCTCAAGAGCACCGTCTCAACAGCATCACGTCAACTACGGGTCCGCCTTTCACCATCTCAGAGATCCACCAACGCTTCACGACTTCACGACACGCTCTCAAGTGCGCCCCATAACTTTGGCGCCGTCACCTCTCTGCCCACTCCTCTCGCCACCTCATTTTATGCAACCCGAGTCTCCTGCGGCTTCAACACCAGACTCGACTGAACCCGCCTCACCACATACCGCAGCACCATCCACCCAGCATGGCGTTCCTGATCGCGACATCGGTGGCGTCTCACTCTCCGGTCTCAGTCATTCAGGTCACGAGAATGCAGTGCGAACGCCAGCTGAGCAGCTCGCCGCCGATGCTGCACTCGCCGCTTCGCTTCAAGAAGGATACAATGTCAGCCCCGACCAACGACGACTGAGCCCTCCTATACCAGTCGAGACCATCTCGCGTAAACCATCCACCCCACTGCGATCTGCGAAGAACAGAATCGAGGAATATGAACAGGCATCGACGCCGCCACTTGCTAGGAAGAGGGAGGGGCCTGCATTCGAAGTGATCAAGAAGCAGAGAGACCCAGAGGACAACCGCAGCCCAATTGCTGAGCTTCCCAACGAGATCTTGACGCATGCGCTTGCGCATCTTGCCCCCAATGACTTGGCTGCAGTCGCGTCGGTTTCAAGACGCTTTCACGACCTTGTCACCACACCACATGCGTGGCGAAGCGCCTTTGCTCGGCTATTTTTGGGAGCTGATTCGATCGATGTACTCGAGCGTGAGTCCGACGACGAATCTGACGCCGTGGTGCGGTCCGAGCGACGCGCTTTCACGCGTCTCACTTCGCTTGCTTCCTGGCGAAGTGAATACATCCTTCGCACAAGGCTTCTGCGCTCTCTGGAACGCGGCAAGCCTGTACAAGCTCTTGCATCACCTCATGCCTCGAGAAATGGGCAAAGTCACGTCGCACAGTCCACGTTCAGATACGGCTCGCATCTAACACACCCCGTCAACCATCTGCATGCTACCTTTGGGACGGGTCTCAATAAGCGTATGCCGCGTTTCATCCATGGCGCTGACGACATCGGCACTGCAACCAGCAGTGATCCCTACATTGGCAAGATTGATCCCTGGGGTTCTGCCGACCCTCAGATGTTCTTGCAATTTTACGAGCGCTTCCCTGGAGATGCTCAATACGGCCTTGGACCAGGAGAAATAGTCGGGGTACCCAATGTCATGGACGTCAGTCAGCCATATGGCATGATTCACGGAGAAGGGTCGCCATCCGGCATGGTTTACTACCGGTCCACTGAGGAGAAGCGCGGCCGCTTTCTTCCTTTCTCCTCTGCCATGAGCGCCCCGGATCTTGGTATCCCACGGATTTCGTCCACCAACGAAGCCATATGTGCTGTGTGGATTGCCAAGTCCACAGTCATTCCCTCAATGACTGATGGACTGATTGGAATGCTGTCTGGCTCATCACTTGGAGTCTTGACGTCGTACAGCGTGGGCGCCACCACCACAGGCAATAACCGCGACCAACGTTTCGGACGTGGCGAAATGACTGCACGTTGGGTCTTGAGCCCAGGTGTACCACTGATTGCTATAGCGGTCGACAACGAATACAGTCCGCAGAGGCAGGCTCAAAATCGCATCTGGGGTGTTGTGCTTAACGCGCTTGGAGAAGTCTTTTATCTCACCAAGTTCCCCCGTCGTTCCGACTCTGACCGGGGTCAACGCATAGATGACGAGTCTCTGGAGCGCACTGCTTGGCTCACCGGTCGCTCTGTCTATTGGAGCATTGTGGAGTCAAGCAGGCGCACTGCCAAACCTGACCCATACGCAAAAGCTGGTCCTGATGGAAGTTATTCACCACGCACCTCCTGGAACGGCATGTGTCTCAGCAAAGATCAACTGCTTGCCGAAACCCGCGAAATTGCCGATTTTGCGACGCGAAAACCAAAAGACTTCCGAAAGGTGTGCTTAGGTTGGGATATGCGTAGGAAGCTTGAAGTTGATTTTGCCGGAGACGATGCGCACAATGCCGGTGAAAACATTGTGGTTATCGAATGCGGATTTGAAGAGGATCACGATGCTTCTTTGACGAGATTCTCGCGCTGTCGGGTTGAGGACAAAATCCCGGCAACAGCAGTTTCCCGCGCTGCTCTGGATTCCTCCATCGTCAACGATATACGCAAGACATCCTTATTTGGCACTAGCGCTGAACTTGAATCCAAAGTGGAACCTGCTATGCCACCGCAGCATGCCATTGAAAGAGGCCCTTCACCGGACGATGTTACCGGATCCATCACACCAAGACCTATGATCGAGGAGTGGAGGACTTCGAAGCTTTCCTTCGGCAAGCTTAAGACACTTCAGATCACAGCGACTACGATTGATTGCTCGACCCATGCCGTCCAGACCATGTGCGAGGACCCATTGCTTAGGTTCTCCGGCCCCTCTACAGCCTCTTCGCCATCTCTCACGCCGATGTCTTCCGACGGTCCCCTAACCAGCCCAACGGATGTTCCAGGACAGCGCGCCAGGCTGCTAGCCGTCGGGACGCATACTGGAAGTGTGATTCTGTGGGATGTTCGTGCACCACTCTCGAAAAGAGCTGATGTCGTCACCACCATCGATCCCGTTCGCATGATATACACGCAATCTCCGCAGATTGCCTCTCTTGCATTGTCATCGCTTTATCTAGTGCACGGCGGCAGTGACGGACTGGTGCAGGCCTGGGATCCTCTCGGCTCCAGAGGCACTCCAGTGCGCACGCTGAACTCGAAGTTTGCTTCTCGCTACCACCGCCAAGCCATGCAGGCGCAGCCTTTGCCTGCAGGCGTCCAGGGCGTCAACTACTACGCGGCTGCGGCGATCTGCCTTGACCCGGATCCTACAGTCCTTCGAGGCATGGTCTCGCTGGGGACGGTTCTGCTGTACTGGTATTACAGTTCATCTGCCGCTGATCAGTACAAATCAAACAAACGTCGACTCCGTCGCGCTGAACGAGGCAGCAATAATGTAGGCGATAAGTTCTCCGGCGCCACTCGCGTGAATCTCAACAATTACATCGCGAACGAGCAGATGGAAATGGAACGGGAAAAGGCCAACAAGAAGAAAGAAAGCGAACGTTTCGCTGGTCGCTTCGGCACGGGCTTGCTCGATGGCAGCGAAGAGGAAATGATAGCGTACGCCGCCATGCTGAGCCAGGAATCCCACGAGCTCGAAATGACACGTCGTGATTCCGACTCGGCCAGTGCGACTGACAGTGCACCTTTCACCGCCAGCGAAGCAAACACCGTCTGGAGCAGCGACACTGCCACGCCGCCGCAAAGCGTTTCTCCAAACACCTCGAATCCGAAGACGGACGACGAGTACGACGCGGATGTAGCAGAAGCGATCCGGCTTAGTCTCGCAGCGACGCAGAATGCACCGACATTCGACATACCTTTCCGCCAAGCCAAGTCGAAAGGTCGGAACAGGAGAACGTCGTCTGCGTTCAATTCGGTCAGTAATTCGCCGATATTGACCGCCGGTACGAGTCGCGAGGCTGAAATGAGTGATCTGGACTTTGCGATTCAGTTGAGTCTTGCTGAGGAACAGAGTCGAGCTGATGCTGGCCTTGACAGTCATGAGGCTTCCCGCGAGGGCGGCTTTAGTGGCAAGGGCAAGGGTCGGATGGAGTGAGCGGAAAGTTCGTTCGATAGGTTCCGAGTCGCGTTTGTTTATCACACTCAGTAGGTATATTCTAGCTTCCTAATACTGCATTTATCCAAGATTGATTCACGCGCGCTACAAGTCGTCTGTCACGCGAGCTAACTTCCCATAATTCATTCATCAAATTCGTTAACCAAGCACTCCAAACTCCCTTCCTACACTACACCAAGTTGCAGCATTCATATCCTCATTACCTACATACACCCCATCCTCCTCCCCATCCGACACCCAGCGCGCCCGCCAGCAGCAGCACCACCACCACCACCCCTCCCAGACGCCGCCCTCCTCTCCTCCAACCAAGCCCTCTTTTCCGCCCTCCAAACCTCCCTCCTCTCCTCCCTCTCAAACCGCTTCGCCTCCCTCCGAGCACGCATCCTCCCGAAGAACCCCATCTTCACGCTCGCGCTGCCTCGCCTTCCACCTCCGACAATTTCCTCTTCTTCGTTGTAATCATAATCATTAGCAGTATGGTCAGCATGGCCAACCTCCGGCGCCAGAAACGCACGCCTCTCTTCTTCTTCGTCCCCCCTGCGACCGCTGTCTCGCGAATTAAACGAGTTGCCGCTAAATCTCTTCTTGTTGTTGTTGTTGTTGTTGTTGTTGTTGTTGTTACTACTCTTCTTCTTCCTTTCCGTCTCCCTAACGACTTCCTCATAATCCGGCGGCGGGGCTTCGTTTCCGTAGCCATTTCCGTTTCTGTCTCTTTCTTTTTCTCTTTCCCCCTCTCTTTTCCCTTCTTCGTCTTCATCGTCGAACGCCACCACGGCAGCGTATCTCCCCCCACTGCGCCCTATGTCTTGCATGGAAGCCGATTTGCGCTTTTGTTTGTGGGTTTGGTAGGCGCTGTAGAGGGCTGCGCTTAGGGTTAGGATTGGGGGTTGTTGGGGGGTGGGGGG
>Ga0265797_10009963_pt1 | contig 12195 bp, 10 predicted proteins | sample P2T30metagenome_FD_192433 | JGI IMG/M metagenome (GOLD analysis project Ga0265797, IMG submission 192433) | Plant litter microbial communities from East Loma Ridge, Irvine, California - P2 T30 | ecosystem: Environmental > Terrestrial > Plant litter > Unclassified | place: USA: California... | reverse complement strand
CCTTGGAAGCTCTCAATCGAGAGCTGGGAATAGCTCCAAGCTTGCTGCAGGTTGGGCTAGCTCGTCATGGACAGCTTCATGCCGGCTTAGCGGGTAGTCGCACTATTGGTAGCCTCGACGGCACCGAGGTCTAGTTCGCGGTAAAGTGGTCCCACTTGGCTGCTTTTTGCGATAGACCATTGTCGGGCATGATGGCAAAACGGCGGTGTTGAGGTGTGATGGGGCTACAGGTGGCCGGGTGGACCTGGTAGGATGCTTGCTGCCCATCCTGTATACGATGCATTTGCTGGCAGCGGGGCGGAGGGTTAGAGATACAGTTTGCTAGAGTGAAGGCCTTGATTGTTCCCTGCAATGCGATCAAGCCACAGTTCTTGGGAGCGGCTGCATCGGATGCCATCGCGTGGTGAGGTGCATGCAGATAGTGAACGCAAAGCGCCGATCTTCCGACGCGGTCGAATTGGGTTAGCTGGCTTGGCATCTATGGCCACGTGACACCGTAGAGCGGCGGCGATGAGACGCGTCGCGTTCTTTTGCTTCCATCCCACCTTTTGCACCAGCAACACAATATGACATGTCAACGGATCCGCCACCGCGTCCCTATCGGCTATACCCCGCCTATTGTTTCAGAGCATCTCCTACATACAATATATGGGTGAAGCTCACTGCTGCAGATGTACAAGGTCTTCGGTCTGAGAAGGACTTCCAAGGTAGCAGCCATTCTAACGAGTGCTATGACTATTGCTGACACATGAACAGCCCAGCGCATTTATTTCCATCTCAATCACCCTATCCGTTATGTCCGAATCGTCGGCGTCGTAGTGGCCATCGATGACATCAACCTCAAATACACGGCTCTCACCATCGACGACGGAAGCGGTGCGACCATCGAACTCAAGATCGTACGATTACCTCCCGTTGAGAAGAACCCCGTCGATACGTCTTCAGACACGAAGACCAAGAACTTGAATATCGTCAGTCGATTCGGCATCTTCGACGTCGTCGTGACCGGCGAAGCCCTAGACATCGGCACAGTCGTCAAGGCCAAATGCCTCATATCCGAGTTCAGGGGCGTAAAGCAACTGGACTTGCAGCGCATTTCGGTTGTCAAAACGACCAACGAGGAAGCACAAGCTTGGGCCGAGACTGCTGCCTTCAAGCAAGCAGTCTTGTCGCGACCATGGCGTATAACGTCAGCCGAACACAAGAAGATCAAGCATGCTATCAAGGCGGAAAAGAAGAAGGAACAGGATAATGAGCGACTGCAGGCGGAATACAAAGTCAAGAAAGAGGAGCGAAGGCTGGCGAAGGAGGCATACCTTGCCCAGAGGGAAAAGAAGCTTGAGGCGCGACGGAGGAAGGAGGAGGTCATGCTGAATAGTGGCGCTTTGATATGAGCTGAGGTTCCCACACGGGAGCCTTGTGAGTATGCCAAGTTGTTGGATGGGCGCGCGGTTTTGGTGGCGCAGCACGTGGCCTCAGCCCGGCCACTTATAAAGGTGTCTCTGTCCCATCGTGTCTTCCTGCCCTACACACACATATTTCACCAGCTACGGAAGCTAAGTTTGAGCGTTATTACACGAGGCTATGGAAAATGCCATTTTTTCTCCACGTCAATCCAACGAGCCCTCGCACGAACCTTCCGGCGAGGCTAAAGGCCTCACCATGTCCCTTGACGCGCGATCTGTACTCCAGTACGACCGCATAACACAAGATCGCTATATTCGAGTCATCGATTTAGCTCCCGGTACCTGGGACGAGCCTGTTACTTGTTCTTTGAGGGCGGTCCATCTGGACGATGACGACCTTCGCTACGAAGCAATTTCATATGCCTGGGGCGACCCCACCGATCGCAAAACCATCATGTGCAATGGGTGCGACGTCAGTGTAACACGCAGCCTTTTCGAGGCTTTGCAACGCTTCCGCTACACCTTTACCATACGGACGCTTTGGGCCGATGCGCTATGCATAAACCAGGCCGATAACAACGAAAGAACCTCGCAGGTGCGGCTGATGAGGTTCATCTACACAAGAGCTGCTCGGGTGCTTGTGTGGTTAGAGCATGACAACGATCACGTAGTCCAAGATGCTTTGAACGCTATATGTCGATATGTAGTTCGATCAGATGGCTTCGCCGACTTCCCCCAAATCCGCATGCAGGAACAGAGCTCGCAGATACTCTATAAATGGCGTGGTGTGCCTGTAACGAGCGTCAGCGAGGACGATTCATCAGATATCACTCTTGCTGCGATCAACGCTTTGCGTCATGTATGCTCCTCACCCTGGTTTAGGCGCGGATGGGTCATTCAGGAGGTGGCATTAGGCACCTCGGCGTCGGTCCATCGAGGGCACGCTGAAATTGGCTTTGAATGGCTAGGAATTGCGATTCGATGTTGCATTACATCGCCTTCAGTGTCCATGTGGGGTTTGAGTTTCGGTATAATGCAGTGCTACCACCTCTTCGAAATGAGTCCGTCGCTCAATAACTTCGGATCTCCTCAGAAGTCCTGGTTCGCTCTGCTTCACGCAACCAGGGGAGTTACTTTCAGTGAGCCAAAAGACAGAATCTATGGCCTGCTTGGACTGAAGACGGTTGATTACAATCCTCCGGATGGCCGGTTATTGGTAGATCCAGATTATAATATTACGACCGCGGAATGCTATCGCAGAGTCGCAAGTAGACTACTCTCAGGGCCTTACGATCTCAGAGTGCTTTCTTGGGCGGGGCGGCCTTCTATACTCGTCAAGGATTTGCCATCGTGGGTGCCGGATTGGAGCGGGTCCCGAATCACTTTATTTGGGAACGTGCCTGATCCAACTTGGTTCACACTGGAGAAACCAGGTCTCCCTGATATATCTGAAACAGCGAAAGGTGATGCGAACTGTATTCAGATCGCTGGTTTCAGGGTTGATACTGTAGACCGGCAAGTCGAAGAATTTGTGGACCTAGGAGATCTTGAGAAGGATCCTCACGGACCTGCACGCCTCCAAGCCGTATTCCGCTCTTTGGATCAAGTATACGGTCAACGATGCCTTGCCTGCACATTTGGAAACGAGTCCAAATATCGATCTCTATGCTCTGTCCGTGTTGCGAATCGTGTAAGCGAATACCACACGTTCATGACTAGGGATTTTACTCAAAACGTATACCAGGCTCTGGCGACGCTACGATTCGTAGACGATTCTGTCTCCACATACATACCAAGTGCGGATAGGTTCTTCCGCCGATGCCTTTTTGATCATCCTGGCCACACCCTCTTCATCACTAGCACAGGAGTGCTAGGTCTCGGGCCCGAAGCTGTGCTCCCAGGCGATGTTGTCGTCGTACTGCATGGCTCTTTTATACCTTTCGTCCTGAGACCTGCGAGCGATGGCCTCTGGAGACTTGTAGGAGAATGCTATGTTTACGACGTCAACGAGGGCCGCATTCATAGAGAATGGGAAGAGAAAGGCAGCGTGTCAGAGAAGTTCTGCATTTACTAGACCGCCGGTACCAGACAAAACTACTACTGCGCCTGTCAAACGCTCAATCGACCTCATTCTCCGAGTATACAGACTATGCTCTTTCCTTAAAGTGGGAATTTGGTGGCGATAGTCTAGGCGTGTCGCTACCACAAAACCTAGGCCCCTTCAATTGCATCGACAACGCCCAACGCAGCTCATTAAGTTCAGTACGAGGGCCCAAAACATCATCGCACGATTACAAAAGGACACGATCGCCGAACGCGTTGATTGAGCTGTGACGTAGGAGGCTCTGTACGATGGGACGGGAGTGAGTTGCTACATGGTTTACCACAAGGACTATCGAGGCCGAGGTTAATAATAACAGTGGGGATCATCTTTGACACACCGAGCACATTTTCGCAAACATTTGTTGCTTGCGAGGTTTCGTTCAACCATAAACTCGGAGGGCCTTCGTGACAAAGAGGAGGGTCGTACGCAGTTCCAATCCCAACACAGTCTCGACGTCGACCAACACAGACTCGAAACGTCAAATGCAATGCGCCATCATTGCTACGCCTATCACATCTCGCGATTTACGGCCGCAACGGACGCTATCTTATCAGCTATACGGCCAATGTAGTGCGGTGCTTGCCCATATCTGGATGACTGTTAGGCTGCTCGTTACCTTCATTGTGACCGCGGAGGTCAGTGCGGGGTTTCGTATACAAGCTATTTCGTAATTGATGCCTGGCCCTTACTTCGATCTCGTCAAATAGTCAACTCCTCGATCGTACTTTCTTGTCCCCCCTTTCCTGGTATATGAGTACTGCTAAGGTGTACCATCAGCGCGCAACCGCTTGGACGACAGACGGCTAACCCTCCTACCCCTTGTTCAAGCTCAGCAGCCCGCCGCACACGACATTCTCTAGCACATTGCGATCCGCTTCCTCGACCAGATGTACCGCTACGATGAATACGTTGACGACAAACTCATCGGTCGCATTTACCGACTCCGCAATGACCCGAGTCGCATGTTCTCCGTCTGCCTATCGCCCCCTTCGTCATCAAAGTTATACCTTACCTCGGAGCAATACAAGTGGAAAATGAGGGTACTCCCAACGCAGAAGAACGACAAAATGCTTCAAGTCATCAAGAAGACGATCATCGAGCTGAACAAGCAATACATGCTCTTCTGGCGCATTGGTCTACAAGTCTCGCACCTGACGATGAGCCCTCCCCTGTGGCCCCGCCACTTGGAGGAATACTCGACCAAGCTATACGCTTTCAAGGAAAAGGATCGAGAGTTTCCGATGGCAGTTGAGGCAACACTATCTAGAGGCTGTCGCGTTTTGACGGCGGTAACCATTCTGGTGCGTAAGAAAGACGACATGAATGGACCCAAACCCGGTATGCCGCTGAATACGTGGCTTCTGTCCCTGGCCAATTCTCGGAATAGCCTGGGTGAAGCTGGTTGGCAGCTTCAGCGGGGGTGGTGGACTTCGAACGGTCAGAACTTCCCCATCATGACTTTGCCTGCCGAGATACGTTGCGAAATTCTCCGGCAAGTCTTGAGTGGTAATATCTATCCCGTCGCCAGAGAAAATCCGAATGTGTCAGGACCTGTAGTCTTTCTGGGAGCGAATAGCGGGAATATGCCTGTATCTCATTGGCCTGAAGTCCCACCGGCTTCCCGGCCAGATCCACCCAACTATGCCATCCTTCGAGCCAGCAAACAGATCTACGATGAGGCCCTGAAAGCGGCGTGGGAGGGTACAACAAAGCACTTCGCGGATGGCCCATGGCTGGAGAAGGTGCTAGAAGCACCAATTGCCCCATCTAACTATCGCTGGCTCACTCATATCCAACTCTCCATGAATACAAAAGAATGCTTCCGATTTTTCGGGATTGACATTCACCCCGTCCTTCGATTGCCGCCGCTTGTACCAAAAGCTCGTTTGCTGCAAGGGATCGCTACCCTTAAGAACCTCGAAATCGTATTTGGATCACCATACGTCCCCTATTCGAACCCTTGGTATTCTTTTCCCAATCGCCCGCCAACTATAGCGAAGTTTCCGTGTCATAAGATCATGGTCGAGTGGGCGCTCATCTTCGCCTTTCCATACCTCAAGCACATCCCGAATGTTCGGCTCGCAGGCTGTATCAAGACCCGCACAAAATCGAAATGGGAACACATCCTGAGTAATGAGTACTACCTGCGGAAAGAAAGCTTCAAGACTCACGGATACGACCCTGCTATGGAGGCTTATGAGCTGTTAGAAGAACAGCGCCCTGTGCACCGGTAAGTGTGAACTCGTCTAGTTTCTGACACTCCTTGGACTGACCGAACGTGACAGGCCACCGATATGCCTGTGTCCCGCTTCTTGCTCACTGGGACACCGTCCGACAGGTCTGAAAGGCTTTGATTATGACGACTCATACGTGCCGCCTCCACCACGGAGACCGCCGCCGCCACCGCCGCCGAAGAAGAAGAGTGCGCCAGTTCGGCCCGGCCAACTCTGGTCAAAGGTTCACGTGGTATGTCTACGAGCTCTTTAATGAGAACAAGCTTTACTGATATCGTTGTAGACTGACCAAAACGTACGGGACGACTGATCTCGTCTCTCACTGACCTCTGGTATTGATGGAGTAACAGGATAGCGCAACATGAATTGGGTGGATGTACACGTTGCACTATGTCCGATGCTTTCGGGCGATGCTTATTCCTCTCGGTATCTTGTTGTTGGCCTGTGTTAGTTTGCGCAGGCTGAGAAGCAGACGGTGTAAGGGAATGGGACAGAGGCATAGGTAAAATCTATCGCTCCAGAAACGACACATGCAGAAGCGCACAAGGCGTCCTTTATCAATCTGAGACTCCTTTCATCTATCCAGTCTTCATTGTCGCGTATCCTTTCCAGTCGCAGACTGAGAGTGTTGGCGTTAGGGGTTGTAACATGGTCGGTCTAGACATCGACAACTGTTCTCGCTGGCTTCAAAGATATTTCTCTGCACATCACACATCACGAGGGTTTTACGTACATACGAGCCTTGATCCCCCAAAACCTTTCTTTAGAACACGATTTCTGCCTGTTACAAGATTGCTTTCCTTGACCTGCGCAATTGTTAGTTCCACGGGGTCACTAACAAAAGCTGTGGGTGATCAGCTATAGCAAACATGGTCTGGCTTAAGAGCTGCCTAGGTCATCGCAATCTGAAATAATCTAACGTCTTCATTCAACGACCATGAGCGATAGAGCCGAAAGATTAATGACAAAGTTGAAGAAAGAGTTCGGCAGCATACCACTATGGGAAACCGCACTCGTACAGACACGTTTTGAAGCAGGTGATTCGGAATGGGACATAACTCGAAAGTATTATCAGCATGTCCACGACTACAGCTACTATCGCCCGTTAGCTCGCATGCTACATCGCCGGTGCAAGAAGGACATCGGTGAATTCCCATCCATCACGGAAGACACGGTTCGCAAATGGATCTTGTTAGAGTATTGGTCCGATGTCGAGGTTATGGCAGAGTACCAAAGGCAATTCGATGAGGCAAAACCGGAAGAACGTCGAGCAAAGAAGCTTCTAGCCGAGATGAGACGAGATTTCGGGCACTGCACCACGGTGAACGAAGCGAAGATACTCCGTTGGATGGAAGGGAACTTGACGGATGAGATGGCAAAGGAGAAGTACAAAGCTGACATTGAACAGTCCAAGCTTGTCAGTCCTGCGAAAGCATTGCAGTATCGTTTGGGGGATGAGGTGTCGCGCGAACTCAATGTGTCAGTTTCTGACTTACTGAAGCAGTTCAAGGATGATCTTACGGATGATGACATTGTCAAACAGTGTCAGGAGGATGCGTCTAAGCCTTGAGGTGAAGGGTTCATTGCCTACCCGAGGGTATGGAATGTAAGAATTTCACAATGGTAACATGCGTCTATTCGTAGCGTAGTCTATCAACATAGTGAATGTCGCAATATACTTGTTTCATTGAGCCAAACAGCTCCGGCCTGCCTTGATCGGGCTAGCGCCTAATGACGATATTGCTGTCGCAGTCCGCTCCAACGCCCATTTCATAGAAGACATCCTTCGCGACCCGACTGACAATACTCCCGTATACTGTTAGACGGCAAGCTATTTGGAAAGACGACCCGCGTATCCACGGACTTCACTCCCTGCTTGCCACTTGCTCCCAACCCTCGACCTCAAAATATCACACCGCAGATAGCGCACCATGGCCGACGATAGCGCAACTTCCGCGGAATACAGGGTCTCGCGTGTTCCGCTGGGCGAATGGAGTAGGGACGAGTGTCTATACATCCAACTGCATAGTGAGCTGCTCATAGCCGTTGCACAGCTACCTGCCTCGCCCTTTCACTCCATCGACAATATCTCCCAGTATGTCGGGTATTGTCAGTACTTCGCTCTTCCCGACGCCACGACCGATGACTCTCTAGAACACGCAGGCAGCGGTGTGGTGAAAAACATCAACGCCTTCATCGACAAGCGAGACGAGCTATCTGGATGGGTTATGTGGGCTCTTCAAGCGACGAAGATCAAAGCTACCTTCGACAAGAAGTTCCACGACGTCAAGGTGTCACCGGCCATGCTTCGGAAGTACCGCGAAATACGCGAGCGAATGGGCTTCGATACATACATGAGCGATCCAAAAACCTGTCCGGCCCTCTGGTCGTTTCTTCAAGATGCTGCTCGCAACCAGTTTCCGGAGTACCAAGGAGACGTCACTCAGGCCGAGCACACACGAGATGTCGACAACGATGGTAGCGCCCGCTCCGTGACCGAATCCGGACCTTTCAACGACCAGGCGAACACATCGGACCAGGAACTGATGGAGGAGGACGACATATCTGCCGCGGGCGACGACGTGAACTCCGGAGCGACCGATGAGGAAGAACAATCAGAGCCTGGAGGCTTCGCGCAGGGTCATGTTCGCGCTAGATGTACAGGGACCAACAATGACGGAACAGCCTGTCAGCGAAGAAGTCTAGATATTGAAGAGAAGGATCGTGCGAGTTGGCGATGCCATCTCCACGATCCGGAGAAAAAGAAGATCACAGCTGCTGCTCGCGCGGCAAGGAACGCAGCGAAGAAACTAGCTGCGGCGTCAGAGTCCAAGAAGCAGAAGGGTGGTGACAAGGGAGGAGAGGAAGAAGATGCGAAGACAGGCGGAAAACGCGCTCGGAAGGCTGCAGCAGTGGCTGGAGAAGGAGCAGGTCAATCATCCAAGAAGCGCTCGAAGTAAGCGCCATCATATCAAGAATGGTATATATATCCACGGATGTCGGCAGAGCAGGCCCCCAAGCCGCTTCATACACATCGATAAAGAAAGTTTGGATTGAGGGCGAATATAAGTGAGGGACAAAACGGGCAGTTAAATATCGGCGGCGCATCAATTCTGTTGTGTGGTACAATGGAGATGAGAATAGCGAGGCGCTCATAGGGCATCTAGAGTTTTACGAGGGATTTCGGTTCGTCGTGTCGACCGGCTTGCGGTTCCAGTAGCAGGTCCTGTATGACAATGAAACGAGTCATTGGACGCTCTGCAATCGAGCCTTCTTGTAAAATCACCTGTGGCTTTATGGCACTGTCGTCATTCGTTGGAAGTGCCATTTGTGCCAATATGCAATTTGTTAGGGCGGCGAGCGATGAATGATGAGATGCGCGGGTGGTGGGCAGGGGCGAAGGATGGAGAGGAAATGAGGACGAGTTTGCAGCACGCTATGACATCATCACTATCCAGTGTTCCCGACGCGTCCGCGACGCGACAGCAACTCCGATCCCACCCCCCTCTAATAGCACCAGCGCAGCCCCGAGATGACATTCCCGCCGCCTCTCCATTTTCTCTTATTTGCCATCTCTGTCTCCCTAATCCTATCTTTAGTACCCCTTCAAGCTTTCCACTCCTCTCGAAAACATTCCCGTCTCACCGCTTCTTTCGAAGCCCCGTAGTACCTCGCCTTCGTATGGTACTGGCCAGACAAAGCCTTGTGAATACGGACGCCTGTAGAGTTTCCCTTGGCATGTACATGACGACTTCCCTGCAAGATGACCGTTTCGGGATCCTCGTAGTGATCTTCCGCAAGCTTGGACTCATGATCCAGGCCAGCACGACCTCTTTGTAGCAGTAACCCTGCAATGAACTCGTGGTACTTCGGATCTTGGACATTCTCCATGCGATCCATAAGTTTTCGATCGATGTACCAGGTCTTCTTGCGCACCGCAGTACCGGCCTGCAGGGAAACGCTACCAATTCGTTCCCAATATTTGGTCGTCCTTTGTGCAAGGAGTGACACGGGTTGTGTATCCGTATATTCTACCAGATTAACGTATCCGAGGCAGTCACTTTTGATAGCCATTGCTATGCAGAAATTCGCGAATTCTTGGCCGCCAGCAGAAAGGATCCGTTCCAGCTTCTCCAAAGCATTGTCGCCTTTGAGACCTACACCAGAGCGCACAAATGCTTTACTTTCTTTAACGGTGACTTCGATATTGACGTTGTTGATAGTGGTCTTGCGGTTGGTGCGTCCATACCTATACATGACTGCGTGAATAGCATCATCCAGCAGGCGACCGACTTTCGAACGATCCTTATAGGTCATGACCCATCCCCAGGGCCACAAGTCGTTTAACTCAAACAAGATATCGAATCTGTCGAGGTTGGTGGCATCGGCAACAGGTGTGTCAACCCATCGCAGGCGAGGCTCCAGACGTAAACCATGTTCGCGAGTTTCCGTCCTATGAATAACGATTCGGAGCGCATATCGCAACCCCACGCGCAGCGAACATGAGCGCTGGAGAACCTCGACACGGATTTGACGTGAGGCCTGACACAGGCCAGCAGCGTGGTGCTTTACGGGGCGAGGAAAGGCGGACGACCGAGGTTGATAGAGTTCAGATGGCTCATAAATGTCGAATTCGGATACATCCACAGGCTGCGGGTTGTGCGTAAGTAGCAGTAAATCGATGATCTCATCGCGAAGCTCTCGGGGCAGGGTGAGTAAGGAAGCCATGGCTGCACAATTTGACTAAAAGACGGAGGTAGCACTACATTTATAGAGAGTCGAAGGTGTGAATTGTTGGAATCCAGGCTGCTTCACTGGAGTACCAAGAGTTGCAACGCCAACGATGACTCCCAGGTAGGAATCCCTAGCGAGCCACTCACAGCCATTGCATTTCAGAGGCGACCGATATGCGAAGAACTTAAAGAGACATCCTGGGCTTTTTGTGCAAGGGTCTGCTTCAGTCTGTGGCATTGTGGGGCGATGTTACCATGGTACCGCCAAAGTCTTCGTAAGCCTCCATCTTTTCCGACGTTTTCTCCCACACCGCTACAAGAACACCCCTGGGCATCGCCCTAACGCTACACAACAACCTCGCACCCATGCCTTCACTTACCAGAGCTATGGCAGATCGCAGATGGAAGTGTGTCTCAGCCAGTCGCTACGCCGTGCAAGTCTCGCTTTGCATGTTTGCAGTCTACCTTTCCAGCCTCATCACGCAGACGTCTACTCCCACAGTCATGATATGGGGTAGCGCGCCATACATCGGCCTCATTGTCGCTTTCGGAACACGATTCGGCCCAGCCGATATGACTGCGTCCCAAACATACTGCGTCATCACTACAGTCATACTCTTATACCTCGATAAAGCCGCGACCGCTATTGGCAAGACTGCCGAGCCAAACTTCGAAGCGACTGGACTTCAGCACCGCGCTGTACACTTTGCGCTTGCTTTCTTCGTCCTTTCCGAGCTGGAATATCACCGACAATACTACGCTACGAGAGCTTGGGAATATTCAGATACCTCTTCGTGGCGTTCTTGGATTGCTGACGCCGATCGCACGTTCAATATCTCGAGACATCAGAGTGTATATTGGCATCTGGGATCTGTCGATGAAAGAAACAATCGGGAATTGAAGGAATCCTTCGCATCAACGGTGTACTACATCCTACGTGTGCTCCTCTTCGACAGCCTACCATTTCACTTAGTCGGTGGATGCTTTAATTACGCGATCAACAGCACGGTAAATCCGACCCCTGCGAATGGCCGCCTGGTCATGCAAATGATCGGAAACTTCAATGTCTTCTTCAATACAAAGACTATATGGGGCGTCTACTTGAACCTCTGGGTACTGTCCAGGGTCGTACGACAAGCCAACTTCATTACCGTTTGGGGCATCTTCCGAGTGTCATCTGGTGCTCTTGACTGGTGGAACAGGAAGCGAGTAAATGTGTCTCACGAACATTACGAGAAGTCGCAGGGTGGTGAATAGCTGTGACGAGTACATGCTGAGCATTTTCGGATAGTGTAGTAGTAATGCTAATTCATTTGAGTCTAATTGCCACGTCTTTTACTCCAGCAACATCTTCATAACATCAGCAGGCGTCCTCTTCGGCGCCGCAATCTCCAGCACCTCCTTGCTCGTCGTTTCCGCCTTCGCCTCGCCATTCCACGCCGATTGCGGAGCACGCTTGATAGAACCTATCACGTTCTTTGCCTGGTTCGACGCAGCGACCATGTCGTCTACGAAAGACAGATCCTTGAACTTAACGTCCTCAACTTTGGCACCGATGTGCTTCTCGACCATCGCTACAACTTCATCGCCTGTGATGTCCTCCGGGCCGTTGAGGACATACCTGCGCTTGTTGTGCGCAGAGGTGTCTTCCTGGAGTAGGAGATGCGCAGCAAAGACACCAACGTCATGGGGATCAATGACGCCGACCGGTCCATCAG
>Ga0265797_10009962_pt1 | contig 12196 bp, 13 predicted proteins | sample P2T30metagenome_FD_192433 | JGI IMG/M metagenome (GOLD analysis project Ga0265797, IMG submission 192433) | Plant litter microbial communities from East Loma Ridge, Irvine, California - P2 T30 | ecosystem: Environmental > Terrestrial > Plant litter > Unclassified | place: USA: California... | reverse complement strand
AGCGTACTGCTGCAGCTGTTGGCGTGTGGTGACTTGCGATGGCTCTCCAAAGCGTGCTCGGGACGGGTGGTCCCGGCCGACGATCCAAGCTGTCTGACAACTTCGATGACATACCCTTGTAGTTACACCGAAGGCTTTCACACCCTCATGTGTGAATACATATTTTGCCTCGGACATGACTCTACACTTCCTCACCTAACCATCGACCATCAAGCGTATTGCACGTACATGATTGTGATGGCCTTTTGATTGACCTGCCCGTGGTATTGCTCATCTTAGCAAAGTGCTGCTATCCAGCCACAGCACATCGTGATTGAACGATCATATAGAGACATCACACAAGCGAAGTATGGATGTTTGAAACTCTAGCCAGCTATGGTAGATATTGACACTTGCATTCTCCTCCTCCACCGAGACTCCAAGGTCACATCTGACCTGATCCGAAGAGCGCCTTCCGACGATTGACAGACTGCACGAGGGCTCATCACAACGCCGCATTTGGCCTGGATTGGTGTTAGCCATTCTGGGGCCTCTCCATGGACAGCATTTAAGCACGATGTCTAGAGTGCGAGATGAAGACTCACCGAAGGGGCTTGGACTTAATCTCTTTTGCCGGCCTGTTCGTTTGGCCTGCTGGAGACGGCCATGCCGTTCCATGGCCCTTCGTGCGGCTTTTCGGCAAGCCAACGCTCGATAGCAAATGGAGTGCTGGTACTGGAGCTGCCCCTGTTGCTCTCTGCGGCATTGCTGTCATGGACGTCGAATCCGTTCTGATCGCCAGAGCCGTTTGTGGCAGTCGTAGACCAGGCACGTTGGTCGCTTGTGGCACCATGTTGTTGCTTGGTAGGGTTCGACATGGTGACTGATCTACTTCGCGGCGCCAGGAAAAGGTAGGCAAAGTCTTGGATGGTGAGCAGTAATGCGGAATGGATTGAGATTGTGATCGAAGAAGTGACGGACCAGCGATATCTTCTCATAACTTATATCCTTCGCCGCCCCTCCTATTGTGGGAACTGTGAGCATGGTATGTTTTGGCTCTCTTGGTAGCCTGCCTGGCACGCCGTGAGGAGCTTGACGTTGCCCCCATGGCCGCCAGCAGGAACATACCGTGCGGCGTCAAGATATCAATACCTGGCGTATTGGAGCATCTTGATAAGGAAAGGCACCGTGCTTGTGGCTGCCAGGTATGTTTTAGCATGACAGCCCCACCGCGCAGCATACATGTATCGATGGTACTGGAAATGGCGGAGACCGATCAACCAGTATTTTCATTCTGACGCTGTGTATATTTGCATGCCCTCGAATGTGCCTGAATGCAGTGTATGTTTTGGCGCGTTTACGCTCGGACACCATCCTCATGTTCCACTTGATTGGATGGGTATGTTTTAGCGCGGCGGCTCGCATGCATCCATCAGCCTACGTGGCGCGGCTGGCCTCGTCTGATCATCCATGCGCCACTATGCAGGTATGAATTAGCGTCGTAGCACGTGGGAGCTGGGGTTCAAGTTGACATCACAGTCTTATTACATATACTGACCCGGCCTCCAGAGGGTCGAGGCCTCGGATTCAACCCTCTTCTTGCTCATAATCCCGCTGAGAACAGTTCGCAATCTTTCCAAGACACCCTCGAATCCAACAGCCGCATACAACAGGCCATGGAACTCACGACAGGTCTGGCTGTGCGCGTCAAGATTAATGGCTTCACAGCAGCTATTGTCCCAGGAGCACATCGAGACCCTACACCCCTCGACTGGAAACGATGGGCCCCGACGATAGCGGCACGTTACAAGAGCGAACCAGCGCGTGTGCTAATTGGTGAGATGAACGCACAAGGCTTGCACGTCACGTATGTACTATCACTGGTGACCCGTATTGACTACATATCTATTGAAGGCTAAGGCTAATCTTGAGACAGGGAGAAGATGTTTCGTGATCGCCTTCGCCAGTGGGGCATGAACGACAAGAATCGACGCAGTGCCGTTAAACCGAAACGAAAAGCTTTGCGATCGGCGGCCAACGGAGACAAGACCTCTCAACCCGGTTCACATTACAAAACGATTGCTTGCAACTCATCACGATCCGTTGTGCTTGGCCATGAGAACGTATACAATGTGCTGCAAACGCCAGCGGAGATTCTAGTGCTGCAGCGTACGCTCAAGGGCATTCTGGATTGGCAGCAGCACGCAGAGGATTCAACGGTCGATCTGGATTTCCCTTGTCTGCTCATAGACATGGAAAAATGCCTTCGTGTGAGCGACAACACTCCGTCCATGTGCAGAAGAATCGCGGCGCATCTCCGGACGACGAGTGCGAAACTCCGAAATCTCATGGTAACATGCACTCCACTGACAATTCTACAATCCGTCTACGTAATATCGTACCTCACATCCGAACGAAATTGCAGCCCGTGGTACTATGAAACCTCGAGGTTTCTTGTCAATGCAGCTGTCGAGGCTCTTCCGGATTCTCACCCATCGCTACTGCTACTGTGTTTGCTGTTCAGTAGCATCACTCCGTCACAGCTGGTCATGATCTACGAAGTAGGCTCCGATGTCATGAAGCAATGTGGTGGCGAAGCTGAATCTTTCACGTTTCGCTCTGAGATGCACAACGCTGCTTTCAAGCTTGGTCTGAGTGCAACAATGAGATCATATGCCGACGCATTGTGTGCTGCTACTCAGACTGAAGCAACCGATTCTGCGCGTCTGTATGACGTTGCAAGACTTTACCAATCGACGGGTCAGTACGAGAAGTCCTCTGACGCTTTACGAAGATGCTTGGCGCAATGCGAGGGTGAGAGCGACAGAGGTAGCACGATCTTGCTTCCTGCCTTGCGGCTTCTGTCCTTTTTGCAGTCTAAACAAAACGACTTCGTAGGTGAGGAAATAACCCTACAGAAGATTCTGAAGACTACCTTGGCCAGAGATCGACGTAAGTTGCACGCGTCGCAGCTGAGTATCGGTGAATTGGGGGCCATTTCGGAGTTGGAGACGTTTTACGCGTACTACAATCTCAACGAGAAACGTGATGCTCTGCACCTGGAGTACCCTAGTGCTTTCGAGCTTTGAGCAAAACATCTGCTCCAATGCTCCGTACAAGCATTCAGCACTACAGCCAGCTCCCATATTTATTGCAAGCCCGAGCAACACACTGTTTTCTCAAGTGGTACCATACATAGACTGCAATGAGCTTACTTTGGCATCACAAGTGACATGAGCATTCCAGAAGTTCACAATACAAATCGTAGCTCACAAAACACAACAAAACCTTAGATCTTCGCCTTAATCTCTCTTACCACCACTCCCCGCTCTCCATTCCTCTCCTTGTCTCTCAACACACGCCTCAAGATCTTACCGGAAGCACTCTTCGGAATCTCATCGATGAACTCCACCTCTTTCACAGCCTTGTACCTCACTTTCTTCTCCTTGACATACGCAATCAACTCCATCCCAAGATCATGTCCAATCTTCTCGCCACCCTGCGGCACGATATATGCCTTCGGGACTTCTCCAGAGTACTCATCGCTGATACCGAGCACGGCCACGTCGCTCACTTTCGGGTGTCCAAGAAGAAGGTCTTCCAACTCAGCAGGAGCAACGCCAATGCCTTTGACTTTGATCATCTCCTTGATCCTGTCTGTGATTGTAATGATGCCGTTCTCATCAATGGCGCCTTGGTCGCCGGTGTGCAAGTAGCCGTCCTTGTCGAATGATTCGCGTGTTGCTTTCTCGTTGTTGAGATAGCCCTTGACGATCTGCGGGCCTTTGGCCAGGATCTCACCCGGTTCACCGACGCCAGCTTCCGTGCCGTCGTCTTTGACAATCTTGACTGTTGTGCTGGCGACGACGGTACCGACTGCGTGAGCGTTTTTGTAGTCGTACAAGCTTGGCGGATGTGCGGTGATGCATGAGCAGGATTCAGTCATGCCGTAGCCCTGCTTGAAGCCAGTCTGCGGGAATTTCTTCTTCAGCAACTGGATGATCTCTTCACTCAGAGGCGCGGCTCCGCTGGAGAAGCGACGGAGGAAACTAAGATCATACTCGTCGACGATTGGGTCTCGGACCAGGCGGATCAGAATCGGTGGAACGAGGAGGAGTTCTTTGAGTTGGTATTCGACGACTGTGTCGAGCATGGATTTCATGGTGAACGAGGGCAGCATGATGACTTCAGCATTGATCAGAGCTGGCAGATGCAGAGCGTGGACGAGGCCTGTGATGTGGAAGGATGGTAGGACTGCCAAAATTCGCTTGAGGTCTGATGGAGTGATCTGTATGATTTGCAGACACTGGGCGATAACGTTCTGGTGGGCGATCATGACCTGGTGATCGCATTAGCTAATCGATCCTGGCGGGTATGCAATGTACTTACAGCTTTCGGTAGGCCAGTGGTCCCAGAGCTGAATGACAAGAAACCGCCTACAACAATTATTAGTGCCGGTTGGACGTAAGTCATCGTCCTACTCACAGATGTCGAAGTTCGTCTTGCCCTTAGGAATGGTAAAGTAAGGTACTTGCTCCTTCTCCTTCCTCCCCACCTCGATTAATTCCTTGATAGTCGTATGACCCGCCACCTCACCTTCCAGTAGAAACAGATTCTCCTTCGCAATACCAGCATTCTTCGCAGCCTGCACAGCAACATCCATACTATTCGGGTGTGTCATCAAGAACTTCGCATCAGCAGTCTTCAGCGCATAAGTCATCTCCTCAACATTGTACGCCGGGCTGGCGCCAGAGACTTTGCCTCCAACACGGAGGGTGGCGTGCATTGCTACTGGGTACCAGATGGTATTTTGGCTGAAGAGCGCGACGGTCTCGCCTTCTTTGAGGCCATAGCGTTTCACAAGAGCGGTGCTGAGATGCGTGGCGGCTTCTTTGACTTCGAGCCAGTTCAGGCGCTCTTTGGTGATGGCATTGGTGTAGCCTGCGAGCTGGTCTGCAGGGAATCGTGCTATGGGTGAGTAGGTGGGATGTTCGAAGAGCCATTGCCAGGTCGTGAGGTCGCGTGGGACTGTGCCGTATTATCAATGGATTGGTCTCTCATATATGCTTCATACTGTCTTACGGAGAATGTCATTTTGCAGGCTCTTGAACGGCATATTCACTGTTGGGTATAGCTTTGATTGGATAGACGATGAAGATGATGACTGGGAACATGCAGTGATACCGCAACAAACCTGTACATCACGCAGCTATCTACACGATCGCCACTCACGCATGGTGCCGCATTTGAGAGCCTCGGCCAGCAGTACAATGTACGTCCAAGAAGAAGGGCGGCACGAAGATCCGAAGAAGGCGGAGACACAACAGACGGCAAAGGCGGGGAAGAAGTGAAGCTTCTAGCCGCAACAAGACACACAGCAGGTTCGTATCATCAGGACATTCGATAGCTGACCATTCAAATGTGGCTGTACGGTATCTGATCTCTCTAGTCATCTCAAGAAAAAATGCACTTTCTATCCAGTCCAGGGCGCTATGGATGTGATGATGATGGGAGGCATGTTCGCTGAAAGAGTCCCTAGTGGACTTCAGTTCCCCACCGCAGGCAGCTATATGCGTAAGGTGTCAGTGATGTTACAACTGGAGCTCTAAGCGTTCTCAGGTTTTCCATCACCATCCGCATATTCCTCTCAAATCGCTCCTACAATGGCCGCCCAAGAAGTCAAAATCGCCATCGTCGGCGCTGGCACCATCGGCCTATCCTTCGCTGCTCTCCATCTTATGAAGAACCCCAATTGCACAGTCACCATCTACGACACCCGAGCAGACCTCAAAGAGTACATGGAAGCCAAACTGCCTCAATACCTGGTCGACGCGGACGCGAAAGAGTGCACAAGCCGCGTATCGACGACCGTCAGTATGTCGGAAGCAGTCGCCGATGCCAACATCGTGCAAGAGCAAGGACCAGAAAACGCCTGCTTCAAGCGGAAAGTGTGGTCGCGAATCGAACTTGTCGCACCGCGAGATGCTCTTTTCTGGTCGAGCACGTCAGGGATACCAGCTTCCGAGCAGAGTATGGACATGGAAGATCAGACGAGGCTGGTGGTGGTGCATCCGTACAATCCTCCACACATTATGCCGCTGTTGGAAGTCGTACCTGCTCCGTCGACGTCGCAAGAAGTCATAGATCGGACACTGGAATATTGGCGGAATCTAGGGAGAGTGCCAGTGCTGATCCGTAAGGAATGCACTGGATTTGTAGCAAACCGTCTTGCGTTTGCGCTCTTCCGTGAAGCATGTAGTCTTGTTGCGCAGGGCGTGGTAGGTGTTGAGGATCTTGATGCTGTAGTGCAGGCTTCTATGGGACCGCGATGGACGGTGGCGGGCCCCTTCAAGAGCTACCATGCTGGTGGTGGAGAGGGTGGTCTGGGAAGCTTCATGGATAAGATTGGAGGCACTGTTCAGGAATGCTGGGATGCCAGTGACAAGGATGTCAAAGCTGGCGACATTGTTGTTGGTGAAAAGTGGCAGGAAGATATATGCCGGCAGACTGATGAAGCTTATGGTGTCGTTGACACAGCTGAGCGTGACCTCAAGACCAAGGCTGTATTAAAAGCAGTGTCACAGTGATAATTGGAATCATGGATATTCGATTATCAGCTACAACGTATTTATGCCTTTGTCACTACTGTCCACTCTTACCCAGATCCATCGATACCAGCAGAGAAAGATAACGATAGCCGTTGAGATGGTTGGTTTCGGTGACATGGCACAAGGCAACGAGATTCACCACTCCGTACCCAGTGAATGTACTGCCTTCACATCGTCACGGAGCATACTGAGACGCCATTGACATGCATATACCGGGTACATTGAGTGCATGTGATTGGCAACATGAGCTGTGTATTGCCCCCCACCCGCTTATGCCGGGAGCTGTTCCCTTCCAATGAAGCGACCTCTCACTCCGCGCCTACCTTCACCTGCAGCATCTTCGTGTCTTCGTGTACCTCTAACCCATGCGAGTGAACCGGGCTGAGCCGTGCAAAGCCTCACATTTCTACCCAGCTGACAACTTCTGTTGCGAAAGTACTGCACTCTTTTCTCTTCTTACCACTAATCCCACATATTCCTCCTCGCGTGTCGCTGCTCTCGTGCTACTCACTGCACCCCAGAGCTCCGCAACGCCAGACTACTCTCTCTGTGCATACCATTCTCCTGCGTTTGTTGGCGCAAGAAATTTGAAGCAAGTTGACTGCCTGGAGCTCTAAGCTAAGCGCTGCGCGGTCAAGAGCAACATGTCAGAACAGACAGTCCTTGTCGCTTTATCGCCACCAAAGGAAGCATCGAACGACATGGACAAGTCTACAACAGCCATGCCGGTCACCAAAACCTTCCAATCGCTGCCACACGACGTCAAAAGCTGCATCATCGAGCAGATCAAACGACCCAGCGAACTCAAGAAGATGTGCTTGGTTTCAAAGGAGTTTCACAGCATCGCTGTGCGCTTCCTCTACCACCGCATCAGCCTCGATCTGGGCAGCTGCAAGGACAACCTCATGCCATCTTTCCTCAGCCCTCGCAACATTGGCCTCAAATACATCCGACAGATCCATCTTTACCTTGCACACGTCACAGACCGATGCAATCAAGAGCAGCAAGCGACCTTCGCCACACGCATGCTTCTGGAATTTCTACCTGAGAATATCCTCGAGGAGTTCAGGTGCGGCTTCATGGAGACGTGAGAGATTGCCGAGCTGCACTCTCGGTGTGAAGAATTCGCTGACCATAATGCTTACAGCTGGTGCCCATGGCGGCCATTTTCGGCAGACAACCTCATGTTACTCTATCGACGGCAGAAGAAGATGAAATGGCTCGAAGCTATGGACATGGACCGCCCAATCTTGCCGGAGTTGAAGAAGAATCCTGCAGTCGAAGATGGTCTGTTTGACAATGCGCGAACACTGGCCCTTTACCCCGAGAATCGGGACAGTCTGGACTGCGCAGGCTACTACGTTCAGAAAACCAAAGACAAGCTTGAGGAGTTGATCGTCCATACGCGATTCTTGAATATCGACGACGATAGTCCAGTTAGAAGCAACCTGACTGTTCGCGAGATTAATGATACCGCCACTGGACCAGGCTTACTGACAAGCACTCTCTTCGCCCATATGTTGCCCTTCGAAACGTGCACTCCATTCCAGAATTTGACCTCCCTTCGACTACATGAGGTCAATTTGCGATACTGTGCAGACAATTGGTGCAAGGCCATCGAGTTTCGCAAAGTGCAGAATCTCCGTGTCTTCCACTGTCCTGGCGTGGATGCGCTCTTTGGACAACTCAGTCGAGCCGCACATCTGCCCAAGGTCTTGCGTGTCCTGGAACTGCAGCACAAGGACAATTCCGACCAAGAGGCTCTTATTGCGCTGGACGGCTTTCTATGTCTCACATCTGGTTTGACTGATTTACTCATCGACCTCACGAACGTGAAGTCCCTACCGGGCGTGGCAGGCATCGTTCGCCACGGGAAGACGCTCGAGACTTTCAACGTCCACTGTACTAACAAGCCAGCATCTTCGATAATGGGCGATGTGAGCAGTGATGCGGAAGAGCTCGTCTTTGACACAGAGGATTTCGAAAAGCTTTGCTCATCGGCTGGCGAGCTTGAGCAGTTGAGCTGCGCCTGGCCTGAGAGAGCCCTGACCACGCGTTCGGTAAACGAGGACTGGTGCTCATTCGAGAGGTCAGCGTCGAAATTACGAAAACTGGTGACGCTACAAATCACTACTTGGCCGAGCAACAAGCCCGGCTCACAGCTGCTCCCACGTTCGATCTACGAGTACCTCCTACAGGGAGTTGCGACTCACCTGTTCGACTCAGCAGCCAAGCGTACACCCTCACCGCCTGACTCTCCCGCCCTCACAGCCGAACCAGATGATGCCGAAGCAACAGAAGCGGTTTCTACGCCTCTCCTCCCGTACTCGCGTCTCCGCTTGATCGCTTTCGGCATCAGCGATAAGATCTACGAGCGTGAAGACTCCAGAAACCAGCTCTTATACATTAAATCTTCCGCGTTCGACGCCGAGGGCGGGAAGATCACATACGCAGCCCCAGTTGGCTGGTTGGCGAGGCAGTATCTCGAGCCGAGAAGCGAGATTCTCGATTTCGTGCTCTCAAGGGAGGCGAGATTGCCATGCAGGGGCGAGCGAGGAGACATGGATGGGAGATTTGGGTTCACTGTTGACGAGGATGATTGAGCGTGAGGAAAAGTTTTAACGGGTACAGGAGCAATCTATTTGGTCATTCGTTGCGGATCATTCGATTTTCGTGTGCTTTGTTTGCTTGATTGATTGCTGGATTGCTTGCTTTGGACCTTTTCCTTCATAGCATGAGTGGGACGACTTCACGAGATACCCGACTGTCATGATGAATGATGCTGCTCTTTTAATGGTATATAAAATTTCTAGTAATGGATGCTGAGGCTTGGTCGATTTACATGTGACGCACAACCCATACGGCATTGCCCATCGACGACCGTACCTACTGATACAAGGCCATCATTGTATACCAAAAATCACGAGATGTCGTTCATTGAATGCTGGGCTTCAAACAGTATTTGATGTCGCCATTCAGCTCTCCTACGTATATGGTTCCTATTCAACGCGTGACTTATCCAAGGACAACGACGCTGTCCTTCATAAATGTTCCTCCACCCACCTCTTGATGTATTTCTCCATCAACCTGGTCCTTCACACCCACGAGAGTAAAGGAACGATGAACCCGGAACATTTCACGCAGTTCAACTCGCAAGGGCCGCCGCAAAACGAGCAGGGTCAGTGGCAGCAGCATAATATGCCACCCTTCCCTCCTGGACCTCAAGGCCCTCAGCCGCCTATGTCTGGGCCACAGCATCCTCAGCACCCAATGTCTGGATTCCCGATGCCCCAACCGCAACACCCCTCAGGACTCCAGAGTCCTCGACCTCAACATCCTCAAGGCCCTCCACCTTTTGCCACAGCGGGCACGCCACAGCTCAATGGCATGTATTCACCGCCCACCCAGCCAGGTGGCCAACCACAGCAGCCATTCCCACAAGCACCCGGCCGACAAGGGCCTCCTCCATTTCCGTTCCCACTTGCCGACCAACAAATGATGTCGCCGGGGCCGCAACGCTTTGTAGGAACGCCGGGGCTAGTGCCGCCAGGCGCTATACAGCAGGCTCAGCAGGCGCAAGCTGGGACACCCTTGGGCTTTGGCGGCGTTGCTGGGCAGCCTGCTCATCCGTCACAGCAGCATACGCCGCACCCACCACAGACTCCGTTGCCGCCCGGTATGCACCCGCAGCAGCAAGCGCCGTTTGGCAACATGCCCATGTCCATGCCTATGGGCCCGGGCCATCCTGGTGGACTTGCTCAGCATCCCATGCAACAAGGTATGCCTCCGATGGCGCCTCCGATGTCCCAGCAACCCATGCATGGAGGGCCTCCAATGCCACCGCCTGCACCACCCAGCGTCCATCAGTCGGTCCACGGAGGTTCTCCGTTCACATCGCCTGCACCAGTTGGACCTCCTGCTGGAACACCAGCACCATCCGTCCACAGCGTCCAAGCAGCTGGGGCAAGCGCGCAGCAAGCCCATGCTATGCGGAACCGTGGCGCGGACATGTCGCACGATCACATCGAGGCTTACAACGACAGGATTCTTGACTTGCGGGTGAAAGAAGTCATGGAGCTGACAGCAAAACACCAGCCCCATTATGTCGACCCGTCCGCAGATGAGCTTGAGGAAGTCCTGAAAGAGTCGCTGAAGATGTATGACGAACATCAAATGGAGAGTTTCGCCAAGGAGCGTGAGCACATTCAAGCAGCTGTCATTGGGAATCTTCAGCAGGGCGGTGGCTCGGGTGAAAAACCAGGAAATGCCGGTCCGAAAGCAAAGCGTGACTCTTCTGCCAGCTCGATGAAGTCCAGTAAGGGCTCGGCAGGCAACGAGTCACCCAGGAACGATCCATCGGGCCCGCCACGCGTCTCGTTCGCTCCGTCCAAGCACGGACAAAGTCAGACGCCGATTCCCAACAACGTCCCAGATAGAGAAACTGCAGACATCGCCCACGATCAGCAACCAGTAGCTCCAGATGTGAACCTGGAGCGCAGCAGGTCGCCCACCCGGTCTTCCTCCCGTTCGCGGCGTCACCATCGAAGACGCGACGCAGAATGGGAGAGACGGTCTTCACGACACAGGGACGGCGCAGAGCGGTGGCGCCGCGCCGGAGTCTATTATTCGTCCGGCGCGTACAAAGGCGATATCCTGGAAAATGCAAGAGCCCGACCCAAGCGCGGGGGTTCGCAGCCTTGATGCCGCATGGATTGAGCAGTGAGTGGTCGTCAGGCCGGGTAGAATTTAGTATCTTAGCGATTAGAGGTTGCTTTGGCGTTCTAGGTCAATACTTTGCATGCATGTAGGCTTTCAATGATTTATCGTTGTATACGATTGTGAACTCGCACAATAGATACGTCATGCCATGTATCCGCGGCAAAACGCCAAATCGATGCTTTGAATGTTTGATTCTGACATGAAAGTATGAAAGCCCACGCAAGCCATGCATCAAGGCGTAGATATGCCAGTCATCTTCTTGACAGTCAACTGCGGCTTCAAACTGACAACATACGTCAGCCTGTCCGTAAACAGATGGCTAACCTCCGCATGCATCGCCGGGATAGCACCGAACACGAAACCACCAATAGGAAACAGCACAGCCTCGAAGATACCAGCGACCTGGAAGACCTTCGTGCTGAAACCGTCGTGCTCGACCATGTCTTCCAGTAACCCGGCGCGGCGCATCTCTTCTTGGCGCAGGCCGATGCATAAGTGGTGGTATTGCGCGTAGAGGTAGAAGTAGCACATCATAAGGGAGAAGCCGGCGAGGCGACACCAGCCGGAGAAGTCGAGGGCCCAATGGAGGACTTTGGGCACCATGAAGTCGGGGTAGCAGAGGTCGTAGATGCTGGATGTGGTGAGGATGACGGCGAGGTGGGAAGGCAGGAAATGCGCCTCGAACAGGCGGTGGTATAGTGTCATGAGATTCGTTTTGTTGATCTTTTTGGGTGGCGCGCGCTCAGTGTCGGCGAGCCTGGGAATGAGAGACTTGTGCAAGCCGGTGGAGGTGTAGAACGCGGACCAGTTCGCGCTGCAGGCCATTAGTGCGCTGGACCCATACCTCTGCAAGAGTTTGAAGACTGACTTCGAAGCACTCAGCGGCAATT
>Ga0265797_10009961_pt1 | contig 12196 bp, 7 predicted proteins | sample P2T30metagenome_FD_192433 | JGI IMG/M metagenome (GOLD analysis project Ga0265797, IMG submission 192433) | Plant litter microbial communities from East Loma Ridge, Irvine, California - P2 T30 | ecosystem: Environmental > Terrestrial > Plant litter > Unclassified | place: USA: California... | reverse complement strand
GATGATATGTGGTGGTGGTAGAGGGGTAAAGAGGGGGACGAGGTGGGAGAAAGAGGTGGAGGCGGCGGCGGAAATTCCAGAAGGGAAGACAGACAGAGAGACGACAGAGACGAGGGACGGAAACGAACCCACACGCCCGTCACCAGCACCAACACGGTACGGGTACACCACACCAGCGACCAGAGACCGACACCACCGTGCCAGCTCCACCGCGCGCGCGGAGTGTGCTCAGTGCAGAAATGGCGGGAGGCGGCACGAGGGACGCCCGCCGATAGGCCCACGCGCCAGTGCCATTTGCTAGTGAGTGAGGTGGCTGACGACCCGGGATAACCTATCCTTGGACGCAACGCAACATGATTTGTGCCACTACAGTACTACTGTACTGCCAGCGCACCGTCAGAGGAGGAGGTGTTCGTTCGCTTGATCGCTCGCTGCTATAGCATGCCCGCCATGCGGTATAGCCATGGCCACGTTTGCTATCACAGCCAGCTATATTACAGTATCCTCCTCCCGTTTCGCGACCTCCGATTGGCATATGCCCACGTGACGCACTGGTCAAAAGTCTACTGAGGACCTACAAACCGGCTAGGCAGCTGTCAAGCCTCTCTGCCGTTTCGCCCGTATTATCGACACACACTATTGGCAGCACTGGCAGCCCAAGTGGTCGTGGTGGCACCTGTGATAAATGGCTGACCGCCATCTGTCTTCCATGTCTGTCTCGCATGCGATGCTACGGACTACTGCCCTCGGTCGCGGTAGTCTCATGCATGCAAAGAGTCTCATGCAGCCCGCTTCCCAAAGATGCAAGACAGCTCGAAAACATGCGCTGCGGCATGGCATGGCAACTACATCCTAACTCGGCACCACACCGCCACACCCATCCTTCACTTACTCGCACCCGTCGTCCGAAGAAACTACCTGCCTACCCGCTTCTTCCCCGTCGGCAAACGCGAACTTTTTAGAATCGCTTCTTTCGTCACACGCGGCTGCTCCCAGCCTCTTCATTGACGTTCCAAGGGGATACTGTATGGCCTCTCCCTTGCTGCACGCTGTCACCTGTATGTCACTGTCGCTCGCATGCCACTCGCATCCCCCGCTTCTTCTACGCAGGGTGCACAGGGTCGATCGCTCCCCGAGATGTGCAATCTCGAGGCCTCGACGCATTTTCACATGCGATCGAGACGGGCAAGAGCCGCCAGGTGGAGCCTCCGGCGTTAGAACTTAGATCTCAGAAAACCAGTTCCTTGTTACCGGTGCACCACGCGTTACACTTGCAACTAGACTCACGGGGAGTTTCTTCCAGCGTGCCTAGGGCGACAGAGCCCCACTCTGCCCCGTTGTCAATTGACGCTCCGAATCCTCAGGAACCGACTGCATTCGCCAGGCCTGAAGCCTTGAATAGTTTAGATTTTGTGCTATGAGGCGACTCGCATCGACAGATCATATTAGACCTGGTTGCAACATGGCGGTCTGCCATCATCGCCGCCTCGCCTCCTTTCACCGCCGCCTCGACGCAATCCTAACCGACTCCGATTAATCTACCGCATACTCAACCCCTCCCTTTACGCCCACCCGACAAGGTAATCAACCCTCGTCAATCATAGAGCAAACAGCAGGCCCCGCACCGCCGCCACCGCCGCCAACACCACCAAGCCGTTCAATCGTTTCCCAGTTCCCGGCTCCCTGTCACAAGGGCCGCGCCCTGGCTAATTTCGGCGTCTCGGATCGTCCCCTAACCCTTTCCTGTTTCCTCCTCTTCGAAACAGGCCCCACTTCCCACGATGCCCTTCTCTCGCTCGAGTCGAGACAACAGACTCGACATCCCCGATTGGACTGCTCTTTTGAGTTTTTGTTTTAATATTATCATCACCATCGTCAGCTAATAATGCCGTCGCATGCGCCTCGGTTCGGATCTATCGTCCTCTGTTGCAAATCGACTTGCACTGCATTCTTCCACGCCCGCGCGATCGTCTCGAATCGTCGGCTCCTGAGAAAAGACATCTGAATCCGATCACACGAGTAGTGAGATCACTTCTGGGTTGTATTATTGTAGACTTGTAGTAGTTAGAAGTGGAGATGCCAAGATGACGCTTTGCCCCGTTTGCTTCGGTGTTTGCATTATTATTATCATGGTTCGTAGTGCAATGCGCACTACTCCTGCCGCCACTGACACAACAAATTCCAAGGCCTAGACGTCAACTCAAACCCTTTGCACTCCAGACGACCGCCATGGTGCGGCGCCTTCTCCTATCCCATTCTGCATACTACTGAATAGTGAGTACTGACCGACGATGATGCGAGAATCCGGATCTCGAGATCGGGCTGTCATCGTTTGAAAGATTGACTGCTCAAATAAACGAACGAGCGAAAGATAAAAACTTAGTAGATTGGCACGACATTTGTCAACGGCTCATTGTCGTCACCATCACACCCAGCCTTTCCAATTCGTCCCATCCCCCTGCCAACTCATCTCATCTCAAGCCATCCAACCCCTCCACCCCTCGCTCCTCCCACCGCCCCTCGATCCCCCTCCTCCCCCATCGACAATAACTTCGCTCGCTCGCTTGCTTAGCAAGGCTGGGCAGGCCAGGCCAGGCATAGTAGGGTCAGGTCAAATCTCGCTCGCCCACCAAGCCGCCGCCCCTTGAAACCTCGCACGACCCCATCAGTCATGATCATCATGATAGTCATCATCATCGCAATCGCCTACTTCTACCCACACACTGTGAATGTGATACTACTGCCTCCTGCACCTTGCTCATCTCCGTGCGCGACAGACAGGGTCCTACTCTTGGCCAAAAATCTAACACAGCGTGATGACAAGGGGCCACCGGGGAGTTTTCTGATGTCGACATCGTTGCTGGCGATCTTGCGGAAGGGATGTGTCAATCAATGGCTCGGAAGTAGTGGTCTAGAACTTCCAGGGTTGTGTTACTCGTGGTGATTTAAAGTAGTCCCGCGGTGGAAAGACTCCTTTTCATTTTTTGGATGATCGCTACTGTGGCTGATAGCATCCTCTGTCTTCGTCGTCTCCAAGTTCGCGTTGTCTGCAGATTCAGGAGTTGTGTACTCGCATTTTGATTTTGATTTGTTTTATGAATTACGAGGTAGCCACGCTGCGGAAAATCGAACAAGGCAGTGTCACTTACGAGCCTGCAATAGTTGATCACTTCAACGGGCTGACGCGAGGTCCTTGTCTGTGTGTATCTCGTGCGACAATCGTCCGATTGTAGAACGATAGAGTCTCTCATGCAGTTTATCGAATCAGTCCGATGAGAACTTGACTATCTGACTTTACATCACAAGGATTTGTTTTGCTAGCTTTGCAACCGGGAGAATCGGTCGATGTCTTCGTTGACATTGATATTTATTTGATGTGGACGAGCAGGAGGGTTAGTGTTGGGGTTCAACACGCCAGCCGATTGATATTCATTCCATGTTTGGTGTGTAACCGCAGCCCGCAGTAGAATCAGATCGGAGCATGACGAGTAGGTAACTAACGTTGCGACTGCAGTTCTCGTCACTACTGCGTATGTATGTTCTTGCTCGGTTAGGTATGTTGTTGACGGCGGTGGGCTTTATTTTATCGTGAATGTGGGTCGTTGTTCAACTTGCCCCACTATGGAGAAAGGTGACAGAGGCATTTGATGCCAGTGTTGAGAAGTAAAACTCGTCGGATTAAGAACCTGATTTTCGTAGTCACAGAGGAAGAGGTCACGGGAGATGTAGGAAAAAATTGAGAAGCGATGCCAGCATGATAAGTATTTCTAAGATCTTGATGTGAGGCTGATTGAGTGGCGTGGACGCCAGGGATACCTTATAGATGCCAGACGATATTCACGAAAGTAACGCGCTGAGAATAGAGCCACCTGCTCCGGGATGCTGTGAGCCTGAGTCACAACGCACTAGATTATGATGTTCAGCACTAGCAGAGCAGTCAGGTTGCGAAGCCATTGATATATGTGGTCGTCCGAAGAGCATTTGTCGACATTTGATGTGAATATCTGCAGTGAGTAGACATGTACTCCGGCCACCTGTGAGGCGTGCTTGTGCTCGTGCTCACCGGATATCATTGTGTTCCTGCCCTTTTATCTTGATGATAATGGAAAGGAAGGCAGCGGCGACGTCTGAACAGCGAAATGTAGATGTATACATGTACCTTAGTAGATTATTAGTCCTCGTGTAATGGCCGAAGAAAAGGGCAAGCGAAATGTACCTAATCAATTCGTCGGAACACGGCTTGCTGCTGGGATGGAAGTATCTGCCCTGATTTGCTCCAATAATAATCAACAATCCTTTTGCGGTGGGCTGCTTGGAACAAAGCGCGCTGCACGTGTGCGACCTTTCCATTATCATCATTATTATTTCCATACTAGAGAGGCGACACAAGACGAAGGACAAGCAGACAAACAGCACCAGAGTGTCGACAGGACATCAACACACGCTAGAGGCAACCTAACCTAGCCCCATCGCCTCTCTCTCTCCCTCTCCCTCCACCCACCAAAACAATCGGCTTGGCGGCTCATCAGACAGGCCGTGTGATTTGCCAGCAGGGGCCTTGACCCTGCGCCGACTGCTACACCGTCCATCCATTGCTCGAGCAAATCGCATGCGGTTGCCGGTCCTCGATCGCTTTAACGGCCTGGCCTTGTACGAACGCTGCCCACAAGCGTCGAGCTGGGCTGCGCGCGCCTCTATTATTACTGCGACAGCCGCTGCTTGCTGTTAATACCTACTGCCGCCCGCCGCCGCCGTTGCTGCGGTAAGGGAACCGCTTCATTCCAGGGACATCCCCCGCCGGGCCTGGTCACCGCACTCCTGACGACGACCTGCGACTGTGGAGATACCTGGACGCGGCGCTTGTGAGCTGCCTGTTGTAGAGACGCTGTTCTAGAGCTGCCGTCTGCGACATCGCAAAAGCCCGCAACTTCGCCAGCTGTCTCAGCCAAGTTCGCGCTGCTATACCCTGAAGATAGCATCCGCTCGCACTAGGATCGGAGCACGACGCCGATCCCTTCAACCCGACCACCTCCAACAATGAATGGTCTCGCGGGCAGCGTGTCGCCTTCGGGCCAGCTGTACGTGCGAGCCCTTTACGACTACGACGCCGACGACCGCACGAGCTTGAGCTTCCGCCAAGGCGACATCATCCAGGTCATAACACAGCTGGAGAGCGGGTGGTGGGACGGCGTGATACATGGGGTCAGAGGATGGTTTCCAAGCAATTATTGCGCCGTTGTCAACACACCTTACGACGATGGGCGCGGAGGCAGAGGCGCGGACTCCGAGGCAGAGGAATCAGAGGAAGACTATGGAGAACCGCAAATGGGCATGGACCAGAGCTTTGGCAGGGGCGCTGTAAACGGCATTCTGGCGCATCACGATGCCGTGGCTACGAACATGCAGGAGGAAGCAGCTTTCTGGATACCCCAGGCCACCCCGGACGGAAGGCTATTCTACTTCAATACTTTGACCGGCGACAGCAGGATGGAATTGCCTCTCGAGGCACCAACGTCGGCGAATGAGTCTGGCCCACATGATCGCACCAACATGTTCATCCCAGACCAGAGTCGACCGCCAGCCGAGCTCATGGCTGCAGGCTACGAGCGCGACGACGACACTGACTATGCATCTGCGTCGGAAGCTGAAGATCTGTCGTTCACACGTGGGTCGAAAAGTTCAAGCGTAAGTCGCAACTTGTGTGATACTCATGAATAGTGTGGGTTCACAGACTGACGCGTAACCTCACAGAATCGGCGCAACCGCCGCTCCTTCGAAGGCGTATCACCTGCGACATCCATGGACTCTCTAAGCGCTGCGTCGCAGAACCGCTCACATACTAATTTGTCTTCCATGAACAATACATCGTTCTCGGCCATGCAGCAGGGTATCCCACCTATTGGTACTACCATGGCGTCTTTCGCTAATGCACCTGCTGCCGCCTCCACGACCTCGCTTCTGGCACGCCGCTTTTTCGACGACGCGCATGCTGTGCCCTTGACCTGGAACACAATGGTGGAGGACATGCGCCGAGCCGTTCAGCGCTACCGCGAAGTGATTAACACCGGTGAGCGATCGGAATATGTACGCAAGGCTGAAGACATCTCCGACCACCTACGCCTCCTGCTTGCAGCCGGATCGGGCACCACTGACAACCACTCCGGCAATCCTTCGATCATCTCCACCAACAAAGCACTCTATCCTCATTTCAGGGAGATGATGTCTCGTTTTTCGAAGCTCGTGCTCTCATCGCACATCGCCGCCGCAGATTGGCCTGCTCCAGACTCCTATCAGAAGTGTCTGCAGGAAGCCGAAGGCGTGCTACACGGTGTGTATGGCTTCGTGGAGGTCGCACGACAGCAGCGGGGAGAGGACATCCCCCGCCTTGCTCCCGGATTTGTGTCTGGCAGTAGAAATGCGGGCAACTGGCAGAGCAATGGTCTCTTCTCCCGGGATCCCATGGCCTCAATGACTTTCATGGATGATGAACCGGACGCGATCATCGAACCCACAGCACATCTGGACCAGGCTTTACTCGATCGACTGGAGGATCTTAAGAGACTTGTTGTCTCGAGCATCAGAAGGCTCGATGAGCATTTGATTCTACGCGATACCCTGATCACTCCACAGAAGCACAGGAAGATTGGCAACAGCATCTGTAGACAGGCTGGTCAGGTCGTTGAAGTCTGCAGGCCTTATCTTGCCACAGTGGAGTCGATCAACCTGGCGCCTTTGGGGTCAGACTTCACGAACCCACAGATTAACGACTTCGCCGAACACAAGCAGAAACTGTACGACGCCACTTCAGATCTGGTCATGGCATGTCAGTCGGTCGCAAGCCCACTTGCTGACGAATGGGCCGAAGTTCGAGGCACGTCGCTCGAGGAAAGGGTGACTCGCGTGAGATCGGTTGGACGGGAGCTCGACACAGCAGCATCCCAGCTCCTCTTCTCATTACAGCTGCTGTCGGAGTTCATGTCTTCGGACGATGTAATTTCAAGGGACCCACATCGACTGACAGATGGAGGAGCGACTTTCCAGCAGCACATGCGGAACAACTCGAGGAACACCTTCCGGCCACAAATGTTGTCTGATTCCGGTCATTCGAAGTCTTTCACCGAAGGCGTCGCGCAGCCTGTAGTTGATCAGCGCAACGTCGACAACTCAAAGGTCAAGCGTTTCTTCGGTGAGGTACCTGCAACTCCCAAGGAAGCCGAGGAGACTCCAGAGTACTTGCGTCTCGATCACGAGGCTGAGATCGCCTACGATAACAAGGTCGAGCCGGCGATCCTGCGCGGGGGTACGCTGACCGCGCTTGTCGAACAGCTCACGAGACACGATCGCTTGGATTCTCCGTTCAACAACACATTCCTCTTGACGTACAGGTCATTCACGACGGCACCCGAGTTATTCGATCTTCTAGTCAAGCGTTGGACTCTGCAACCCCCTTATGGTCTGGCAGACGATGAACTGCAGCACTGGATCGACCAGAAGCAGAAACCTATTCGCTTCCGTGTTGTCAACATCTTGAAGTCGTGGTTTGACAACTACTGGATGGAAGGAAGTGACGAGGCAAGCCAGCAGCTGATGCAAAAGGTCTACAACTTTGCACAAGACACCGTGCAGTCGACCAGCACACCAGGTGCCGGACCTTTGATGACTGCCATAGAGCAGCGCATGCGCGGCCAGGACGCAACAAGCAAACGCCTTGTACTCACACTGAACGCACAAGCGCCTCCGCCTGTCATTCCCAAGAACATGAAGAAGCTCAAATTCCTGGACATCGACGCGCTCGAATTTGCTCGCCAGCTTACCATTATTGAGTCACGACTTTACGGAAAGATCAGACCTACAGAGTGTTTGAACAAGACATGGCAGAAGAAGCTGGCACCCGATGAGGCTGATCCGGCCTCGAACGTGAAAGCGCTCATTCTACACTCCAACCAACTCACCAACTGGGTTGCGCAAATGATTCTTACGCAAGCCGATGTCAAGCGTCGCGTTGTCGTCATCAAACATTTCGTCACCATCGCCGACAAATGTCGCTTACTTAACAACTTCTCCTGCCTTACGTCCATCATCTCCGCCCTGGGATCTGCACCCATCCACCGCCTTAACCGCACCTGGTCTCAGGTCAACGCCCGCACAACTCAGACCCTCGAGTCTATGCGTAAGCTTATGGGATCTACGAAGAATTTCCTCGAGTATCGCGATACACTGCACAAAGCAAACCCACCCTGCATTCCCTTCTTCGGAATTTACCTCACCGATCTAACCTTCATCGAGGACGGCATCCCGTCCATCATCAAGAAGACGCAGCTCATCAACTTCGCCAAGCGCGCAAAGACTGCCGAGGTCATCCGTGATATCCAGCAGTACCAGAACGTGCCGTACGGCTTGCAGGGCGTGACGGAGTTGCAGGAGTACATCTTGCGCAATATGCAGACTGCTGGCGACGTACACGAAATGTACGAACGCAGTTTGCAGGTCGAGCCTAGGGAGAGGGAGGATGAGAAGATCGCTAGGTGAGTTCAACGGAGAGAAGATCTTCTTATCGCATAGGATAACACTGACTAATTTTCTTGCAGACTGCTTTCCGAATCTGGATTCTTATGATGATTGCCGCCAGTTAGATTTCACGAGGCCTTCTGACAGAGGTACAGCATTTACGACCCAAAGGTTCTTGTGTCTCCGCAAACTGCACAGGCCGGCGCAAATACATAGCGCAGGAGCGAGACACGGATCTCGCCTTCATTTACGTTTCGAGAAACCTGTTCAACGACGACCGGGAGGATCAACGAACAAAGCTCTCGAAGGATCTGGGACAGCAATGATGAAGAGGAAGAGGCGGATGACAAACGTTACGTGCACAGAGTGATCTGAAGTGAAGAAATCAGGTGAAAGTGGGTGAAGGCAATGGAGGACAGAAGGGGAGTTTCTTCTTATTCTAAATATGAGTGTTATGAGATCAACGAAAGAAGCTTATTTCCAAGAACCCCATTGCCCTTTACATGTTCGGATTCTCAGCTCAGTGTAGCACCGTCTTTCTGTCTCGAAGTGTGACTAGGAAGCATGCTGCGTGATCGCGGCTATGTGCAGATTGCCCGGTCTCGTGCGACCTTGGTCGTTACACAGGGCGCTTGTCCTGATTGCACTTGCCACAGCCGACAACTGTGTTGTCCTTCAAGTTAAAGTCGGAAGCCTTAAGACAAGACTGTAATTGCTGAAGCAGGAGTCGAGGTCCAGTGTTGTCGTTGCTATCTGCATCTCACTTGACGTCTTCTGCTCTTCCACGATACATCAAACATCAAACACAACACAACATCATCATCATAAGTCACAGACGTTTCAACATCACAAACACCGCCGCTTCATCAACGGATCATAAATACCTTCACACATTATCTCAAGATGAGGTACTCACTTACCACCGCCAGCCTCCTCACCCTCGCCTCTTATTACGCGGTGCTCGCCGAGGCCTCCTCGTGCGAATGTGGCTACACCGTCAACAAGACAAGTGATCGTCAATTCGCCCTCTTCACCGATTACTTCGAGCATGATTCTTTCCACGATCAAGCCACCAGCCCGGTTCATCCGTGGCGCATTCAACACTACATCACCTCCGTCGGAGCCACGCGTGGGCGTTATGGCATGTCGAAGGAGATAGACAATGTCGATTCGAACGTGTTGCATGATGGCAAATGGGGCGGAGAGCCAATCGTCCCCTCCCTCGACGCAGGAATGCATCTTTTGGTTCTCAGCGAGCTAGAAGATAACCGCGTGCCTATCGCCGAGATTGCCAGCCCGCAGACCGACATGCTCTATGGCTCGTTCCGAGCGGCCATCAAGTTCACCGGCGTGAACGGAACTTGCGGCGCCTTCTTCTGGTACCGCAACGACACACAGGAGATTGACATGGAATTCCTCTCGAAGGACCCGAAGACGCTGAACTTGGTCGTGCACTCGCTGGAGTCGGCCAGAGCTAGCAGCATCAAGGGCTCCGGCGACTTGGGCGTCATGGAAGCTTCGGCCTCCAGTAGCACGTGGCTGTCTCCCGTCGGCCTACCGAACGACTTCCACGAGTACCGCTTCGACTGGATGCCAGATCGCATCGACTTCTATGTTGATGGCTCCCTGGTAAGGACCATGACCGAGAACATTCCCGACTCGCCGGGCCATCTCATGCTGAGCCATTGGAGCAATGGCGATCCCAACTGGAGCGGCGGCCCACCCATAGAAAATGCTATCATGACGGTCGGCTACGTCAAAGCTTACTTCAACACGACGGCGAGTCGCGACAACTTCAAGGCTGAATGCCACGACCTGGATCCTTACGCCGTTTGTGTCGTACCGGATGTGACCTCGCCGCCCTTTTCGAAGGGGAGGAAAACACACTTCTATTCCATGTGGCACGAGGAGCACAAGGACGACGACTCTACCTTTGTGGCCAGCGGTTCGGATCCGAAACTGGATCATGACTCTGCTGCTACGTTTGGGTTTGAAATGAGCAGTCTCATCTGGTATTTTGTGGGAGCCGTTTCGTGCGTTGTCTACTGTCTTGCTTGAGTAAGAGGATTTCTTGTGCTTGCGTGGGAGGCCTTTCATTATTCACAGCCGGTTTGGTGCTTTATTATGGCAAAGTTGTGGGAGTCTGTCTTTGAATGAGCGAGTCAAGGTTAGGAGTTCATATCTCGTAGGCACATGTTGTTATGGAGCTTAGTTCATCCGTCGAATCGCAGGGACGTCCATTTGTACTCGCTCGCGATGCTTGTAGATAATACCGAGCTGTGTATATGCCGTTGGAGCACGCGAGAAGCACGACCATGCTTGCCCTCCATGTGCGATGCGTGTCACCGTGATGTGTCGGTGGCCCAGGACGCAGCTTCAAATCGGTAGTTCGTCTGCGGTCTGCAGCCCCGCAGCCATCGTGGCGTGGCGTGACCGGCATGATATTCACGTCCATCATTCGTTATGCATGTTCTAGACTGGAGGCAACCGTCCAAGCATTCCTGGAAGACATTCGTGGTTCAGGCGGCAAGTTCGTATAGATGATCGCACCACGTCGAGGCTAGTGTGAAGTCTGAACGGAGGCGGTGAAGGTAACAAGTATCTCGAGCTTCGACGATCCTAGTCAAACTGCTGCAAGATATGGCCGACATATGTTGACATGCCATCCATGGAGTTGCTTCGCGACAGGCAACAGGCATGCACCTCGGTGTTTCAGATCATGTGCTGCACGTGTCAAAGCCTTTCTGCAGTAACATTTGGGTATTGAGTCGATTTGCCGGCAGAACTCGTACAGCTGGACTCCAATCCGATACATCGCAGAACGATCACGGTATCTGACAGCTGCGCGGCGTCTGTTGCCGCCCTCAAGAAGTCCGGAAACTGCAGAATTGACTTATTCGATGTGGAGCGGTCGATGCCAGGCCTCAGGAGTGGTTGCCTTGCGATTACCAAGGCCCAGAGCTGTTCGCTTATGATAGCTGCTACGCCTTGTTGCCTTGCCATAGACGCGCAGTACAGTAGTGCGTCGTGCGCTGGCACCTCTCGAGCTGAGGCCGCCCCGCACAAGCGAGCTTGAATCGCCCTTCTCACCAACCGCCCCGTATGTTGGCATGATCTCGCATTGCTCGCTCGTTCACGATTGGGAACTCTGTAGAGGTCGATGTCGTGCAGCAGAAAATGGTTTGCCCCGAGCCCGGAAAACGGGTGCAACTGCTGGCAAGAAGATGCGGAGTCTGCGTTCATGGCGCAAGGCTGATGCCGGGAGATATAAGTACACGCATCTGAATTGACCTCACTTCACTTGCCTGATCAGGTGCAACAAAAGGGTGGAGCGGGAGCAACAAAGCAATTATCACCTGGACATTCTTCGCATGGCGGCGCGAGAGAGTAGGGTGTACAAGAGGGTGTGTTGGTGTTTCGGACGCGACATGCTCGGGTGATTGGACCGGTGAGGGGATGAAGGCTTGTGGAATGGAACGGGACGGAATGGACCAACATTGAGGTGATGTTGGATGAGGTTTGCCTCGTTTCCGCCTCAGGCATGAGTGGAGACCCTTGAACACCTGGGCAGTTTTCTTGCACATCACCTCAGCATTCAAACACAAAGTCGTACAACAACCAACACCCGACAATGCAATCGAGGGCAGTGTATGACTCCTCAAAGTACGCGCACTCGGCGCAGAATCTC
>Ga0265797_10009959_pt1 | contig 12198 bp, 8 predicted proteins | sample P2T30metagenome_FD_192433 | JGI IMG/M metagenome (GOLD analysis project Ga0265797, IMG submission 192433) | Plant litter microbial communities from East Loma Ridge, Irvine, California - P2 T30 | ecosystem: Environmental > Terrestrial > Plant litter > Unclassified | place: USA: California... | reverse complement strand
ATGGTACCGCCGATCCCGAGAATGGAGTGGTGAATGAAGCACATCAGCAACAGCCGCCAAGGCGCAAGAAGAGGAGGTTTGGACTGGGAAAGAAGAAAGAGAGTTATAGCCATACGCATTACAAGGTTTACAAGAGACGGTGGCTTGGGCTGGGCCAGCTGGTGTTGTTGAACATTGTTGTTAGTTGGGATGTAAGTTGACACCTGACACCGTCGCCCGTTCCGTTGTTTGCTTCTGCGGGTGTTGCGAAGGGGTCTTCCGTTCCGAACTTTGAGCATTGCCCTGCGTTGTCGATCGATGGTGTTGGGACAACATCGCATGAACATCATTCTTGAGCACCAAGAAACTGCGAAGCACGATTGTAACTAACTCATAAAATAGTGGCTAACATTCGCCCCCATATCAACAACCTCATCGCAATACTTCCACGTCCCGGAATCCTCCATCAACTGGCTGTCAACCGCCTTCCTCTTCTCCTTCGCCGCAACATGTCCATTAACGATTTACCTGCTCCACCGCGGCCCCAAACCATCCATCATCGCCGCATCCATCTTGCTGCTCATTGGCAACTGGATCCGATATGCGGGTACCAAGACCAACATCTTCCCCGTAGTCATGGTGGGCCAGATCTTGACAGGCTTAGCGCAGCCGTTTGTGCTGGCGGCGCCAACCCGGTATAGCGATATGTGGTTTACTGAGGGAGGAAGGATTGGTGCAACGGCACTGGCTAGTTTGGCGAATCCCTTTGGGGCGGCGGTGAGTAATGACGCTGGAAGAAGAGAGGAAATGATGGCTAACAAGACATAGCTTGCGTCTCTTATCAACCCGTTCTTAGGCGACGTACCAACTACGGTGTTGATAGTATCAATCATCGCAACCGTAGCATGCCTCCCGGTACGTCTTCCCATACCCTACAATTCGTCTACATCACGTATCTGACTAACACCACACAGTCCTTCTTCATCCCCGCGGCACCACCAACACCCCCGTCTGCTTCTTCTGTCATCTCCAAAACGTCAATCATGACCTCCCTTAAGCACATGCTACGTACCCCCTCTTTCTACCTCGTCTTCTTCACATTCAGCGTCTACACGGGCTTCTTCAACGCCTTCACTTCGCTGCTAAACCAGATCCTGTATCCATACGGCTACACCGAAGACGAAGCGGGTATCTGTGGCGCGGTGCTCATCGTTGTTGGACTGGTAGCTTGCGCTATTACCTCACCCATCATAGACCGCACACACGCCTACCTGCTCGGTATCAAGATCCTATGTCCTGTGCTATCCGCAGCTTATCTAGCGATGATATGGGCGCCGGAGACGAGGACGATCGTCGCGCCGTATGTACTCGGTGCAGTCTTAGGCGCATGTTCATTTTCGCTGCTTCCGATCGCGCTGGAGTACCTAGTCGAGATCACTTTCCCAGCTAGTCCAGAAGTTTCCTCAACGATCTGCTGGGTCGGAGGACAGGTCTTCGGCGGCATCTTCATCGTCATCATGAACGAGCTCAAAGACGGAAGACCCGTGGATCTGGACGCTGTACAAGATGCGGGCAGGGATGAGGCTACGGGTGGGAATAGACCGCCTGGACATATGCTTTGGGCGCTGGTCTTCCAGGCTGTGGTTTGTGCGGTGGTCTTGCCACTGCCGCTGATGTTGGGTGTGAAGCGGTTGGGCCTCGCTAGTAGAGAGGGAAGACTGAAGAAGGACGTCGATGGCGATAGCATTGTTGTGGCGGAAGAGGGGTCTGGTGAAAACGTCCAGGGACACGAGCAATGACTCCTTGGGGACATGGATTCTGGTGACGATTACGAGGATGATGATGACGACGACTAGGGTTTCTTTGTAGGGCTGGGTTTTCTTACCTTGTCTTTTCGGGTTTATCTTGGGTGGGGAACTGGTTTCCTTGGTTCGTCTTTTTCATTATAATTGTAAACGGGATTCATGTCCGCGTATTATCAATCAAGACAATGCTTTGTTTGTGTCATCCATGATGTTGTGCAATGTCTTGATTTGGATCGGGAGATAGAAGTACAGTGATATTCTAAACACGACTCTAATATGTACAGTCATCCACGCATGTGACATGTCTTGATGCTTGCATTCATTCCATTCCGAAAGGGCTACGTTCCTACTACATGTCGTGTGCCAACATTGTGTTGGTATTTCGCTCGTAGGAGGACGAGGATCGGCGGGGGTCGGGTCTGTTTACTTGAGCTGGGCGAAGAGCTTGGGTGCGGCGCATTGGGACGCGCAGTGGGCGAGGTGGAAAACTGGGATTGTGTCAGATGTTGTTGTTGATGTGAGAGGTGGGCTGACGTACATTCTTCAACGCAGTCCTCGCTGGCCTTGCCGTCGTTCTCGATCTGGCCTGTTACCCGTTGGGCGCACTCGTCGTAGTGGTGCTTGGGGCCGTGGCATTCCTTGGACTCGGCGCATTCTGGGTGGGATGTTAGTCACTGTTCCGTCTGCAGTGGCGCTGTGTGTCTGGCCTCGGGCCCTGTCGGATACGGTGGGCTTCTTATCGACATGTCCGACTGAAGCCGAAGCCTCCCAGACACGCAATTGATCTCTCAAGGCCGCTGGATTGCCATATTCGTAGTCCGGGATAACTCACCCTGCTCAAGCTTCTCCTTTGGGTCGGGCTCCTCCTCGTCCTCTTCCTCCTCCTCAGGCTCATCCTCGTCATCGCCGCTCGGCTTGTGTCCCTGCTCGCCCGAGTCGCCGCCCTTCTTCGCATCCTGCTTGTTGACCTCGGCCTCGTCGCCGCTCTCCTCGTCGGTGCCGGACGCAGGCGTCTGGGTGCTGGTGCCACCTTGGACGGGCGGTTGGCCCTCGGCGTCGGCCGAGGGGTGGGAGAAGGTCTCCCAGACGTCGGAGAAGAAGTCGGTGATACCCATTGTGGTGGCTCCGGGGCAATTGGGGGTCCTCGAGTGTGGGTGCGGGTGGTAGCGGAGGTGTTGGGCGATGGGGAACGAGAGCTGCGAGAGGTGTCATGCCGGGATCGCGAAAATGGGCGGTGCACGGGCCAGCGAAATGGTTAGCGGCGTCATGTAATTCTGAGCGATCTCAGTGGTCTCTTCACTTTGCGATCACATTCGCCTCGTCTTCCTTCAACAATGTGGTTTTCATTTTGTAGAGGAGATTTGACTAGTTTCTATGTCTCTTGAACGCCTCTTCCACGCTCACTCCGCTGCCCACGTCCGCAATCACCCTCTCGTCCGCCTCGATCAGCTTCGGTAGGAGGTCGAGCAGTTCGTCTACCTTGCCCTGTGGCACCGCGACCACGCCATTTTCGAAAGGGTCAATCATGATGATGTCGCCGGCTTCGACCACCGTCTCGCCGATGTTTACTGGTACATTGTGTGCATGAAACTTGGTCTCGGCTCCTGCGCCGATGACAGACGTAGCTTTGGACCAGATGGGCAGCTGCGTCTGGTTCAGCGCAGTGATGTCCCGCACGCGACCGTCGACCACGATACCCTCTGCGCCGAGATGCTGCATGCGAGCTGCCATGATTCCTCCGACGACTGCGCACGACTGCCCTGGAGGCTGGCTGATGACTACAATGGTGCCGCTCTCAGTGTAGTCTGCGTACGGTCTGGAGTCGGTTAGGTTGGAAGCTGGAATGCTGTCCGTCATCTTGGGAGGGTTCGGGAAAGACTTGGTCGCTTTCGGAATCATGAGGAAGGTTGATGCGGGCGCGAGGACCTTCTTAGGTTCAGGCTTGGGAATGCTGGCCGTATGAAGCAGCGGCCCTGACGAGGTCAATAGGTCATCCTGTGCAATGGTTTCAATTGATCGTACTGATACCGGCGAGGAAACCTGCGCCCGGTACGTGCAGCTTCAGTAGACCATCAGCGAGCTATGAGAGATTAGCTACGCGTCTAGGCGTGGGGAAGGTAAGCGTACATCGCATGCTGCGTACTCGTATAGCTTCTTCCATCTTGGTGATGCCATTGTCGTGATTCTGTAGCATAGAGCACGAGACAACGTATATGATCTGAACATGCAGCGCGACAAGCTATGAGGCTCTTTACCCCGCCAGCCGAGGTGCGCCGCGACTCTGGAACTACATCTTCTCCAACCTTGAAATGGATGCACTACAAGCCTCACAAGCGGCTTGACGTCTGAACCTCTCCGTCCGTACAGTGTCAAGATTCAATGACTGCCCTTGCTTCCCTACGTCATAGCGAATCGCCCTACGCCCAAGTGCGCGTCAAGGCATTACACGCTGCTGTAGCATGCTGCACGTGAATAGACGCGATAAAACAAACGCAAAATAACCTACAAGACGACTATGTGATGAGTCGTGGCGGTGAATATGAGCCAGATGGTGGCGCAAGGTCGAGTTCCGCTGTATCGCCAAGCACACGACAGATGCAAGGGTCTCGGAACTTAGATGCATCTCAGCACTGGCCCATTCTGCCACTTTCCATAGACGTGACGACTAGCTTTCCGTGGCCTCTCGCCGCCACGCCCAATCCACCGCCCACGCGCGCCTATTCCTTTTCTTTCATCGGGTACTAGACATAGTCTTTGCGGCCTCTGCGCTGCGCATTCTTCACCATGGCCCTCCACGCGGCCGGCGCTGCCCAGGTGCGTTTTGCCACGAGTTCCGACATCGCGTCATTGAACCCCTACTGACTTAGATATAGAAGGTCGCTTCTGTCACGTCGCAACTGTCGCCCACCATGTCTACCGTCCTGCGCTCCCCGTGGCACGCCCTGGGCCGCATGCCCACGGCTGCCGGCGTCAGGCAGCTCACCACCGCATCTTCGTCTTCGTGTTCAGGTTAGTCGCAGTGAGGCACAGTTGGGACACAATACTGACACTCAGCAGTACCGCGCGTCGGACTTTGCAATCCCCTCGCCCTGACATCGCCCGTCGCTGCCCTCAGGGCCCGCCAGTTCTCTTCCGTGTCGCGCAACGGCCCTCTCTCGCACCTCCGCCAGCTGACCAAGCCCGGCATGCTCGGACTCAGCCTCGTACAACAGCGCTCGCTCTTCGGTGGCCCCTCTCAGGAACAACTCGCTCGCCTCGAACAGGCTGCCAATGCCAGCCCTACGAGCGCCTCCGCTCAGGCTTCCTTCTACTCGGCTCTGCTGCGCGGCAACTACCACCAGATCATCATCGACCGGTACAACACAGGACGCTTCGCCACCAATTCTACAATCGACAAGATGTACAACAACGCCTTGGCAAAGACGGGACAGGACGGCGGCGAACACTCGGGGCTCACTGCGAACCAACGCCAGGCTATCACCCAGGCCATCGGCGCGAACGCTGGCGGTGCTCAGGTCGCCAAGACCAGGGGCGGCGCTGGCGTCAAGGCCGACCCCGTCTACGTTGTTGTGGAAGAGTCTCTGATGAACGTTATCTTTAAGTGGGTCCGCTGGATCTGCGGCTTCGCTCTGGCTGCCTATGTCTCCCTGATCCTCATCACTCTCTTCGTCGAGACCAGCGGCGTCCTCAAGAAGGGCGTTGGCGGTAAAGAGAACGCCGAAGTCCGTCCCGAGCAGCAAAACACCCGCTTCAGCGATGTTCACGGGTGCGACGAGGCCAAGGAAGAACTTACCGATGTCGTCGACTTTCTCAAGAACCCCGACAAGTACAACAAGCTCGGTGGCAGACTCCCCAAGGGTGTGCTTCTAGTTGGCCCTCCTGGTACTGGTAAAACTCTGCTTGCTCGTGCTTGCGCAGGAGAGGCTGGCGTTCCCTTCTTCTACATGTCCGGTTCCGAATTCGACGAAGTCTACGTTGGTGTCGGAGCCAAGCGTGTCCGCGAACTCTTCACTGCTGCTCGAGGCAAGGCGCCTGCCATTGTCTTCATCGACGAACTTGATGCCATAGGCGGAAAGCGCAGGTCGCGCGACGCCAGCTACCACCGCCAGACCCTCAACCAGCTTCTCAACGATCTCGACGGCTTCGACCAAAGCAGTGGTGTCATCTTCATTGCTGCCACCAACCACCCCGAGTCTCTCGACGAAGCCCTGCTTCGCCCCGGACGCTTCGATCGTCATGTCCAGGTTGAACTCCCTGATGTAGGTGGCCGACTGGCTATCCTCAAGTACCACACTCAGAAGATCCGCCTCTCTCCCGATATCGACCTTTCTACCATCGCCCGTGGCACACCTGGATTCTCTGGTGCCGAGCTAGAGAATGTCGCCAACTCGGCAGCTATCCGTGCTTCTAAGATTCAGGCAAAGTTCGTCTCTCTCGACGACTTGGAATGGGCCAAGGACAAGATCAGTATGGGTGCAGAAAGGAAGAGCCGCTCCGTACCGCTCAAGGACAAGATTCACACCGCCTACCACGAGGGCGGCCATGCGCTCGTCGGTCTCTACAAGCCTGGCTTCAACGATCTGCACAAGGCGACTATACTTCCCAGAGGTCACGCAGCCGGTATTACCTTTTTCCTTCCGGAAGAAGAGGGCCACCACACCCGCAAACAATACATACGCCAACTGCAGGTCTCTCTGGGCGGCAAGATTGCCGAAGAGCTTGTATATGGTGAGGAGAATGTATCCACCGGAGCTTCCAGCGACATTTCCAACGCAACGAGGATAGCGTACATGATGGTCACTCAGTGCGGCTTCTCAGAAAAGCTTGGCAACGTCGACTACAAATCTAATTACGAGATGGTCGCACCCGAGACCAAGCGAATCATCGACGACGAGGTGCGGAAGTTGATCGATGAGGCAAGAAAGGATGCAAAGGAGTTGCTGCTGTCGAAGCGCAAGGAGCTCGACAGATTAGCCGATGCGCTTGTGCAGTACGAGACGCTGGACAAGAAGGAGATCATGAAGGTCATCAAGGGCGAGGACCTTCCTGGGCGGCTAAAGGCCTTGCCCGATGCGCCGATCAAGATACCAGATAACCCACTCCCCACGGCGATAAGACCAAGGGGTGATGGTGGTGACGGCCCAGAACCTCCCGCACCCATACCTGCGTAGTCTGCGGACGGGAAAGATGGATGTGCATAAAAGCACGTAGTTTATGAGGTGAATGGCGTTCGTTCGACCTCTTCCCTCTCCTTGGAGGGTTTCGCTTCATTGGTCATGTACAATATTATGAATACTTTAGCTTAGCGAATGCAGCAAGCTATTGACCACAACGTGCCATGATCGTGGTGAGAGTCGTCATATGTGGGCATGATGGACAGAAAGAGGTCGATTGATGATGTTAAGAAAGGAATGAGGAAAGAGAATAGACACATCAATACAAGCAGCTGCCGATTCAGATGAAGCGGCTGGGTACGCCCTTGGAGGTCTTCCATTTCAACCTCCGTGAATTGAACAAGGTAATCGCGATTGCGATGTATTCACTCATGTCGCCAGTGTGACGACCAGCTTTCACTTAGCGACGGCCAAATGAGAAGTGGCGATTTTCTGAACCCAGTCCTCTCTGCATATACTCCTCAAGGTCGCGAAATAAGGACAACCCACTATGTACCTTCGAGCTTTGGCAATCACTGCATCCAATTCAACTTCCTCACGGTCATTTCTACGGCTCCAGCCCCCTCCTTCTGTTCGACCTTGGAATTACAACATGGCCAGCTCCAGTAGCAATAGGACTACGACTTCGACATCGCGGAATATCACCGACGTCGTCGACAAGTACGCGTCACCGAGTTCAGGTTCCTCACCACCAGAATACTCACGAAGGTCATATGGTCCTATTTTAAGCGGTCGTGAACACGGTGGTGTCAGCATGGCTTCATCGCCATCCCCATCACCATACCCCCTTTTAGACTCCAGACGAGCCGCCTTCCATCAATCAACATCCACGGATTCAGGCTATCTCGACCGCGCTCAGCTCTTCGGTCGCACGCCCATCCAGCGCAACGCACGTCGCGCCCGCCCTCCTTCTACCTCGAACATACGAAACATACGAAAGCGATCTTCCCGTACCCCTACTGGTGAGTGGGCGGAAGCCGGTCTTCCTGAGCCACCGATTGAGGAGAATAGGGTTAGCTTGGATAATGCTGAGGGTTTGATTTGTACGCCTACTGGCATTACTACGCTTGGGGTTGGAGAGGATACGCCGGGGAGGTTTTCACCGACAGCCCAGACGCGTACTGGGAGTAAGATGTCGCCTGCTGAAGATGCGTTGAGGGTGCAGTTTGAGAAGGGTAGGGTAGAGCTCGCTAGGAATCTTGCGTGGCGGACTGGTCCGAATGGGAAGTCGAAGTGGGAGGGGAGTATTGAATGTACTCATCGTGAGGGGGATGTGTCTTGCAAGACGCCGACGACTGTTTCTGAGGATGAGGAAAGCGAGTTTGGGTATGTGGATCCGGCGAGTGTTAGGAGTGTTCTTGAGAGGGTGAAGGCAAGGGAGGCGGCTGGACGTACTCAATCGCTCTTCAATGATTCGCAACGTCCAGAGAAGGAAGATGGGCAGAGCGAAAGTTATTTCGACGTGGATGTTTCGCGCCGCAGTAGGAATGCGCTCTTCGCCGATTCATTGGATCCAGATTTGGCTTTGCCAAAACTTCCGGATCGAATTGTCCGGGTCTTTTCGATATCACGGCAACCGGTCGGACCGCCCTCTATAGAGGCGCCAGATCGCGCAAAGCGCCCTTCTACAGCTACCGATCGGACTGAGCTCTCGTTCTCGCCCATCGTTACTGCCATCGACGTGGCTCCCCAGCCAGCACGCCCGAATCCCACTGTCACGCCCGTTACCACCCATCTCACCCTCAGCGCCATCACGACAACAATGTCCCAGCCACCTACTCTTCCACACAACCGTCCCGGTATCACCTTCTCCCAAGCAACCGCCATAATCTACGGCTGCATGGCCATCACAGCATCACATCAAGCGCTCCTCGGCCTCGGCGGAGACATCGCCACTTTACAGTTGATCATAGGTCTATTAGGGGCTTTTCTTCTCGGCCTTGCTATCTGTGTAGTCTTGCAATTGCTGTTGGGCGCTGGATTGCGACGCGTGCCGGGAGACGTTTTGCGATGGTGTGGGCGGGCGTAGGGGTTTGCACTCGAGGTCTTTTGGGAGGGGGTTGAAGATGGAATTTGAGAGCGTCGCGGTTAGAGTGATTATATTAGATACATGACGTTTGGGTTTGGTGTAGGGGAAGGTTGTCGTTCGACCCCACAAGGAGCGACTTTGGCGATGTGTAGAGGCATGATGTAGTTGTGGGGATGATGCGCATCACGGCATAGTGAGTAGTTGTGTAGTTTTCATGTTGACCATCGATATCGTTTCGTATATGAGATTCTTACCCTTTAATAACGTTTGTGAACATATCCATGTAGACACCAGGATGTTCGCGACCATCAGAAACTTTGCTCCGCTCAATAACCGTTCACCAAAAGTTCATGCCGGTACCGCGCCCACACCCATAAGCCATCGCATCCTCTCCCCTCAACTCATCCCATCCATTACTCCTGCGGCCTCCTCCTACCCTCCTCCGCCTCCCGATCCCCCATCAACGACTCATCCGCATCCCCATATTCCATAACGCGTCGGCGCGCCTCCCTCGATATAGCCTCGTTCTCCTCCCGAACGCGACGGCGCTCCTCTTCAGCGCGTGCCTCAATACGGTCTTGAACGTAGATTGTGACGTCGGTAAGCTTGGTGATAATGAAGTTGGCGATTGCTCGCGGGGAGCCTGGGCCGTTGCTGTCCATGTGGTGCTAGGACTTAGAAGGTGTTGTAGGGTGTGGGTGTGGGGTGAGTGGTTTAAAGAGTGAGGTTTTGGAGAGCGGTATCGAGGGGTTAAAATGTGGAAGAAAGGATCTGGACTTGTGATGGCTGCTTTTGTTGCGGCGAGAGTACGTAGAGCCAGGTGAATTGTGCCTTCACCTGCTTTCCATGGTACGTGGTGGACCCTTAACCGCCTTCAACGACGATGGGCCTCACCCGCAAGTGCAATAACCGCATTCACAGTCACTCTGATTTTGAATGCTTTTGCCAACTCACCTCCAAGAACGCCGTCGCTGTTGTAACTGTCGCCATTGCCCAAAGCGTCGGCACAGAAGATTGATGAGCGTAGCGGCGACGTATGCAATGGTGACACTTTTGTCGCGCGTTCATCAACTTTTCGCATGGATACACGCGCGAAGCTGATTATAATCGTCACCCGAAACAAGATCGAGACATTGAAGAGGATGAAGACGACTGGTCTTGGAACGACGCGCCTTCACGCTGTGTCGGCGAGCCCGCAGTTGACGTAGACGTGATACTTGCGGGGAGGTAATACTGTGGCGGATCATCGTGAATGCGCTGGGTTATAGATGAGGAAGATTTGCGCAATAGGACAGCGCTCGGTTTCATCGTGTGTGTCCAGCTGTGACGTACATGCGGGCGTCATCTACTGCAGGGTCTGACCTGCGCCTTCCTCGACTTTCTACCACATCACCATTCGAGAGCGCGTTGAGAGTCAATTTGTATCTTCGTTCATCTCGCTATCGGCATTAGCCGCGATTATGCTTGCAACCCCTACGAACCATACGTCAAGTATGACCATGCTGTCTCAAGACATCTAGTCGGCATGCATTTGCACATCGCAGCTCTGAGCGACGCGTTCGATGGCCTCTGCGAGCACCGCAACCATCATCATGCGCAACTGGTCAAGCAGCTGCTCGCCCATGCCGGTAGCCACACTGACCACGAAGCACACAGGCGCCAGCAGTACGTCACGCTCGACCTTCTCGGTCCAGCACAACTGGCGCAGCAGAGCAGCGTACACCCCCATAAAGATCGCCGATTTCCAGAAAGTAAGAAGCAGAGTCTTCGGTCCTAGAAGAGATGCGCTGAGAAAGGCGATCGCATAGATGGCCATGACACCGAACTGGATGTCTCGCTCAAGCTGCGCATTCGAGATCTCGAAGGGACCGATGGTGGAGCGCTCGGGAAAGTCGCCGATCTTTCCATCGTCCCCGATCAACCGCTTGAAAGTATTCGCTTTGGCGAGGCCAGCCGCGTCGATCTTGACGATGAGGTTCAGCGGGCCTATGTTGTTGACCGTAGCATCGGCGTCGCCTTGACGCTCCCGGTTGTGCTCAGCCAGCGCTTCCGCGATCTTGCTGGTGACATACTCGCGGATGCCCTGACTCAGCGAGCTGTCGTCGTCGAAGATGTTAGACGCGAAAGACTTGCAGGGGCTGGGTTCGTCTTCATCCAAAAGCGTGGAGTAACCGTGCTCGTTAGCGGTGTCAATGAGAAGTGGGGGTTGCGACGATATACGAGCAGTCTTGAGGAAGTCGTGTGTGCGCTTGATGCTGGTGGGTTTGTACTGCACCAGATTGGGATCTTCGACGGGGCCGCCGTGCTGGGGATAGCTGGGGCTGTCTGCAAGCTTGTTAGTGAGTGCGTTGACACCATGAGCAACTTGACGTACCAGGCGATATCTGACGCCCTGCGGAGTCCGCGAACCATGCATCCTTGACATGGCTGATGTTCGCGTCTGTTTCAGTGTTAGCATGTAGTATCGAAGCGCCCTGGGTAGACACTTACTGTCCATGGCCTCTGCGATCTTGTGGGAAGAACCCAATGGCAACCCGCTTCGCTTGTCTGCATCACCAGCTGTACATGGAGAGGTATCCTGACTTTTGGCAACCTCGGATTCAACGGAATCACGGCCTGCTTCCTCAGCATGGCGTTTTGGAGAGGCACCTTCAACTGCTGTAGAACCCATCGCCTCACCATCGCCAAGCTCGGTCTCACCAAGTTCCTGAAGGCTGTGCATGGACTGCTCGCTAGGTAGGAGACCGATCTGTTCATACCCTGGGCGCACATATGGCGACGCCAACGGACTGGAGGCGACGGGCGGAGGCGACTTCTGCAGGGTAGCGGGACTGAACGATGCGCTCGAGCTGGACTGCTGTCTGAAAAGTCCGCGGAAGCGGCTCGGCTTACGATCGGTTTTGGGTGTCGCGTTAGCGGGACCGCTGAGGCGAGCCATGTCGGTGTCTTTATTGTTGACAAGCGCTTCCTTTGGTGTTGCGGATGACATCGGTGGGAAGTAGAGTGAGTGGAGGGGAGCGGGCTGCGGAGTGTTGTGACTGTTGTCGCGCTTTGCTAAGCGAGAGTCGCAGTGAAGGTGATTTCGCACGGATCCAAACGCGTCGACTCTTCACTCAGCAATCTAACCTTTGAGGATTTGATATGACGTTCGATTCTATTATAGTTCTTCTCCCCTCCACGCCGCTGCGCAAACAGTCTCGTCGTGATGTTT
>Ga0265797_10009957_pt1 | contig 12200 bp, 8 predicted proteins | sample P2T30metagenome_FD_192433 | JGI IMG/M metagenome (GOLD analysis project Ga0265797, IMG submission 192433) | Plant litter microbial communities from East Loma Ridge, Irvine, California - P2 T30 | ecosystem: Environmental > Terrestrial > Plant litter > Unclassified | place: USA: California... | reverse complement strand
GCTGAATTTTGTAGGACTTTCTGCGTTTGCTGCTGTAGCGGGATGTAAGGTGAGGGTGACGGGTATGTTTGGGCCGGGGCGACCCAGGGTCGTATCGAGGACATGGCAGGTAATCGGGGGTTTCTTTTCTGTAGACATGCCTAGAGTAGACGTCGAGTGCTGAGGTGACACAGAAAGGTGGTTTGAGAGGGCTTTGATGCGGGCCGATGCGCTGGTGGTGGACATGCGTTGGTCGTGAAGATATGCAGCTGGTCGGGTATGTGAGAGGATGTGAACGTAAATATTCAGAAGACGATTCGAAACCTGAATACTGTGGAAGAGTAGAGCGAGTGATAACAATAGAAGCGACGATTACGAAAAGAAAGACTTGTTGTATCTTTCTGCTGTTGCTCCCATCGCGGTAGCTACCTACAGCTAGCTACCCCTCCAGCCCGCTTCGGAGCTCCCCGATGCTGTTCAACGCCCGTTTCTGTATACGCCGGACGCCGCGTACCTGACCAGAACCGCGTCCCGCATACAGATCCACCTTATTCTCGACATGCTCCACATACGTGTCCGGCCGTTAGTAGCACCTGTCTCATCTCTATCTCGTCGTTGTACTCTAGGTGAATTACAGCGGTAGCTTGCATTATACAACAGTTCTATGCCACCAGTGTACAAGTAGCGCAACGTGCGACAGTGTATAATAGAAGACAGCTGTGTAGAACACATGTACCAGTGCCGCGGATAGAGCCGTCTCACAATGCGGCTGTCTGTGCTTCTGATGCGCTTCAGACGCTATATCTAGAACACGTTGAAACATCTGATCAGTCCAAGCTCTATGGTTATCATTTCTACAATCATGTCACTGAAGCAAGTCAAAGGAGTTTGATGGTAATGGGGTAGTATCAATATCTTCATTTCAGCCTATCTCCCATCCTGCTTATCCCAATCCTTTCCATCCACGTCGCTTCGCTTGCTCGCTCAGCGCTCGAAATACATACATACAGGAATATAAAACCGTGCGGTGGTCATCGCACTACGTCCGTCAAAGCTAGACGTTAAGTTGAAGATCAATCAGATCATGACAGAAAGATGCTTGGATATCAATGAATGAAAAAAACGAAAGTTAGAGTAATGCATCCGAGATGCCAGATCTCGGGAGTCGTAATGCCCAGATCTTCGATAGAAGAGAATTGTAAGGAAACTGTGATTGCCGCAATGGCTAGATGTCTTTGCAGATTGAACAAAGAACCTCATTTACAACTCGCTCTTGTTGTTATCGGAGAAAGGACTCTGGTCCCTCCTATTTGAGACGGTGCTGCCGCGTTTCGACGCTGACGCTTCCTCTACAATAGGCGTCATCGGTGTGCGCAAGCCTCGCTCAGTATCGTACGAGGTGATACGCTGCGACATCATCGGTCGTGGCGGTTCGAGCGACGAGCTGTCTGTGAAAGGACTTCGGTCCTTGGTAGGTGTGCTATCCTGGAATTCAGTGTATTCTGAATCGCGGTCACTGCCCGAGTTGCTGCGAAGAAGGGTCTGTCGCGCACGCTTGTGGTCATCGTCGGAGTCGTCGCCGGAGTCGGATGCTAAGCTTCCCCTGCGTGCACGCGAGTGCGCAGCGCCGTCATCTGATGAGGCTGTTGAGTAGCCGGTGAGTGGTCGCGCAGAGGGTACGAGGACTTCGGGAGTGTTGACGAGGGTTCGGTCTGCGCTGTTTGTCGAGTTCGACGAGCTCTTGGGTGGTGTGATGTCGGTGCTCTTCTTCTTGGTAATGTTCAGTGCTCGGACAGGGCCAAGTTGTGCGGTACTTCGAACGGAGTTTGCGGGGCTGATACCAGGCATGTGGATTCGGATGGGCTTTACAGTGTGCTTGGGATCGATTTGAGGTACGGGTGGTGTTTCCATGCTTGGAGTCTCTGCGGGACTATTGGTCGCAGTCGACTTGACGCTGACGACAGCTGCCTTTCCGCGTACGATGGTCTGAGCAGGGAGTGGAGATACGATGGCGTTTTGTCGGTACATGGTCGATGCAACGCTGCCTCGTTGAGCGAGACTTGGGGCGATGCTTGTGCGGCCGGCGGTGCTGGAGGACATCATCGAGTCACGGAAGTCAGGAACGAAGAAGTGCTGGTCGGCGGTCGAGTACGGGGTGCTCATGCCAGACGAAGGCGACATGGCAGGAATCGGAGGAACGGGCGGAACGAGCAGGTCGGGCGATCCGGGTCCTGAGCGGTTCGTGACACCGGGAATGTAGGCGATTTGGATGATGTTGGAGGCACGGGTAAGGACGGATGAGGCCATCGAGGCAACGGTATGTGTAGATGCGCGCGCGCTCCGCCGTGACTGGAAGTCGTTGTCCACCTTCTCCTGCTGTGACATGTCCACATCTTGCCATTCACTCTGCTGTGACATTGGCCTCCTCTTGCCCTTCAGACAGTACTTCCATACGACGAATGTGAGAATGGCGATGAAGGCGACGCCTCCAATGACACCTCCGGCTATGGCGCCGACGTTTGGTTTGCTAGGAGCAGCATCGCCTGCAGTGGGGTCGAACTGGCAGCCTACGGAGGCGCACTGGTCGCATGTTCGTGAGTTTTGTACGCAGACCTGGTTGGCAGGACATTTGATGCCTTCGCACGAGAGCGGTGCCTGTTCACATGCGACGCATCGCTTTTCTATCCGGAAGACGTTTTCCGCGTCTGGCATCATGTTAGTTTTCTGTCAGATGCTGTCATGTCGCTGCAGGGTCGCAGATCGTACCTCTGAGCGCACGGATAGACATGGCAACGGTGGTTGGGGTGGTTAGGGGATCAGCAGCCCCAGGTTAAGAAGCAATGTGCGACGCTGTCGGGCTCTGTCTGTGTCGTACTGCGGGAAAAGAGCACGGTGCGACGCTTCTGGGTGTTTTGCGTGTGTCTGGTGACGGGGGATAAGGAAAGAGCGATGCAGCGGACGGCGGTAATAAGGACGAGCGAGCCGGGTGCGAGTGGCGGCAACAACGGCGAGGCGGACAGGAATAAGGCGAGCAGAAGGGTGTATAACGAGTGACTAGGAACAAAGACGGGCTGCGGGCGACGCAACAAAGAAGCAAAAGGCGTGATGCGGCGCAAAGGTGGTGAGGAAACCTGAGGACGAGGGCGCAGTAGCGTGGTAAGATGAGCGTGTGCCGGCCGGCGCCTTTGGTCGGGTTGCGTGTTGGGGGTGGGTCAGGGCCTGGCTCGCTGAGGAAGCCGCGCGTGTTTCGTCCCTTCCCGCTGGGGCCAGAGGATGAGGTGTGCAGGCGGGCGACAATGTCGATGTGCACAGCAAAATGTCCGAAACGCTCTTCTTTTTGTCGTTGCCTCAGGGTAGCGATGGTGTTGCCGCCGACTCGAAGCGTTGCGGAGGGGAACACGACGATATCTACCTGCTCTCTTTGATGCAGCTGACTGGCACCAGAGCCACGGCCGTTCTTGGTCAAGCCGCCCTCGTGGTGCATAACCTTAATCTATTTTTTGCAGCCTTAGCTGTGCCTGCGAACGCCTGCCCCAGCATCAAAGGCCCATATCACCACTTTGCACCACATCACCCGTACTCGTGCGCCTCTCACTTCTTTCACCACGTCTTGCAGAATGCTGCACACACTTGCACCCCATCTGCAGCCGGTGCTGACCGGGACGTCGCTGCTGGCGAGGTACGCGGTCGCTGCCGCTAGCAGAGCCTCCCCCAGCCCTTATTGGCCCTTCGTTCTTGGGTAAATAGCCAACCTGTGCGTCTAGATTCGTCTCTCCGCAGGGCCAATATATCGAGCATCCACCTTATCTCCCACACACGTGCAACGCCTTCACCAACTCATGCTACTGGATACTAATGGCATTTGCTGACCCATTCACGGCGACACCTCAGATTCCGCGCAAGCCACTTTCAAGCCTCAGGATGCATGTATCCTTTCCCACAAACATATCCACCCAGCTGGCCGAAAGCTCCACCCATCTGCAACACTTCCTCTGGTTGAGCACCTGTCAAGCCCATTGCAGCCGCAGGTACCGCAAGAATGCTGCCCGCCCATGTTGCTCGGCAGGCTTGTCGGACTGCTAACATACATGCGAAACACGACCAACCACGGCCGTCCATTTTTATCCTTTTCTGTGGGGTTATTCCGCATCCGCCCTTTCATTTCCCTTCGCCAACCAGTCAAACGAAGGGGTGCGAAACTTTTGTACCACAGTCTTCTGCTATTGTAATGGCTGTGTTATGGGGTATCCCTTGCACTACCCATCGGTGATTATCTCCCGTTTAACGCTTGCTGATCGCGAAGGGTCGAGACCGCTACGATGTGACGCTGAACACTCATGGCAGCTTTGCCGTTGCTGACATCCGAGATTTGCTCGACCATGATATAGGTGTGAAGTAATAACAGTCTTGCTGAAATTCCATCACCACAGTAATCTCCCTTTGAACTGTCCGTCATGTAACACGTACATTACCCGAATACTAACATATCGGTGCCGCACAAAGTTGTTTGTACCCATGGATTCCTAGATTGGGCTCTGACAGTGGACGACTTACTTTTGAACTACTTCATGCTTTGCAGGGAACTGAGCTGATCGGCTCTGCGATCTGACCCACTTCGCAGTAACGGCCGAGGCGGTCCGTCACTGGTTCGCAATGCGAAACGGCTATCGGGCCACAGCCAAAGGTTATCACACATCGCTCGCGATCCTCGGGGATGTACTACTCGCACGGCCACCTTCGTCGTTTGTCTTAAGGTCGCGCCCGCCATACTTCTTTCCATGTTGGTATCATTCTGGTTCGACATATAGGTTGGCAAAGTGTGTTGATATCAAAGTTTCTCAAAGTTGCTCTACTGCATCGCTGACGATTTCTCTTTGGCCCAGATGATATACATGAGAAGCAAGCTAATTTGATAGAGGGTTTCTGTTCTAGTCAGACGCCAGCTATTTAGAATAGACGTACTTGTGCACCTGTCTGGTTATTGCACGTCATACACCTGATGCCAGTAAGCAAATATGAGAGAAGAAGACGTATATTCGAATCTTCATCAACTGTACCTAGAAGATTCACAGCCTCAGTGCAGTATCTGTTAGAAGTTCTACCTATTGTCTGATGTATCTTACACGCTGAACCCAACAAATGGATACACAACAGCGACCATGCCCCATGGTAGTTCCGGGGGTCGCTCCTCGATTTCGCTAATGGCGTCGAACAACTGGCCCCGCCAGTCCTCGCCAACACAGCACAACCCTCTCTTTCCTTTCAACCAAATGTTGAACCTGTTTAGGGTAAACATATTGCCTAGAGAAAAATTATCCAGCTTTGGTAGAACATCCTCTGACGAAGCGATAGTGCTGAGAAGATCCATCCACGTAGTAACCTCATCAGAGAGACGAATGTTGACCAGACTAAGAGTAGCAAGCGTCTTCTCGGATGGCTGAAGAAAAGCGAGAAGATCTTCCGCCGCCTGTATACGCATAGTCGACAGTTTGCACATCTCCAACTTCTCAAACCGACAATGTCGTGCCATCTCCCCAAAGACATCGCCATCCAAACTGCTATAGCAGCTGAGTTCCAGTCTCTTCACATTCCGCGCCTTGGCCAGGAACCGTACTACAAAAGGTGCGCGTGGAGCCTCCAATTCGAAACCCGAATGCGAAGACCGCAGATCCCTCAAATGCAACTGCAGCGTACCTAGCTTCTCGAAAGCGTAGTCGAAATGGCGAAGCGAGGGTGCTATATTCTCAAGTCTTCCGATACCCACAGCACCAAATGTTTGCACGCTATCAAGTTTGATGCTGCAAACTTGTATCTTGGACGTCGCGATAGCAGACATGGTGGATACGAAGGGCCGAGACATCTCATGCTGGCTGCTCTTACAGTATCGTGTTGCAAATTTGGCGTACCTATCATCCATGCCTTCGTACGCAAAAGTAATGGACTCTAGCTGCTCCAATCTCTCGAAGAGGCTTACTAGGCACTTCCGATCGAACCTCGTTTCGCTGAAGAAGGTAGCTATATCATCTGCTATCTTGCTATCAGCTGCCCACTTTTCTTCCAGACCACGGGTGGCTGATACGACTCCGTAGGGCGTGGATATACCCTGGGTATTTGAGATGTGTGTTTGTGTTTGCCAGAGATGAATCGAGTGGCGAGGTGTGGCGTCTACGATGAGATGTCGCAGGCCGTTGCCAAAGTGTGAGTGTGAAGTCATCTCCTGTAATCTAGAGAATGCTTCTTGAGTCCATTGTAAAGTGTGTTGGTAGAAGAAGCGGTCTTTGAATACATGTGAGGTTTGTTCGCTGAGAGATGAGCTGGTGAGACGGAGGGAACAACTGGTTGGGAGGTCAAGATAGGAGGTTATGTGCTCGATCAGTTCGGTGGGAAGATGTGGTAATGCCATAGATTGGGGTACTGCTTGTTGTAATAGGTCTGGTACTGATAGTGAAGCAATCAACGAACGTTCGTGTAGTATGTGGAGGCAAATAGGCGGGGATCCCGATGCACGTTGACGATGCACTAACCATGTTGGGTCTCGTACATGCATCGATTGGGTATGCACAATGTACTATAGGAAATGCTACTGAACTTCAGGCCAGTACTGTCAGATGCCTTTGGTATTGAAAACTCGGAAGAGAGGCTAACTTCCGAGCACATTTGGTATGTACATGTGCAGCAGCATAAGCAGCACAATGTCATGTCAGCTTCGCGCCTGTCTCCCACAATGATCGAAAAGACAACATTGATGGTACTATCTTCGTTCGTTTCCATCATCCACATCTTCACCTAATCGCTGTCTCCATCGCTATCGCTGTCACTGTCGCTGTCGCTGCTCTCTGACGAGCTTCCGGAGCTAGTTGTGCTCTTCGCAGGAAGTTCGTTGTCAGATCCTGACTCTGAGTCGCTGCTAGCTTCAGAGTCAGAGCTATCATCATCGCTACTGTCCGAGCTGCTCTCATCACTAGAGACTTCTGTCCTACGCTTTCTCTTTCGCGCGATCGGTTTCGCTGGCTCAACATGCTCCACCAGCGGATTGATGCTTGACTTCGGATTCACGGCAGGTGACACAGGCGCAGCGCGACCCAAAGCGTTAAGGAGCGCTTCCGCTCGTCGCCTTTGTAGTCGTCGAATAAAGCCAGGGCTGTACTCGTGGTTCGCGAGGTCTGTCATGTCGCCCTCTGTCTTCCTCCGTTTCCGCTCCTTAAGAATCCGCTCATGCTCTGCGTCCTCCTGAGCAACCTTCTTAGCATCAGCTTCGTTCATCTGAGCGTCTTGCTCCTCAAGATCTTTGACTGTTGCTCTGCAGCGTTCACGTAAGCGATCGATTACACCAGCTCCCTTTAGACCAGCGACATATTCAACTAAGGCGTCAGTGTGTTCGTTAGGAATGCGGAAGATGTTCAAGGCGTTGTCAACAACGTCGTTCTGTTTCGCTTTGTTGAACTTCCAGTTGTCGCGATCGTTGTAGTACTGTGTAAGGTAGGCAATATATACGGAAGGATCCTTCTTTTTGCCCTTTGGCGCTGGCGCTGGCGCTGGCGCTGGCGTTGAGGTTGTGCTTGCTTCGACAGGCTTGTGTGAAGGCTTTGGTGTTGGTTTCTCTTCAGATGTAGTGTCTGCTGTTTTCGGTTTAGGGGCTTCTTCTGCTTCTGCTTCTGCTTCTGCTTCTGTCGTCGCCTGCTTCTTGTCCAATTGTCCGTTCCTTCTAGCAGTCTTCTCTTCCTCAGCGATCAGCGAGTGTAGAACAAAGTTAGAGACTTCTGGTGGTTGAGAGACGGCTCCAGTTCCTTTCTGCTCAGCAACCCAGGCTTTAAAATAGTCCTGACCAGTATTGCCGTCAGACTTTTTGGTGTCCGGAGTGAACGCGACAGACTTTCTTCGGTCCGTTAATGGGGGTGAACCTGAAGCGTCTTTTCGATTGGATTTCTTGGTGAGCTCCTGCGGTGTCAGGGTTGCGGTGGTGTCGGTGTGATCCAGCTCTGTGGAAGCAAGTAAAGTTGGGCGCGCTGTCGCGTACGCCGGCTCATCTGGTGAGGTAGCGGATCCGTGCTTTGGACGCGCCTGAGGTTGAGAATCACCATCCTGAGAATCATGTTTCTCTCTCCGGCGTTTGACTGGCTTCTCTTTCTTCTTTCGATAATTCGAATCTCCTTTGATTGGCTTGCCTGATGCTGGTGCTTCCTCCATGACAGCATCTCCCTCAGCACCTTGAAGGATTGGAACAACGGGAAGGCTGTGGCTGACGGCTCCGTTCACCTCGCTCTCGGCAACATGGTTCCGGCTCTTCTTAGCATCCTGTTGATGGTCGTCGGCTGGCTCATGTTGGTGTTTCCGCTTGCCAAGCTTTGAGGATTTGCCATTTACGGCAGGCTCATCGGATGGAACAGATGGCTCATGAGACGTCTCATGCGCACTATAGGCTGTAGATGGTTGTGGGTCGGCAGAAGATGTTTGTTGTTCAGGTACGGCGACTCCGGACGAGGTTTGGTTCTTCAGGGCGAGACCTAGTCGCTTCCAAGCGGGAACTCTGGCGCCGTCTTGAGCCATGATCAGATGGGGAATATGGATATCTGTAACATTAGATGCAGAGGTTAAATCGCATCGCGCATGACCGAATCAGCTGAAGCACAACGTCTTGCCAGTATGGAAAGGTCGAATGAGAGGTCGCAGGCAGAGAATTTCGGGGCTGATGCTAGGAAGGCACAGACCAAGTGACGGCGATCCCAGAGCTCCAGGCCACAAGCAACGCGTGTAGTGACAGCCAACGCCGACAACCTCGCCTTCGACCCAGAGACCGCACCCGCCCGCAGAGCTTACGCAGATTACCGCAACCTCGTGCTGAAGCTGAAGACGTCCATTACAAATACCCAACCCCACGACCCGCCATCATGTCTGGTGCGTTGGAAGCTATAACCTGGTGTTTGCCGCATTCATGCTAACAGCTGCCCTCGTCATACAGGAAGCGCAGGCTACGACCGACACATTACCATCTTCTCGGACCAAGGTCGTCTATACCAAGTCGGTACGCACACTCTTGCACACACATACACACATAGCCCCGCGGCTTCACCCATCGAGCACCACTGACACATGCACCAGAGTATGCGTTCAAAGCGATTACGGCAGCAAACATCACATCACTGGGCGTGCGGGGCAAGGACTGTGCAGTAGTCATCTCGCAGAAGAAGGTGCCCGTACGTATGGCAGGTGCCGAGGGCTGCACATGGTACTGACACTTGCACACAGGACAAGCTCATCGACCCGTCCTCCGTGTCCCACATCTTCCGCCTGTCACCCTCAGTTGGCTGTGTCATGACCGGATCCATCGCCGACGCGAGAGCTTCAGTGAGCAGAGCGCGGGGTGAGGCTGCCGAGTTCCGCTACAAGTACGGCTACGAGATGCCCTGCGACGTGCTGGCCAAGAGGATAGCCAACATCAGCCAGGTCTACACACAGCGCGTAAGTCATGACATGGAAGCAAGGTGCGAGTGAATGCTAAGCAAGTGCAGGCTTATATGCGGCCGCTCGGTGTGGCCACGACCCTCATCTCCCTCGACTCGGAATTTGGCCCCCAACTGTACAAGTGCGATCCAGCTGGCTACTACGTAGGATACAAGGCAACAGCCTCTGGCCCAAAGACGCAAGAGGCGCTCAACTTCCTCGAGAAGAAGCTGAAGAACAAGGAGCACGCTGAGGGTAACTGGGAGGAGGTTGTCGAGCTGGCAATCACCGCATTGAGCACTGTCCTGTCGGTCGATTTCAAGAAGAACGAATTGGAGATTGGTATCGTAGGAGGACCCAAGACCAATGGACAGGAGGGCACAGACCCAACCTTCAGGGCGCTGACCGAGGAAGAAATCGATGAGCGACTGCAGTCAATCGCAGACAAGGACTAAGGAGCCACGGCCGTGGGGCTGCAAGGAGGATGTGGGTCGCTGAAGTATGACCGAGACGTGAACCATGACGATAACAACAGGTAGCATGATACGACCTCTCAGACGTCAAAAGTGCTCCAGCAGCACCATGAATGAAGACGTTAGACTGTACTCTCCTGCATAAGCGCAACTGTGAACGAAGCAGCCGAACCGGGGACCAGAAGATGTCGTAAGTTCAGCCATGACTCAACTTGCCCATGACACCAGATTTCCATACCACCTCAGCTGCAACGGTCTGCAACAACTCAGGAACTGTCCCATCGACGTCATACTACTGGCTCCTAGTCGTCGGAGTGCCCAGCACAGCCGTCGCGTGGCTGATCGTGGCTTTCGCGAGCGTTGTTCGTTTGAACGCACAGGTTCAACCCTACGCGGGCACGCACTTTTCACGTTCACACTCAGCGGACGACCACGCGAAGGCCGCACCGCTAATTATAAGCATCAGCCAATCAGAGCGGGTACTGCGGCTGAGATACACGCCTTGGCTTGGCTGCCTTACCCGATGCAGGCTACCAGGGCTTGCTCGCTAAACTACATTGCGCGATGTGGCGCTTCTAGGGCTGCTGAAAAGGTCCAGCACAACGCTGTTCATTCCAGCTGGAGAGCAATGGTAGCGGAGGGTCGAAAATAGGCATGGTTAGACGCAGACGCACGGTTCCTGCATGTTTGGCTATCCCGTTGTAGTGGAGACTGATACAGATGGTCATGTTACTATGCCGATTCTCACACCTCTCCACAAGCCTCCAAGTGCGGGATGCCAGTTTGTGAGTGGTGTATCGAGGTAGGGCCCTAGTACAGCTGGGAGCTACTCGCGGTCCCAAAGTGGAGCTCGTCCTTATGGTAGCGGCGGGAGCAGCCCTGCAGGTATGGCTATTCCTACCCTACGCTATCGAGAGCCTTGCTCATGGACACTACCACCATCATCATCGTGAATACATGTCTTCTACATGCTATATAATACTTGCCACGCCGCCACCCTTCACCATCCATCCACAGCAGCAAGCCTCAGTTCCATTCCATCATCTACAACTTACTTCTTATTAGCCACTTCAACAATCTGTCGCTAGCCGATCTTCATTTCGAAACACCAGAGCCATAATGTCTGACGGTCGTAAGTCTCATCCTGCTCCAGCACGAGATTCTCATCTTTTCAACGCCACCAAACCATACTACCATCAAGACTGCGCAGACTGACACCATCACAGTCAACGATGCCCGTGCCATGCGCGTTGCCGAGATCATGACCGACTTCCGCAACCTACAACACTACCTCGTTCAGTTACGCGCCACACCCACTGCGGAAGAGTATTACCTTGAAGGTTACTCCCTGCTCAGACAGTGCACCAGCGAGGCACAGACTATCCTCCAGACACCTTTCTCTGGCAGTGCCAGCTCGGGTTCAGGGGACCCCGAGTCCGAGAAGCAGCAATTGAGGGCGTGAGTCACTCCTTTCTATACCATGTCAAGTTGAGAGAGTGTAGAGAGAGGTTATGCACTGTGTGGAAGAAGAGCTGACAGAGTTCTGCAGTATCATCACAGACGCAGCTGTACGACGCTTTCAATGCCAACGCGCTTACTTACGAGCTCACGCTGGCCTCCGGTGGATGAACAGCCGCAACAGCATCCTACGAGGCCAGAAGCCCAATGCGAGCCATTTGGGTGCGCTTCAGCAGGCTGATGCTACGATGAGGAATGTACGTTAGATGAGCCTTGCGAGTCTTGACAGGATCCCCACTGACAGACGATTCATAGGAACTACTCGCAATCAGCGATGCCTACGTAGAAAACACGCTGCGTGCTGCGGATGCCGCACAAGGCAAGTGGTTGAACGAGGATCCTTCGCTGGCGCAGATTCAACAGATACTCATGTCCCGACGATGAGCATCCAGACATCGACGACACTACTCGATCGTAAAACGGGCCCGACTGTACGGTACGATCGTTTTACTGGAACGCTTCACGACTACCTCCATCTCTCCATACCGCGGTGAACCCAGTCACCTCTACGTCGTTTTCCATACATTTCTCGTCGGACAGCCCTCCTGTGGCAGGTTATGCTTGCGCGTTCTTCTTGTATGTCCGGGTCACTCGATCACTCATCCATTTCCAGTGCTGGTCACATTGTTCGGAAAGCACACACTTGTTTCTTTGGGGTAGCCTGGGACGATAGCCTGCTTTAGCGTTGGCGTTGGCGTCTGGAGTTTTTGGTGCATGGAACAAGTTCCTCTCTTCTGGGAAGTCCAAGCGACTGGTCAGCAAGTCAACAGGTATGCGAAGAATGGAATA
>Ga0265797_10009956_pt1 | contig 12201 bp, 7 predicted proteins | sample P2T30metagenome_FD_192433 | JGI IMG/M metagenome (GOLD analysis project Ga0265797, IMG submission 192433) | Plant litter microbial communities from East Loma Ridge, Irvine, California - P2 T30 | ecosystem: Environmental > Terrestrial > Plant litter > Unclassified | place: USA: California... | reverse complement strand
GACAACGTATTTCTTTTTTGTGAACATTTGATAATTTAAGTAATCAAGAACCGAAGTTCTTGGCACCTTCATCAAACGCCCACACTTATCGACTGTTAATTTTTAAAGAACTTTATTCGGTACTGCACTTGCTGCTTTGTTGCGAAGCGTTGTGTTCGTCAGCAGCACAGAAGAGAGAGTATGAAGCGTTTCCTACAACTCGTCAACCCCATCTTTTCTTCCTTCACATCACCGTCTTAGCGACTAGTTCTGCGTTGGAGGCGAGATTATAGCCATCCTCCTACACGCCTGCAAGCCCGGTTTTTTGCTGCATTCAGGAAATAGAAGCGACCAGTTCGTGATGCCAGCGCTCTTGTCTTGTCTTATGCAGGCGATACCAGGCTTTCGCCGTTTCCGGCCGCCATACTTTCAGCATCTTGAATACTTCATACGAGAATTCGACCGGCGCCAATCCGCTGGCGGTGATCAGGTTATCCCCGCGCACCGCCGGCTCCCTGCGATACCAGCGCTCGCCCTTATATAGAGGGCATGCCTGCTGCAGGAAACTGAGGTCATCACTGGTATGGCGCCGATCATTGAGTGCGCCGACCTGCGCCAGACCGACCGTGGCGCCGCAAATCGCCGCGACCTGGCGGCCGCTGTTCAAAGCATCGCGCGCCAGCTCCAGCATCGGGAGGGACGACGGCTTTTCCCATACAGCTGATCCGGGCAATATCAGTAGATCGTTTGGCTGCAGTTCGATCGCATCGATGCTCACGTCAGGCGTATATGCCACGCCGCCCATGCTGCGAACGTCATCCCTATTAATACCGACCTTCAGCAGATTGCAGTCCATCTCCCGATCGGCGAAGTAGCGGCGGCTATTCAACTCGGCCATCAGATAGCCGATTTCCCAGTCCGCCAGCGTATCGACGACAGCCAGATAAACGTTCATGCCGATCAGCGGCGAACGGTTTTTGGCTTGGCCTCAGCCTTTGGTTTGCTCTTGATGGTCGACAGGATCGACGGCCGCGCGCTACTGGCGGCGCTCACCGCTGCAGCCGGTGCACGCTCGCTGCGATTACCAGTACCAGCGCCACGCACGCCCGGACGCGCAATCGCCGGGCCGCGTTTGGCGGTATCGCGCTCCGACATCGGCACATTGCCCGGCACCACGCGCTTGCGCTCGGCGATTGGCTGGCCGGTGTCTTCCGCCGTATTCCAAGACGGAATCAGGTGCCGCTCGCCATTCCCGATCAAATCGCCGCGGCCCATCTTGACCAGCGTCTCGCGCAGGATCGGCCAGTTGGCCGGGTCGTGATAGCGCAGGAAGGCCTTGTGCGCCTTGCGCACCTTGCCGCTCTTGGCGGTGATGACCGTTTCCGAGTCTTCCGTCACCTTGGCCAGCGGGTTTTTGCCCGAGTGATACATGGTGGTGGCCATCGCCATCGGCGTCGGCGTAAACGTCTGCACCTGGTCGAGCTTGAAGTTGTTCTTCTTCAGCCACAGTGCCAGGTTCAGCATGTCTTCGTCGGTACTGCCCGGGTGCGCCGCGATGAAGTATGGAATCAGGTACTGCTTCTTGCCGGCTTCGAGCGAGAACTTGTCGAACATGCGCTTGAACTCGTCATACGCGCCAATGCCCGGCTTCATCATCTTTGACAATGTCGCTTTTTCGGTGTGCTCCGGCGCGATCTTCAGCAGGCCGCCCACGTGGTGGGTGACCAGTTCCTTGACGTACTCGGGCGAGCGCACGGCCAGATCATAGCGCAGGCCAGAACCGATCAGGATCTTCTTGATGCCCGGGATCGCGCGTGCCTTGCGGTACAGTGAGATCAGCTTGCTGTGGTCAGTGCCCAGATTGCTGCAAATCGTCGGGTACACGCACGACAGGCGACGGCAGCTTTCCTCGATCGTCTTTTCCTTGCACGCCAGGCGGTACATATTCGCCGTCGGACCACCGAGGTCGGTGATGGTGCCGGCGAAGTTCTTGGTCGTGTCGCGGATCAGCTCGATCTCGCGCAGGATCGACGGCTCGGAGCGGCTCTGGATGATGCGGCCTTCGTGCTCGGTGATCGAGCAGAAGGTGCAGCCGCCGAAGCAGCCGCGCATGATATTGACCGAATAACGGATCATTTCCCAGGCCGGGATATGCGCCTTGCCGTAGCTCGGGTGCGGCGCGCGGGCATAGGCCATGTCGTAGACATTGTCCATCTCGTCCATCGCCAGCGGCAACGGCGGCGGATTGAGCCACACGTCGCGGTCGCCATGGCCCTGCACCAGGGCGCGCGCATTGCCCGGGTTCGATTCCAGGTGGAACACACGTGACGCGTGCGCATACATCACCGGGTCTTCGCTGACGGTTTCAAAACTTGGCAGGCGCACCACGGTCTTGGCCGCCTTTTCGCGCGCCGCCGCCTGACGCTGCTCGCGCGTCATGATCATCACCGGCTTGACCTCGGGTTCAGGCGCGGCATTGTCCAGCGCGCAGGCCTTCGGGTCTTCCAGCGCCATCGCGTAGGGATTCGGCTGCTTGTCGATGCGTCCCGGCACATCCACGCGGGTGGAATTGTGTACCGACCACTCTTCATCAGGCAGCCAGCCCTGCGGCACCAGGAAGGCGGTGCCGCGCAGGTCGCGGATGTCCTTGACGTTCTCGCCCGCAGCGATGCGGCGCGTGAAGTCGACCAGCGCGCGCTCGGCATTGCCGAAGATCAGCAGGTCGGCCTTCGACTCGAACAGCACCGAGCGGCGCACCTTATCGGACCAGTAATCGTAGTGGGCGATGCGGCGCAGCGAGGCTTCGATACTGCCGGCAATCACCGGCACGCCCGGGAACGCTTCACGGGCGCGCTGGCAATACACGGTCACGGCGCGGTCCGGGCGTTTGTTCGGCGCGGCGTCCGGCGTATAGGCATCGTCGGAACGGATCTTGCGGTCGGCCGTGTAGCGGTTGACCATCGAATCCATATTGCCGGCGGTGACGCCCCAATACAGGTTCGGTTTGCCCAACGCGCGGAACGGCTCCACCGACGTCCAGTCCGGCTGACTGATGATGCCGACGCGGTAACCCTGCGCCTCCAGCAGACGGCCGACCAGCGCCATGCCGAAGCTGGGGTGGTCGATATAGGCGTCGCCGGTGATCAGGATGATGTCGCACGAATCCCAGCCGAGCACGTCCATTTCGGCGCGGGTCATCGGCAGGAAAGGCGCAGTGGCAGCGCGGCTAGAGCGCTTGGGAACGCTCGCGAAGAGATTGGTGGGGGAGTTCATTGGGCGGCATTGTACCGGAAAACCATTTCCGCAGCATTGCCGCCCCCAGAAAATGGCTTAACTATCAATGACTTGTGGCTAATTTGCCCAATTTATTGCGTATGCCTCAGATACCCATGTTCGAGAGGATATTGCCAAGTTCGCGCAGACCGGACTCGACGCGCGGGTGGCGGGCGGCGAAGCGGGCTGCCAGTTCCTGCGAGCGCGAGCCCAGGCCATAGGTGTTGGCATCGAGCTCGGCTTGCGAGCGGCGCTCCAGGACTTTCTCGATATCGCCGTCGAGCTGGCGCAGCAGCATTTCGAGTTCGACATCGGTATCGCCGCCGGTTTCCTGCAAGTGGCGGTGCAGGTCTTTCAGGCGGGCCTTCAGTTCGGCATCTTGTTCGGGTTGCATCGTTTCCTCCGGTGGTGGGTCGATTCGATTGTACGACATGGGGGGAGGAAGGTAGAACACGGCTGTTCTGAACAATGCGCGCAGGAGCGGGAGCAGGTTGACCGCGTCGGCGGCGCAGCCGCCAACCCTACGTAGGGTTGGCGGGTTCCCCGCCGACGCGGTCATATACACCGGTCATGCTGCCACGACCGGTTCAGGCACCAATCAGTTGCCGGTCAACCCACGACGCTCCAGCAGCGGCTCGATCACCGCATCCTTGCCGCGGAAGTTGCGGTACATCTGCATTGCGTCCAGCGTGCCGCCGCGCGAGAGCAGGGTCTTGCGGAAATGGTCGCCGTTCTTGCGGGTCAGGCCGCCGTTTTCCTTGAACCAGTTGACGGTGTCCGCGTCCAGCTTCTCGGCCCACAGGTAGCCGTAATAGCCGGCCGAGTAGCCGCCCGCGAAGGTGTGCGAGAAGTAGGTGGTGCGGTAACGCGGCGGCACCAGGGGGAAGTCGACGCCGGCCTTTTTCAATGCTTCGGCTTCGAACGCCAGCACGTCGGTCGGAATCTGCGCAGGGGTCAGCTGGTGCCAGGCCTGGTCCAGCAGCGACGCGGCCAGGTACTCGGTGGTGCGGAAGCCTTCGTTGAACTGCTGCGACGCCTGCACTTTGTCGAGCAGCTCTTTCGGCATCGCTTCGCCGGTCTGGTAATGCTTGGCGTAATTGGCCAGCACTTCAGGCCATGCCATCCACATCTCGTTGACCTGCGACGGGAACTCGACGTAGTCGCGCGGCACGCGCGAACCCGAGAAGCGCGGGTACTTCACATCCGAGAACATGCCGTGCAGCGCGTGGCCGAATTCGTGGAACGTGGTGCGCACTTCGTCGTAGGTGAGCAGGGTCGGCTCGCCGGCGGCCGGTTTCGGGATGTTCAGGTTGTTGGCAATAACAGGCTTGGTGCCCAGCAGCGCGCTTTGCGCCACCCAGGCGTTGGCCCAGGCGCCGCCACGCTTGTTCGAGCGCGCATACGGGTCGAACGTGAAGATGGCCAGCTGCTTGCCGTCGACGTCGAACACGTCGAACATGCGCACGTCTTCGTTGTAGCCCGGCAGGTCCTTGCGTTCCTTGAAGGTGATACCGTACTCCTTGGTGGCGGCGAAGAACACGCCGTCGACCAGCACGCGGTTCAGTTCAAAGTAAGGACGCAGCTGGCCGGCGTCGAAGGCGTAGCGCTGGGCGCGCACCTTGTCGCTGTAGAAGGCCCAGTCGTGCGCGGCGGCCTTGAAGCCACCCTTCTCGGCGTCGATCATCTTCTGGATCTCGGCCGCTTCCTTCTTGGCGTTGTTGACGGCCGGCTTGGCGAATTCGGCCAGCAGGCTGTTGACGGCAGTGGTGGTCTGCGCGGTCTGGTCTTCCAGGTGGTACGAGGCGAAGTTCGGGTGACCGAGCAGCTGGGCGCGTTCGGCGCGCAGCTTGGCGATCTTCAGGACCACGTCGCGGTTGTCGAATTCGCCGCCGCGGCTGCCGCGCGCCATCGAGGCGGCCAGCAGTTTTTCGCGCGTGGTGCGGTTGGTCAGCACGGCCAGGCTGGCCTGCTGGGTGGTGTTCACGACCGGGATCACGAACTTGCCGTCCAGATTACGCTTTTTGCCTTCAGCAGCGGCGGCGTCGATCGCCTTCTCGCTCATGCCGGCCAGTTCGGCGCGGTTGTCGAGCACCAGCGCCGAGGCGTTCGATTCCTTCAGCACGTTCTGGGCGAACTGGGTCTGCAGCGCGGCCAGCTGGCTGTTGTACTCTTTCAGCCTGGTCTTCTCGGCGGCGGACAGCTTGGCGCCGGCGCGCACGAAGTCCTCGTAGTAGCGTTCCAGCAGGTAGGTCGATTCGGCGTCGAGCTTCAGGCTGGCGCGCTTGTTGTACAGGGTCTCGATGCGCTTGAACAGTTTGTCGTTCAGGCGGATCGCGTCGCCATGCTGCGACAGCTTCGGCGCCAGGTCCTTGCCCAGTGCGATCAGGGTGTCGTTGGTGTACGAACCGGACAGGGTGCCGAAGGCGCTGCTCACGCGATTGAGCAAGCGGCCGCCCTTTTCCATCGCCACGATGGTGTTGTCGAATGTCGGCGCGGCCTTGTTGTTGGCGATCGCCTCGATCTCGGCGGCCTGCTGGCGCATGCCTTCGGCATAGGCCGGGGCGAAGTGCTCGTTGGTGATCTTGTCCCAGGCCGGGTAGTTGAACGGCAGACTGCTCTCGCGCGCGAACGGGTTCGACGCTTCGAGCTTGTTGCCCGGCGCGGTCGGTGCGGCGATAGCGATATTGGCGACGGCGACGCTCGCGGCGGCGACCAGCATGATGTGAGGACGGTTCATGGTCTCTTGCTTCTCAGTGATGAAAAATGGAGTACTGCCCGGGAGCCGGCATACAACCGGCCCCCGTCATTCAAACGAATCAGTTCAGGCCACGGCGCTCGAGCAACGGCTCGATTACAGGGTCGCGCCCGCGGAAGGCGCGGTACATCTCGACCGCATCCTGGGTGCCGCCTTTCGACAGCACCATCTGGCGGAAGCGCTCGCCGTTCTTGCGCAGCAGGCCGCCGTTTTCCTTGAACCACTCGCCGGCGTCGGCATCCAAACGCTCGGCCCACAGGTAGCTGTAGTAGCCGGCCGAGTAGCCGCCACCCATCGCGTGCGAGAAGTAGGTGCTGCGGTAGCGTGGCGGCACCGGCGCGAAATTCAGGCCGGCGTCCTTCAATGCCTGCTGCTCGAATGCCACCACGTCAGTCGGGATCTGCCTGGAACCCAGCTGGTGCCAGCGCTGGTCGATCACCGCCGCCGCCAGGTATTCGGTGGTGCGGTAGCCTTCATTGAAGCGCTGGGCCGCGCGCAGTTTGTCGAGCAGCTCTTTCGGCATCGGCGCGCCGCTCTGGTAATGCTTGGCGTAGCTGTCCATCACTTCGGGCCAGGCCATCCACATCTCATAGACCTGCGACGGCAGCTCGACGTAGTCGCGCGGTACGCTGGTGCCCGAGAAGCGCGGGTACTTCACCTTCGAGAACCAGCCGTGGGTGGCGTGGCCGAATTCGTGGAAGGTGGTGCGCACTTCGTCCCAGGTGAGCAGGGTCGGCTCGCCCGCGGCCGGCTTGACCAGGTTCAGGTTATTGGTGATGACCGGCTTCTTGTTCAGCAGCGTACTCTGGTCGACCAGAGAACTCATCCAGGCGCCGCCACGCTTGTTCGGACGCGCGTATGGGTCGACCACGAAGATCGCCAGGTGCGCGCCGTTTTCCTCGAACACGTCGTACACGCGCACGTCGGCGTCATAGGTCGGCAGGTCCTTGCGTTCCTTGAACGTCAAGCCCCACAGCTTGTTGGCGGCGAAGAAGGCGCCCTTCTCCAGCACGTTGTTGAATTCGAAGTAAGGCTTGAGTTGATTGGCGTCGAACGCGTACTTGGCGGTGCGTACCTTGTCGCTGTACATGCTCCAGTCCTGGGCCGCGACCTCGAATTTTTCACCCTTTCCACCCTTCTCGGCATCGATCACTGCCTGGATCTCGGCCGCTTCTTTCTTCGCGTTGCGCACGGCCGGTGCAGTCAGGTCGCCCAGCAGCTTGTTGACCGAGGCGGTGTCTTTCGCAGTCTGGTCTTCGAGCGAATAGGCGGCGTAGTTCTCGTAGCCCAGCAGCTCGGCGCGTTCGGCGCGCAGTTTGGCCAGTTGCAGCACCACGTTGCGGTTGTCGAATTCGCCGCCGCGGGCGCCGCGGATCATCGAGGTGGTGAGCAGCTTTTCGCGCGTGGCGCGATTCGACAGCACCGCCAACGGCGCCTGCTGGGTGGTGTTGGTGACGGGGATCACGAACTTGCCATCCAGGCCGCGCTTTTTCGCTTCCTGCGCGGCGGCTTCGATCGCCTTCTCGGGCAGGCCGGCCAGCTCGTCGCGGGTATCGACCACGAAGGCCGAGGCGTTGACTTCCTTCAGCACGTTCTGGCTGAATTGGGTCTGCAGCGCGGCCAGCTGGCTGTTGTACTCTTTCAGCTTGGTCTTGTCGGCGTCAGACAGGTTGGCGCCGGAGCGGACGAAGTCCTTGTAATAGCGCTCCAGCAGAAACTTCGATTCGGCGTCCAGGCCGAGCGTATCGCGCTTGTCGTGCAGGGTCTTGATGCGCGCGAACAGCTTCGGGTTCAGGCGGATCGCGTCGCCGTGGGCCGCGAACTGCGGCGCCAGCTGCTTGTCCAGCGCCTGCAGCGTGTCGTTGGTGTAGGAGCCGACCAGCGTATAGAACGCCGCGCGCACGCGACCGAGCAACTGGCCCGAACGCTCCATCGCCACGATCGTGTTCTCAAAACTCGGCGCCGCCTTGTTGTCGGCGATCTTCACCACTTCCTGCGCCTGCTCGCGCATGCCTTCGGCAAAGGCCGGGGCGAAGTGCTCGTTCTTGATCTTGTCGAACGCCGGGTAGCCGTATTGCAGGGTGCTTGGCTTGGCGAATGGGTTCGAGGCCGGCAGGGCCGCGGCGGCTAATTGGGAAATCGACATGGTGGCAAGTGCGACGCTGGCTGCGATCAGCAGCAGTGGTGGACGGTTCATGAAGTCTCTTGTGCGTTGTAATAAAAAAGGTGTTTCAAATTCAAATTCAAATGAAACGCCCCCGACCGCTCGTAGCGGCCGGGGGCGCATACATCAGTTACCGGTCAGGCCGCGACGCTCGAGCAGCGGCTCGATCACCGGACCGCGGCCACGGAAGTTCTGGAACAGGTCCATCGCTTCGGCGGTGCCGCCGCGCGAGAGCAGCGTCTTGCGGAAATGGTCGCCGTTCTTGCGGCTCAAGCCACCGTTATTGGTGAACCACTGCACCGTGTCGGCGTCCAGGCGCTCGCTCCACAGATAAGCGTAGTAGCCGGCCGAATAGCCGCCGCCCATCGAGTGCGAGAAGTAGGTGGTGCGGTAGCGCGACGGCACCAGCGCGTAGTCGACGCCGGCGTCTTTCAATGCCTTGGCTTCGAACGCCAAGACATCAGTCGGGATCTGGTTCGGCGCCAGCTGGTGCCAGCGCTGGTCCAGCAGCGCCGCGGCCAGGTACTCGGTGGTCTTGTAGCCCTGGTCGAATTTTTTCGACGCGACCACTTTGTCGAGCAGCGCTTTGGGCATCGGCGCGCCGGTCTGGTGGTGCTTGGCGTAGTTGGCCAGCACCTCGGGCCAGGTGACCCACATCTCGTTGACCTGCGACGGATACTCGACGAAGTCGCGCGGCACGTTGGTGCCGGAGAAGTGCGGGTACTTCACATCCGAGAACATGCCATGCAGTGCGTGGCCGAATTCGTGGAAGGCGGTCACCACTTCGTCGTAGGTCAACAGCGTCGGCTGGCCGGCGGGTGGCTTCGGAATGTTCAGGTGGTTGCCGATCACCGGACGCAGGCCGAGCAAATGCGACTGCGACACGTACTCGTTCATCCAGGCGCCGCCCTGCTTGTTGCCGCGTGCGTAGGGATCAAAAATGAAGATCGCCAGCTGCTTGCCGTCGACGTCGAACACGTCGAAGGTGCGCACGTCGGCGTTGTACACCGGCAGGTCCTTGCGTTCCTTGAAGGTGATGCCGTATTCCTTGGTGGCGGCGAAGAACACGCCGTCGACCAGCACCCGGTTCATTTCAAAATAAGGGCGCAGCTGGTTTTCGTCGAAGTTGTAGCGCGCGGCGCGCACCTTGTCCTGGTAGATTGGCCAGTCATACGCGGCGGCCTTGAAGCCGCCCTTCTCCGCGTCGATCACCTTCTGGATGTCGGCCGCTTCCTTCTGCGCGTTGGTGACGGCCGGCTTGGCCAGGTCGCCCAGCAGTTTGTTGACGGCCGCAGGGTTGCGCGCGGTTTCCAGTTCCTGCGAATAGGCGGCGAAGTTCGGGTAACCGAGCAGCACGGCGCGTTCGGCGCGCAGCTTGGCCAGGCGCAGCACTTGCTGGCGGGTGTCGAATTCGCCGCCGGTGGCGCCGCGCTGCACCGATGCCTGCAGCAGGCGCTCGCGCGTCTTGCGGTTTTTCAGCGTCGACAGCGCCGGCTGGCTCGAGGTATTCACCAGCGGGATCACGAACTTGCCCTTGAGGCCACGCTTGGCCGCTTCGTCGGCGGCGGTGTGGATCTCGGCCTCGCTCATGCCTTCGAGTTCGGCGCGGGTGTCGACCACCAATGCGGCCGCATTGACGCCCTTGAGCACGCGCTGCGAGAAGTCGGACTGCAGCGACGCGATCTCGCCGTTGTAGGCTTTCAGCTTCTGCTGGTCGGCTTGCGACAAATTGGCCCCGGCGCGCACGAATTCCTTGTAGTAGCGCTCGAGCAGGAAGGTCGATTCGGCGTCCAGGCCGAGCGAAGCGCGCTTGTCGTGCAGCGCTTTGACGCGCGCGAACAGTTTTGGATTGAGATGAATTGCGTCCTCGTGCGCGGCCAGTTTCGGCGACATCTCGCGGTCGACCGCGTCGAGCGTATCGTTGGTGTTGGCGCCGTGCAGATTCGAGAAGGTCGCGTTCACGCGCGACAGCAGCTGGCCCGAACGCTCCAGTGCGACGATGGTGTTGTCAAACGTTGGCGCGGCCTTGTCATTGGCAATCGCCTCGACTTCGCGCAGGTGCTCGCGCATGCCGGCGTCAAAGGCGGGCAGGAAGTGCGCGTCCTTGATCTTGTCGAAGGCCGGGTAATTCAGCGGCAGGCTGCTTGGCTTGGCGAAGGGGTTGGAGGCGTCAAGAGTAGCGGTGGGGGCGGCAATTGCAGAGGAATGCGCCAGCGCCACGGCGGCGGCAACGATGAGCAGTTGTGGACGGTACATGGGATCTTTCGCGAACACTAGGAAGGGCGCTGCCGGGCTAGCAGGGCAGCCGTGCGCGGAAGATCATAGCAGGCTTGCTCTTATATCGACACTATTTAAAAGTATCGTATGTAACAGCGTATTGACGACCGTAAGGCCACGATCTGCAGGTCGCAGGCGGGCCTGTGCTAGCATCGCCTCGCATGCATTTTCAAGCTCTCTCATGACCTCTTCCCGTTTCGATGCGATCGTGGTCGGCACCGGTCCCGGTGGCGCCAGCGTCGCGCGCGAACTGGCGCGCGCCGGCAGCCGGGTGCTGATCCTGGAACAGGGCGGCGCCGCGCCCTTGAACGGCACGGTGACGCAGATGGCGGCCATGGCGGCGGTGCCGGGACGCGCCGCCTTCATCCACCGCGACGCGTCGCTGCTGGTGGGCGGCGCCACGCTGGGCGGCAGTTCGGCGGTCAACTTCGCCACCGCCGCCGCGCCGCCGCGCGCACTGTTCGCGGCGTACGGCATCGACCTCGAACCGGCGCTGGCCGCACTGCGCGCCGAGTTGCCGCTGGCGCCCCTGCCCGATGATCTGGTCGGCCCGATGGCGACGCGCATCGCGCAGGCAGCGCGCGGCGCCGGCTTCGACTGGCAGAAACTCGACAAGATGATCCGCCCCGAAGCCTGCCGTAGCGGATGCTGGCGCTGCGCCTACGGCTGCCCGTTCGGCGCCAAGTGGAGCGCGCGCGATTTCGTCGATGAGGCAGTGCGTCATGGCGCGGTATTGCAGGCCAACAGCCGTGTCACGCGTGTGCTGTTCGATGCCGGCCGCGCGGCCGGAGTCGAGGTCAAACGCGATGGCGCTTTGGTGAGCGTGCACGCGCCGCTGGTGGTGCTGGCCGGCGGCGGCGTGGGCAGCCCGCGCATCCTTCATGCTTCAGGCCTGGCGCCGCGCCACTCTCCGTTCTTCAGCGATCCGGTGGTGGCGGTGATGGGCAGCGTGGACGACATCGACGGCGGCGCCGAAGTGCCGATGGCGGCCGGCATGCACGACGCGGGGGCCGGCATCGCGCTGGCCGACCTGACCTTGCCGCGGCCGATGTACCAGGCCTTCACGGCGCAGGTGGGACGGATCGACCGCCTGCTGGCGCACCGGCGCACGCTGAGCATCATGGTCAAGATCCGCGACGAGATCGGCGGCAAGATCGGGCCACGCTGGGCCGACAAGCGGTTGCAGGACGCCGACCGTGCGCGCTTGCAAAAAGGCGAAGCGATGGCGCGCGCGATCCTGGCGCAGGCCGGAGCCCATCACGTGTTCAAGAGCTGGCATTTCGCCGCACATCCGGGCGGCAGCGTGCGTATCGGCGCGGGGGTAGATGCGGATCTGCAGACAAGCGCGCCGGGGCTGTTCGTGTGCGATGCGTCGGTGATTCCGGCGCCGTGGGGATTGCCGCCGACCTTGACCCTGCTATGCCTGGGCAAGCGGCTGGGGGATCACCTCAATAGTGCGGGGGCGGTTCGTTGAGCGGGGCCTGCCCTGCGTCGCGCAGGGTGCGCACGTGCTCGGCCATCTTGGCGACCATCGCTTCGAGCCCGTCGATGCGGCGTTCCTGGCGGTAGATGGTCTTGTTCAGCTCATCGACCAGGTCTTCCTGCTGGGCGAGCTTGATCTCGAGATTGATGAAACGGTCTTCCTGGTCCACGGCGAACTCCGGCTGCAAAGCGGGCATTATGCCAGCCAGCCGCCGGCATACGCGATGCGCATGCCGGCGGCGTTGTATCAGGCCGGAGTGAATGGATCGAA
>Ga0265797_10009955_pt1 | contig 12202 bp, 10 predicted proteins | sample P2T30metagenome_FD_192433 | JGI IMG/M metagenome (GOLD analysis project Ga0265797, IMG submission 192433) | Plant litter microbial communities from East Loma Ridge, Irvine, California - P2 T30 | ecosystem: Environmental > Terrestrial > Plant litter > Unclassified | place: USA: California... | reverse complement strand
GCATATGCCTCTCGATGACATCGACGCCGAGCTCTTGCAAGACACCCTATGGAAAGCATATCCTAATGAGCCCCTCCACAGCCCTCTTGAACACCTCATCCTGCAAATTCGTTGTTGATGAGATCACTTTGACCCTGAAGATCCAATCATCATCCGTGGGCAGCGTCTCATTACGTCCGACGCTTGCTCGAAAGTAGGAGTCGGTCGATCTGGGGGCAGTGGATTATTGACGTGACGATGCTTCTTGGCTGTCTGGTGCTGAAGCATGATGAGGCACCTGTTTTTGGCGTTTCGAGGGTGGGCTGCTCGGAGGCACAGGCGAGAGCTTGTGAAGTCAGCATTTGTTAGGTGCGCTGTTTCGTGTACATACCTGTCTCTTTTTCTTGCTGCCGCTCGCCATGTTGACGTTGTGCGGAGATGTCGAAATAGTATGGGTCACAAGCCAGAAGGAGAGGACTGGAAGTTAAAAAAGCAGAGTGGGCGACCTAAAATTTCTAGTAAGCGAGAAATGAGTAAAGTGAAGTGAAAGCAAGCTCCGGCACACGCGTGGACATCACTGGTCATCATCGGCATTGGTATCTACATCTCGCTCGACGCGCTCTCCCGCGAACGAAGATCGGACTTGACACGGCCATTTCCGACGTGGTGTATGAGGTGCATGATGGCCATGTTTACCATCTCATTCTGCATTGTGAGGCAAACGCGTAGTGCATATGTACCAACATGCTTAACATTGTGGTGAAGGATGCGCGTCACGGGTAGCGCGTCATGTTTGGCAGGCGCGCTAGTGGATGCCGCCAAAAGTTTGATAGTTCTCAGACTGCAAGTGCGGAACTCGCGTCACACCAACTCACCATCGCGAGCTGCCATGGCGGCCCAATCCGCGCGCATGCGATTGACGGTCGAGGTTCTGCCGCTCGCCGACGAGAATGCACATGGGCCATACCGAGAACAGGCAATGGCTGTTTTCAAAGGCAGGCGATTCGCGATGCCTGTCTCGGTTGACGACTCGCTCGAATCAGTATGGCAACAGCTCGAACAACGCTACAAGAAGAACTACCTCGATGCCCAGCAAGCCGCTGCGTTTACGATAAAGAAGCTGCAGGATGCTTACGACTGCGATCTGGATCTGGGCGACACCGTCAGCGATATCTTCGACGGCGAGACGGATCCCAACAGGCGCGTCGTGAAGGTCGTGCCTTCCTTCGTGAACCGAGACTTTTCTGTACCGCCCACATCGAACTTGCGCCCCGTGAAAGAGCAGAAGCGCATGCGCGAGCGCCAAATAGAGAGCGCGCACAAGAGACGGCGGACGGCTGAGACGGAGCCGCGCCATGAGTACGTCGAGACCAAACGTGACCAGGCGCTTCCCTCGACAGAGACGCATACACCCGCCCTCGCGCAAGCCCCGAACGGCTTCCACAATGGCTCCCGCGCACAAAGCCGCACGTCGAGGTCTCACACGCGATCATCACTCGTCGTCGTCCAGGACACGCAGACTGGGCAGGCAGAGTTTGGGCCTGTCATCAAGGAAGAGTCGCCAGAACTGGGTCTTCCTCCACCACCACTACCGCCACCGCCGCCTGCTCGCAAGTCACTGTCCGGGTCGCAGTCCATACCCAAAATCATGTCAAGATCGCCTCCCCGTCCGCCCGCACGCATCACCCCGCCCCACCCCGCCGCCAAGCGCAAAGACATCTACGACCTGCCGAGCTCAGAAGATGAGAGGCAAGAATTGGCCGCGCCAGCAAGGCCACGGGGCAGGCCTGCACGCAATGCGACCACCGTGCAAGAGGAAGTCAACATGCTGAACAACTCTCGGCAGAGGGGCAGACAAAGCAGCGATCTGACCACGGCCTTCCTCGACACGGCACACACTCCGAACAAGCCACTGCCAGCGAAGAAGTCGAACTCGGATGTACAGGCAAGGTTGGACAGGCTGTTGCGACAGCAGCAGGAGAGGAAGAGTCGTCTTTCAGTAAAGCCAGGCGAGCAGGAGCCAGAGCCAGAGCAAGCGCCGGAGCCACAGGCAATTGTGGATGCGGTACCAGAAACGATGCCCGAGCAAGAGCCAGAGCCCGAGGAAGCTCCACAACCGGAAATAGAGCCAGAGGTAGCATCGGAAACAGAGCAAGAGCCAGCTGCAGTCCTTGCACGCTCTTCCAAACCCAAGTCTCCGTCTGTGAGGCCTACGCCGTCCTCCCGCGCATCTGCCGCAGCTTCGCATAGCCCAGCTCGCTTTCTTAGCCAATCTCCCGCCGTAGAGGCGGCTGCTGGTGAGAGCAGCTCGTCGTCTGACTCTGAGTCTTCTTCCTCTGAGGATGAAACCGAAGACGAAGAAGATGAGGAGATGGAGGAACAGCCTGGAGCGACTATAGCCGAAGACGTTCCAATGCCGGACGCTGCCGTGGAAGTGGAAGCAGGACAGTCTCAAAGACGGAAAGCTCTTGAAAAAGAGGAGGAGGGGGAGGGGGAGGAAGAAGATGATCAAGAGCCAGATGCCACCCTAGAAGAACCGACGCCCACCCCAGCGCAACCACCAAAGTCCCAAGAACCACCCGCCGTCATCCACGTCCCCTCCTCGCCACCTCGCTTGAACGGTTCGACGCCCTCTGTCAAGTCCAGCCAGCTCACGGCCTCCCAGCTGAAACCGGCTGTCCGACACACGCCCATCCCACTCCCAAGCAACCTCAACAGAACACCAGCACGGCCCAACCCAGCCCAGCGTCCAAGTGCGCGATGCACCACGTTTCGTACCCTGAGGGAACAGCTTGCGGACGCAGAGACGACGCCGCTGACGAATGGCATGAAGGCGTATGATCCCAGGACACTATCTGCCAAGAAGTTGACTGCAAAGACGCCGATCAAACCTGGCATGGTGAATCATCTTGGTGTTGATGAGGATAGCGATGATGAGAGTAGTAGTAGCAGCAGTAGCAGCGATAGCGATTGAGCATGAGAAAGCACGACAAGTTGGTCTCTTGATCTCCATTTCACTCGATGCTCAGTGATGAAGGTCGCGATTGATTTGACTAGCAGAAAAAGAAGTAGGGGTATCCAAGACTGTCTCAAAGGGACGAGCGAAAAAGGAAGAAGCGCAACCAACAGCCCCGAAACCACCGCTCAAGCACTGGGGCCCGGCTCCTCGTCATTCGGCTCGTAAGTGGGGGGATGGTCAGCGGGGGGAGACGCAGGCACTGCAAGTCCATCTGGGATCACCTCTTCGGTAATCGGCTCGAGTCTCTCAGGCCCATACACCATCGCCCCCAGCCTAGCATACTGGTCTTCGACGACGCCATCCATGCCCTGCTTTCCCACTCGCAGCTTCGACTCCTTCTCCGTCTGGCAAAGTGAGCAACACAAGCAGCAGCACGACTTGATGCTATCGGTCGCGATGTTGCCCTCTAGGTTATAGCGGTCGCGGAATTCTTTGAGCTGCATCCACTGCATGACGGCGTGTACGGGGCTGACGTAGGTGCAGAGACAACAGAAGATCATACACTGAAATTATGAGCCGGATAGATTCAAGGTGGAAGGGAATAGTGCTCACCGATGGGTTGATGCTGTTGTACGTGGTCATGTTACCGTCATTTTCGAGTCGATGCGACGTTTTGCCGAATGTGACGCATGGGCAGAAAGTAGTGACAAGGCCTGATGGATTAGCGTCGGTTTCCAGCTTTACTTTTCAGCGACAGACGTACAGAGATCGAACGGCACGAAGCATGCCCACAAGCTCGTTTTCCAAGGATTCTTCAGCGTTCTTGCATCGTGTACATCGACGGAGGCGGCGAGCTTGCTTTGGCCGTTGCGGTAGATCGCTTGCGTTTTGTCGATGATGTTGTTCATGGCGGATCTCCAGGAGCTAGCGGTGGTGGTCATGGTAGTAATGATGGGGCGGATAGTGTATGTTGTTGTTGAGTGAAGATGCTGTTGGAACTGAAGTTAGAGATTGAGTGACGTTCTGATCGTGAGAATAGAGCAGGAAGGTGCGCAGGTTAGTGAAGGAAGTGGCATTATCGGCATCCAGGATGTACCTGCCATGCATATTCATGGCTTCATGGATGCGTAAACACGTTGAATCTCCGTCTGGTAGGTTGGCGTCCTCCTCATCATTATGGGCTACTGCTAGGGTCTTCTACAGCACACAGAAGGTGTACCTTGGACACAACACACGCAGTTACGTATAGCGCAGGGCGCAGATCGTGTTCTCCTGCTGTGCCTTCAGGCCGCATTCCGACATCGAAAAACGAGATCGAAGGCCACCGTAATGCTGCCAACTCCCTCACGACAACACCACCTGGGCGCTCCTTCAGCAGCAACGGCATTCTGGCGTGATTCGCCATCTCACAATTTATGAAGGCATGAAGCGACTCCGCAAATGTGCCGATCCTGTCACTCTTCACTAGGATATGTCGCGCTGTTGGAATAATGGACGAAAAGCATCTGAACCTTCAAGCTCATGTCAAGCTCAACTGCATATCCTACAATTACTGCATTTAGCCGTATCTGGAGCACAATGTTCACGGGAGCACGTTGATTGGAATACCAAGACAGATGTGCATCCCGCCCGCGCCGCCAAGTGCGGCCTACAACTTTCCGTACATCACGACTGGCTGCGGGATGTGCATCTTCCTGACGCCGTCAAAATCGATGAATGTCGCTATTTGGTGGCTTTATGGCACTACACACCCGAACATTGGGAATTGACTGAGTACAAGAAGATGCGGTGCGCCTGGATGATCGTTTATCGCATTCGACACGATCTGTCTGCACTTTCAACACAATGAGATTCTTCACCGTGGCAGCAGCTCTCAGTGCTACTGTAGCCAACGCACAATACTCCGGTGACATTGTGCAATATTGGTATTGAGGAGCACTGTGTCTCCAAACTTTACTGACCATCGCGCAGGGTTGACCAATCTGGACTGCTAGCGAACAACTCTCTCATTGGTGGTCTACAGTCCCCTCCCTCGGGCTGGTTCGAAGCGGTAGTGCAAGCCTCCATATACGTGGCCGCGATCGAAAGCAAGAACGAGTCTCTTGCTTTTCAACAGCTTTCCGTGTCACATGCCGCCCACGACAGTCTAACATGGACTTTCCATGGCACCCGAAACTTCGGCAACATCTTCAAATCTGCGCAAGACATTGTAGCCAAGATCAACATCAGCGAGTCCGACGATCAATACTGGCGTGCAGCAGCCATTGGCAGAAGAGCAGCAATTCGGGTCACAAACGCACGAGAGGATGACATGCTGAACAACTTTGTCAATTACGTATATCAGCCAGCCACGCCGGGCGTCTATCAACGCACACCCGGTTCAGCATTCGTTGCTCCAGACACACCACAAGCCCGCTATCTTCGTACCTTTGGCGGCATTGGCGACGTGACCAAGTTCAGGGCTCCACCGCCACCGTCTGTCAATTCGACAGGCTACGAAGCAATTCTCAACTACGTAAAATCTCAGGGCGAACGAAACTCGACCGTACGCAAGCCATTCGATACCGAGACGGCGTTCTTCTGGCGCGAGTCTTCACCCATACAATGGAATCGCTTTGCCCACCAAGTCATTGGCAATAGATATGCCAAAGACGTGCTCTCATCCGCAAAGTTCTACGCTCAACTCAACTACGCGCACGCCAATGCTGCAATCGCAGGTTGGGACTCGAAGGGCTACTACAATACATGGCGTCCAGTCACTGCCGTCCGACGCACGGATATCTGGCTACCCAGCAAGCGTAATGTGAGCAACCCAACCTGGACCCCTTTGTTGGATCCCACGCCAAATCACCAGGAGTACATATCCACCCACGCCACGTTTGGTGGTGCAGCAGCGGCAGTGATTAGAGCATGGAACGGCGGTAAAGATGAGATCAACATCACGCAGAGTACCAATGCTACAGGATCGCCCGCGCTAGGTGTGCTGAGCAGAAGCTACACAAGCATCAAAAGAGCTGTGAAGGAGAACGGTGACAGTCGAGTCTTTGGAGGCGTAAGTTCTCCCGAATGCCCATTGAAGGATGCGACTAACGATACTAGATTCATTTTCAGTTTGCGAGTGATGTCGGTAGCGAGATTGGCGACGCAGTTGGGCGAGCGACTCTGGCGGCTTTTGACAAGAATTGGGACAAGTTCTAGACATACGAAAGAATCAAAAAGGCATCACGCAGAAACAGCGAAGAACAATGGCCCCTGTGAGACTGCTGACTCACAAGCAAACAGAAAAAGCTGGTAGAAATTCTAAGCGGGCTTGCGAACGTATGTGCCACTAGGACTCCACATTGAGGCGCTTCTGTCACGGGCGATTTGTGTGACATCTTCGCCGACAGCTACTTGTGTCATGTGAAAGTCGTTCGTGAGTGGGTTTGAAGACTAACAGGATCTAAATGGAACACATGAAGGGGCAATAATGTTGTGTCCTAAGACGTGTCAACGTTGGTGGCATAAAGGAAGGTTGAAGTGGAGGACTCTTGTAACAACGGAATGAAGGCCGCTTCCTTGGCGAGAGCCCCACTGCGCGACATATCTGAGCTCGTCATCCATGGATTGCAGTCGCTTTGCCACTGCAACACCCTTTTCTTATATCAAGCCAGCAGCAGCTTCAATGCTGCCATTTGGTGTTGCAGCTTTCCGCCATGGTGCTCCTTGTAGATCTGGACGATGAGCCGGCCTCGCCACCTTCACATGCCGCCCGCGCGGCCGAGCTCATGCGCAATGTGAAGCCGGTGCACCATTCGCTTGCTCCAACAGTGGCAGAGAGTGAAGGATCCGCGTCGGTGGCGGCAGAAGAGAGGGCCAATCCCAACATCAACGGCTTTAGCGCTGCTCTGAGCTGCTATCCGTGAGCCTGACACCTCAGCAAGGACTCGATTCCGCGCTCTGATGCATGCTAACCACCAAGATAACACAGTATAGTACGGCAGCTCGCCGGGCAGCTCGATCTCAACACGCTGCACGACCTATCGCGCACGTGTAGGCAGTTTCGTGCCAATCTGCTCGAATATCGCGATCTTGTCAAGCATACATTGCACTGCTACAACGAGCAAGATGATCTCGGGACGAAGCTGGGCGCGCGTTTGCGTGAGGCTCGGTTCAACTTCTCGTCATCGAGACAGTTGACCAGTGGACGCGTTGGTAAATGCGCACGCGACATGGTCGGCGACTGTCAGCGTTGCGGAACTGTAGTGTGTCGGGTGAGTATGCTCGTCGTATGGCGCATAGCAAGAGTGCTGACAGGCCAAGAACTGCATCATGAAACCGCCTCCAACTCCATCTCTAAGGGCCAGACATAGGCGACTATGTCGCACGTGTAATAAGGCACCGCTCCCGCTTCTCGTGGCTGCGTTCAGACCCCGCACATTGTCCTCAGACTCGTCCTCTCCATCGAGATCGCCAGTTCCGAACTTAGTCGAGCTAGAAGACGACAACGAGAATCTACGAGCCTTCACCGCACCTGCATTCGAACGAACACCCTGTAATTGCGATAACGTGGTCTGGCTTTGTGCGCCTTGTGGCAAGGATCTCAGGAACGCAGACACCATGTACGTTCGTGCATGGACTTGGCGTACGCGGCACAGCAACTACCTAGGCGGCCTGGGAACAGGCGTTGGCGAAGGCAACGAAGGCGTGGAATGCGGAAGAGGCTCGACCTGCCTCGGCGCAAAGATCGTCGAGCACGAGACGTGCGAGCAGGAGATATTGGACGTACTGGCTGCTGAAACCAACTCACCCGACGCAACTGAGCGCTGGAAGGGAACGAGTTACTTTGCGCAGGAAATTGAGGGCATTGGTGGTGTCCTCAAGGTCAAGCACAAGAAGCAGGTACGTGTTGGTGAGTGCGTCAAGCACTATGAGGATGAGCGAGAAAAAGCAATACAGTATCTCGAGCGCGAGGTGTCTGGCACACTCAGGAGCTGGTGTTCTTGGTGTGAACGCGTTGTTCTAGGCGAGAAGGATAAGGCTACAGTCGCTGGACTACCACTTGCATCTAGTGGTTCCAGTCCAGTATCATCCAGCAAGTCGAAATGAGCAAAATTTAGGGCTTTCGGCCCATCGTCACTTTTTACGCTCTTTGTCTTTCCCAGTTCAGCTTACGTCCTGCCTCATTCGTCCTTACCCCATCCTTGACCATGACTATGGTATTAAAAAGAGCGGTGTTGAAGATCAATCGCAACGCGCCACATCAATTCTCACCGTCTTCAAAGACTAAGTGGTTCGGCGACTCATCAACGTGGCGGATTACCTCAGCCGTTGCTTGCAGCTTCATTCGCCGACCAATGCGAGCGATGTCTGCGAACAGGTTTCCCCGACTTGCTGTCGAGGTAGTAGCTGAGACGTTGTGCCGAAGTCGTCAGCATCAGCCCTGCCTACCGTACGAGCTGCGTGTCAGCCGTCGGATCACAACCGAGCTTGATATTGCCTTGGCAACTGCAAACCAGGTGCCTTGGTATTGTATGTCACCATGTCAAAGGGTGAATATATCAGAGCCCAATGCACTACTATCGAATGACCGGTCAGCTTACTGGCCACGAAAAGTACTACTGAGGCGGGATATTGTCCTTGCTAGAGAAAGCAGGTGGCTGCAGTCTTCCCAGGTTGCTTTGACTTTGGCGCTGAACCTCACCGACTTGCGTTATAACCATGTCTCAAATGTAACCTCGAGAGTGGACATGGAGTAGACATGTGTTGTGCACTCGTGTATAAGGGCACACGCCAGATCACAAGGTCCTTGAAAGGATCAAACTTGCCAGCACTCTAGCTTCCGCGAGAAGAACAGCAAGCATACCATGACTGCTTACTATGCAGTCGTTGGATCCGAGCAGACTTCAGAGTGTCTGACCGGTACCAATTCGTACTACTTGTCTACTGCCAGCTCGCCTTACACGAGTTCTTTCGAGGCATATCCAGACGACCTGTCCTTGGCATCACACGTTGACGAAAGCGTTTGCAATGCCGCGTCTTACTACACACACTGGGAGAGCCCCTATCAATGGAACACTCGCAAGGGAAGACCACTCATCAATCCTATGGAATACTCCTACGTTCCTTTGACAGCAAGGCAACATTCGGACTTTTACTCGGCCTCCAACAGAAATAGCCCAAAGGAAGCGCCTTCAGCATGTTCGTCACTCTCACCTCGGTCCTCGACACAAGACTCTGCATGCGACGAGGATCTGAACCCGACAACTTCGCTGCGCAAACGGGGACGACCACGTACACGCGACATGAATGCACCGTCACAAGACACAGGACGTTCAGCATGCTTGCCACACAAGCAGGTGGAGCGCAAATACAGAGAGGGGCTGAACATGGAGTTTGAGCGGCTAAGGAGGGCGGTGCCCACGCTGCCTCAAGGCAAGGACGCAAACGTGATGGGAACGTCGAAACCGAGCAAGGGGATGGTGTTGGCTGCAGCGATTGATTATATTGGGAGTGTGGAGAGGGAGAGGGATGCTGTGAGGAAGGAGGTGGAGGTGTTGCGGATGCTGATGTAAGACAAGGTCTGGGGTTGCCGCGGACAGAGCTCACTAGCGCGAACGGTGGCGGGAAAGGCGGGGCACACCATGCCGGATGTGAGCGTGGACCGAGGCAGGCATGACGCTGGACAAAGTATCTCGTGCTGACGGGGACGTAAGGTTAAGGAGGCGCCTGGCCCTCAATTGGCTTTAATACAAACGTCGCATTCAAGCACTTGAATTATTTTGGTACTTTTCGAATACTGAAGCCATCCCAACACCAAGAACTCATCAAGATGGTCGACGTTCCGCCGTTCGAGCACTCGGCCATGGAGGGCATCGCGAAGACGTGCGCCACGACGCGCGCCTCGTTCCTCTCGCACAAGACGCGGCCGATTGCGTTCCGGCAGCAGCAGCTGCGCAAGCTGTACTGGGCGTTCAAGGACAACGAGGCGCTCATCACCGAGGCGTGCAAGCGCGACCTGGGCAAGTCGACTTTTGAGACGTACCTGGTGGAGATTTCGTGGTGCATGAACGACTGCGTGTGGATGGCCAACAACCTGCCGCGCTTTGCAAAGGACGAGAAGCCCGCCGACATTGCCTTCACCAACAAGTTTGTCGGCCCGCGCATCAGGAAGGACCCGCTGGGCACCGCGCTCATCATTGGCGCCTACAACTTCCCCTTCCAGCTCACCATCGGGCCCCTCATCGGCGCCATCGCCGCGGGCTGTACCGCGGTCGTGAAGCCGTCCGAGTCTGCGCCGCACGCCGCCGCCGTCATCCAGAAGGTGCTGGCCGAGGCGCTGGACCCAACGTGCTACACGGTGGTGCAGGGCGCCATCCCCGAGACGACGGCGCTGCTCGAGCAGAAGTGGGATACCATCTTCTACACGGGCTCCGAGGGCGTCGCGCGCATCATCGCGAAGAAGGCCGCCGAGACGCTGACGCCGCTGGTGCTCGAGCTGGGCGGGCGCAACCCGGCCATCATCACCAAGAATGCCGACCCCAAGCTGGCCGCGAAGAGGCTGCTGTGGGCGAAGACGCTCAACGCGGGCCAGGTCTGCGTCAGCCAGAACTGCACCTTCATCGACCGCGAGATCGTGCCTGCCTTCGTCGCCGAGATGAAGAACGCCCTGGCCGAGTTCTACCCCAACGGCGCGCGCAACTCGCCCGACTACGGCCGCATCGTCAACCAGAAGCAGTTCCAGCGCCTCAAGAAGATGCTCGACTCCACCAGCGGCACGATTGTCGTCGGCGGCACCATGGACGAGGCCGACCTCTTCATCGAGCCCACCGTCGTCCAGGTGAATGACATCAACGACTCGCTCGTCACCGACGAGAGCTTCGGCCCGCTGCTGCCCATCCTGCCCGTCGCCAACCTCGACGAGGCCATCCGCATGGCCAACGAGACCCACGACACGCCCCTGGGCACGTATGCGTTTGGCAACAAGGCCGACATGGAGCAGGTCCTCAACCAGACGCGCTCGGGCGGCGCCTCGATGAACGACGGCTTCTTCCACGCCTCCATCCCCACGCTCGCGTTCGGCGGTGTCGGCACATCTGGCCAGGGCGCCTACCGTGGCAAGGCCTCCTTTGACGTCTTCACCCACCGCCGCTCTGTGACCACCACGCCCGCGTGGCTCGAGGGCCTGATGGACGTGCGATACCCGCCGTACACGGCCAAGAAGCAGAAGAAGTTTGCCGGCATGAACGCGCTGAAGCCCAACTTTGACCGCCAAGGACAGGCGCTGGGCTGGGGGAGCTGGTTTCTGGGACTGCTGGGCTTGAAGAGTCTCGCAGTGCTTCTGGGTCAGTAGATTACTCTCAAATGAATACACACTCGAGTTAACACATTGCAGCGGCCATCGGTATCAGACAGTATCTCCAGCGGAGAAGCAAGTTGTAAATCGTGTGCTGTTATCCTTATCAAGTCCTGGATGTATTCAAAGGGTCGTCTTACTTCCTCTTCCGGTCAGTTCCGTGATGCAAGTTCGTGAAAATGACCGTCTGAGACATTTTGAACGCACTGAGCAGCTAACACCAAGCAAACATGGCAGCCAGTCTCATCTGAGAATAAGACAGCATACAGCCATGTCTTTGCACAAACACGCGAGCTCGGCAAGCAAGACAATGCCTCTTCCAGACATTGTTAATAAGTGGTCGCAAGAGAAGAGCGGCACCAATTCCACTCCAGATACCACACTTGAATGCGAAACACTACTGCACCATCAATCATGTCGCTCGCCATTGCACCAGTACCAGCTCATGTACCACCTCCTATGCTGCAACAAACACCAGTACCCGCACCAGCGCCCGCGCCCCAACCTACCCCCACGCCAAAGCCCCTCGTTCGCATCGTAACTCCACTAGACGACACCTACAGCTACATTTGCTCCACCTCCTCCGACACCTCCGATACATCCATGCCTTTGTGGTTCAAGCCACGAACTTGTCAACCAACTCCGCCATTCTCGGACGCCTCTCATGTTGCACACATGAGCATGGCGAACGATCTTTACTACGGCGTCGGGCCGCTATATGACGATGACGGATATGCGAGACGGAAATATGTCGTGTGGAATCGCTTGGGGCTTGTGCAGGTCGAGAGGTGGGAGAGGGTGCATGGGGCGGGGAGGAGAGAGGAAGTGGGGATGGGTAAGGTCAGGGTCAAGGTGAGGAGGAGGGGGGAGGGGTTGGTGTGTGTTCGGCGGAGGGGATAAATGATAGGGGTATCGGGTGGTGGATAGAG
>Ga0265797_10009952_pt1 | contig 12205 bp, 5 predicted proteins | sample P2T30metagenome_FD_192433 | JGI IMG/M metagenome (GOLD analysis project Ga0265797, IMG submission 192433) | Plant litter microbial communities from East Loma Ridge, Irvine, California - P2 T30 | ecosystem: Environmental > Terrestrial > Plant litter > Unclassified | place: USA: California... | reverse complement strand
GGCTCCGGCTTTTTATATGGCGTCCCCACGGGGATTCGAACCCCGGTACTCACCGTGAAAGGGTGATGTCCTAGGCCTCTAGACGATGGGGACCTAAAACTGTTCTGCTGCGCGCGCTGTCGTTCTCCGCACACTGCTTTGCTGCACTTGCTGCTGCGGCACTTGCCGCCATTTTACGCCAAACGACCAGCCTGTCGACGCAAATATGCCAGCACAATAGAAAAACCGGAGCACCTTTGCCGCGCTTGCGCGTTGGTCTACTCCGGTTTTAAGCTGGCGTCCCCACGGGGATTCGAACCCCGGTACTCACCGTGAAAGGGTGATGTCCTAGGCCTCTAGACGATGGGGACCTAAAACTGACTGTGCCCTTGCGGGCCTTACTTAACCTACCGACTGCCATGTGCCGCCGCTGGCGCAGCACATCTGCCAAATTCTTGGCGTCCCCACGGGGATTCGAACCCCGGTACTCACCGTGAAAGGGTGATGTCCTAGGCCTCTAGACGATGGGGACCCTGGAACTACCGATACTGCCAATGTTGCCTTTCCAACGTGGTGGAGGTAAGCGGGATCGAACCGCTGACCTCTTGCATGCCATGCAAGCGCTCTCCCAGCTGAGCTATACCCCCTACGGGAAAACAACATTTTACTACACTGCTACAGCTTCGACTAGTGCGGCTTACGCTGCCTTCGTCCGGTCATCCTTGCCAGTTTCCTGGCGTCCCCACGGGGATTCGAACCCCGGTACTCACCGTGAAAGGGTGATGTCCTAGGCCTCTAGACGATGGGGACCGGGAACAACCGTTTGTACTACCTACTACTTACTCCAGAGTTGGTGGAGGTAAGCGGGATCGAACCGCTGACCTCTTGCATGCCATGCAAGCGCTCTCCCAGCTGAGCTATACCCCCTCACCGCTGAAGTGCGAGCATTATATAGGACGCCCTTGCATTTCGCAAACACCGATTTGCGCATCGTCGTGGCATGCGCCAGCGACGCGAAACCTGCCGGCGCAGGCCCATGCCGAGGACGTCCCACAGGGAATAATTACAGACCTTTCTGCACCCGCGCCAGTACGACGTCGCGACCAAACAGTTCCAGCACCGCGTCGATCGCCGGCGTCTGCAGCTGGCCAGTCAACAGCAGACGCAGCGGCATCGCCAGTTGCGGCATCTTGAGGCTGTGCGCGGCCAGCACTTCCTTGAGCATGGCGGCCAGCGCCGCCTTGTTCCACTCCACCGTGGCGCAGCGCTCGGCAAAGGTCGCCAGCGCCGCGCGCACGGCATCGGTCAGGTGCAGGGCCAGCTGCTCCGCATCCGGCTGCGGGTCGCGATAGAACAGCATCGCCGCATCGGCCAGCTCATTGATCGTGTTGACCCGTTCCTTCATCAGGCCCAGCACGACCGGCAGCGCCGGGGCGCCGTCGAAACGGGCGCCATCGCGTTCCAGCTTCGGCAGCGCCAGCTGCGCCAGGCGCGCGTTGTCGGCCGCCTTGATATAGTGGTTGTTCAGCCAACCCAGCTTTTCCGGGTTGAACTGGGCCGCCGACGCAGTCAGGTGCTCCAGGTTGAACCACTCGGTGAACTGCGCCATCGAGAAGATCTCGTCGTCGCCGTGGCTCCAGCCCAGGCGCGCCAGGTAGTTCAGCATCGCTTCCGGCAGATAGCCCTGCTCCGGGTATTCCATCACGCTGACCGCGCCATGGCGCTTGGACAGCTTCTGGCCGTCGGCGCCCAGGATCATCGGCAGGTGGCCGTACTGCGGCAGCTCGGCACCCAGCGCGCGCAGGATATTGATCTGGCGCGGGGTGTTATTCACGTGGTCGTCACCGCGCAGCACGTGGGTGATCTTCATGTCCCAGTCGTCGACCGCGACGCAGAAGTTATAGGTCGGGGTGCCGTCCGGACGCGCGATGACCAGGTCGTCGAGCTCCTTGTTGCCGATCGTGATCGGGCCTTTGACAACGTCCGTCCAGGTTACTTCGCCATCGAGCGGATTCTTGAAACGCACCACTGGCGTAACGCCTTCCGGCACCGCCGGCAGGGTCTTGCCTTGTTCAGGGCGCCAGGTGCCGTCGTAGCGCGGCTTCTCGCCCGCAGCGCGCATGCGTTCGCGCATCGCCTCGACTTCGTCGGGCGAGCAGTAGCACAGGTAGGCAGTACCGGCCTCTAACATGCCTTTCACCACCTCGCGGTAGCGGTCCATGCGCTGCATCTGGTAGAACGGGCCTTCGTCGTGCTCCAGGCCCAGCCACTGCATGCCGTCCAGGATCGCCTGCACGGCTTCCGGGGTCGAGCGCTCGAGATCGGTGTCCTCGATGCGCAGCACGAAGGTGCCGCCGAAGTGACGGGCATAGGCCCAGGAATACAGCGCGGTGCGGGCGCCGCCGAGGTGGAGGAAGCCGGTCGGGCTGGGGGCGAAGCGGGTGCGGACGGTCATGGCGAAAAGCGATCAGGTAAAAGGCGTATTCTAAGCCTTTTCACCACCGGATAGCACGATCGCTCAGCCGGCGGCCAGGCCACCCACTCTGGCCTCGTGCGGCGCAGCGGCCAGTCTTGCATCGAGGTAGGCCGCCAGCGTCGCCACGGTCTGGTACTCATACAGCAGCTCGGCATTGATCACCAGGCCGGTCTGGCGCTCGAGCTCCAGCGCCACCGGCATCGCCGACAGCGAATCGAGCCCGGCTTCCACGAACGGCTGGTCGTCGCCCAGCGTCTCGACCCCGGCATCCTGCAGGCCGTACAGCAGGCAGCGCCGCACCAGCGCGCGTGTGTCGTCGGCCGCCGGCGCCGATGGCGGCGGGGCACTGCCCGGCACTGGCGGCGCCCACGCCGGGTCCAGCAGCGCGTCGCGCTCGCGCGCCTCGCCCACATCCGGCTGGTCCGGCACCCCGATCGCGTCGGCGTACAGCGCGATCCGGGCCGCCAGCGCCGCCGCCGGCGCCGGTGCGCCAGCCTGCTCCAGGCCGGCCAGCAGGGCCGACCAGCGCCGCCGCGCCCAGCCGGCCGCCTCGACCTGTGCGCTGGCCGCCACCAGCAGCGTCCAGGCGCACAATTCGCCGGCTGCATAGCTGGAACAGCCCGCCCCCGCCGCCAGCAGCGCCGCGCGCGCCTGCTGTGCCGGTCCGGCGCCGTCCAGCGCATCGGCGACGAAGGCCAGGCAACCGCCATCAAGCGCGCCGGTCCCGAGGTGCACATATAAAGCCTCGGTCGGCCCCTCCAGGATGCGCATCACGCGCGCATCGCGCATCAGCAGCGGCGCCAGGTTCGGCTCCAGGTAGCCGCGTCCGCCCAGCAGCTGCATCAGCATGTCGGCCGCTTCCCACAGCAGTTCCGAGGCCACGCATTTGCAGGCCATGCAGGCTTCCTGCGGCAGCGCGCCATGGCCGTCATCGTGGGCCGCCAGCGCCTGCACCAGTGCCTCGAGCGCGCCGATCGCGCCGGTCAGTTCGTCCAGCCGCGCCAGCGTCACCGGATGGTCCAGCAGGCGCCCGCCCGCGACCTCGCGCCGGCCGGCATAGCGCAGCATCAGCTGGGCGCAGCGTTTCATGCCGCCCACGCACAGGGCGCCGATGCCAAGCCGGGCGAAGGCCATCGCGTCGCGCGCGACGTCCATCCCGGCGCCCGGCTGGCCCAGCACGTGCGTATCCGGCACGAACACCTCGTCGAAGCGCAGCGCGTTCTGGACCATCGCGCGCATCCCCATGGTCAGCGCTTCGGCCTCCTGGTGCAGGCCCGGCGCATCGTCCGGCAGCAGCAGGGCCACCGTGCCCAGGGCGACGCCCTCCTCGTCCAGCGCGCGCGCCACGACCGTGATCCAGCCGGCCCAGTTGGCCAGCCCGATCAGGTGCTTGTCGCCGCTCAGGCGCCAGCCGCCGGGGCAGCGCTGGGCGCGCGTGCGCATCGCCAGCGGATTGGCGCCGGCAGCCGGTTCGGTCAGCGCAAAGGCGGCCAGCTGGCGCCCGCCCGCCAGGTGCGGCGCCACTGCCAACTGCAGGCGTTCGGACCCGAAGCGCAGCAGCGGGCGCAGGCCCAGCCCGTTGTGCACGCCCACGGCAGTGGCCAGGGTCAGGTCGATCGCGGCCAGCTGCTCCATCAGGCGCAGCAGGTCGCTCGTGGCCAATGCCTTCCCGCCCAACTCGGCTGGCGCCTGCATGCCAAGGAAGCCGTGATTGCCCAGGTCGAGCAGCACATGCGGCGGCATCGTGCGGCGTTCGTCCATCAGGCGCGAATCGAGGCGGCGCGGCGCCCAGCGGCGCAGCCAGTCGCGCATCGCCGCCGCTGTGCGCCGGCTTTGCTCGGCATGGGGCAGCTCTCCCCCGTCGCTGGTGCGGCGGCGCGGATGCAGTTCGCGCGCCGCGTATACGATCTCGAGCTCGCCGCGCTCGGCCAGCAGCCGGCAGCGCGCGCGCTGCACCTTGCCGCTGCTGGTGCGCGGGAAGGTGCCGGGCCGCACCAGCGCCAGGAACTCGACCGTGGTGCCGAAGCGGGCCGCCACCGCGCTGCGGATACGCTGGGCCAGCGCGTCGAGCTGGGCGATGCTGGCGCCGTCGACCCTGGCGCGCCGCGCCACCCGCACCAGGCGCCGGTCGGCCTCGAGCACGATCGCCAGCCGCTCCTGCCCGGCCTCCTCCACCGCGAAGGCGGCGCAGCGGTTCGGCTCAAGAAAGCCCGTGACTTCTTCCACCAGCGCTTCGACATCCTGCGGATACAGGTTGCGGCCATTGATGATGACCAGGTCTTTCAGGCGCCCGGTGATATACAGCTCGCCGTCGCGCATGAATCCCAGGTCGCCGGTGCGCAGCCAGGGGCCGGCGCCATCCGCCAGGCGCGCGTTGAACGTCTCCTGCGACGTCCCCTGCGCCGGTGCCGGCGCATTGCGGTAGCCGCGCGCCACCGCCGCCCCGGCCAGCCAGATCTCGCCGATCCGCCCCGGTCCGGCCGGGCGGCCGCTGTCCTGGTCGACCGCCAGCATGCTCACACCCGGCGCCGGCGGCCCGCAACTGACCAGTTCGCGCGCATCGGGGTCGCCCGGGTCGGCCTCGCGCACCTGGCCGGCCTCGAGCCGCGACTGGCTGATGGCGTGGATGCGCGGCGCCTGGCCGCGCGGACCGCCCGCGGCCAGCAGCGTGTGCTCGGCCAGGCCGTAGCAGGGAAAGATGGCGCCCGGCCGCAAGCCGCATTCGGCAAACTCCGCGAACAGCCGGCGCACGGTGGCCGCGCGCACCGGCTCGGCCCCGTTATACGCCACCCGCAGGCAGGACAGGTCGAGCCCCGCCTTGTCGTGCGCGGTGGCGCGGCGCGCGCACAGGTCCCAGGCGAAATCCGGGGCGCCGGCGCAGGTGGCGCGGTACAGGGCGATCGCCTGCAGCCAGCGCGCCGGCTGGCGCAGGAACACCGCCGGCGCCATCAGCACCGAGCGAAAGCCCACGCAGGCCGGCGTCACGATGCTGCCCACCAGGCCCATGTCGTGGAATGGCGGCAGCCAGCTCACCATCGTGCTGCCGGCGTCGAAACCAAAGGCGCTGCGGATCATGCCGACATTGGCGGCCAGGCTGGCGTGACTGACCTCGACGCCCCGCGGCGCCATGGTCGACCCCGAGGTGTACTGGATGAAGGCCAGCGGAGTAGGCCCGAGCCCCGGCAGCGGCGCCGGTGGGCCGGCCAGCGCATCGGTGCACAGCAGGCGGAGCGCGGCGCCGTCCAGCAACGGCGAAAGCTGCGGCGCCGCCTCGCGCGTGGTAAGCACCAGCCGCGGGTCCGCGTCCAGCACCAGCGCGCGCAGCGCCGTGTCGCCTCCGTGGCGGCGCGGCAGCGGCGCCGGCACCGCCACCAGGCCGGCGCGCAGGCAGGCAAAGAAGGCGATCACGAACGCCAGGCCAGGCGCGAATAGCAGCAGCGCGCGTTCGCCCGGCGCCGCCTCGCGCGCCAGCAGGCCCGCCAGCGTATCGACCTGCGCGGCCAGTTCGCCATAACTAAAGGATTCCTCGCGCCCGTCCTCGCGCAGGAAGGTGAAGGCGATGCGTTCCGGCGTGGTCGTGGCATGGTGCTGCAACTGATCGATGACCCAGGCCGCCTGCAGCGGCTCGCTCTCAGCCACGGTGGCGCTCCCGGACCGTTGGCTGCGGCGGCTGGCCGGCGCCGGCGCGGCTGCAGGCATTGGCGACCAGGGCGGCGCCGCGGCGCAGCTGGGCCGGCGAGTGCTGCGCCATCAGCTGCAGCCGCAGCCTGGCGGCGCCGAGCGGCACGCCTGGAAACTCGACCGGATTGACGAACACGGCGTCGCGCGCCAGCAGCATCCCTGCCACGCGTACGGCCGCCTCCAGGCCAAGCCACACCGGAACGATCGGCGAGGGCGTCCCCAGGCAATGCAGGCCTGCGTCGGCCAGCAGGCCGCGCAGTTCGACCGCGTTGCGCAGCAGGTCGGCGCGCAGTCCATCGCCCTCGCTCGATGCGGCGATGCGCAGGCTGGCGCGCGCCACCGCCGCCTGCATGGGCGACAGCGCATTCGAGAACATATGCGGACCGGCGTACATCTGCAGCTGGCGTAGTGCCGGTTGCGAAGCGCAGGCCACAAAACCGCCATTGGTGGCGAAGGTCTTGGAAAAACTGCCCATCACGATATCGATCCGGCCCTGCATGCGCTGGGCCGCCACCACCCCACCGCCGCCCGGCCCCAGCGCGCCGAGGTCGTGCGCCACGTCGACCAGCAGCGTTGCGCCGTACTCACGGCACAGGTGCTGCAGCAGCGGCAGGTCGGGACTGTCGGCGTCCATGCTGAACAAGCCTTCGGTCACCACCAGGATGGCGTTGGCGGCGTCCGCCGCGCGGATGCGCGCCAACAGCTCGCGCACGTGATCACAATCGAGGTGGCGGTTCACCAGCACGTTGCGGGTGGCGCTGGCCGCGCCCTGGCGCAGCGAGGCATGCGCCAGGGCGTCGATCACGATGTGGTCGAACCCGTGCACCAGCGCCGTAATGGCGCCGAAAGCCGCCGCCCAGCCGGTCGGGAACAGCACCACCTGGCCCAGTCCGAGCAGTTCCGCGAGCGCCGCTTCGAGTGCCTGGGACTGGCGCGTATTGCCGAGCAGGACGGCCGAGCCGGCGCTGTGCGGCCCGGCTTCGCGCAGCGCGCGCTCGGCCGCCTCGAGCACTTCTGGATGGGCCGTCAGCGACAGATAGTCCTGGGACGCGAAATTGATGCCGCGCGCGGCCGGCTGGCCATCGGCGGCAACGGTCGCGAGCGGCCCCGGCGCGCCTTCCAGCACCCGCGCATAGGGCCAGACGCCGTGGCGCATGCGCAGGCCGACCCAGGCATCGAGGGCGCCGCCGCGACGCAGCAGGTCGGGCCCGCGCGGCTGGGCATACTGCGCGACGTTGCCGTCCAGCGCGCCCGAGGCGCCCAGGGCGGCCGGGTCGCGCGCGGGGTCGAACGGGATGAATTCATTGTGCATGGCGTCCTCCAGCAAGTCCGAATGTCGGTGAGGTCGGAACACGGCAGGTCCCTCCCCTGTCAAGCCGGCAGCGCGGCCGGCGGTACGGCAGGTGGCGCCGCGGGCGAGGCCGCCGCAAGTTCGCGCTGCTGGCGCGCCAGCAGCGCAGCGACCTGCTCCGGCGCCAGCGGCCGGTCGAACAGATAGCCCTGGGCCGCGTCGCAGCCCATCGCGCACAGGTCGCCCAACTGCTCGGTCGTCTCGACCGATTCGGCGATCACCGACAGGCCGAGCCGGTGCGCCATCGCCACGATGCTGTCGGCGATCGCGTAGGCGCGCGCATGCCCGCTGGCCGCGCCCAGGCGGCGCACGAACAAGCCATCCATCTTGAGGATGTCCACCGGCAGTTCGCACAGGTAGTTCAGGCTCGAGTAGCCGGTGCCGAAATCGTCGATCGAGACCAGCACCCCGGCCCGCCGCAGGCTGTTCAACACTGCGCTGTTGGCCGCCAGGTCCTCGATCAGAATGCCCTCGGTGATTTCCAGGTCCAGACAGCTGGGCGACAAGCCCGTCTCGGCCAGAATCGCCAGCATGCGCCCGGCCATGCCCGGCTCCTTGAGCTGGCGCGCCGACAGGTTCACCGCGGTCTTGATGGGCGGCAGGCCGGCCGCCTGCCAGGCGCGGTTCTGCAGGCAGGCGCAGCGCAGCACCCACTCGCCGATCGGGACGATCATCCCGGTTTCTTCCAGCAGCGGAATGAAGCGGCCCGGCTCGATCCGGCCATGTACCGGATGCTGCCAGCGCAGCAGCGCCTCGACCCCGATCACGCGCCGTTCGCGCAATTCGACCTGGGGCTGATATTCGATGAACAGCTGGCCTTGCGACAACGCGTCGCGCAAGCCATTCTTGAGCGTCAGGCGTTCGCTCTGCGGCGGCACCGCACTGGGGGCGCTGGCGCTGGAATACAGGCGCACGATGTTCTGGCCCCAGCCCTTGGCGCTGCGCATGGCGATGTCGGCGCGCTTGAGCAGCGCGTCGGCGTCGCAATCGACCGCCGGATACAGCGCGATGCCGACCGCCAGCGTGACGAAGCAATCGCGCCCGTCGACCTGCAGCGGCGCCGTGAAGCGGTCCAGGATCTTCTCGGCCACCAGGCGCGCGTCGGCCTCCGAGCCCAGGTCTTCGAGCAGCGCCACGAATTCGTCGCCGCCCCAGCGCGCCACTGTGTCGCAATCGCGCAGGCAGCCGCGGATCGCGCACCCGGCCTGGTTCAGCAACACGTCGCCGGCCTCGTAGCCGAGGGCCTCGTTGACTTCCTGGAAGCGGTTGATATTCAGGAGCACCAGCGCCACCAGGCGGCCATTGCGGTTGGCGCGGTCCATCGCGTGGCGCAGGCGGTCGCGCAGCAGGCGCCGGCTCAGCAGGCCCGTGAGCTGGTCCGACAACGGGTCGATCCGCAGCGCGCCTTCCAGGCCATCGGGAACGGTTGCCGGCGGCGCCACCTCGGCCGGACTGTCCTCGCCGTGGCACAGCACCCGGTTGCGGCCGCCCGACTTGGCTAGGTACAGGGCCTGGTCGGCGCGCACGATGGTGTGCGAGACCGGTTCGCCGAGCCGGTACTCGGCCACGCCGACCGACACCGTCAGCGTGATGACCCGCTCGCCGTCCGGGCAGCGCAAGCCCTCGACGACCCCGCGAATGCGCTCGGCCAGCGGCAGCGCGCTGGCGGCCGGCGTCTCGGGCAGCATCAACAGGAACTCTTCGCCGCCATAGCGCCCAAAGGCGTCCAGCGCGCGGATCTGACCGACCACGGCGCCGGCGAAGGCGCGCAGCACGGTGTCGCCGGCCGCATGGCCATAGGTGTCGTTGATGCGCTTGAAGAAGTCGATGTCGAACAGGCACAGGCAGAATTCGCTGCCGTTGCGGTCGGCGCGCTCCTTCTCCTTTTCCACCAGGTCGAGCAGGAAACGGCGGTTGTGGATCCCAGTCAGCTCGTCGCGAATGGCCAGCTCGTTGATGGTGGCCAGCGCCTGGCGCAGGCGCGAAAAACCGTCGTTCTTGGTCAATTCGAACAGCAGCACGAACACCAGCACCACCACGTACAGGCCCAGGTCGCACACCAGGTGCAGCAGTGGCATGTCGGCAGCGGGCGCGGCCGGCTGGGCGATGCCATGCGCTTCCAGCGCATAGATCAGGGTGGCGCTGGCGCAGCTCATGGCCAGCCAGAAGCCGGCGCAGCGGATCCCGCCCAGGAACATGGCCACCACCGGCCCGGTGATGAGCCAGCTGACGGTGGGCGAGACGATCCCGCCCAGGTGCCAGCTGAGCCAGCTGAAATTGAAGAACAGCCCGCACAGGAACACTTCGCGCGCCGCGACCACGCTGCCGCTCAGGCGTAGCACCGGCGGGGCTGCCAGCATCACCGCGCAGCACAGCAGGATCTCGACCGCGGCCGTTTCCAGGCCCAGCAGCCAGTAGGCCAGCGCATACAGCGGACCGGCCGTGCCGGCGCACACGGCCGCGTTCACCACATTGCCGGCGCGCGCGTTCAGCTTGGCATCCTGCTGCAGGGTAGCCGGAATGAAACGCTGCGCGATATCAAGATAGCGTCCGGTCCACTGTTGTGTGCTGTCGTTATTCATCTCGTTCCCTACCTTCAGCACGCGTGTGCCTTGCCTGGACTCAAGCTCAGAGTTTAGGTAGGGAATTTCCTAACGACCTTATCTTCAAACAGATTGTTAGCAGGAATATGCTGACCGCCTGCCGCGGTTTCGGGATACGAAATGCATGACGCACGCCGGCAACAGGTGCGGGCGCGCGTCATGGAACGGCGGGACCAGGCGGCCCCTGATTGATCAGTCGTTCTTGACGACGATGGTCGGGAACTTGCTGCTCATGTCCTTCGCCTTCTCGGCGATCTTGACCGCGACGCGACGCGCGATCTGCTTGTAGATCGCCGCCACCTGGCCTTCGGGATCGGCCACCACGGTCGGGCGACCGGCATCGGCCTGCTCGCGGATCGACAGGGTCAGCGGCAGCGCGCCCAGGAAGTCGACGCCAAAATCGGCGCACATCTTCTCGCCGCCGCCGTGGCCGAAGATCGCCTCGGTATGGCCGCAGTTGGTGCAGGTGTGGGTCGACATGTTCTCGACCACGCCCAGGATCGGGATGCCGACCTTCTCGAACATCTTGAGGCCCTTGCGCGCGTCCAGCAGCGCGATGTCCTGCGGCGTGGTGACGATCACGGCGCCGGTGACCGGCACTTTCTGCGACAGGGTCAGCTGGATGTCGCCGGTGCCTGGCGGCATGTCGACGATCAGGTAATCCAGGTCGCGCCAGTTGGTCTGCTCGAGCAGCTGCTGCAGCGCGCCGCTGGCCATCGGGCCGCGCCACACCATCGGCTCGTCCGGATCGATCATGAAGCCGACCGACGACACCTGGATGCCGTGGTTCTCGAGCGGTTCCATGCTCTTGCCGTCATTCGTCACCGGCCGGCCGGCCACGCCCAGCATCATCGGCTGCGACGGGCCATAGATGTCGGCATCCAGGATGCCGACGCTGGCGCCTTCGGCCGACAGGGCCAGGGCCAGGTTCACTGCCGTGGTCGATTTACCAACACCGCCCTTGCCCGAGGCGACGGCGATGATGTTTTTGACGTTCGGCATCAGCTTCATGCCGCGCTGCACGGTGTGCGACACGATCTTGCTGTAGGCGCGGATGGCGACGCCTTCGACGCCAGGCAATTCCAGCACGGCAGCAGCAGCCATGCCGCGCAGCATTTCAACCTGGCTGGCGGCCGGGTAGCCCAGTTCCAGCTCGAAGGCAACCTGGCCTTCTTCGATCTTGATGTTCTTGACCGACTTGGTCGTGACGAAATCTTTTTGGGTATTCGGGTCGATGACTTCCGACAAGGCCGTCTTGACGTCGTTCTCAGTGATGCTCATGGTGCTCTCCGGGTGATATTGGGGCGAAGTGTAGCGCAAAACGGCTAACTAGCAGGCTTGACCGGTCCATTCTTGGCCAATACCCCCTGAGCGCGCAGGGCCATCCGCTGTTAAAATGCTTCTTTTCATATAACCCGAGCGTTTCGACACCATGACCCGCAAGCTGTTCGTTACCACCGCACTGCCCTACGCCAATGCTGCCTTCCATATCGGCCACATGATGGAATACATCCAGGCCGACATCTGGGTGCGCTTCCAGCGAATGCAACGCGAGGGTAACCAGGTGGGCGGCGCCCGGCGCCAGGTGCATTTCGTGTGTGCCGACGACACCCACGGCACCCCGATCATGATCGCGGCCGAAAAAGAAGGCATCACGCCGCAGGAATTCGTGGCCAAGATCGCCGCCGGCCGCGCGCAATACCTGGACGGCTTCCATATCGCTTTCGATAACTGGTATTCGACCGATTCGCCGGAAAACGTCGCGCTGTCGCAAGGCATCTACCGCAAGCTGCGCGATGCCGGCCTGATCGTCACCAAGACCGTCGACCGTTTTTATGACACCGCCAAGGGCATGTTCCTGGCCGACCGCAATATCAAGGGCGAGTGCCCGGTCTGCCATTCAAAGGACCAGTACGGCGACAATTGCGAAGTGTGCGGCGCGGCCTACCAGCCGACCGAGCTGATCAACCCGTTCTCGGTGTTCACCGGCTCGACCCCGATCCTGAAACCATCGGAACAGTATTTCTTCAAGCTGTCCGACCCGCGCTGCTTCACCTTCCTCAAACAATGGCTGAACACCCCGGGCCGCCTGCAGCCCGAGATGGTCAACAAGGT
>Ga0265797_10009951_pt1 | contig 12207 bp, 7 predicted proteins | sample P2T30metagenome_FD_192433 | JGI IMG/M metagenome (GOLD analysis project Ga0265797, IMG submission 192433) | Plant litter microbial communities from East Loma Ridge, Irvine, California - P2 T30 | ecosystem: Environmental > Terrestrial > Plant litter > Unclassified | place: USA: California... | reverse complement strand
CACCATCAACGCCTACTACAACCCGCCGCTGAACGAGATTGTATTTCCGGCGGGCTACTTGCAGCCGCCCTTTTTCGACCCCAACGCCGACGACGCCGTGAACTACGGGGCCATTGGCGGGGTAATGGGCCACGAAATGACGCACGGCTTCGACGACGAAGGCCGGCAGTACGACAGCCAGGGCAACCTGCGCGACTGGTGGACGCCCGCCGATGCGGCTGAATTTGACAAGCGCGCCGCCGTGGTGGGCCGGCAGTACAACGCCTTTTCGCCCCTCGACTCGGTGCACGTGAACGGCAAGCTGACAATGGGCGAAAATCTGGCCGATTTTGCCGGCCTCACCATTGTGTACGGCGCTTTGCAAAAGCAATTACAGCAGCGCTACGGCAACGGCCCGCGCCCCAAATTCGACGGCTTCACACCCGAGCAGCGCTTCTTCTTGAGCTGGGCGCAGCTGCGGCGCACCAACATCCGCCCCGAAGCCCTACGCCAGCAGATTCTCACCGACCCGCACTCGCCGGGCCAGTACCGTACCATCGGCCCGCTCATGAATATGCCGCAATTTTCCCAAGCCTTCGGCTGCCAGGAAGGCGCCAAAATGACGCGCAAACCGGCTGACCGGGCCGTTATCTGGTAGGTAGTAGCGCGAACTTTCCAGTTCGTGCACTCGCGTAGCGAGCATCTACACTTGGCGAACACGTCAGCTACCAATGCGAGTGGAAAAATTCGCGCTATAAAAAGGGAGCACCGGCTGCGGCTGGTGCTCCCTTTTTATATGACTAACAACTAGCGTTCAGCTTAGCACTTTAATAATATTCGGGCCGCATTAGCTATCACAATCGTTTGCCCAGTGTATCACAAACGATTGCTGAAAATATTATCACTATATCACTAATTTACAAGCACCTACTTAACGAGCAATCATTCTACTTTAGTATGGCAAGCGGAGGATTATTACCTGAATTCCTTGGCTTTTCTTTTTCTTTTCCCCACCCAACTTCTCTTCTTATGAAGAAACCTCAACGCCTACTACTGGCGCTGGTGGCCGCGCTCGGCAGCCACTTCACGCTCTTTGCCCAAAACGCGCCCGTGCCGTTTGAAGCCGAGTCTGGCACCTCGACCCTGCCGCCCGTGACCGGGGCCACCATTGGCGACTGGGTTATCGGTACTATTCCGGCCGCCGGCACGGTGCCGGCGGCCACTTACATCACCACCAAAACCGACCAGGCGGGCTACGCCACCGGCAGCTCGGTTCCCACCACGGCGGCCCGCGTGCTTACGTACACCCTCACGTTTCCGGGCGCCGGCAGCTACGACCTGTACGCCCGCGTGTGGGTGGGGCCGGGCGGCTTCAGCGATGATAGCTACTACAACGGCGTGGGCTTCGGCACCAAAAACCCCACGCTCGCCAGCGACTGGCGGATGCAAAACGGCTTGGCGTCGGTTGGCTACGTGGTGGGCTCGACCCAGCCCGTGGATGGCTTAGGCACTGCCAGCTTCAGCGCCAATGCTACTACGCCGCTCTGGAAGTGGGTTAATCTATCTAAGTTTGGCAGCGGGGCCTCGTTTACGGTGCCGACGGGCAGCCTCACGCAAACCTTACAGATTGGGGCGAGGGAAGATGGCCTGTACTTCGATAAGTTCGTGTTTGGGCAAACGGGCCTCAATTTCACGGTGGCTAATCTAGACGCGGGCACGCAGGGCTCGACCGTAGTGGTGACGCCCGGCCCGGCCCCCACCGGCCTGCCCATTGCCACCGGCAAGCCCAAGTACCTGAGCTCGGCCTACAGCACGGCCCAATCGCCCTATTTTGGAGTGTACTGGGACGGCACCACGCCCGAAAACGGCGGCAAGTGGGGCGTGGCCGAAAGCACCCGCGGCAACTTCAACTGGGCCGAGGCCGATGCGGCCTATGCCCAGGCGGTGGCCACGGGCGGGCCATTTCGCTTTCACACCCTCATCTGGGGGGCGCAGCAGCCGACTTGGCTCACCACCAGCGGCCTGAGCGATGCCGACAAGCTACTGGCTATCAAGGACTGGTACCAGGCGGTGGCGACCCACTTTCAGGGCAAGCGCATCGACTTTATCGATGTCGTGAACGAGCCTACGCACCAGCCGCCCACTGGGGCCGCGGGCCCCGATGGCGGCGCCTACCTCAACGCGCTGGGTGGCAACGGCACCACAGGTTGGGACTGGGTTATCACGGCCTTCCAGCTGGCGCGGCAGTATTTCCCCAACTCTAAGCTGATGCTCAACGAGTATAGCGTAGAAAACGAGCCCAACCGGGCCGCTACTTACGTGGGCATCGCTAATTTGCTGAAAGCCCGCGGCCTCATCGACGCCATTGGTATCCAGGGCCACTCTTTCTCGCTGGCGCCTACCTCCACGGCTTCTATTCAGGGTAACATGGCCACGCTGGCTTCGGCCAATCTGCCGCTTTACATCACGGAGTTTGACCTCGACGGCGCAACCGACGCGCAGCAACTAGCCGACTACCAGCGCATTTTCCCGCTATTTTGGGAGAACCCGGCCGTGCGCGGCATTACCCTTTGGGGCTACCGCCCCGGTCACTGGCGCACCAACCAGGGCGCCTACATCGCCAATGCCGACAACAGCGAGCGCCCGGCTCTGACCTGGCTGCGCAGCTACGTAACCAGCACCTATACCGGCCCCATGTGGACCGGCAACACCAGCGCCGCCTGGGGCACGGCCAGCAACTGGATTACAAACAACGGCGCCCCCGCCAACGCAATAGTATCGTCGGCTAGCACCTACACCCTGCCCACTGCTACGGACGATGCCTTCTTCCCGAGCTACGCTACCAACCAGCCCACCGTCAGCGCCGCCCAAAGCATTCGCAACGTCACCCTTTCGGGCACCGGGGCTACCCTGACCACCGCACCCGGCGGCGTGCTCACCATGACCGGCAACCTGACCAACAACGGCGGCGCGCTGGCCGGCAGCGGCACCGGCGCCATCGTGCTGGCCGGCACCACCACCCAAACCATCGGCGGCACCAGCGCCTCCAACTTCCAGAACCTGACGGTGGGCAGCGCCACGGCCAGCCTGGCCGCTCCGGCCGGCGTGCGCCGCATGCTAACGCTCAATGGCGACCTGACGACCAGCGGCCGGGCCTTCACGCTGTTTTCGGATGCCACGGGCACCGCGATGGTCGTGAACACCAGCGGCGCGGTAGTTGGCAACGCCACTGTGCAGCGCTACATCGACCCCACCACCAATGCTGGCAACGGCTACCGCCACTACGCCGCGCCAGTGGCCGCCACCACCGTGGCCGACCTGACGACCACCGGCTTCACGCCCGTAGTGAACCCGGCCTACAACCAGGCCGCCAACCCGTATGCTACAACGCCCTTCCCCACGGTGTTTGGCTATAACGGCAGCCGGCTATCGGCAGCCTCGGCCCTGAGCAGCGCGTTTGACTTTGGCTGGGAATCGCCCGCCGCACTCACCGACGTGCTCACGCCCGGCCTCGGCTACTCGGTCAATATCCCCGGTACTCAAACCGTTGATTTTGTGGGCACGCTCAACAACGGCCCCGTCAGCCGCGCCAACCTAGCCCGCGGGCCGCAGGCCGATGCCGGCTGGCAGCTGCTGGGTAACCCCTACCCCGCCCCGCTGAACTGGGACGCCGTGACGAGCACCGGCCTCGACGACGCCGTGTACGTGTTCCGCTCGACTGGCCCCTACGCGGGCACCTACGCCAGCTACGTGCCCAATGGCGCTAGCACCAACGGCGGCACCGCCCAAATCGCGGCTATGCAGGGCTTTTTCGTGCGTACCACCTCGGCCAGCACGCCCGGCAGCCTCAACTTCACCAACGCAGCGCGCCTGACCACCTACGCCAACCCCACCTTCCAGCGCACCGCCAGCCCCGCCCCCCTAGTACGCCTGACCTTGAGCTCCGCCACCGGCCCGGCCGATGAGGCCGTGGTTTATTTCAGCAGCAACGCTACGCCTGGTTTCGACCCCACCGCCGATGCCTATAAGCTAGTGGCTGGCAGCGCACTCGTACTGGCCAGCGAGCTAAGCACCAATGACCTGCTCTCCATCAACGCGCTGCCAGCCCTCGGCACCGCTACCGTGGCCGTGCCGCTGCGCGTGCAAGCCCCACAAGCTGGCAGCTACACGCTACGCGCCACCGAGCTGCTAAACCTGCCCGCCGGCGTGCAGGCCGTGCTGCGCGACAACCAGACCGGCACCCTGTTCGACCTGAGCCAGCCCACCGGCTACGTTGTGAGCCTGAGCGCGGGCACCGCCGCGGGCCGCTTCACGCTGCTGCTGCGCCCCAGCAGCACGCTGGCCACGGCTTCGGCCGCGCTCAGCGAGCAAGTGTACCTCTACCCCAATCCCACGCACGGCGGCACCCTGTCGCTCAGCCTGCCCACCACCCTAAGCCAGCAGGTTATTGAGGTGCAGGTGCTCAACGCGTTGGGCCAAACGGTAGCGCGCCACGCTTCGGCACCCAGCACCAACGCTACCCGGGCGCTCGTACTGCCAGCTCTGGCGCAGGGCGTATACACCGTGCGCCTCCAAACCAACGCGGGCACCATCAGCAAGCGCCTGACGGTCGAATAAGCACGGCCCGAAAAGCTCCTGGCTGCCTGCGCAACCGGGAGCTTTTTATTGGCTTCTCACTTCCCCCCCCATCTTTTTCATGAAAAACAGTTCTTTTCTGCGCCTGATGCTGGCCACAGTCGGCTTTTGCCTAGCCACCGGCTCGCTCACCCACGCCCAGGCGCCCAGCACGGGCGGCCCCTCGCCCCAGCCCGCCGCCGTGCCCCTCGATGGCGGCGCCTCGCTACTCGTGGCAGCCGGCATTGGCTTGGGCTGGCGCAAGCTGCGCAGCCTGCGGCGAGCTGCCTAAGCTCTCCACAGCCCAAAACCCTCCCCACTGCTTCACAAAAAAGCCCCTTGGCACTAGCTGCCAAGGGGCTTTTTTGGAACCACGCCGCCAAGCAAGCAAGCCGGCTCTGCGTAGCTTCGCCAGCAAAGGTAGCTTTCATAGCAGTTTTTAAGACAGTGAACCAAGTAGTTGGGCGGGCTGGCGGCTTTTCGCCAGCTGTCCGCTCGTCGGTTGAAAAACTCGCCGAGTTACGAGCGGACAGCCGGCAGCCCGCCTCATGTGCGCCAACTTGGAAACGGCTTTAAATGCTACTGAAAAAGCCCTTTTGGCCCCTAATCAATTCAACTCTTTTCCTAATGCTCCACAAACTACTGCTGGCTTGCTTTGCCCTGCTCCTACTCGGCCGCGCAGCCGCCGCCCAATCCATTTACTCGGCCACCGACCCGCTGGCCCATACCTTTAGCATCGTAGCCCGCGACCCCAAAACCGGCGAAATGGCCGTGGCTGTGCAAAGCCACTGGTTTTCGGTGGGCACCTCGGTAAGCTGGGGCGAGGCCGGCGTGGGCGTAGTCGCCACGCAGTCGTTTACCAATAAGTCGTTTGGCCTGCGCGGGCTGGCGCTCCTGAAAAGCGGCAAAACCGCCCAGCAGGCGCTCGACGAGCTGCTGGCCGCCGACGATGCCCGCGAGGTGCGCCAGGTTGCCATTCTCGACAACCAGGGCCGCGTGGCCACCCACACTGGCAAAAAGTGCGTGGACATGGCCGGCCACCACCAGGGCGCGCAGTTTTCGGTGCAAGCCAATATGATGCTCAACGCCACCGTGTGGGGGGCCATGGCCAAAGCCTACGAAGCCAGCGCCACCCTACCCCTGGCCGAGCGCGTGCTCGCTGCCCTCGACGCGGCCCAGGACGCCGGGGGCGACATTCGGGGCCGCCAATCGGCCGCGCTGCTCGTAGTGCGCGGCACCGCCACCGAAGGCCCCTGGGCCGACCGCCTCGTGGACCTGCGCGTGGACGATGCCGCCCAGCCGCTGGCAGAGCTGCGCCGCCTGCTCAAGCTGCACCGCGCCTACGACCACATGAACGCCGGCGACTTAGCAGTGGAGAAAAACGACATGCCCACCGCCATCAAAGAGTATCAGGCGGCCGAAAAGATGTTCCCTAGGAACCTGGAAATGAAGTACTGGCACGCCATTACGCTGGCCAACAAGCAGCAGGTGCCCGCCGCTCTGGCCCTACTAAAACCCATTTTTCAGCAGGAGCCCAATTGGCGGGTATTGACTGAGCGGCTGCCCAAAGTGGGGCTGCTCACGGTGAGCCCGGCCGAGCTGAAGCAGATTTTGGCGCTGAAATAAGTGTACTCAAGTTGCGGAGTAGCCGCGTAGCGGCGACCCGTCGGTAGCGAACCGTTCCCTAACCAACCCAGAAGTCCCAGCGGACGACCCATTTTACTAAATGGGTCGCCCGCTGGGACTTCTGGGTTTCTTCCTAGTGACTACTACCGATAAGCTTTAGCTTGCGGTACAGGCTACCCTTTCATCACCTTTTCCTGGCGCAGCACCGATTCCAGGTGGACGGCCTCCATGTAGCGCTCGATGAAATCCTCGGTCAGGCCCACTTGCGTGCCCTGGCGCTTGCTACGCTCCAGAATCTCGTTCAGGCGGTTGGTTTGCAAGATGGTGATGTCGTTTTCCTTTTTGTATTGGCCGATTTTCTCGGCCACGGCCATGCGGCGGCCCAGCAGCTGAATCACCTCCGCGTCGAGGTTATTGATTTGCTGGCGCAGGCCAGCCAGCGCGTTCAGGTACTCTTCTTTGTCAGTGGTTTCGTGGCGCCACACCAGGTCGCTGATGAGCTGGCCCAGCACCTCGGGCGTGATTTGCTGCTTGGCGTCGCTCCAGGCATTGTCGGGGTCGATGTGGCTTTCTATCATCGTGCCGTCGAAGTCGAGGTCGAGGGCCTGCTGGGCCACGCCAAACAGCGTATCGCGACGGCCGCAGATGTGGCTCGGGTCGTTGAGGATGGGCAGCTCGGGCATCCGGCGCTTCATTTCGATGGGCAGGTGCCACATCGGCGCGTTGCGGAAGTCGGTGTTGCCGTAGCTCGAAAAGCCGCGGTGTATCATGCCGACCTGCTTTAAGCCAGCTTTTTGCAGGCGCTCAACGGCACCCACCCACAGCTCTAGCTCGGGGTGAATCGGGTTTTTTACCAGCACCGGAATATCGACGCCGCGCAGTGCGTTGGCAATTTCCTGTACCGAAAACGGGTTGCCGGTGGTGCGTGCGCCCACCCACACCAAGTCCACGCCAAAGGCGAGGCAATCTTCCACGTGCTTGGCAGTAGCTACTTCTACGGCCACGGGCAGGCCGGTGAGCTCGCTGGCTTTCTTGAGCCACGGCAGGCCCTTGGCCCCTACCCCTTCGAAGCCGCCGGGCTTGGTGCGGGGCTTCCAGATGCCGGCGCGCAGCGCCTGCACCTTGCCGGTGGCGGCCAGCCGCTGGCTGGTTTCAATAACCTGCTCCTCGGTTTCGGCCGAGCACGGGCCGGCAATGAGGAAGGGTTTGTCGTTGGGTTGGCGATTGAACAGACGGTCGAACATGGGGAATGAATGGGTGGATTGTTGAAGCGATATAAAACGGAGTGGCACTCCGTTTGGCGTAGGGTGAAGGCCGCGCAAAACCAGCAGGGCGAGAAACGGAGTACCACTCCGTTTTACATTTCAGGGAATAATCTTGCGTATCTCGTTGGCGTGTTCTAGCTGCGTAGTCAGCCCGGCGTAATCTTCGCCGGCCAGCATCTCGCGCAGCTTTTGTAATTGGTGCAAATGCTCGTCGAGCACGTCGAGCACGTTTTCACGGTTTTGGCGGAAGATGGGCACCCAGGTGGCCGGCGCGCTTTTGGCCAGCCGCACGGTAGAGGCAAAACCGCCCCCGGCGAGGTCAAAAATGCGCTGCTCACCACGCCGCTCCTTCTCCAATACCGTGAGCGCCAGCGCAAATGACGTAAGGTGCGAAATGTGCGACACGTAGGCCGTGTGCAGGTCGTGGTCGGCGGCGCCGAGGTGCAGCACCCGCATGGGTAAGGCCCGAAATAGCGCCTCCACGGCCACCACAGCGGCCGGGTCGCTGGCCTCGGCATCGCAGACGACCAGCGTTTTACCTTCGAAAAGGCCGCGCACGGCGGCATCGGGGCCCGAGTATTCGGTGCCGGCCATGGGGTGCACGGCCACAAAACGGCTCCGGTGCGGGTGCCCGGCCACGGCCGCCAGCAGGTTGCCTTTGGTCGAGCCCACGTCGATAACTATTTGCTGGTCAGACACCAGGTCAAGCACCTGGGGCAGCACCGCGAGCATGGCATCCATGGGCACGGCCACGATAACGAGGCCAGCCGGGGCTACGGCGGTGGGCAGACTGGGCGCGATTTCATCGACCAGGCCCAGTTCTAAGGCGCGGCGGGCGTAGGCCGGGTTATTCTCAACCCCAATAAGCCGGTCGGCCAAGCCGTGCTGCCGCAGGCTGAGGGCCAGCGAGCCGCCGATGAGACCTAAGCCGATGATGGTGATAATCATATTCGATTGATATAGAAAAGCGTATGTCATTGCGAGCGTAGCGAAGCAATCTTTCCTTCACGCACCGCAGAAGGTCGCTAACGGCGTAAGGAAATATTGCCGCGCTGCGCTCGCAATGACAGGCATTTTATGCTTTTTGAACGGCCGTTATGCTTTTAACCCGCTCCAGTGCCTCGCGCAGCAAGCCTTCCGGCTGACACAAGCTGGCCCGGATGTAGCCGTTGCCGTTGCTACCGAAGATGCCGCCGGGCGTCAGAAATACGCGGGCCTCGGCTAGCACGGCATCGCTCAGGGCGTAGCCATCGGCATAGGCGGGCGGTATTTTGGCCCAGATGAACAGGCCCGTTTGGCCGGGAGCAGCCTCGCAATCCAGCGCGGCCAGCAGCTCGCGCACTACCTCGCGGCGGGCGCGATAGGTGGCGTTCAGCGCTGCGAACCAGTCGTCGCCGAGGGCCAGCGCGGCCACGGCGGCCTGCTGAATGCCTAGGAACATGCCCGAATCCATGTTGCTCTTGAAGCGCAGTACCTCGGTGAGCCAGTCGGCGCGGCCCACCAGCATGCCCACGCGCCAGCCGGCCAGGTTGTGGCTTTTGCTCAAGGAGTTAAGCTCTAATGCCACGTCTTTGGCGCCCGGAATACTGAGCAGGCTCGTGGGCGGCGTCTCGTTCAGCACAAAGCCATACGGGTTGTCATGCACCAGCATAATGCTGTGCGCGGCGGCAAACGCCACCAGCTCAGCCAAAAAGGCGGGGCTGGCGGGCGTGCCGGTGGGCATGTGTGGGTAGTTGACCAGCATCATTTTCACGCGGCTCAGGTCGGTTTGAGCCAGGGCGGCGAGGTCGGGCAGCCAGCCGGTGGCGGCGGTTAGGTCATACTCGCGCACCTCGGCCCCGCAGATTTCGGCCACGGCGCGGTAGGTCGGGTAGCCGGGATTAGGGATGAGCACCGCGTCGCCAGCTTCCAAAAACGTCATGCCGATGTGCATCAGGCCTTCTTTGGAGCCAGCCAGGGGCAGCACTTCGGTGGCAGGGTCGAGGACCACGCCGTAGCTTTTTTGGTAGAAGCCGGCCATGGCCTGGCGCAGGGCCGGCGTGCCCTGGTAGCTCTGGTAGCCGTGGGTGTTGGGCTGGGCGGCGGTGGCGGCCAGGGCCGCTACCACGCTCGGGTGCGGCGGTAAATCGGGGCTACCGATGCCCAGGCTTATGATATTGGCCCCGGCCGCGTTGAGGGCGGCCAGCTCGCGCAGCTTGCGCGAGAAGTAATATTCGCCGGTGTGGGCCAGGCGGCTGGCGGTGGAGACTTGCATAGATTCTTACTGATAATCGACTGTCATTGCGAGCGCAACGAAGTGGAGCGCGGCAATCTTTCCTTCGTACTTAGGCAGCAATTCCACGGAGCAATCGGCAAGGAAAGATTGCCGCGCTCCACTTCGTTACGCTCGCAATGACAATGCCTTTTGTTCATTGCCCATATTGTCCTGCCCGAAAGCCATGCTGCCGCGCTCATACGCGCCCAGCACCCGCAGCTCCTCCGTTACGGCGGGCAGCTCGGCCAGTAGAGCTTCCAACTGGGGCAAGGCGCTGAACTCGACATCGGCGTGAAAGCCGTAGTGCCAGGGCTGGCTGGGGCGCGGGCACGACTGCAACTTGCTCAAGTTCAGCCCATGGCTGGCCACCAGCGTGAGCACCTGCGCTAGCATGCCCGGCGCGTGCGAGGTGTAGAAATACAGCGACGCCTTGTCGGGAGTTGCTACCAGCTGGGCCTCGGCGGTGCGCTCCAACACCAGGAAGCGGGTGTAGTTGTTGGGGTCGTCGTTGATGGCGGGAGCCAAAATCTGGAGGCCAAACGCCTCGGCGGCCTGCGCCCCGGCTACCACGGCCACGCCGGGCGTGCGGCGCTCGGCCAGGTGCTGGGCGCTGAGGCCGGTGTCCTCGGTTTCGACGAGTTGCCAAGCGGGGTATTGGCTGAGGAAGTCGCCGCACTGGCGCAGGGCCATTGGGTGCGAGTGTACGGCCTGCACATCGGCCAGCGTGGTGCCGGGCAGCACCAGCAGGTGCTGGTGAATGGGTAGGTACACCTCGCCGGTGATGGTGAGCGCGTTGCGCTCTAACAGCAAATAATTAGGTAAAATACTGCCGGCCAGCGAGTTTTCCATGGCCATGAGCGCGGCATCAGCGCGGCCATCGGCCACCTGGGCCACTACTTCGCCAAAGGTGGCGCAGAAGCTCAGCGCGGGCACGGCCCCGAAATACTGCCGGGCGGCTACTTCGTGAAAACTTCCCCGGAAACCTTGGATGGCGACTTTCATGGTACTTGATTGTTGGTGCCTGGTACTTGGTTTTGGCCGATTTTGCCGAACCAGAAAACATAAAAAAAGCGCCACTCGTCGGAACGAGTGGCGCTGCTAAAATCTGAGGGATAGCTACATGGCGACTCGTTTTACGCGGGCGGCGTAAAATAATAGAAGCCAAAAAAGTAGCGGGCAGTGAACATGGTTGGTGCTGTTTGCGGCGGCAAGGTAGGAAACATTTTCTATTTGCCAAGTAAAAAGCGTCTGTCATTGCGAGCGCAGCGAAGCAATCTTTCCTTGTCGTTCGCTAACGCTAACCAAGCGTGAAGGAGAGATTGCTTCGCTGCGCTCGCAATGACAGACGATGATAGGCAATTAGCTCGCGTCTTCGTCGGTGGGCGGCGTACCCCGAAAGGCGTCCATTTTGCCCACGCCGGCGGTCAGCTTGACGGGTTTGTTCTCCTTGGCCGACTGATAGATGGCTTCCATAATGCGCTGGTCTTGCAGGCCTTCTTCGCCGGGGGTGTAGGGCGTTTTGTTTTGGCGCACGCACTCGGCCATGTGGTCGAGCTCTAGGGCAAACTGCTGCTTGGCGGGGTTGCTGGGCTGCTCAATCATCTGCTTGCCATCAGGGGCGTGCACCAGTTCCTGCTTAAGTCCTTTGTAGGGGAAAGCCGGGTCCATTTTGATGGTGCCGGTTTCGCCGTGCACGGCGTAGCTTTTGGCGTTGAACGAGCCGTAGCCAGTCATACACTGCGCAATGACGCCGCTCGGAAAACGCAGCGTAAAGCTCACGTTCTCTTCGATTTCCTTGAAGCGGTCGTCGCCGGGCGTGCTGTAGATTTGGGCGCTTACTTCAGTGGGCTCTTCGCCCAATAGAAAGCGCGTGGTGTTGAGGCAATACAGGCCCACATCGGGCAGCGAGCCGCCGCCAGCCAGGGCTTTTTTGTGGCGCCACTGCTGGTCGTGGGCCTGGTTTTGGCAGTTCATCATCTGGATGAGCTTGGTCTTGCCGTACTTCTTGTCGCGCACCGCTTTTTGGGCCATGCGGTTGAGGGGCTCGTACTGAATGCGGTAGGCAATCATGAGCTTTTTGCCGGCTTTTTCGCAGGCAGCTATCATTTCCTCGCACTCCTTCACGGAGTTGGCCATCGGCTTTTCACAGAGAATATGCTTGCCCGCTTTAGCGCCCCGAATGGTGAATTCGTGGTGCTGCGCGTTGGGCAGCACAATGTAAATCACCTGCACTTCGGGGTTATTTTTGATAGTGTCGTAGTTCTGATACGAGTAGCAGCTACTAGGCTTGATGCCGTATTGCTTAGCTACTTTACCCATCTTTTCGGCGTCGCCACTCACCATCGCCACCAGCTTGGCGTGCTTGCTTTGGCCGAAGGCGGGCAGAATTTCTTCGAGCGTGAGGTGGCCCAGGCCCACCACGGCGTAGCCCACGCGCTGCTCGGGCGCATCGGGGTTGAAGGGCTGGCC
>Ga0265797_10009950_pt1 | contig 12207 bp, 11 predicted proteins | sample P2T30metagenome_FD_192433 | JGI IMG/M metagenome (GOLD analysis project Ga0265797, IMG submission 192433) | Plant litter microbial communities from East Loma Ridge, Irvine, California - P2 T30 | ecosystem: Environmental > Terrestrial > Plant litter > Unclassified | place: USA: California... | reverse complement strand
GCTCCGCGATGACGGCGTCCGCTGTCCACCGATGCTGCAGCCGCCCCACGAGCTCCCCGACCTGCTCGCGGTCGAGCCCCGGGTGCAGCGCGAGCCCCACGGTCAGCTCCGGCCCGGCGAACCGCCCGAGGGGGTCCCCCGGGGAGAGCTCGACCCGTGCCACGGCGGACTCCCCCACGACCGAGTCCGCGAAGGCCTGCCCCACGGCAGGGTCCTCGGAGCACGGCGTCCAGGGGAGGTCCTGCCCGAGCGCCCAGACCGCGGGACGTCGGAGCACGAACTCGCTCGTCGACGTCGGGTCGAGCACGACGAGCTGGGTGTCCTCGCTCGCGGCAGCCATCGCCACGCGGCGGGCCTCCACCGGGATCGGCCGCGCGGTCGCGTCCCAGGCCTGCATCGCCGCGACGGAGGTGAACGCCGGCATCACCGTGCGCCCGTCCGGTCCGGCGACCGTCACGATGGACAGCTCCTGCGTCTTGTCGACCAGGCGTCCGTCCGGGGTCTCCCCGACCTCGCCGGCCTCGGCGACGAGTGGGATGAGCAGGCGGGCGGAGCCGAGTGCCGCTACCACCTCGGCTTGGGATCCACCATCCTCCAGCCCGGCGATCGCGGCCAGGACCGCCGGATCGGCCAGGCCGTCGTCGTCGGCGAAGGCGTCGTCGTGGCTGTCGAAGGTGCGCCCGGCCCACGGGAACCCGGCGGAGTCCGCGGGCGCGTGCCCGTGCTCGTGCGCGTCCTCGGGTCCGCCACCGCGGCCGTTCGAGATGCCGGCCACGACTACTCCGAGGCGATGTCGAGTGCGGCCGGCAGCGTGAACGCCCCGGAGTAGAGCGCCTTGCCGATGATCGCACCCTCGAGGCCGTGCGGGACCAGTTCGCGCAGGGCGACGAGGTCGTCGAGGGTGGAGATGCCGCCGGACGCCACCACGGGCTGGTCGGTCCGGTCGCACACCTTCCGGAGCAGCTCGAGGTTCGGGCCCTGCAGGGTGCCGTCCTTCGTCACGTCGGTCACGACGTAGCGCGCGCAGCCCGCCTCCTCCAACCGGTCGAGGACCTCCCACAGGTCGCCGCCCTCCTTCGTCCAGCCGCGGCCGGACAGCGTCGTCCCGCGGACGTCGAGCCCGACGGCGACCTGGTCGCCGTACTCACCGATGACCCGTGCGGCCCACTCCGGGTTCTCCAGCGCAGCCGTGCCGAGGTTCACCCGTGCGGCACCGGTCGCGAGTGCGGCCTTCAGCGACGCGTCGTCGCGGATGCCGCCGGAGAGCTCGACCTGCACGCCCTCGACCTCGTGGATCGCCTTCGCGATGACCCGCCGGTTGTCGCCGCGGCCGAACGCCGCGTCGAGGTCGACGAGGTGGATCCACTCCGCGCCCTGGTCACGCCAGGTGCGCGCGGCGGCCACCGGGTCGCCGTAGCCGGTCTCGCTGCCGGCCTCGCCCTGGGTCAGGCGGACGGCCTGGCCGTCGACGACGTCGACGGCGGGCAGCAGGACGAGGGGCGGGGTCGAGGTCAGCTCGGTCATGGTCCTGTCGGTTTCGTCGTTGGTGGGTCTCGGGCCGGTCGGCGGATGCGCGGGCTCAGACCGGTTTCGGAACGGCACCGGTCGGGAGGCTCGGCGCGGGTCCGCCCCGAGCGTCGCCACCGGCGCGGCGCGGGTCAGAGCGAGTCGACCCAGTTGCGCAGGAGCCGGATGCCCGGCTCCCCCGACTTCTCCGGGTGGAACTGCGTGGCGGTGAGCGGACCGTTCTCGACGGCGGCGACGAAGCGCTGCCCGTGCTCGGCCCAGGTGAGCTTCGGCGCACGGAACGGGCCGTAGGCGTCGAGCGGGAAGTCCGTGACGCCGAACGAGTGCACGAAGTAGAACCGCTCGTCGTGCAGGCCGTCGAACAGCACGGAGTCGGTCGGCGCGTCGACGGTGTTCCAGCCCATGTGCGGCAGCACCTCGGCCTGGAGCTGGTCGACCGTGCCGGGCCACTGCGCGAGGCCCTCGACGTCGGTGCCCCGCTCCACACCGCGCGAGAACAGCACCTGCATGCCGACGCAGATCCCGAGCACCGGGCGGCCGCCGGCGAGACGGTGGTCGACGATCTCCCCGCCCTGCACGCTCTCGAGCTGGTCGATCACGGCGCCGAACGCACCGACGCCGGGGACCAGGAGCCCGTCGGCCTCGAGCGCCGCACGCTTGTCGGAGGTCAGCGTGACGTCGGCACCCGCACGCTCCAGGGCCTTCGCCGCGGAGTGCACGTTGCCGGAGCCGTAGTCCAGGACGACGACGTTCTTGCCACCGGTGCTCACAGGGCGCCCTTCGTCGAGGGGATGCCGTCGACGCGGGGGTCGAGCTCGACCGCACGGCGCATGGCCCGCGCGAACGCCTTGAACTCCGCCTCGGCGATGTGGTGCGGGTCGCGACCGCCGAGCACGCGCACGTGCACGGTGATCCCGGCGTTGACGGTGATGGCCTCGAACACGTGGCGCACCATCGACCCGGTGAAGTGTCCGCCGATGCGGTGGTACTCGAAGCCCTCGGGCTCCCCGGAGTGCACCAGGTACGGGCGCCCGGAGACGTCGACGACGGCCTGGGCGAGCGCTTCGTCGAGCGGGACGAGCGCGTCACCGTAGCGGCCGATGCCGGCACGGTCGCCGAGCGCCTGCTTGAGCGCCTGGCCGAGCACGATGCCGGTGTCCTCGACGGTGTGGTGCACGTCGATGTCGGTGTCGCCGGTCGACCGCACGCGCAGGTCGATCAGCGAGTGCTTGCTGAACGCGGTGAGCATGTGGTCGAAGAACGGCACGCTCGTGCTGATGTCCGAGGTGCCGGTGCCGTCGAGGTCGAGCGACAGGGACACGCTCGACTCGCTCGTCGAACGGGTGATCTCGGCGGTGCGGGCGGTCATGCTCCAACCCTAACCGGCGGCTGTTCCGCGGCCACCCGGCGCATGGCGTCGAGGAACGCGGTGGTCTCCTCCGCCGTGCCGGCACTCACGCGGAGGTGGTTCGGGATGCCGAGGTCGCGCACGATGACGTCCTGGTCGAGCAGCGACTCGAAAGCCGCCTGCGGGTCGGCGACGCCCCCGAACAGGACGAAGTTGGACCAGGTGTCGTGCGGCGTGTAGCCCATCGCACGCAGCTCGGTCACCATGCGGTCCCGCTGGCCGCGGATGTCGTCGACCATCGCGAGCATCTCCGGGGCGTGCCGGAGTGCAGCGACCGCGGCCGCCTGCGTCAGCGCCGACAGGTGGTACGGCAGACGCACCAGCCGCAGGGCGTCGACCACGGCCGGGTGCGCGGCCAGGTAGCCGACGCGGGCCCCGGCGAACGCGAAGGCCTTGCTCATGGTGCGGGACACCACGAGACGCTCGCGTCCGGGCAGCAGCGTGAGCGCCGTCGGTTGTCCCACCGGCATGAACTCGGCGTAGGCCTCGTCCACCATCACGATGCCGTCGGTGGCGTCGTAGACGGCCTCGATCGTCGCGAGGTCGAGGGGCGTGCCGGTCGGGTTGTTCGGCCCGCACAGGAAGACGATGTCCGGCTGGTGCTCGCGCACGGCAGCCGTGGCGGTCTCCGGCGAGATGCGGAACTCGGCGTCGCGCTCGGCCGGGATCCACCGCGTGCCCGTGCCCGACGCGATGATCGAGTGCATCGAGTACGTGGGCGGGAAGCCGAGGACCGAGCGGCCCGGACCACCGAAGGCCTGCATGAGCTGCTGGATGACCTCGTTCGAGCCGTTGGCGGCCCAGATCTGCTCCGCGACCAGCCCGTGCCCGAGGTACCCGGCGAGGGACTCACGCAGTTCGGTGAACTCCCGGTCCGGGTAGCGGTTCACCGTGCCGAGCGCCCGGCGGACCGACTCGACGATGTCGTCGGCGACGTCCTGCGGGACGGGATGCGTGTTCTCGTTGACGTTGAGCTGCACGCGCACGTGCTTCTGCGGGGCGCCGTAGGGGCTCTGACCGCGGAGGTCGTCTCGGATCGGGAGGTCTTCGAGCGTGAATGCCACCGATCCATCGTAGAGCGGTCGGGCAGGTCCGCGCCCGGCCGTCCGGACGGGTTACTTCGTGTCGGCGTACTTGGTCGGGATCGCCAGCTGTTCGCCGGCCTGCACACCCGAGCCGTCGAGCGCGTTCAGGTTCACGACGTCCTGCACGAAGTCGCGCGGGTCGGCGTTGGGGGCGGTCTCCTCAGCCAGCTGCCAGAGGGTCTCGCCGGGCTCGACCGTGACGGTCTGGAAGTGGACGTCCGCGGAGGTGTTGCCGGCCGAGGCCTGCCCACCGTTCAACGCGACGACCGCGACGACGACCAACACCGGCAGCGCTGCGAGCGTGGTGAAGACCATGCGACCGCGGCGGGTGAGGCGCAGCCGTGAACGAACGACCGTGCCGTGCATGCCAGCGAGGCCGCTGCTGCTGATCGTGCTGCCGTTGATGACGCCGATGGTGCTCATGTCGTTGTGCCTTCCTGCTCGGATGACCCGAAGCCCTGTACCGAACATACGTTCGAACGACGGGACGCACAAGTCCCCTGGGGCAGATCGGGGCGGATTTCTGTGCGACACGCTCGAACAGGTGTTTGTCCGGCAGAGTGCGGTCGGATACTGTTTCGACTGACTTGGACAAGTCTCACGGGGACCACCGACATTCCTGGGACGGCCATCCACGGTCCGACGAGAAGGCGAGACGACGTGGCGGACGAACTGCGGGTCCAGAAACCGCTGACGGCGAAGCAGCAGGCGATCCTCGACGCGATCCGAGCGTCGATCGCCAGCCGGGGCTACCCGCCGAGCATGCGTGAGATCGGCGACGCCGCGGGGCTCTCCTCGTTGTCGAGCGTCTCCCACCAGCTCGGGCAGCTCGAGCTCGGCGGCTGGATCCGGCGCGACCCGAACCGGCCGCGTGCCCTCGAGGTGCTGGTCGACGAACCGACGCCCGACGTGGACGGCCCGGACGTCGACGCCACCACGCTCGTGCCCCTGGTCGGGCGCATCGCCGCCGGTGTCCCGATCACCGCGGAGCAGCACGTGGACGAGATCATCCCGCTGCCCCGTCAGCTCGTCGGCACGGGTGACCTCTTCATGCTCAAGGTCGTCGGTGAGTCGATGATCGACGCCGCCATCTGCGACGGCGACTGGGTCGTCGTCCGCGCACAGCAGACCGCGGAGAACGGCGACATCGTCGCCGCCATGCTCGACGAGGAAGCGACCGTCAAGGTCTTCCGGCAGCGGGACGGCCACACGTGGCTGCTCCCCCGCAACACCGCGTTCGAGCCCATCCTCGGCGACGCCGCCACGGTGCTCGGCAAGGTCGTCGCGGTCCTCCGCTCGCTCTGAGCGCACTGGTCACGGGGCGCACGGAGACCGGCCAGGAGGCTCGCCCTGCGGACGCAGGTCGAGCCTCCTGGCCGTTCGGCTGGGATCAGACGGACGCGACCGGCGCGACCACGTACGGGTCCAGCTCGGCGACCTGGCGCTGGAAGACGCGCACCCGCAGGCGCGTGCCGTCCTCGACGTAGTCGACGGACTCGACCGATCCCGCGTCGTGCAGGTGCGAGACGAGGTCACCGCGGTCGTACGGCACCACGACGGTGAGCTCGACGTCCGGCTCGGGCAGGCGGTCCTCGATCGCCTGCAGCAGCTCCGGGATGCCCTCGCCGGTGCGTGCGGAGACGAACACGGCGTCGGGGGCGAGCCCCACGAGCACCATGCGCTGCGTGTCGTCGATGAGGTCGGCCTTGTTGAAGGCGACGATCTCCGGGATGTCACGCGCGCCGACGTCACCGATGACCTCGCGCACCGTCGCCAGCTGTGCGGCGGGGTCCGGGTGCGACCCGTCGACGACGTGCACGATGACGTCCGCCTCGCCCACCTCCTCGAGCGTGGAACGGAAGGCCTCGACGAGCTGGTGCGGCAGGTTGCGCACGAAGCCCACGGTGTCGACGAAGGTGAACTCGCGGCCCTTGGTGCTCTCGGTCCGGCGGACCGTGGCGTCCAGCGTCGCGAAGAGCTGGTTCTGCACGAGCACACCGGCGCTCGTCAGGCGGTTCAGCAGCGAGGACTTGCCGGCGTTGGTGTAGCCGGCGATGGCGACGCTCGGCACGTCGTTGCGGTGCCGGTCGGCGCGCTTGGCCTCGCGTGCCGGGGCGAAGCCGGCGATCTGGCGCCGGAGCTTCGACATGCGGGTGTGGATGCGACGACGGTCGAGCTCGATCTTCGTCTCACCAGGGCCACGCGAGCCCATGCCGGCACCGCCGGACACCTGGCCACCGGCCTGGCGGGACATCGACTCACCCCAGCCGCGGAGGCGGGGCAGCAGGTACTCGAGCTGCGCGAGTTCGACCTGCGCCTTGCCCTCCCTGGTCTTGGCGTGCTGGCTGAAGATGTCGAGGATCACGGCCGTGCGGTCGATCACCTTGACCTTCACGACGTCCTCGAGCGCACGGCGCTGCGAGGGCGCCAGCTCGGTGTCGGCGATCACGGTGTCCGCGCCGGTGGCCTTGACGACCATCGCGAGTTCCTCGGCCTTGCCCTTGCCCAGGTAGGTCGCCGGGTCGGGGTTCGGGCGGCGCTGCAGCAGCCCGTCGAGGACCACGGCACCCGCGGTCTCGGCGAGGGCGGACAGTTCCCGCATGGAGTTCTCGGCGTCGGCGGCGTCGCCCTGGGCGTACACGCCGATGAGGACGACCTGTTCGAGCCGGAGCTGCCGGTACTCGACCTCGGTGACGTCCTCGAGTTCGGTGGAGAGGCCCGCGACGCGACGCAGCGCTGCGCGGTCCTCACGGTCGTACTGGTCGCCGTCGCCGGACCAGCCGGTGTCGTCGACCGATCGGGTCTGGATGGCCTGCGCCGGGGCGAAGATGGACGAGCTGGCTCGCGAGTCGGCGTTGCGCAGCACGCGCTCGACGACGCCGTCGCCTTCAGCTTGGTTGTTGGGTTCCGTCATGCTGTCCACAGGGTACCTCCGGCGCCCTCAGGACACACGGGGTTCCCGGTACGGTTCTTCCATGGCGAACGACCACTACTTCTCGGCCACCCCGGAGAGCCAGGCGCGACCGCGGCAGATCGAGGTCACCCTGGCGGGGCGTTCGCTGTCGCTGACCACCGCTGCCGGTGTCTTCAGCCCCGACGGGCTCGACCGTGGCACCCGGGTGCTGCTGAACGCGGTGCCGGCTCCTGCCGCCGACGGGGCCCTGCTCGACGTCGGCTGCGGGTGGGGGCCGCTCGCGATCACGATGGCCTTGCGTTCCCCGGACACGCAGGTGTGGGGCGTCGACGTCAACGAGCGGGTGCTGGACCTGGCGCGGCAGAACGCCGCGACGGCCGGGGCTGCGAACGTGTCGATCGCGCTGCCGTCCGAGGTTCCGGCTGACCTGCGCTTCCGCACGATCTGGTCGAACCCGCCGATCCGTGTGGGCAAGGACGAACTCCACGCGATCCTGCTGACCTGGCTCCCCCGGCTCGAGGTCGCGGGCGACGCCTGGCTCGTCGTCTCGAAGGACCTCGGCGGGGACTCCCTGCAGAAGTGGCTGGGCGAGGCACTCGGTGCGTCGTACGCGGTCACCCGGGCGACGACGGACAAGGGGTTCCGCGTGCTGCGGGTGCGGCGCACGGCGGAGTAGGGCGGCGGCGGGGGGCGTCGCTGCGGGGGCGCACGCGCCCGCGCGCGGTCGTTGCCTCCACCCGCACAGTGCGTGTTCGCTCAGCCGGTGCGCGGTTGCGCACCCCGTGCGCCGCGACGACCCCGCACCGAGCGCGGAACCGCGCACCACGCGGACCGGCCGGGAGGCGCGGCGAGCGTCACCGACGTCGGCCAGCCGGGGCGAGCCTCCCGGCAGGAGACCGCACCGTGCGTGACACGCCAGCCGGTGAGGGCTTGCGCACCCCGTGCGCGATCGCATCCTCGCACCGGGTGCGGAACGGCGCACCGCGCGGACCAGCCTGCACCGTGCGCGACCGGGAGCGCGCTGCGCGCAGCCCAGCGCCCGCCCGTCAGACCGTCAGGTCCCCCGAGAACACGAGCTCGGCGGGCCCGGCCAACGACACGTGCTCGCCGTCCTCCGCCGCGAACATCCGCACGGTGACGACCCCACCGGGGACGCGCACGCGCCAGGTGTCCGGCGCCGACGACCCCGCCCAGTGCCGCGTCGCCAGGGCAGCTGCCACGGCACCGGTGCCGCACGACAGCGTCTCGCCGCTGCCCCGCTCGTGCACGCGCATCGTGATCTGCCCGATGCCGTCCTGCACCAGGGGCTCGCCCGGCAGCACGAACTCGACGTTCGCGCCGGCGGCCGGCGCGGGGTCGAGCACGGGGATGAAGGTCAGGTCGAGGTCGGCGAGTTCGTCCTCGGTCGCCAGGGCCACGACCACGTGCGGGTTGCCGACGTCGATGCCGAGGCCGGGTCGGGCCTGGTCGAGGTCCTTCGCGCGCACGAGCACGTCGTCCGCACCGCCGCCCTCGATCCCCAGGTTCCATCGCCCGAGGTCCGCCGCGAACCCGTTCGCCTGTCGCTGGATGTCGACGATGCCCTTGCGGCTGCCGACGGAGAGCGTCTCCCCGGGTTCGAGGTCGACGAGCCCCGACTCGGTCAGGTACCGCGCGAACACCCGGATGCCGTTGCCGCACATCTCGGCGACCGTGCCGTCGGCGTTGTGGTAGTCCATGAACCAGGTGGCCGAGGGGTCCTCGGCCACGAGCTCGCGGCCCTCCGGGATGGCGTCCGAGCGCACGGCCCGGATGACGCCGTCCGCGCCCACGCCGAAGCGTCGGTCGGCGATCGCGCGGATGCGGTCCGGGGTCAGGTCGACCGTCGCGTCGGGGTCGGCGAACAGGACGAAGTCGTTGCCGGTCCCCTGGCCCTTGGTGAAGTGCAGCTCGGTCACGGCACGATCCTACGGGCCACCGCCGTCAGGCCGTCGCGGTCCGCTCCGGTGACGTCGAGTTCCTCGGCCTCGGCGTACCGGCGGAACCAGGACACCTGTCGTCGCGCGTACTTCCTGGTCGCGATGCCGGTGGCCTCCACCGCGTCCTCGACGCTCGCGTCCCCGCGCAGCACGTCGAGCGCCTGCGCGTAGCCGATCGCCGCCCGCGCGGTCCGACCCTGCTCCAGCCCTCGGTCGCGGAGCCCGGCGACCTCGTCGACCAGCCCGTCCCGGAACATCCGGGCGGCGCGCTCGTGGAGCGCGGCGACGAGCTGCTCGCGGTCACGGCGCAGGTGCAGCACCCGAGCCGGACGCCAGGCGCGGGGCGCGGACGGGAGGCTCGTGGTCACGCGGTCCGACCGGCTCGCGATCTCGACGGCGCGGATGAGTCGCCGTGGGTTGCGGGCGTCGATGGTCGCCGCCGCCGCCGGGTCGAGGTCCCGGAGCCGGGCCAGCAGCGGCGCCGGCCCGTGGTCCTCGTGCTCCTGCTCGAGCGCCCTGCGGAGCTCCGGGTCGGTGCCCGGGAAGTCGAGGTCGTGGAGCACCGAGGACACGTACAACCCGCTGCCGCCGACGAGCACCGCGACGCCGCCGTCCTCGAGCACGCGGTCGATCGTCGCGCGGGCGTCGCGCTGGTACGCGGCGACGCTGGCCTCGTCCGTGACGTCGAGCACGTCGAGCTGGTGGTGCGGGATGCCGTGCCGCTCGGGCTCGGGCACCTTCGCGGTGCCGATGTCCATCCCCCGGTAGAACTGCATCGCGTCGGCGTTGACGATCTCGGCCGTGCGGCCCTGCTCGCGGTGCCGGTCGGCGATCGCGATCGCGAGGTCGGACTTGCCCGTCCCGGTGGCCCCGACGACCGCGATCAGCCGCCCGGAGGTCTCAGCGCCCGACACGGAGCGACGGCAGGCCCAGCGACACGGGCTTCGGACCGCTGCCGGCAGCCGCGGGCGTGGGGACGCCGCAGGACTCGGCCGCGGCACGGTCCCAGGCCTCGCCGGCACGGGTTCGACGGATGCGCAAGGGGGCGTCACCGTCGGCGATGAGGAAGTGCGGTGCGGACCGGGTGACCTCCACGGTGACGACGTCGCCCGGTCGGGGGACGTCGGAACCGGCCGGGACGGCGAAGTGCACCAGGCGGGAGTCCTCGGCCCGGCCGGAGAGCCGGTGGGTGGCCTCGTCCTTCTTGCCCTCCCCCGTCGCGACCAGGACCTCGAGGGTGCGGCCGACCTGCTTCGCGTTCTCCTCGGCGGTGATCCGCTCCTGCAGCGCCACGAGCCGCTCGTAGCGCGCCTGGACGATCTCCTTCGGCAGCTGGTCGTCCATCGTCGCCGCGGGCGTGCCGGGGCGGATGGAGTACTGGAACGTGAAGGCGGTCGCGAACCGGGCGGCTTCGACGACCCGGAGCGTGTCCTCGAAGTCCGCCTCGGTCTCGCCGGGGAAGCCGACGATGATGTCGGTGGAGATCGCGGCGTGCGGCATCGCCAGGCGCACCCGGTCGAGGATCCCGAGGAACCGCTCGCTGCGGTAGCTGCGCCGCATGGCCTTGAGGACCCGGTCGGACCCGGACTGCAGCGGCATGTGGAGCTGCGGCATGACGTTCGGGGTCTCGGCCATCGCGTCGATGACGTCGTCGGTGAACGCCGCCGGGTGCGGGCTCGTGAAGCGCACGCGTTCGAGGCCCTCGATCTGCCCCGTCGCGCGCAGCAGCTTGCTGAACGCCTGACGGTCGCCGAACTCGACCCCGTAGGAGTTCACGTTCTGCCCGAGCAGCGTGACCTCGATCGCGCCGTCGTCGACGAGTGCCTGGACCTCGGCGAGGACGTCCCCGGGCCGACGGTCCTTCTCCTTGCCGCGGAGCGACGGCACGATGCAGAACGTGCAGGTGTTGTTGCACCCGACCGAGATCGACACCCAGCCGCTGTGCGTCGACTCGCGCTTGGTCGGCAGCGTCGACGGGAAGACGTCGAGCGACTCGAGGATCTCGAGCTGCGCCTCGCCGTTGTGCCGCGCCCGCTCGAGCAGGGTCGGCAGGGACCCCATGTTGTGCGTGCCGAAGACGACGTCCACCCACGGGGCCTTCTCGAGGATGACGGCCTTGTCCTTCTGCGCCAGACACCCGCCGACCGCGATCTGCATGCCGGGGTGCTCGCGCTTGATGCCGGCGAGGAGCCCGAGGTTGCCGTAGAGCCGCTTGTCGGCGTTCTCGCGCACCGCGCAGGTGTTGATCACGACGACGTCGGCCTGCTCGCCGTCAGCTGCGACGTAGCCGGAGGCCTGCAGTGACCCGCTGAGCCGTTCCGAGTCGTGCACGTTCATCTGGCACCCGTAGGTGCGGACTTCGTAGGTGCGGGGGCGCGCTGCAACGGGGGCCATGGTCGTCCCAGTGTAAATCGCAGGGCACGCGACCATGGCCCCCGTTCGTCGCTACTCGAAGCGCACGGTGCCGCGCGGTCCACCGGGCTTCGGGCCGCCGCCGTCGAGCGCACGCTCGACCGCGATCCGGACCACGCCGCCGTTGTAGCCCTTGCGCATGAGGAACCCGGAGAGCCGTCGCTCGGCCGTGGCGCGGTCGAGTCCCCGGAGCTGACCGACACGCTTCTGTGCGAGTTCGATCGCCCGGACGAACTCGTCGTCCTCGTCGTCCGCGGCGGCGTCGAGTGCCGCGTCGATCGCCTCGGCGCCGATGCCACGGCGCCGCAGCTCTGCGACGACACCCTGGCGGCCGAGGCCCTTGCGGTCGTGCAACCGGTCCACCAGGTCGGTGGCCAGCGCGACGTCGTCGAGCAGCCCCACCCGGGTGAGGCGTTCGATCTCGTGCTCGACCACGTCGGGCTCGAGGTCGTTGCCCGTGAGCATCGTCCGGAGCTCGGACTCGCTCACGCCCTTGCGCCCGAGGGCTCGCATGCTGAGCCGTTCCGCGTCGGCACGCTGCTCGTCGAGTGGACGTGGCGCGTCAGCGGGGTCGATCTCCTCACCGCCGGTGATCGAGAAGACCGAGGCGGTGGTCGCGTCGGCACCGTCGTCGTCGTACCCGGACTGCTCCGCCCGCGCGCTGCGACCGGTCCCGTCACCGACGACCGGCGACACCCAGGCGGCCTGGCCACGGGGCCCGCCGATCGGGACGGGGCTGTCCGCGTCGGCCTCCATGCCGCGGTCGTCGTCGTCGTGGTCGGCGTCGTCCACGAGCGGTCCCGCGGAGTCGTTGCCGGTGATGTCGGCGACCGGAGCGATCCGGGACGAGGACGACGAGGGGCGGGACGGCGCAGACGACGGACGCGAGGACTCCGAGGGCTC
>Ga0265797_10009947_pt1 | contig 12209 bp, 8 predicted proteins | sample P2T30metagenome_FD_192433 | JGI IMG/M metagenome (GOLD analysis project Ga0265797, IMG submission 192433) | Plant litter microbial communities from East Loma Ridge, Irvine, California - P2 T30 | ecosystem: Environmental > Terrestrial > Plant litter > Unclassified | place: USA: California... | reverse complement strand
CGGCTGCCGCTACGTACCCATTTTGATGGAAAACAAGGGCACCAACCCGCTCAAGGATGCCCAGCTCACGCGGCGCTTTGTGGCGGTGTACAAGCGCGAGCGGCCCGATGTGGTGCTGCACTTCACCATCAAGCCCAATATCTACGGCACCCTGGCCGCGCGCATCGCGGGCGTGCCCAGCATCAATAATGTGAGCGGGTTGGGCACGGTGTTTATCGTGGAAAACCTGGTGAGCAAGGTGGCGCGGGGCCTGTACCGGCTAGCCTTCCAGTTTCCGCACAAGGTCTTTTTTCAGAACAACGACGACCGCGAGCTTTTCATCCGCTACGGCCTCATCAAGCCGGCGCTCACGGGCCTGGTACCCGGCTCGGGCGTCGATTTGGCGCGCTTCAAGCCCGCTCCAGCTACTGAGAAAGCGCCCGGCGAGCCCTTCACCTTTTTGATGGTGGCGCGGGTGCTGTACGAGAAAGGTATTGTCGAATACTTTGAAGCCGCCAAGCAGGTGCGGGCGGCCCTGCCAGCCGGCGCGGTACGGTTTCAGTTGCTAGGGGGCCTCGATGAGGCCGGCGGCGTAGGGGTGCCCCGCGCCACATTTGAGCAGTGGCTAACGGCCGGCGACATCGACTACCTGGGCACCAGCGACGACGTAGCCGCCCACCTGCACCGCGCCGACTGCGTGGTGCTGCCCAGCTACCGCGAGGGCACCCCAAAAACGCTGCTCGAAGCCGCCGCCTGCGGCAAACCCCTGGTAACCACCGATGTACCTGGCTGCCGCGAAACCGTACAGAACGGCCGCAACGGCTACCTCTGCCAGGTGCGCAACGCCGCTGACCTCGCCGATAAGCTCCTCACCGTGGCCCAGCTACCGCCCGCCCGGCTAGCCGCCCTGGGCGCCGCCAGCCGCCAGCTGGCCGAGTCAACTTTTGACGAGCAGCTCGTACTACGCCAGTACCTGAGCGCCGTGGCCGAAGCCGGCCAGCGCCGCGGGCGCCCCGCTTAGCCAACCACCACCAGCTGGCCAACTGCCCGGCCAGCCCTATTTTAGCTTCTGACTATGGAAATGATTACCCACCCCCTGCCGGGCCTGCTGGAATTCCGGCCCCGCATTTTTGGCGACCCGCGCGGCGCTTTTTTTGAGTCGTTCAGCGCCCGCACCATGGAGGGGCTAGGCCTGCCCCGCCACCACTGGGTGCAGGACAACCAGAGCAGCTCGAAGGCAGGTACCCTGCGCGGACTGCACTTTCAGCGCCCGCCCCACGCCCAGGCCAAGCTGGTACGCGTGGCCCAGGGCCGCGCCCTTGATGTGGTGGTAGACCTGCGCCACCGCTCGCCCACCTTCGGCCAGCACGCCAAAGTGCTGCTCTCGGCCGAGTTGGGAAACGCTTTCTATGTGCCCGAAGGTTTCGCCCACGGCTTCGTGGCGCTGGAGGACAACACGCTGTTTCTCTACAAATGCTCCGACTACTACACCCCCGCCGCCGAGGGCGGCATTCTCTGGAGCGACCCCGCGCTCGGCATCGACTGGGGCTTCGAAGGCGAGGCGCTGGTATCGCCTAAGGACGAGGTTTTGCCTACCCTAGCCAAGCTGGAAAACCCTTTTTAACTAGCCAGCAACTGTTGAACTGATGGCGCGGGGCGCTGCCCCGTGCCGACTATTCGCGGGCCGCTAGCCCGCAGTTATTGAACGGCTGCCCTCCCCATACCGGCCGGCTGGTAGCTGGCACGGGGCAGCGCCCCGCGCCAGCGGCCGCTACAGCAGCGGCAGCAGCGTTTCTAACCCCATGCCGCGCGAGCCCTTCAGCAATACGAGCTGGCTAGCGGTGGGGTGCCCGGCCAGCCACACGGCGGCGGCCGTTTTATCGGCAAAATACTGGGCGGCGGGCTGGGCCCGGGCTGCCGCCTGCATGAGCGGGCCGATGAGTAGCACGTTGTCTAACCCTACTTCGGCGAGCAACTCGCCTAGCGCGCGGTGCTCCTGCTCAGCACTTTCGCCCAGCTCAAACATATCGCCCAGGATAGCAAGCCGGCCCTGGCCCACAGCCACGGGGCGCTGCGCGAAGCTGCGGAGCGCAGCCGCCATACTGCTGGGGTTAGCGTTGTAGGCGTCGAGGATGAGGTCGTTGCCGCCGGCCGTGCGCACGAGCTGCGAACGGTTATTCTGCGGGTTGTAGCTGGCTAAGGCTGCGGCCACCCGGGCGGCGGGCACGTCGAAAAAAGCGCCCACGGCGGCGGCGGCGGCCATGTTCGGAAAATTGTACTCGCCCGTGAGCTGGGCGGCGACCTCGGTACCATCCCAGAGGCGCAGGCGCAGGGCGGGGTCGGCGGCCAGCAGGCTGGCGGGGTACGTGTCGACCGGGCCGGGGTAGGTGGCGAGCAGAGGCGCCGGGCCGGGGCCAGCCGCATTGGCCGCCACGGCGGCCGTGGCCAGCCCCGGCAGCTTGGCATCGAGGGTATTGATGAGTAGTGTACCGCCGTATCTATCCAGGTAATCAAATAGTTCGCCTTTACCTTTCGCGATACCTTCCTCGCCGCCAAAGCCTTCGAGGTGGGCCTTGCCGATGTTAGTGATGAGGACGTGGGTGGGCTCGGCCCACTGGCAGTAGGCCGCGATTTCGCCCTGGTGGTTGGCGCCCATCTCGATGATGGCAATCTCATGCTCCTCGGGCCGCAGGCGCAGCAGCGTGAGCGGCACGCCAATATGATTATTCAAATTGCCGATGGTGGCCAGCACGTTGTATTTCTCAGCCAGCACCACCGTCAGCAACTCCTTGGTGGTGGTTTTGCCGTTCGAGCCGGTCACGGCCAGCACGGGGCCCCGGAAGCGGCGGCGGTGCTCGCGGGCCAGGGCTTGCAGGGCGGCCAGCGGGTTGGGCACGTAGGTGTAGTGGGCGGGGTCGTGGGCGGCCAGGCTTTCATCATCGACCACGGCGTGGCGAGCGCCCTGCGCCAGGGCGCCCCCGGCAAAGTCGGCCCCGCGAAAGCTAGGGCCGTTGAGGGCGAAAAACAGGGTGCCGGGCTGGGGCTGGCGCGAATCGGTGCTGACCTGGCCGTGGGCGGCGAGGTAGTGGTCGTAAAGGGTCATCTCAATAATTAGCCATGAGAAAGCTGAAATTCCGCATTTCTGCTTCCTCCTTCTTCCTTCCTCATTATTTGCGCAACTTACGGCCCGGTTGGCGTTGTTAGCCGGTGCGGGCCCTTTACCCTAGTCTTATGCGGCGTTCTTTTCTACTGTTTATCATCTTGTTAGGCGCAATGGGCGCGGCGCGGGCCCAGGCGCCCGCTAGCACCCAGTTTGGCTTTGCCTTCGGCAGCGTGGCGAAGGTGGTGCAGGGCCCCGACACGCTGGCCCACGCCTGGGCGGGGGGCCTCAACACGCCGCAGTTCAGCACCATCGACCTCAATGGCGATGGCCAGGCCGACCTTTTTGCCTTCGACCGCCAAACGGCGCGCATCTATACCTTCCTGAGCGTGGCGGGGGCTAGCGGCCGGCGCTGGCAGTACGCGCCCGAGTATGAGGCCGTATTTCCGAACGACCTCTCGGGCTGGGCGCTGCTGCGCGACTACGACTGCGACGGCCGGCCCGACCTGTTTACCTTCGCCAATGGGGGCGACATCCGGGTATTTCGCAACGTGGCGGCGGGCGGCGGGCGGCCTTCCTTTGTGCTGGCCAGCTCCTTTCTGGCCTTTCCAGTGGCCAACGGCTACGTTAGCAACCTCAACATCGGCTCGTACAATACGCCTGCCATTCAAGATGTTAATGGCGATGGGCGGCTCGACATTCTGACGTACGACTTCGTGAGTTCCGTAGTACTGGAAATGTACCTCAATACCAGTACAGGCAGTTGCGGCGGTATTAACTCCTTTAATCGAACCACTAATTACTGGGGCCAGCTAACGGCCTGCCCGGGCGACTGTGCCTCATACCAGCCCGCCGGCAACACGGCCTGCGCCGTGCTCAAGGTGCAGCACAGCCCGGGCCACAGCATTTTGCTGCTTGACCTGAACGGCGACGGCAAGCTCGACCTGCTCGATGGCCGCGACAACTGCCCACAGCTCACGCGGCTACTCAACTCGGGCCCGAGCAGCGCCGATGGCTTGCTGGCGGCCAGCGGCATAAGCAGCGCGTTTCCGACGGCGGCGGCGCCGGTCAATTTACCGGTATTTCCGGCCCCCTACTCGTTCGATGCCAACTTCGACGGGGTGCCCGACCTGGTAGTGGCGCCCAATATGGGCACCAACCTGGACGACCGCGTGAGCATGCGCCGCAGCATCCGGCTCTATCAAAACACGGCCCTCAGCGCCGCGGCCGTGCCTAGCTTCAGCCTGGCCAGCGATGGATTTTTGCAAAACGATATGCTCGACGCGAGCGAGGGCAGCGTGCCGGCCTTCGGCGATATTGACGGCGACGGGCTGACGGACATGCTCATCGGTAACCAGGCCGACCTTGTAGATGGGTACTACCGGGCTAGCCTCTACTACTACCGCAACGTGGGTACGGCGAGCCGGCCGGTGTTCCGGCTCGTTACCGACGACTACCTGGGGCTAGCCGCAGCGGCGGCGCGCACGCCCGGCGTCAAGTTTGAGAGCCTACGCCCGGCCCTGGCCGATGTCAACCGCGACGGCGCTCTCGACCTTGTGTACTCGGTGTACAACGGCACCGCCAACCAGCTGCGCTACATTTTAAACGCGGCGGCGGCTGGCCAGCCGGCCAGCTTCAGCCTGGCGCGGGCCAGCTATTTTCGGCCGCAGGGCGCGGCGGGCAGCGGCGTGCTGCCCGCCCGGCAGGGCGATACGCCGTGCTTTTTTGATGTGGATGGCGACGGCTACGTGGACCTGCTGCTGGGCACCAACGATGCCCAGGAAGCGGGCGGCAGCCTGCGCTACTTCCGCAACCAGGGCGCGGCGGCGGGCGGCAACGTGGACAACCTATTTGTGCTGGCCAACAACGACTATGGCCAGCTGCTCGACCAGGGCGCCCGCCCGCCCTACCTGGCCCCAACCGTGGCCGACTTCGACGGCGATGGCCGCCCCGACCTGCTGACCCTCACCGGCCGGGGCACCGTTACGCTTTACAGCGCCTTCCAGAGCCAGAGCGGCAGCTTTACGGGTACTACTAACTTGTTTTACAATAGCTTACTCAGCAAATATGAGCCCGCCCGGCTGGGCAAGGGCTTTGTGCTGCGCTTTGCCGCCGCCGCCGCCGACCTCAACCACGATGGCGTGCCCGAGCTGTACGTGGGTACCGAAACCGGCGGCGTATTGAGCTACCTGCCCAGCAACCGCGCGGTGCTGGCCGCCCGCCCCAGCGCGGCTATCGCGCTAGCCCTCAACCTGTACCCCAACCCAGCCACCGGGGCCGCCACCGTCGAAACGGCCCAGCCCACCAGCCTGCGCCTGCTTGACCTGGCGGGCCGCCTGGTGCACACCGAGGCCGAGCTGGCCCGCACGCGCCGCCTCGACCTGCGCGGCCTGGTGCCGGGCCTCTACGTGGTGCAGGCCACCGCCGCCGATGGCACCACCACCAGCCAGCGGCTAGCCGTGGGCCAGTAGGCTAGCACGCGTCGGGCAGCTCGAAGTGGTCGGCATCGAGCAAAAAGGGCAACTGCTGGCGCAGCTCGTGCAGCGGGGCGGCCCGCAGCGTGTGCGTGAGCACGATTTGCAGGTTGCCGGCCTGGGCCAGGTACTCGCCGTGCGTATCGAGCAGCGCCGACTGGCCCGGGTATTCCTGGCCGGCCCCATCGACCCCTAGCCGATTGACCCCCACCGTATAAGCCAGGTTTTCGATGGCCCGGGCGCGCAGCAGCGTGCGCCAGATTTCAATGCGCGGCTGGGGCCAGTTGGCCACGTACAGCAGCAGGTCATAGGGATTTTGCGCGCTATTGCGGCTCCACACCGGAAAGCGCAAATCGTAGCAGATAAGCGGCCGGATGCGCCAGCCGCGCCATTCTTCGAGCAGGCGGCAGCCCCCGGCCTTGTACACCTCGTGCTCGCCGGCCAGCCGAAACAGGTGGCGCTTGTCGTAGGTGCTGTGCGTGCCATCGGGGCGCACCCACAGCAGGCGGTTGAAGTAGGCACCGCCCTCCTCGGTGAGCACGCTGCCCGTCACGGCAGCGTCGTAGCGGGCGGCCTGCGCGCGCATCCAGTCCAGGGTGGGGCCGGGGTAGGACTCGGCTTGCGAAGCTGCCTCCATACTGAAGCCGGTGGTAAACATCTCGGGCAGCACAATGAGGTCGGTGAGGCCCGGGCCGGGCAGGGCCGAGGCCAGGAGCTCGGCTAGCTGCGCACGGTTGGCAGCCGGGTCGTGCCAGTGTAGGGTAGTTTGGACGAGGGATACGGTTAAATCATTCATTATAAAGGGAATTCTTCCGGCAACACAGTGCTCTCAGGTAGTAAAGTATAGACAAATTTCAACCACCATAGGTTCGCTAGGTCAGGGGCCGGTTATAAGCCCGCTAGCCCGGTGCCTGGGTTTGCAGCTGGGCTAGCCGCCGCGCTGCCTCCTGCAAAGTAGCTGCGCCTTTGGCAAAGCAAAAACGCACCAGCCCAACATCATACCCATCGTGGTAAAATGCTGACACGGGCACCACGGCCACGCCCCAGCGCCGGGCCAGCTCCTCGGCAAACGCCCGGTCGCCGAGTGCCGAAAATTGTTCGTAGCCTGCCAGCTGAAAGTAGCCGCCCGCCACGGGGCGCAGGTTCCAGCCGGCGCCGGCCAGCAGGCCGGCAAACTCGTCGCGCTTGGCCTGGTAAAAGCCGGCTAGCCCCCGGGCGTGGGCATCGGTAGAGTCGGCTTCGAGCACATCGGCCAGGGCGTGCTGGGTGGGCGTGCTCACGGAAAAGGTTACGAACTGGTGCACCCGTCGCAGCTCGGCGCTGAGGGCAGGCGGGGCCAGGCAGTAGCCCACCTTCCAGCCCGTGGCGTGGTAGGTTTTGCCAAACGACGACACCACGAAGCTGCGCGCCCGCAGCGCCGGATGCTGGCGCGCACTGCGCGGCGCCACCCCGTCAAATGCCAGGTGCTCATACACTTCGTCCGACAGCACCAGTACTTCGGTGCCCTCCACGAGGCTAGCCAGCGCGGCCCAGTCGGCCTCCTCAAACACTGCCCCGCTGGGGTTGTGCGGCGAGTTGACTAGGATGAGCCGGGTGCGCGGCGAGAGGGCCGCTCGCACGGCGTCCCAATCGGGCCGGAAGTCGGGCGCCGGCAGGCGCACGTAGCGCGGCACGCCGCCTTGCAGCCGCACGGCCGGCCCGTAGAGGTCGTAGGCCGGCTCCAGAATAATCACCTCATCGCCGGGCCGCACCACGGCGGCCAGCACGCTGTACAGCGCCTCGGTGGCCCCGGCCGTGATGGTGACCTCCGTTTCGGCATCGGGTGCGGGCGCGCCGGGCTGCCGGCGGGCCACCTGGGCCGCAATGGCCTGGCGCAGGCGCAGCAGGCCCGGCATGGGGGCGTATTGGTGGCTGCCGGTGGCCAGCGCGTGGTGCGCCAGCGCCTCGCGCAGGGCCAGCGGCGGGTCGTAGTCGGGAAAGCCCTGGGCGAGGTTAATGGCGCCGGTTTGCTGGGCCAGCAAAGTCATTTGCGAAAAAATACTGACGCCGACATCGGGCAGCTTGGATTCCAGCATTACCAAAAAATGAAAGGACTAGGGAAAAGGAAATGATAGTCAGGGCAGGCAGGGTGGGTGGCTTAACGAACCGTTAACGGCCAAAGCCGTAATTTTGGGTAAAGTACTTCGCTACGTACTTTTAAGCCGTGTTTTATTCTTTTTATGCCTATACTTTACCAGACTTCTTTTCTGCAGCTGCACCACCAGGCGGCCGGCGCCACGCTCGAAACCGAGTGGCTGGATTTTGTCAATTCGGAGCAGCTGCGCACGGCCCTCAACGAGGCCCTGCGCCTGGCGCGCCAGCACCGCGTGCAGGGCTGGATAGCTAATAACACGCTGCTGCGTACCCTGCGCCCGGCCGACCAGGACTGGATAAACCAGATGTGGTTTCCGGAATTTGCCAAGCTAGGGGTCAGGCGCCTAGCCATCATCGAATCGCAGGACGCTCTCAACCGTATGGGTATCAGCAATATTATGCAGCGCGCCACGGCCCACGCGCCCTTCGACACCCAGTACTTTGCCGATGCCGAGCAGGCGCGCCGCTGGGCCGCCAGCGCAGGCGCGGCCATCGTGCCTAGCTTGTAGCTTGGGGCTAGCCCGCCGCTAAAAGCCAAGCCCCGCTCAACCACGTAAAACTGGTTGGGCGGGGCTTGGCTTTTGGCAGTGGGCTAGCCAGCCTACAGGTTGGGCAGGTTGGCCTTCAGGTCTTGCGAAAACCGCTCGCGCACGTGCTCCACCTTGCGGGCCGACACGTTGGCAATGTAGGGGTTATCGGTGTTGAGGCGATAATAGCCCTGATGGTAGCCTTCGGCATCCCAGAACTGGGAAAAGGGTACTACCTGGGTCACAATTTTATCGCCGTACTGCTTCGAGGCATTGACTTTGGCAATTGTTTGCTCGATGGTTTTCTTCTCCTCGGGCGTGCGGTAAAACACGGCCGAGCGGTATTCGGGGCCGGTATCGTTGCCCTGGCGGTTGAGCTGCGTGGGGTCGTGGCTGGCCGTGAAAAAGATATTGGCCAGCTTCTCGTAGCTCACCACCTTGGGGTCGTAGTAGATGTTCACCGTTTCGGTGTGGCCGGTTTGCTGGCCCGCCACCTGCTCGTAGCTGGGGTGCGCCACGGTGCCGCCGGCGTAGCCGCTCACTACCTGCTTCACGCCTTTTATTTCTTCAAACGCCTCTTCCTGGGCCCAGAAACAGCCGCCCGCAAAAGTGGCCTGGGCTAGCCCGGCAATATTTTTGGGCGCGAAGCCGGCCGTGGAAGCCACCTGCGCCGCCGGGGTTTGGGCCTGCGCCTGGGCAGGCTGCTGCGAGCCGCAGGCCGTGAGCAAGGCCAGCAGGCCAAGGCCGGAAACGGCCGACAAAAACTGAGTCATGGAGGTAAGGAAAAGAAAAGCCTGGGAGCGGAAGTATACGCTGGCCGCCGGGCTGGCGGATTGCTTTTTAAACACGCGCGGCGGGCGGCGGGTTCACTGGCGGCGGGCGGCGCGGGTGGTAAGTGGGGCAGCTAGGGGCGTAGCTTTTGCGTAGGGTTAGCGTAGCGCTTATCCTACCCCGCCGCCACTCCTACAATGCCCTTTTTCGCCTTCGCCCGCACCCTCAGCATTGCCCTCGTGGCAGGTGGGCTAGCCGCCCGCCCGGCCCTGGCCCAAAACCAGGTAGCCAACTACCACTACGGCCAGCCGGGCACAGCTGGCTACGAGCATTTTAGCTTCTGGACCCACAACAACCGCCGCTCGGATGCCGCCTACGCCACCGGCAAAAACCGCGAAGATTCCCAACTGCGCTACCTTGGCCCGAGCCGACTGGCCGGGCAGCCGGGCTTTAGGGTGCGGTTTCTCGATGGCCGCACGCTGCACTTGGTGCCCAGCGGCACCACGCTGCGCGTAACCGCGGCGGGCGCCCCGCCCAAGGTTTTCACCTGGGAATACGAAGGCCCGGTGAACGGCGTGGGCACCACATGCAGCGTGTGCGTGGCCGACTCGCTGGCTGCCATGCGCCTCATCCGGGCGCACTACCTTAAGAAGGGCTAGCCAGCGATTTGTTATACCAAACCTTTCAATTCCTGCAGCTTAAGCAGTGCTTCTATGGGCGTGAGCGTGTTGATATCCAGCACTTGCAGCAGCTCGCGCAGCTGTTCCAGCTTGGGGTCGCCGGGCTCGAACATGCTGAGCTGCACCCGCGGGGCCGAGGCCACGGCGGTGGTGGCGCGGGGCCGGGGCTGCGGGCTAGCCTTGGGCTGGTCGTCGAGGCCGGCCAGCACCTCGTCAAACTCGGTGGGAGCGTTGGGGTCTCCGGCTTCGGCCAAGCCGGTTTGGGTGCGCTCCTGTTCCAGGTGGTGCATTATCTCGTTGGCGCGCAGCACCACGGCCTGCGGCATGCCGGCCATGCGCGCCACGTGGATGCCGAACGAGTGCTCGGAGCCGCCGGGGCGCAGCTTGCGCAGGAACAGCACGCGGCCATCGGCTTCCTGCACGGCCACGTGGTAGTTGCGCACGCGCGGGCAGTCGTCGGCCAGCTGGTTGAGCTCGTGGTAGTGGGTGGCAAACAGCGTTTTGGCCCGCGCCTTGGGGTTGTTGTGCAGGTGCTCCACAATGGCCCAGGCAATGCTGATGCCATCGTAGGTGCTGGTGCCGCGCCCGATTTCGTCCATCAAAACCAGGCTGCGATTCGAGAGATTATTCAGGATGGAAGCCGTTTCGGTCATTTCCACCATGAAGGTGCTTTCGCCCTTGCTGAGGTTGTCGCTAGCCCCCACACGGGTAAAAATCTTGTCGATAATGCCGATGGTGGCCTCGTCGGCGGGCACGAAGGAGCCAATCTGAGCCAGCAGTACGATGAGCGCCGTTTGGCGCAGCAGCGCCGACTTACCAGCCATGTTGGGGCCGGTGATGACCACGATTTGTTGGTCGTCCTGACTCAGGCACAGGTCGTTGGGAATGTAGCTTTCGCCGGGCGGCAGCTGCCGCTCAATCACCGGGTGGCGCCCACCTTTGATGTCCAGCGTCGGCCCATCGTTCACGGTGGGCCTGGCGTAGCGGTGCTGCCGCGCCGTGGCCGCAAACGAGGCCAGGCAGTCGAGCACCCCGATGGCGCGGGCGTTCTGCTGCACCTGGCTCACGAAGTCGAGCGCCGCCAGCACCACTTCCTGGTAAATGCGGCTTTCGATGACGAATAGTTGCTCCTCGGCATTGAGGATTTTCTCCTCGTAGGTCTTCAGCTCCTCGGTCACGTAGCGCTCGGCGTTCACGAGGGTTTGCTTGCGAATCCACTCGGCGGGCACCTTGGTTTTGTGGGTGTTGCTTACTTCGAGGTAGTAGCCAAACACCTTGTTGTAAGCCACTTTCAGCGACGAAATGCCGGTGGCGGCCTGCTCGCGCTGCTGCATTTTCAGCAGGAAGTCTTTGCCCGAGAAGGCTAGCCCGCGCAGCTCGTCCAGCTCCGCATCCACGCCATCCATAATAACGTGGCCCTGGTTGGTGAGCAGCGGCGCATCGGGGCGGATTTTGCTTTGAATCTCGTTGCGCAGCGAGGTGCAGGGGTTGAGTTGGTCGGCTAGCTTCTCCAAAGCGCGCACGCCCGAGGCGGCCAGTTTTTCGCGCAGCGGCGCGATGCTTTCGAGGGCCCTAGCCAGCTGGAGCAGCTCGCGCGGGTTCACGCGGCGCACGGCCACCTTCGAAATGAGGCGCTCCAGGTCGTTGATGGGGCGCAGCTGGGTTTGCACTTCTTCGAGCAGCTCGGGCTCGGCCACGAGGGCGGCCACGGTGTCGAGCCGGCGCTGAATCTGGCTGACTTCCTTGAGCGGCAGCACCACCCACTTGCGCAGCAAGCGGGCACCCATCGGCGTCAGGGTCTGGTCGAGGATGTCGATGAGGGGCACGCCGCCGGGGTGCTGGGCGTGCACCAGCTCCAGGTTGCGCACCGTGAAGCGGTCGAGCCACACGTACTTATCCTCTTCGAGGCGGCCCAGGCTGGCTACGTGCTGGATATCGGTGTGCTTGGTTTCGGCCAGGTAATGCAGGATACAGCCGGCTGCAATCACGCCTTCTTTCAGATTATCGACGCCGAAGCCCTTGAGCGAAGTAGTGCGGAAGTGCCGGGTCAGCGTATCGTGGGCATAGTCGGTCCCAAAAACCCACTCGTCGAGCGCGTAGGTGCAGAAATCGGGACCAAAATGGCCTTCAAACTCGGCCCGGCTGCGCTTGCAAAACAGCACTTCGGCGGGCCGGAAGTTTTGCAGCAACTTGCCCAGGTATTCAATGTTGCCCTGCGCGGCCAGGAATTCGCCGGTGCTGATATCCAGAAACGAGATGCCGGCCTCCGTTTTGCCGAAGTGCACGGCGGCCAGGTAGTTATTCTGGCGGCGCTCCAGGGTGTTGTCGTGCAGGCTCACGCCGGGCGTCACGAGCTCGGTGATGCCACGCTTCACTAAGCCCTTGGCCTGCTTGGGGTCCTCTAGCTGGTCGCAAATGGCCACGCGCTGGCCGGCGCGCACCAGCTTGGGCAGGTAGGTATCGAGGGCGTGGTGCGGAAAGCCGGCCAGCGCCACCTCGCTGGCCGTGCCCGCGCCGCGCTTGGTGAGCGTGATGTCGAGGATGC
>Ga0265797_10009946_pt1 | contig 12209 bp, 8 predicted proteins | sample P2T30metagenome_FD_192433 | JGI IMG/M metagenome (GOLD analysis project Ga0265797, IMG submission 192433) | Plant litter microbial communities from East Loma Ridge, Irvine, California - P2 T30 | ecosystem: Environmental > Terrestrial > Plant litter > Unclassified | place: USA: California... | reverse complement strand
CGCCGGCGGCGGTGCTGGTTCGGGCAACCGCGTGCTGTCCAAGCGCGGCAGCGCCATCATCGACCCGCGCACCAACCAGCTGTTCGTGACCGACATCGCGTCCAAGATCGAGGACATCCGCAAGCTGATCCAGAAGGTCGACATCGCCACCAAGCAGGTGCTGGTCGAGGCGCGCCTGGTCGAGGCCAACGACGGCTTCTCGCGCAATCTCGGCGCCAAGCTGGGCTTCGCCGACCTGCGCAACATCCGCGGCGGCGACGCCGGCTACCAGGTCAGCGGCAACCAGCGCGTGGCGATCGGCGGCAACCTGGTCGGCGTGGGCCAGGTGACGGGCCAGACCCCGGACACCGGCACCGCCTACAACAACACCTCCCTGGTCGATTTGCCGGCGGCCGGCATCAACGGCGCCACGCCGGGCAGCATCGCGTTCTCGCTGTTTTCCTCGGCCGCCAACCGCTTCCTGAACCTGGAGCTGTCGGCGCTGGAAGCGGACGGCAAGGGCAAGATCATCTCGAGCCCGCGCGTGGTCACCGAGGACAACGTCCCGGCCATCATCGAGCAGGGCGTCGAGCTGCCCTACCAGCAGGCCACCAGCAGCGGCGCGACCTCGATCGCCTTCCGCAAGGCCAGCCTGCGCCTGGAAGTCACGCCGCAGGTCACGCCGGACGGCAACGTGGTCCTGGAGGTCGACGTCGCCAAGGACTCGCGCGGCGAGAACACGACCGCCGGCCCGGCCATCAACACCCAGCACGTGAAGACCAAGGTGATGGTGGAGAACGGCGGCACCGTGGTGCTGGGCGGTATCTACCAGCAGAACGAAACGAACGACACCACCCGGGTGCCGGTCCTGGGCAGCATTCCCGTGGTCGGGAACCTGTTCAAGACGACCTCGCGCTCGAATACGAAGACCGAGCTGCTGGTCTTCATCACGCCGAAGATCGTGGCGGAGCGGGTACAGGGCACGCGCTGACGGCAGGGCGCGGCGCATCCATGACTGAATAATCAACAACAAAGACTGAGATGAAAAACGCAATGACTCCCATCGCCGGCCGCCATGTTGCGCGCGCGGCAGCCATCCTGGTGGCACTGCTGCTTTCCGCCTGCGGCGGTGGCGGCGGCAGCGCGGGTACCGTGTCCGGCACCGGCGGCAGCGGCACCGGCAGCAGCGGTGGCGGCACCGGTACCGGTACCGGCAGCGGCGGCAGCACCGTCACCGCCGCCCCGACCGTCACCGTGGCCTTCACCAGCCAGAGCGGCGCGGCCAGCACCACGCTCTCCAGCGCCACGCCGCTGACGGTCTCGGCGACCGTGCTGGACAAGGACAAGAAGCCGGTACCGGGAGCGATCGTCACCTTCGGCACCACCAACACCCTGGCGGTGTTCTCGCCGACCAACGGCACCGCCCTGACCGATGCCAACGGCGTGGCCAAGGTCAGCATGCGCGCCGCCAGCCTGGCCGCGGGCGGCGCCGGCACCGTCACCGCCACCACCACCGTGGCCAACGCCACCATCACCGGCACCGCCAACTACGCGGTCGGCGCCACCGCGCTGTCGTTCGGCACCCTGAAGGCCGAACCGGCCACGCTGCAGGCCTATGGCACCAGCGTGCTGTCGGTCGACGTGCTGTCGGGCAGCGCCAAGTTCACCAACCAGCAGGTCAACGTCACCTTCACCTCGGATTGCGCCTCGAAGGACAAGGCCACGCTGTCGACCACGGTCACGACCAACAACGGCAGCGCCCAGGCGGTCTACCGCGACAAGGGCTGCGCCGGCCCCGACGTGATCACCGTCGCGTCCGACGCGGTATCGCAGACCGCATCCACCACGATCACCGTCGCGCCGCCGGCCGCGGCCTCGGTTCAGTTCATCGGCGCCAGCCCGAGCGCGCAGTCGATCGTGATCCGCGGCCAGGGCGGCAACGGCCGCACCGAAACCGCGACCCTGACCTTCCGCGTGGTCGACACCTCGGGCAACCCGCTGTCCGGCAAGACCGTCAACTTCAGCACCACCTCGCCCGACGTCGTCCTCAACAAGCTGACCGACACCACCGACGCCAGCGGCAACGTGCTCACCACCGTCAACTCGGGCAACGTCGCCACCACCTTCCGCGTGCAGGCGACCCTGCCGAACACCACGCCGTCGATCTCGACGCTGTCGGACTCGGTCGTGGTCACCAACGGCCTGCCGACGCAGGCGGCCTTCTCGGTCGGCCCGGAATCGTTCAACGTCGAAGGCTGGAGCCTGAACACCTCCGGCACCAACCCGGCGACCCACGTCACCGTGAGCCTGGGCGACCGCTCCGGCAACCTGGTCCCGGACGGCACGCCAATCGTGTTCTCGACCAACCTGGGTGCCATCGGCACCTCGGGCTCGGGCGGCTGCAACACCGTCAACGGCAGCTGCTCGGTCGACTTCCGCGCGCAGAACCCGCGCACCGCGCAGCCGGGCCTGCCGGCCACGCCGTGCAACAAGGCCAGCCCGGACAGCACCCGCATCGGCCTGGCCACCATCTGCGCCAGCACGACCGACGGCAGCACGACCCTGTACGGCAAGACCTTCGTGTTCCTGAGCGGCAGCACCGCCCCGAACACCTTCATGAACGGCTCGCTGGTCTCGTTCGACGCCACCAACCCGAACGACCTGGGCACGGTCAAGTCGAGCGAAACCAAGGTGTTCCAGCTGCAGTTCAACGACGTTAACTTCAACCCGATGCCGTCCGGCAGCCGGGTCGAGATCACCAGCATGCTGAACGGGAACGCGGCCGCCGTCGTGCCGGCCACGGTGCCAGTCATCGCGCCGCACAACGCCAGCGGCGACGACACCACCGGCAGCGCGGTCAGCGGCAACCAGGGTTACACCCACACGTTCAGCATCTCGAGCACCCAGCCGACCGAGTGCAAGAACCCGACCCAGGCCTCGTTCAACGTCACCTTGACCACGCCGGGAGGCTCGACGACCAGCATTCCGTTTAAACTGTCGTTCAGCTGCCCGTAAATCCACGAGCGCGCCCCTGCGGGGCGATCAACTGACACGCGGCGGCCAGGGTTTCCTGGCCGTTGCTATTTTGAGCGACGGAAATAGTGCCTGAATGCAAGAGTAACAATATCTTCCTGGTCGGCCTGATGGGTGCCGGCAAGACCACCATCGGACGCCTGCTGGCGCGGCGCCTGGACATGGCCTTCATCGATTCCGACCACGAGATCGAAGCGCGCACCGGCGCGTCGATTCCCTGGATCTTCGAGATCGAAGGAGAGGCCAGCTTCCGCCGCCGCGAAGCCGACGTGATCCGCGAGCTGACCGCCCAGCGCGGCATCGTGCTGGCCACCGGCGGCGGCGCCGTGCTGGACCCGGCCAGCCGCGCCTTCCTGGCCGAGCGCGGTACCGTGGTCTACCTGCGCGCCAGCGTGAGCAGCATCCTGCAGCGCACCTCGCACGACAAGAACCGCCCCCTGCTGCAGATCGCCGACCCGAGGAAAAAACTGGAAGACCTGACGGCCCAGCGCGAGCCGCTGTACCGCGAGATTGCCGACCTGGTCATCGATACCGGCCGGCCTAACGTACAATCGATGGTCCAAACCATTATCGACCAGATCGCGGCGCTCGAAGCGGCGCACGCGCGCAAGGCAAGCAACATGAACGAACAGGCATGCATTTCACTTGACGTCGAGCTGGGCGACCGCAGCTACCCGATCGTGATCGGACGCGGACTCCTCGACGACGGCGCGCTGCTGGCGCGCCACATCACGGGCAGCGGCAAGGTGGCCATCGTCACCAACACCACCGTGGCCCCGCTCTACCTCGACAAGGTCGCGGCGCCGTTGCGCGCGGCCGGGCGCGAGGTGCTCCCGATCATCCTGCCGGACGGCGAGGAATACAAGACCTGGGAAAGCCTCAACCTGGTGTTCGACGCCCTGCTGGCCAACAAGTGCGACCGCAAGACCACGCTGGTGGCGCTGGGCGGCGGCGTCATCGGCGACCTGACCGGCTTCGCGGCCGCCAGCTACATGCGCGGCGTGCCCTTCGTGCAGATCCCGACCACGCTGCTGGCCCAGGTCGATTCCTCGGTGGGCGGCAAGACCGGCATCAACCACCCGCTGGGCAAGAACATGATCGGCGCCTTTTATCAACCACGCGCCGTGATCGCCGACACCGCCACGCTGGACACCCTGCCGGATCGCGAACTCTCGGCCGGCCTGGCCGAGGTGATCAAGCACGGCGCCATCCTCGATGCCGGCTTCTTCGACTGGATCGAGCACAACATCGGCAAGCTGGTGGCGCGCGACCATGACGCGCTGGCGCACGCGATCCTGCGCTCGTGCCAGATCAAGGCCGACGTCGTGAAACGCGACGAGCGCGAGGGCGGCCTGCGCGCCGTGCTGAACTTCGGCCACACCTTCGGCCACGCGATCGAGAACGGCCTGGGCTATGGCGCCTGGCTGCACGGCGAGGCGGTCGGCTGCGGCATGGTGATGGCGGCCGACCTGTCGCACCGCCTGGGCCTGGTCGACAAGGCCACCGTCGAGCGCATCCGCGCGCTGGCCAAGGCGGCCGGGCTGCCGACGGTGGCGCCGGACCTGGGCACGGCGCGCTGGATCGAACTGATGGAAGTCGACAAGAAGAACGAGGGCGGGGCGATCAAGTTCATCCTCCTGAAACCGCTGGGCAGCCCGAGCATCGCCGGCGCCCCGCGCACCCAGCTCGAAGCGACGCTGGCGGCCACGGTAGGAGAGCTCCCGAGATGATCGACTTCGACGCCCAGCTGGCGCCCTATGCGGCGCATTCCTCGAAAAGCCGCGGGCGTCGCCATCCCGAACCCGCGGCCGGCTCGCGCAGCGAATTCCAGCGCGACCGCGACCGCATCATCCACTCCACCGCCTTCCGCCGGCTGGAATACAAGACCCAGGTCTTCCTGAACCACGAGGGCGACCTGTTCCGCACCCGCCTGACGCACTCGATCGAAGTGGCCCAGATCGCGCGGACGCTGGCGCGCAGCCTGCGCCTGAACGAAGACCTGGTCGAAGCCACGGCCCTGGCCCACGACCTCGGCCACACGCCCTTCGGCCACGTCGGCCAGGACGTGCTGAACGAATGCATGCAGGACCATGGCGGCTTCGAGCACAACCTGCAAAGCCTGCGCGTGGTCGACCATCTGGAAGAGCACTACGGCGCCTTCGACGGGCTGAACCTGACGTTTGAAACGCGCGAAGGCATCCTCAAGCACTGCTCGCTGACCAACGCGCGCCAGCTCGGCGAGCTGGGCCAGCGCTTCATCGACAAGACCCAGCCGAGCCTGGAAGCCCAGCTGACCAACCTGGCCGACGAAATCGCCTACAACAACCACGACATCGACGACGGCCTGCGCTCCGGCCTGCTCACCATGAAGCAGATGGAAGAGGTCGAGCTGTTCGCGCGCCTGCACCGGCAAGTCGTGCAGCAGTACCCGGGCCTGCCGGGCCGGCGCGAGCTGTACGAGACGATCCGCCTGATGATCACGGCGATGACGGCCGACCTGGTCGAGGAATCGTGCCGGCTGATCAAGGAAGCCGATCCGCACAGCATCGACGATGTGCGCACCAGCCCGCCGCTGATCCGCTTCTCGGCGGCGATGCGCGCCGAGACCACGGCCCTGAAACGCTTCCTGCACGCGAACCTGTACCGCCACTACAAGGTCAACCGCATGCGCGTAAAAGCCAGCCGCGTGATCCGCGAGCTGTTCGATGCCTTCATGGCGGATCCGGTGCTGCTGCCTTTCGATTACCAGGTGGCGGGCGGGGACACGATGAAGCAGGCGCGGAAAATCGCCGACTACATCGCCGGCATGACGGACCGCTACGCGATCCGCGAGCACAAGCGGATTTTTTCTCTGGACGAGTTCTGATCGACAAGGCGCCGCGCCGCGCGTGTGCGGGAGCGGTGCGGCCCTGTGCCCAGGGCAGGCGATTATTCCAGGTGCGCCTTCAGCTCCGTCCCCGCCTGGCGCAGCGCGGCCTGCACGGCCGGCACATGGGCCAGCGGATTGAGCAGGCCGTAATCGTGGATCATGCCGTTGTAGCGGGTCGCCGTCACGGCGACGCCGGCCGCGTTCAGCTTGCGGGCATAGGCTTCGCCTTCGTCGCGCAGCACGTCCAGTTCGGCGGTCTGCACCAGCGCCGGCGGCAAGCCTTTCAATTGCTCGTTTGAGGCGCGCAGCGGCGAGGCGGTGATCTCGGCGCGCTTGGCCGCGTCCGTCGTGTAGTTATCCCAGAACCACTTCATCATGTTGCCGGTCAAGAAGTAGCCGTGGTCGAACTCTTGGTACGAGGCGGTGTCGAAGCTGGCATCGGTCACTGGCCACAGCAGTACCTGGTAGCGGATCTTCGGTTCGCCTTTCTGCTTGGCCAGCAGGGTCACTGCGGCCGCCATGTTGCCGCCGACGCTGTTGCCGGCCACCGCCAGGCGGCTGCCGTCGACCTTGATCTCCTTGCCGTGCGCAGCCACCCATTTGGTCGCCGCATAGGCCTGGTTGATCGCCACGCCATAGCGCGCTTCCGGCGACGGGGTGTAGTTCACGAACACCGCGGCCGCGCCGGAAGCCTTGACCAGGTCGCGCACCAGCCGCGCATGGGTCGGGAAGTCGCCCAGCACCCAGCCGCCGCCGTGGAAGAACATGAACACCGGAACGTCAGCCCTGGCGCCACGCGGCCGGACGACGGTGAGCTCCACCTTCTGGCCGTCCTGCGTGATCGTCTTGTTGCTGACCTCGACCGAGGACAAATCGGTCGGCACGCTGTTCTGGGCGCCGACCAGCACCTGGCGCGCTTCCTGCGGGCTCATCTGCTCCATCGGCTTGCCGCCGCCCTTGTTCAGCACATCCAGGAAGGCTTGCGTATTGTGTTCGGCAACCGGGCCGGCGGCGAAGACAGCCTGGGTGGCCAGGGCCAGGGCGGAAGCGGCGATGAGTTTAGCGGTTTTCATGATGTGTCCTTTCAGCTTAGCGCTTGTTAATGTTCTTGCTGCTGTCAATCTAATGTTTGCTATTAAATAGCGCACTACTTAATTGCTGGGGCGTCCGGTGTTGTCATTCGCGTCCATGGCTTGCATATTAAATAGTGCGCTATTTAATCGCAAGAAATTTGTTCAAGATTAATTTCTATGGCGACGATAGGATTTCCCTATAGCCCTGCGCCACCTCGGGGCGGCGCAGGCTCGAACGCTCAGCTCACGCTACGTGCAAACACGCGCAGCCGGTGCCCGTCCGGATCGGCGGCCACGAAGGTGTAGCCGAAATCCAGCTGCACCGGCGCCTGCAGGATGGCCAGGCCGCGTTCGCGCCACGCGGCGTGGATCGCATCGACCTCGGCGTCGCCCTCGACCCGGAAGGTCAGTTCGGTGTGCGCGCCGCCGCCGGGCATGGCGGGTGCGGGCTGGACGCCGCTGCGCGCCCACAGGCCCAGCATGCGGCCGCGTTCGAGGACGAACAGCGCGAAGGTCGCGCTGGTTTCGATGGCTTTCGTGCCGAGCAGGCCGGCATACAGGCGCGCGCTGGCGTCAAGCTGGTCGACGTAGAGGATGGTGTAATCGGGTTGCATGGACTGCTCCTTCAGGGGTTGTCAGAGCGGCCAGTGTAGGGAGAGGGTGTGTCAGATCCTGTCAGCAGTCTTTCACTGCGCGGCGATGTTCTTGCTGGCGCGCCACTCCTGCAGCAGGGCGCGCCGATGACGCGGATAGCGCTCGCCGGTGACTTCCACCGCATCGATGCGGTCGAGCCGGAAATGGCGAAACGCCTGGCGCAGTTCGCACCAGCCGACCAGCATGCGGATCTTTTCGAAAAAGCCGATGGCGACCGGCCAGACGGTGCGCTGGGAGGCCTTGCCGGCGGCGTCGCGGTAAGCCAGCACCAGCTTCGATTCGTCGCGCATGGCGGCACGCAGCAGCGCCATGTCCGGCCCACGAGGCCCAGCGTCGAGCGCAGGCGCCACCAGCAGCCCGGTCCCATCGAGCGCACGCCTCGGCCCATCCGGCAGCACCGCGGCGATCTTGTCGACCGCGTCGCGCGCCGCCTGGCCGAGCCGCGCGTCGCCGTGCTGCGCGACCCAGCGTCCGCCCAGCACCAGCGCCTCGATCTCGTCCTGGGTGAACATCATGGGCGGCAGCAGGAAGCCCGGCTTCAGCACATAACCGAGGCCAGGTTCCCCTTCGATGCATGCGCCCTGTTCGCGCAGGGCGGCGATGTCGCGGTACAGGGTGCGCAGGCTGATGCCCAGTTCCGCCGCCAGCGCGTCACCGGTGACCGCGGCGCGGCGCCGGCGCAGTACCTGGAGCAGGGCCAGCAGCCGTTCGGCGCGCGCCATCGCTCGGGGCGCTCAGCCGAACAGCGTCGGCTGGCCCAGCTGCCCGAGCAGCTTCTTGACCGGCGCCGGCAGCGGCGCCGCGTCGATGTCGGCCAGATTCCACCAGGTGTGGCCGGCCGGCGTATCGGCACGCCGTTCGAGTGCGATGCGGAAGGGCTGGATGTGCAGCTTGTAGTGGGTGAACCCGTGCGTGAGGGGCAGCAGCGGTTCCACCTCGGCGACCAGGCCGAATTCGCCGGCGCTGGAGGCCAGCGTCGACACGTCGATGTCATCGGCTTCGTCCAGCGCCACGTGTCCGTCGAATTCCGGCAGCGACAGCAGGCCGCCCCAGATCCCGGATTCCGGCCGCTGCTGCAACAGCACCTGGCCGCCATCGACCACCGCCAGCATCAGCGCGCGTTTTTCCGGCGTCGCCTTTTTCGGCTTCGGCACCGGTAGTTCACCGGTGCGGTTCGTTGCGTAGGCCACGCAGCGCGCCTGCAGCGGACAACGCGCGCAATCCGGCTTGCCGCGCGTGCACAGCGTCGCGCCCAGGTCCATCAAGCCCTGCGTATAGGCTTCGATGCCGCCGTCGGCCGGGGTCAGCGCCTCGGCGCGGCGCCACAGCGCGTCTTCGACCGGTTTGATGCCCGGGTACTGGTCGACGCCGAATACGCGCGCGAACACGCGTTTCACGTTACCGTCCAGGATCGCGGCGCGCGTGCCGCTGGAAAAGGCGGAGATGGCGGCCGCGGTCGAGCGGCCGATGCCGGGCAGTTCGGCCAGCAGCGCCGGGTCGCTCGGAAAGCTGCCGCCGTACTGCTCGACCACGCGCTTGGCGCAGGCGTGCAGGTTGCGCGCGCGGGTGTAGTAACCCAGGCCGCTCCAGTGCGCCATCACGTCTTCCAGCGGCGCCTCGGCCAGGGACGCCACGGTCGGGAAGCGTTCCAGGAAGCGCGCGTAATAGCCGAGCACCGCGGTGACTTGCGTCTGCTGCAGCATGATCTCGGACAGCCAGATCCGGTAGGCGTCGCGCGTGTTCTGCCAGGGTAGGGCGTGGCGCCCATGCTGCTTCTGCCAGTCGATGACGGCGCGCGAAAAGCTCGGGTCCGCCAGCTCGGTGATATCGAATTCGGTGAGGCGTTTCATGCAGCTTCCAGTTGGGGTAGGTCGGCGTCCAGCGCGCGCGTGACGGCGCCGGACAGCGCGCTGAGGCGGCCCTTGACCTTCTCGAGGTCTTGCTGGGCGGCTTCGAAGGCGGCGATCTTCTGTTCCAGGGTATCGGTGGCATCCAGGATGCGCTGGATCGACACCTGCCGGCCGCGCAACTGCTCGCGGTGCAGGCGGATCTGCGCTTCCAGCGGCGCCATGATCACCTTCAGCCAGGCTTCGACGTCGGCATTCGCCGCGCGGAAGCTGTGCTTCACGCGCGAGGCGATCGAATCGAAGAAGCGTTCGAGCAGCGTGCCGCGGCTGGTGATGAGCAGCGTCGCGGTGCCGAACTGTTTCATGTAGATGGTTTCGATGGCGTCGATCTCTTCGCGATAACGCTGAAGCGACAGCCGCATCGGCACCGCCATGCTCAAACCGTGTTCGGCCGAGAAGCGGCGGTACATCGAGTCCATCATGGCGTTGATCTCGCCGATCTTGGCGCTCGAGGCGTCCAGGTTGGCGCGCACCTCGTCGAAAAAGGCGCGCACCGGCGGTCGGGTGCCGGTACCGAAGCGCGCGGCCTGCATCGCGGCGCGCACGGTGTCGACCTGGCGCTGGAGCACGTCCATGCCGATGCTGCTGTACAGCTCCGTCGACAGCGTGGTGAACACGGCGCGCGTGCCCTGCAGCTTGAACAGGCTGGCGTCGAATTCCTTTTTTTCCATCTCGACGCGCCGCATCATGTGGGCGATCACGCCCTGGTTCTTGCCGCGCAGGCTTTGCAGCTCCTGCATCTGCTCGACCAGGTCGCGGATGCGCGTGCCCAGCAAGGTCTGCTGGCCCGCCACCAGCGCGTCGAGGTCCTGGCGCAGCTGGCCGCGCAGGATGTCCTGGCGCGCCGGGATCAGCTCGTTGAACAGCGCCGATTCCAACAAGCCCAGGCGGCTTTTCTCGAACAGGGCCATGTCGCCGTTGATCTTGCCGACCAGCGCTTTCTGGGCCGAGACCGGGAACACCTGCCCGGTGCCGACGCCCAGCAGCTGGGCCACGCTGTGCTGCTGGCGCGCGATGGCGGCGTCGTTCTCGGTGCTCGATTTCAGCTCGTCCCACATCGCGTCGATCTTGTTCAGCACCACCATGCGGCCCGCGTTCGTGCCCGCATTTGTGCCCGCCCCCGCGATGTGGGTACGCCAGACGTCGATGTCGCTCCTCGTCACGCCGGTCTCGGCGGCCAGGATGAACAGCACCGCGTGCGCGTTCGGGATCAGGTTCAGCGTCAGCTCCGGCTCGGTGCCGATCGCGTTCAGGCCGGGCGTGTCGAGGATCACCAGGCCCTGTTTCAGCAGCGGGTGCGGGAAGTTGATGAGGGCATGGCGCCAGCGCGGGATCTCGACCAGGCCGTCGGCGCCCATGGTCGCGGCCAGGTCCGGGTCCTCGGCATCGTACAGGCCGTAGTCGAGCGCTTCCTCCGTGCCCACGCGGCGCGTCAGGCTCACCTGGGTAAAGGTTTCGATCATGCGCTCGGGCGAATCGAGGTCGAGCGGCAGCACGGTCCAGGCGTCCGGGTCGTCGCGGTAGTCGCTCGTCGCCATGTGGCGCGCGCGGGTCTCGATCGGCAGCAGGCGGATGCACGGGGGCAGGGCGGCGTCATACGCCAGCTCGGTCGGGCACATCGTGGTACGGCCCGGGCTGGACGGTACGATGCGCTGGCCATAGTCGGCAAAGAAGATGGCGTTGATCAGTTCCGACTTCCCGCGCGAGAACTCGGCCACGAAGGCGACCGACAGGCGGTCGTCGCGCACCCGCGCCAGCGCGTGCGCCAGGCGCTGCTCGGCGGCGCCATCGAGCAGTTCGGCCGCCTGCACCCACATGCGGTACTGTTCCAGGGCCATGGCGACCCGTTCGCGCCAGGCGCCGTAGTGTTGTAGATCTTGCATGATCTTTGTCGTCGGTCCGTGTTCTCTCTCTGGACCTTACCGCTGGCAGATCGCGCAATAGAAGGTGGAGCGCTGGCCCTGCTTGATCTGGCGGACCGGCGTACCACAGTTGCGGCAAGGCACTCCTGCACGATCATAGACGAAATATGTCTGCTGGAAATATCCAGATTGTCCATTTACAGCAATAAAGTCACGCAGCGTGCTGCCGCCCTGCACGATGGCAGCCGCCAGGATGTCGCGGATGGCTTCGGCCAGCTTGTCGTAGCGGGCGCGGCTGATGCGCGAGGCCGGCGTCTTCGGGCTGATGCCGGCGCGGAACAGGCTTTCGCAGGCGTAGATATTGCCGACGCCGACCACGATGTCGCCGGCCAGCAGCACCTGCTTGATCGGCGCGCTGCGCTTGCGGGTTTCGCGGTGCAGCAGGGCTCCCGAGAACGCGTCGCTCAAGGGTTCGACGCCGAGGCCGCGCAGCAGGATGTGCTGCTCGAGTTCGCCATCGTCGTGGCCATGCCAGAGCACCGCGCCAAAGCGGCGCGGGTCGTGCAGGCGCAACACGCGCCGGCCTTCCGGGCCCGTATTGGCCTCATTCACCACCAGGTCGAAATGGTCGTGTTTCTTGAGTTCGGTCCCTTCCGGCAGTACGCGCAAATGGCCGGACATGCCGAGGTGTACGATCAGTGTGCCGTGCTCGAAGTGGATGAGCAGGTACTTGCCGCGGCGGCCGGTCGACAGGATGCGCCGTCCAGCCAGCAGTGCCGGCAGGTTGGGCGGGAAGGGCCAGCGCAGGCCTTCGCGGCGCAATTCGACGTGT